>Ga0105047_10000331_pt1 | contig 76550 bp, 57 predicted proteins | sample MAT04_FD_78384 | JGI IMG/M metagenome (GOLD analysis project Ga0105047, IMG submission 78384) | Freshwater microbial communities from Lake Fryxell liftoff mats and glacier meltwater in Antarctica - MAT-04 (megahit assembly) | ecosystem: Environmental > Aquatic > Freshwater > Ice > Liftoff... | reverse complement strand
TGAGGTCAGCGCAGGCGCTGTTTCAACCCGCAAAGTTACACGGACCACGAGGTGTTTAGGCTCACTCAACTCGCAAAGTTACGCGCTGAGGTCAGCGCAGGCGCTGTTTCAACCCGCAAAGTTGCACGCTTCGCTCTGCCCCGCTTCGGGGGGGCCGGTCTGCAAAGTTCACAGCGCCAGCCGCTGGGCACGCAACTGCCCGCACCCGGCCGCTACATCAATCCCACGGCGTTGCCGCACCGTACTCGGCAGACCGGCCGCTCGAAGTACACCCTGAAATTCCACCGCCGCCTCGGTCCCACTCGCTTGGCCGCCAAAGCCTGAGGTCGGGTTGAGCGGAATCAAATTGACATGGGCCCGCATGCCACGAAGTAGTTCGCCTAGTTGGGCCGCCTGCTCGAGCGAGTCGTTCTGACCAGCGATCAACGTCCATTCGAAGAAGATTTTGCGACCGGTCAGGGCGATGTATTCGCGGCAGGCTGACATAAGTTCCGACAGCGGCCACTGTCGGCCGGCCGGCACCAGCGCCGAGCGTGCGGCATCATCGGCGGCGTGCAGGCTCACGGCCAGATGATACGGTCGGCGTTCGCGCGCCAGGCGAAGGATCCCCGGCACCACGCCCACCGTGCTGATCGTGATGCGACTGGGCCCGAGGTTGAGCCCGCCCGTGTCGCTGATGATTTCCAGCGCTTTCAAAACGGAGTCGTAGTTGTGCAAGGGTTCGCCCATCCCCATCAGAACGAGATTGCGCAAGTGTCCGGCATCGCCGAGCGCCCGGCGGGCGTGCAGCACTTGGGCCACGATCTCGCCGGGACGCAGATGCCGCACGAATCCCATCTGCCCGGTGGCGCAGAAGACGCAGCCCATGGCGCAACCGGCCTGCGTGCTGACGCAGACCGAGTGCCGCCCTGCGTAGCCCATCAGGACGGTCTCGACCGTTTGTCCGTCGTGCAGGCGGAGCAGGAACTTTCTCGTCAGCCGATCGCTGCTGGCGGTCTCTTCGGCAAGTTGCAGACGCTCGAAAGCGTCCCCGTCGGCCATCTGTCGCCTGACCCAGCCGGCCAAGGGCGGAGCAAAGGTTTTCTGCAACTCATAGAGCGACTGCTCGCTGCGATAGATCGCCCGCCAAAGGGCCCGCGCGTGCGCGCAGCTCACACCATCCCTGACCAGGGCGGCCTGCAGATCGGCGTAGGTCAGATCATGCAAGGTCGAACGAACGGCGGCGGCTTGAGCTTGGTGGGGCAGCATCCTTCTCAATCGAGCATCAATCGCGCGGCGCGTCGAGAGTGGTGCGAAAAAGAGTGTCCGTGTAGAGGGGAAAGGGACGCGAGGCCCACCGCTTCGGCCAGAAGATTCCGTCCCGAAGCGAATGACGAGGGATCGCTACTCTTCGGGTTTCCAGCGCTTGCCGGCCAGTTGCGGTGCGTAGTCGGGGCGGCCGGCCAGGCAGGCGATCTCGTGCATGAACCGACGGGTCAGCTCGGCCTGCAATACCTTATCGTCTTCGCGATCGTAGAATTCGCTCAGGTCGATCGGCTGGCCGATGATAAGCTTCACCCGGGCCGGACGCAGGAAGTTCCCCAGCACCGTGCCGTCGTAAGGAGCGCCATCAAGGTAGCAGGGGATCACGGGGACCTTGGCCCGCAAGGCGACCAGGGCCACGCCCGGCCGGCCAGGGAGCATGAAGTCCTCGGTCGTGTTGATGCGGCCTTCCGGCAGCAAGCCGACGAGCTCGCCGCGCTGGGCGTACGCGATGGCCTGTTTGGTCGAGGCGGTATCGATACCGCTGCGCTTGGTGGGAATGGCCTGGACCGTGCGAAGCGACCAGCCGAAGATGCCGGCCGTGAAGTACTCGCCGGCCACCATCCAATGGGCGATGCGGTCGAGCGAGACTTCGATGAACCAGGGATCGAAGGGGCTGCGGTGGTTGGCCACAATCACCGCGCCGTTCAGACGCTCGACGGGGATGCGGCCTTGGATGCGCAGGCCCCACATCAGCCGGCAGATGAAGTGACAAAATAGAATGAGCGGCAGTTGGGCCAGCGTGAAGCGGGTGCGGCGATAGGCCAGCCAGAGCCGTGCGGCCAACGCGGCGACCATGGCCAGCAAGATGACGCCGCTCAGGACTTCCGTGCCGCGCTCGGAGAGCATGAGGGTTGCTAGCTCGACTTCTTGTCCGGGGTCTTTACGTCGGCCTTTTTCTCAGGCTCGCTCTTGGCCGGCGCGGTCTTGGCCGGCTCGCTCTTGGCCGGCGCGGTCTTGGTGGGCCGGCCCTGCTCGTCCCATTCTTCCCAGACGCCGACGGGTTTGTCATCGGCGTACTCACCTTCGGCTTTTCGGAATCCGTTGGGATGCCAGAGAACTCCATGCCCTTGCCGTTTGCCGGAGCGAAACTCGACCTCTTCCTTCTTCTGGCCGTCGGGGTAGCGGAAGACCCAGGCGCCGTGCTCGGCCCCATCGACAAACTCGCCCGACTTTTCGATCTGGCCTTTTTCGTTCCAGAAGATCCAGCGGCCAATCTGCTTGCCGTCGCGGTACTCGCCTTGTTTTGTCTTTTGACCCTCGGGGCTCCAGAAGACCCAGGGGCCGACTTCGCGTTCGTTCTCGAGCTTGCCCTGAAACTTGAGCTGGCCGTTGTCGTACTTAGGGCCATCAGGTGCGGCCGACTGCTGCAAGAAAAGGAAGCCGCCGCCGCCAATGGCCGCCAGAATGACGCACAAGGCCACAATGGGCACGACCTTGTTCTTGGGCTTACGGCGACGCAGGCTCCGCAGGTCCTCGATCGCAGAGGCTTCGGAAATCGACGAGGGATCGTCGTCGCGGTCCGAGTCGATGGCATAGCCGCCATCGGAGGGCTGGTCTTCATCGACCCAGCGCTGCTTGGCTTCACTGGCCGAAGGGCGGCCCACGCCGCTGGGGCGATTGTGCTCGGCCTGTGACGGCCGGACATGCTCAGCGGCCGACGGGCGGTTGTGCTCGGCACGCGAGTTTGAGTTGTGCTCAGCGGCGGACAATCGCGACGGAGGTTCCTCGTAGCCGTATTCATCCTGAACGGGCTCCGCCTCAGGCTCGACAGCCGGTGCGGGAACCGCGGGGAAGTAGCCCGAGCGGCGATTGGCAGGCAAGCCGGCGGCCGAGCCAGCGCCCAAAGCCGCGTTGGAATCTCCCGCCGGCGCGGCCGCGGGCATATCGGCCACGATCGTGGCGCCGCCGCAGTGGAAGCAGGTCTTCCAGGGAGCTGAGTAGGTCGCGCCGCAGGTGGGACAACTGGCCCGGACGTTGCCCTCTGTCTTGGGTGCGGGGCCTTTGGCGGCGGCTGCCGCGGCGCGATTGGCATCGGAACCGCCCGGCCCACGGCCGATGTTGGAACCGCTTCCTCCTACGCCCACGCCCGAGCCGGCACCTGGCCGACCGAGTCCCGAGCCGGAGCCCGATCCCATGCCGGGCACAATCCCTTTCCCCAGGCCGATGGCCGACCCCCCCGTGGTGACAGGGCCCATATCCACACCGCCACGGGCGGCAGCTTCGCTCCCATCGGAGCTCAGGACTCCGCCGCCGTAGCCCCCGCCGAGCCCGCTCAAGCCACTTAGGCCGCTATTGCTGCCTCCGCCGGTCAAGCCTTGGCCACCGGAGAAACCGGCCGAGAGCCCTGACAGCCCGGCATTGGAAGTCGGACGCCCGCTATCTCCCACGGCCACTTCGTTCTGAGTGCCGCACTTGGGGCACTTGGCCCGGTGCACGTTGCGGCTGAACGAAGTGCCACAGGTGCGGCAGTTGATTTTTTGATCGGTGCCGGAGTCCCCGGAGCGCGTGGTGTCGCTCCCTTTCGAGGGGCCGAACAGCGACGAGGTATCGAAGCCCAGACCGGCCGCTTCGAGCCCGGCGCTGGAGTTGCCGCCCGACTTGCGCAGGCTTAGTCCGCTGCCCGTACCGCTGCCATCGCCGGTTCGTTCGCCCAGCCAGGTGGTCAGGGCTGCGGCCACGTCGCCAGCGTTCTGGATGCGATCGGGGGCCTTCTTGGCCATCATCTTTTCGCAGATCGCCACCAGCTCGGGCGGAGCGTCGGGGCGGTCGTCGTAGATGCTGGCTGGCGTCTGGATCTGATGCATCAGCATCCGCTGCGCCAGCGAGCCGTGCGGAAAGGGCGGATGCCCGGTAAGCAGGAAGTAAAGCGTGCAGCCCAGGCTGTAGATGTCGGCGCGGGCGTCGACATTGTGGCTGTCGATTGCTTGCTCGGGGGCCAGGTAGTCGGCCGTTCCCAGGATGTTCTCTTTGTGCTCTTTCGTGAGCGAGGCGTCGTCTTTGTTGGTGTTCACCCGGGCAACGCCCAGGTCCAACAGCTTGACGGTCCCCTTCAAGTCGACCAGCAGATTGGCGGGCTTGATGTCGCGGTGGACCATGCCCGCTTCGTGGGCGTGCTCGACTCCCAGCGCGGCCTGGCGGATGTAATCGGCGGCCGTCTCATAGGCCATCGGCCCATGATCCTTGACCATCCGCTGCAGATCTTTGCCGGGGACGAACTCCATGACCAGGTAGTGAACCTGGCCCTGGGTGCCGAAGTCGTGCGCGCGGACGATGTTGGGATGGTCGAGCGCGGCCGTGGCCTGGCTTTCGCGTTGAAAGCGCTCCAGGAAGGCGCTGTCCTCGTCGCCATTGAGCGGGAGCACCTTGATGGCGGCCTGGCGACGCATGACCACATGCTCGGCCAGGTAGACGGAGTTCATTCCGCCGGTGCCCAGGTGGCCGACGATCTTGTAGCTGCCCAGGAAAAAACCCTTGTGACGCCCATCCATCAGGGTGTCTTGGGTGCCGTCCTTCAGCACGTCGAACTGCCACTCGGTGATCAGCTTCATCTCGACGAGCCGCTCGCCCAGCACTTCGTCGCGCGGCTTCTCGCCGAGTTCGAGTTTGAGTTGCGCTACGACCTTATCAAGCGTGGTGAGATCCACCAGCTTGCACTTGCGTAGCGCGTCTTCGAAACTAGGGGAGATCGCCTTGGCCATGCAATCGACGGGGGGTATCGGAACGGAAGCGAGGGTAGGCAGACTCGACGCGCAAACCAAACACCATCAGCCATTCCGCCTTCAAGGCGGACACTCTTCCGGGGGGATCGCGAGGATACCCATCGGATCATTCCATGATAGCTCCTTTCCGGCGCAGATCCAAAGCTTAGTGGTGATCGGAGAGAAAAGGTCCCTGCCAAGGTGGATGCTGCCCGGAGCAGGCCGTACAGGGTGCGTAATCTGCGGGTCGTATCGTTCCTTGCGTACACAAGTTAACATGGCCGCCACTGACAGGGACTCGATCGAGTTCGGCAGGCTGAGCCATGATGCTGGCTTATGTGCGGGCGGTCTGTGGCAGAGTTCTTCCAGATAGAGGGGTTCAAATGGGAAAGAAGGGGCAGGCGACGATGAAGACGAACAGGGCCGCTGACGTGGCAGCGTCTGGCATGTGGCGCGACGCATTGCTGCTGGCGGGCCTTTCCCAGAAAAAGATCACCGCCCCGGCTGCAGAAGAGACACCGCTGGCTTGGTTCACCGGACAGCTATGGGACCACGCCAAGGGGGCCGTACAGACGGACTGGAAGGAGTCCGTGGCGTCCATCTGCGACTCGTTGGCAAGCGTACTTAAGCCGCATGGAATCCTCCTCGACGTGGAGGAAGACGACGAAGATCCACTGACGTTGACGATCCAGGCCGATGGCGCCGAGTCTTCCGCCGCTCTAGCGGGCGTGCGACGTAAGGATGTCGACCAGGCTGCCTGCCTGTTTGCCGTGGCAGGTTTACTCCCCAAAAGGGTCGAGATCTACTCGCTGCGCGGACTCGAAGACTCCGACAGTTGGGGCTACCTCGTGTTGGAGGCTGAGCAGTGGAAGGCGCTCCGTAAACTGCTGGGAAAGAAATTCGGCTTGGCATTCGCACAGCACAAGGCCGCGAAGATAAAAGTGCTGTCGAAAGCGGGAACGTCGCCCAAGCAACGGGCGCAGGATCCGAAGCCAGGCAAGAAAGCCTCTGCCAAGAAATCAGCAACCGTGCTGACAAGTCGCGCTTCGAGCGTCAAGTTCCTCACTCGCGAGACCATCAAGAAGAATATCGAACTGGGGGCCAAGCTCGCACCGAAGGAGCTCAGAAACCTTGCCCAGCGCACCCGGGGGCGCGTCGAGGGTGCCTGGAACATGCCCGTCCCGCCAGGCGCGAAGCAGGCCGAACTGGATCGCCATGAATTCGCGAGCGGGCTAGCCGACTGGATCGTCATTGATGGACACACATTTCTGGCTCGCGGGTTGCTGCGGGTGTTTCGCGGCGACGAGAAGGGCTACGCCGATGTGGCAGGCGTAGCGCGGTCTGTCGTGAGCGCGCTGCGGATGAAGATTCAATGGGACGATTGGCTATGCCGCGCGTACGGCAAGGACCTACGCGGCAGACTGTTGGGAGACTGGAGTGACTTGAATCAGTCGACGCTCCACTTATTGACGGCCATCAGCTTGCGCCAGGATGACCATGTCGACGCGCTCTTTCGCCGAATGATGGTTAGCCTGCGCGCCGATTCCAAAGGGTGGAATAGCTCTCCACTGGAGCCATTCGCCTTGGGACTTTACTGCCGTTGGAGACGAATCAAGCCGGACTTCCCCCTGGTGAAATCTCCCGGACGAGGAGTGTTTCAGGCAGTCCTTGATCGGTGGGACCACGAGCGAAAATTCGCTTCCGCCGTCTTGGGCCTCTGCGACTACCACGCCACGCACTGCAAGGATTTTGGCGTCGACGCGTTCGCCTATGCACCGTTCCAGTTCTATCCTGTCGAACTTCACGCGTTGGCTCGCATTCGGGCCGATGAGGGCCTGTCCATGCCATGGCCTGCGGAGCATCCGCTCCTGGCGACGCCCTTGGGGCCTCCGCCTGCGGCCGTGACTGCCGTTCCCGACAAGACCTTGGAGAAGGCGCTGCAGCGTTGCCGCGAGCTCGATCTGGGCCTGCCAGAGATCTAGCCAGTGGCAACCGACGGGCAACGCCAATGGGCTACTTCCCCCGCTTTGCGCGGCGGAATTGGCTGGGCGATTGCCCGGTGCGCTGTTTGAACGCCGCGCTCAGGTACTCCACATGCTGAAAGCCGGCCCGCTCGGCGATGATGGCCAGCGGCAGATCGGTGTCGGTCAACAAGCGGCTCACGCGCTCCATCTGCAGCCGCACGATCTCTTCGTGCGGGGTGCGGCCCACCAGCTTCTTGAAACGGCTTTCGAGCACGCGCCGCGACACGGCCAGCCGGGCGAGGACGTCCGGTACTTTGATGCCGTCGCAGGCATGCTCGCGAATCAGCCGCAGGGCTTGCGAGACATCTTCGTCGGCGATCGCCAGGGCGTCGCTCGAGCGGCGCGTCATCACGCCGAGGGGAGGTATCAGATGCTCGGCGGCCGGGACCTGCTTGCCGGCCAGCATGCGGTCGAGCAAGGCGGCCGCTTCGTAGCCGGTGCGATCGGCGTCGGGGATGACGCTGGAAAGAGGAGGCTCCGAGAGGTCGCACAGCAACTCGTCATTGTCCACGCCCAAGACCGAGACTTCATCGGGCACCGCGACGCCGATCCGGCGGCAGGTTTCCAGCAACTGCCAGCCGCGGATGTCGTAGCAGGCCATCACGCCGGCCGGCTTGGGGAGCCCTTTGACCCAGGCGGCCAGTTGCGTCTGCTCGATCTCGGGCGACATCTTGGCCGGCGCGCCGACCGGCGGAAAGACGCTGCACGAGCAGCCGGCCTCGGCGGCCAGCCGCGTGAAGAACGTCCCCCGGGCGTTGGCCCAGGCGAACTGCGGATCGCCACAGAAGGCCAACTCGCGAAAGCCGCGCTCCACAAAGTGCTCGACCGCCAGCCGGGCGATGGCCTCGTTGTCGGTCTCAACCATCGGCAAGCTCGGCACGAGCCGGCCCGCGCTGACATCGACGGCCGGCAGGCCGGTCCGCTCTACGGCCGTGGCGATGCGGCGGTTCTCAATCCGGGCGATGATGCCATCGCCGCGCCAATCAACCAGCCACGCGCCGGGCGCGTCTCCCCGGCCTTGCTCGGGCAGAAAGATCGACCAGGCGTGTCCTTCGGCGAGATAGCGCCGGACGCCGCGCAGCAAGCCGCGAGCGTAGGCGTTCGAGGTCTCGATCAGCAGGGCGACCTGGGGACGTTTCTTCATTACAACTTCGCCAGCGGGTTCTCGCGGTTCTCCAGCGGCAGTTTCACCGGGCCGCCGACGCGCTGCGACTCGAAGCAGGCCACGATCATCTCGGTGGCGCCGCGGGCTTCGCGCAGATTGCCCAGCGGTTCGCGATTCTCTTCGATCGAGGCCAGCAGATCGGTCACGGCCAGCTCGTTGCCGGCATCCAGACCGCCATCCTTGAGCGGCTCGGGCACGCCGATTCCGGCGGTCGAGACATTCTGCCAGGCCTTGCCGCTGCGGCCGGGAGACCACCCCGGATCATCAAGATACTTGACCGGAAAGAGGTGCCCGAACCCTAGTTCAAACACGCCCGTGCTGCCATAGATCTGCAGGGCGAAGCGAGAAGGATTGCCGCCAGCCTTTCGCTGGCTGGCAAAGTAGGCGGTCGAGCCGTCGGGCATGCCGTACATCGCCCGCACCGAGTCGCCAGCCAGCAGGCCGATCCCTTCGTTCCCCTCGACGACGTGCGACTTGTTGAGCGGTTGACCATCCTGCGTTACCGAGGCGAAGCACCACAGCGGATGCCCGCCGAACGAGCGCGTCAGATCCATCACATGGCTCCCCAACACCCACAGGTCTTCGCCGCCACCGCGGGTGGCATCTTCTTTGCCGCGGCCGCGATACTCCAGCACCTTACCGATCTTCCCCTCGGCGATCAGCTTCTTCACCACGGTTACCATCGGGCTGTAGCGAGTCTGGTGGGCAATGACCAGCTTCACATGTGTCTTGTCGCAGGCGGCCAGCATCTCGTCGGCCTCGGCCAGTGTGCGGCACAGGGGCTTCTCGAGATAGATATGGATGCCGCGCTCGGCGGCGGCCACCACCATGTCGCGATGCTGATCGAGCCAGCGCGGGCAAATGGCCACCACATCGGGCTTGGTTTCGTCCAGCATCTTGCGCCAGTCGTCGTAGGTCTTCTCGACCTTCAACCGTTGCGACGCCCGAGCGAGCCCCACCTTGTCGTCGTCGGCCACGGCCACGATCTCGGCATTGGGGATCTTGCGCCAGACGTAGTCCAGCCCATGCCCATAGCCGCCACGTTTGGTGCAGCCGATCACGGCGACGCGAAAAGTCTTGGCCATCGGGGCGATCTCCAGGAGAGGGACGGAGCAACGATCTAAGGACCCAGGGAGCGCTGGCAAGGCATCCCTGGGCCGCTGGATTTTAATGCATCCGCTCGCCCGCGAGCTACAGTCGGCAGTTCGAGATCTGCGTCTCGAGGATCGCCGCGGCCCCCAGGGCTTCAAGCTGCTCCATGATGTTCAACACATGGCCCCGGCGAACCATCACCCGCACGGCGCACCAACTGGGATCTTCCAGCGCGCTGATGGTGGGCGAGCTGTAGCCCGGCGTGATCTTCTCGGCTTCCGACAGTTTGTCGCGAGGGACGTTGTACTCCAACAACGAGTAGCTGCGGGCGATGATCACCCCTTCCAATCGGCGGACGACGCGTTCGGCCAGTTCGCTATGTCGGGCCTCGCGGTTCTGGATCAGCACGGTCTGGTACTGGCCGATCTCGTCCAGAATCCGCAGCCGGTTGGCGGCCAGCGTGCTGCCGGTCTCGATCAGATCGACGATGCCATCGGCCACGCCGAGCTGGATCATGATCTCGACCGAGCCGGAGAGCTTGACCAGGTGAACGTTGGCCCCGTTCTTGGTGAGGTACTCGTTGGTGGTCCGCGGAAAGCTGGTGGCCACGCGCTTGCCGTTCAACTCGCCCGCCTTCTGAATGGGGCTGTCGACCGGCACGCACAGGGCCAGGCGGCATTGCCCCACGCCCAACTCCAGCCGCGTGGCGACATCGACGCCGCTCTCGCACACCAGGTCGCTGCCGGTGATGCCAAAGTCGATGGCTCCTTCGGCGCAGAGGACCGGGATGTCGTCGGTTCGCAGAAAGGTCACGTCGATCGGCAGTTCGCGAACCCTCGCGAAGAGGGTCCGCTCCTGGCGGCGGAAGCTCAGCCCGGCCTGCTTCAGGAGGTCGCCCGCCAGTTCCTCGAGGCGGCCTTTGCTGGGGAGTCCGATACGGAGATTGGTCATCAGAGAAACGGGGGCAGAAGGCAGGAGGGGAAGCAACGCGGGATTGCCGGGAAAACTAGGGCATTTCGTGAGGAACGTCAAGGACGTGGGGCCCCGGCGCCTGCGTGCCCAGCGCGCAAAAAAAAGCCCGGCGGTCGCGAATCCTGCCACCAGGATCTGCGAAGCGCCGGGCTCGTAAAGCTACGCTCAGGGCTTGGCCGCCACAAAGCCGTAGTCGTTGTTCTCGTCAAGCGAGAGAGAGCCGGCTCGTCCGCGGAGAGATGCCTCTCCGCGGGATCGGCCGGCACGTTCCAGGAGCCGATCGAAATCGGCCCTGGGCGGTTTTCGATGCATTCCAGTTTGAACTAGCCACCCTTGTTGGCGACCAGATCCCAGTTGGCCTTCACATCGCCCTTGGGCTTGCCGGTCTGGTGATCGGTCTCGGTGTAGATCCACTCGATCTTGCCGTAGTTGAAGCTGACTTCCTCAAGGGGGAGGGCCTCTCCGCCCTGGGCCGAACCGCCCGGACGAACGCTGGAGATGATGACGTCCGACATCTTGTATTCCATGTACTTCTGCTTGTCGCCGGTGGCCCGGTTCAGGCTGACGGTGACTTCCTTGATGTGGGTGCCGTTGCAGCAGAACAGGTTCAGCTTGGGGCTGGCCTTGTCCAAAGTCTTGACGATCGAGAAGTCCTGCAGGTTGGCACGCTCCGCCGAGCGGGCACCACCCGAGGAAGCCGAGCCGCTCCCCTGCTGCGAGACACCCGTGCTGAAGGACAGGATTTCGATCCAATCCTTGTGCTTCGAATCCGTCGACTCGCCGGGGACGCCATCAATCTTCAGAAATGCATCGAAAGCCATGTTCGTAATCCTTCGTTATGAGAAACGTGGTGAATGGAATCGCGGCGTGAAGTGTTCTTCGTGAAAAGCCGCGAGATAACTGTTGGTAGCCCCTTGAAGTCAGGGCCGTTATTTCGTTGTCACCAGCGTTTGACTGGTGATGTTGGGATGTAAAGCAACCTCGATGCCAAAGCCGCGTAGAGAATTGAAGGCGTGACGCAAATGGCTTTTCTGCAATGCCTTGGGGGATTTTTTACTGCGTACGCGAACCGCGATTTTCGCGTCGCACCCGCCATGTGTCATCAATTCCACTTCAAGCGTCCCGGAGTGAGACGGAACGCCTGTCGTGACGGTGCAGAAGCTCATCGCGGAGGCTATTCTGCGTGCCGCTAGCGTCGGGTGAGCCTGCTACTTTACGCCGAGCAACTGGCGATAGAGCCCGGCGTGTGCGTCCACCATCTTCTCGACGGTGAACTCGGTGAGCATGCGCTGCCGACCGGCCTCGCCCAGTTGCCGTGCGAATGCGGGTTCCTCGACGATACGCCGCGAGCGCCGCACAAAGGCCGCGCGATCGCCCACCGGAACCAGAAAGCCGGTCTGTCCCTCGACGATCAGTTCGCGCGGACCGGCAATGTCGGTGGCCACCACAGGGCGCGCGGCCAGCATGGCTTCCATCACCACGTTGGGCAGCCCTTCGTACTCGCTCCCCAGCCACAGGCAATCGATGTGCGGCAAGATGCGCGGGACATCGGAGCGATGACCCAGAAAATGGACCCGCTCCGAAAGCTCCAGCAAGCGCGTGTAGCGCTCCAGCATGCGCCGCTGAGGGCCGTCGCCGATGATCAGCAGGTGGGTGTCGTCGCGGATCACCCGCAACAGGTCGGACGCCCAGATCAGGTCTTTGATCCGTTTCTGCGGCCAGAGACGGCCAACCGCCACGATCAGTCGGGCGTCGAGGGGAAGCTGCAACTCGGCCAGCACCTTCCGCCGATCTTCTTCCGAGGGGGCCCCGGCCGCAGGAACTTCCGCCGGGTCGATGCCATTGGGGATCAACGCGAACTTGTCGGCCGGGATTCCCTTTCGGACATAGAACTCGCTGACGCCGGGCGAGTTGACGACGATCCGCTCGGTGCGCTGCGCCAGGTAGCGGTCGATCGTGAGCTGGTGCCACTGCTTCCACGGGTCGACGCAGCGCTCGCTGGCGATCAGATGGGGGACGCGCTCGCGGATTGCTGCCGCCCTTCCGTAGCTGTTGGCCGCGAACATCCAGGTATGGACAATGGCCGGCTTCAGGCGGCGCACGTGGTGGACCAGCCGATAGAAGGCCAGCGGATCGACTTTGCCCCGTTTGCCGATGATCGTGACGGGGATGCCTGCCGCGGCCAGTTCGGCCTCCAAGGGACCGCCGCGCGTCAGGGCGCAGACATGCACCTCGAACTCGCGGCCGGCGCCAGCCTTCAGGCCGCGCGCCAGGAGCGAGAGCTGCTTCTCGGCGCCGCTTTGGTCCAGCGTCGGGATGACGAGCAGGATGCGTTGAGTCACCGGCAGGTCGTGGGATAAGCAGGAAAGGGATGCGCAAGGGGAAGGTGGATTATGGAAGAGGGCTGGAAAAAAGAAACCCCTGCGCCCCCCCTTACCTTGCTGCCCACTCTATTGTTCCACCAGAGCAAATGCCCGCTTCATCGCCTCGCCGGTCTTGGCCACGGCTTCATCCGGCGGCAGCTTGTTCAAAGCGGCGTTGAAGGGCTCGGCCCGCACGGGGCCGTCGTAGCCGATCTTTACCAGCGCGCTCAGGAACGTCTTCAGGTCGATCACGCCGGTGGCCATCGGCAGCTCGCGCACCAGATCCATCTGCTTATCGACTGCAATCCCTACGGGGGCGTCGTTCAGATCGCAGGCTACCACATCCTTATTCGTGAGGGTCAGCAGATCGGCCTCGGTCTCGCCGGCCGTGTACCAGTGCCAACTGTCGAGGACCAGCCCGACGTTGGGTCGATTGATGCACGCGATCAGATCCTTCTGCTCGGCCATGCTGTGAACAAAGCTATGTTTGGCGCCTGTCCACGAAGTCTTGGGGCCGACGTACTCCAGGCCGAATCGCAGACCGTTGTCGTCCAGGATCTTGGCCACCTCGGCCAGCCGGCGGACGTGCTGCTTGAAGTTGGCCATATAGGTGAGCGTGGCGTGGGAGGGGCGGATCCAGGTGCCGAGGCGCGTGGCGCCCGCCCGTTTGAGCGAGGCGGCGGCGGCCGGCAGTCCCTTCAGGTCGGATTGGAACTTGTCTTCTTCGCCGCGGAAGTCGACGGGCAATCCGGCAGCGCCCCAGACCAGCCCCTTCTCTTTGAGACCGGCCAGCAACTGCGCCAACTCGGCCTCGGAGAGTTTGGCCAGATCGCCGGGCTGCGGCTGGACCGATTCAAAGCCATTGGCGCTGGCCAAGGCAATCGCCCGCGCCTGATCGGCGGTGACCCCGATCGCGCCGCAGACCAGGTCAATGGTGAACTTTCGCTTGGGCGGAAGATCGGCGGCCAACACGCGAGAACTCAGCAACCCGCTGGCAAAGCCGGCCAATGCGGCCCGATGGAAATCACGGCGATGGAGAGAAGGCATGCGGGTACCTCGCGCAGGGTGTTGGCACTGGAAACGTTGTAGGGTGGGCAGAGTGCCGCGAGGCCCACCGCTGCGGCCAGAGAGTTTTATCCCGAAGTGAATGGCGGATCGATCTCCTCCAGGGACAGCAGATCGCTGGCCAAAGCGGTGGGCCTCGCGGCCCTCTGCCCACCCTACCAGACGATGTCCGGCAAAACTCAATATTCGGTCTGGCTGACGACTTCGCGACCTTTGATCGTGGCCATCGCTTTGAAAATCTGCAGCGTTACCGAGTTGGAAATGTAGTGGACGGAACCATCGCCGAACGCGCAGTTCAATCCGCCGGCGTGGAAGCTGTTGGCCTTCCAGGGATTGCTGTGGTTTGAGTTTGGCGTCCAGTCGAGATAGGCGGCTGCGTGCAGGTTCATGCCGCGGCTTGATTCGCCGGTGACGTTGTGTCCCGCCGAGATGCGGCCCCACGATTCGACGATGGCCGCGGTGTTGCTCAGACCGTCGACCACGTCGGCGACTTTGGTTGCCGAGTCATTAAAGAACATGCCGTCGTTCGCGTTGCAGTGACTGTAGGTCTTGATACCGTTGGGATGAACCATCTGGGAGCCTTCGACCGAACCCGACACTGCGTAGTAGTGCATGATGCGGGCCTTGCCGCCCGAGCCCCAGTCGGTCGTCAGTCCCTTACTAGTTGTCGGCGGGACATTGCAGGAAAGGGAACTGCATCTGCATCACCGTCTTATTGTCAGGCCAGTCGTACTGCGGGCGTTTGGCGAAGTTGAGCAGGTTGTAGGCGGCTTGCTGTTCCATCTGCGGAAAGATCAGGTTGCACCACATTCCGATCTGACCGTCCCAGTGACAGTGATTGCCGCCGGGCAGCGTGGGGGTAGCGCTGTTTCCCGCAGCATCCAGCGAAGGATAAGACGGATTGATGTAACCCCCGTGAATCTCCCCCGGCGGAAACCGCTTGTGCAGCGATTCGTAGTTCGCCATGGCCAGCACCAGTTGCTTCATTTGGTTGGCACACTGGATCCGCAGCGCAGCCTGACGGGCTGATTGAACCGCCGGCAGCAAGAGAGCGATCAGAATGCCGATGATCGTAATGACCACCAGCAGTTCGATCAGCGTGAAGCCTCGACGCGGGGCAGACGTGCGGGGTGCGGATCGGTTCATACAGACTCCTGCCTATCGAGACTTCAGTTCCAAGGGAATATCGTTGTCGCCCGGCTTCACTTCCACGGTCAGATTCGCGGTCGCTTCGTCGGCGTATTTGGCGGGGAGCGTGGGCGGGGCGTCGGGCTTCTCGGGATTGGGGACTTCGGAGATCCGCACCCGATGGAATCCCACCAACGCGCCGTCGCCTTCGGTCTCGCGATCGGTCGAAAGGGAGTAACGCCCTTCGTCGTCGGTCACGCCCACAGCCGGTGGTCCGCTGGTCCCCTTGCCGGCATCCGGAACGAACACGACGTGAGCCTGCCCCTTCTTGAGCGGCTTGCCATCGAGCGTCACAAGCCCCTTCACCTTGCCGCGCGGCGGAAGGCTGGGACCGCCACCGCAACCGACCAGCGGGGCGACGAGCAACGCCAGGAGCGCGAAGGATCCGAAAAGTCGACGAACCGTAGAAAGGCGGAATGCCATGAACGAAGGCGGCCCAGTGATGAAGGAGAGGCGGGAAGCAGGAGGGTCATCTGGCGGGAGCGAAGATGACTGTATCAAGCAAAAGCCCTGAAACCAACGTAAATCCGCAAGGATCTCGAGAAGGTCACCGAGGGATGGCGTACTTTGGGTGCAGGGCGAAACGGCGACTCAAAATGGTTGGTCAGACAACCCTTGGCGAACTTCCGAAATGACAAGGGGATGACGCAACCTTGATGCATTACACTAAGAAGTGAGTGCACTTGAGTGCAGCGATGCGTGCCATCCGCAGTCTACCATAAAGCAACCCTCTCTCTTCGTGCCGCTGGCCAGGAACTTTACTGTGGACTCTCGTCGCGAAGCCCTTGGCGACAGCCAAGGAGCGTTGGTAAAAGCCGTTCTGGTGGGCGTGATGTTGCTCGTGCCACTGGCGGCCTTCGCGCTGGTGCAGTGGATCTATGCCCCGCCGGCGCCGATTAAAACGCCGGTGGTGACACCGGAGAAAATCGCCTGGCCGACCAAGGATCAGATCTATATCTGCCGGGCCCGCACTTCGCAGGGAGAGAAGTTCTACTTTACGCTCGTTCCTCCGGGCGCGTTCCAGGAGCAAGGACTGGCCCGCGAGTGCATCGTGGGAACGAGTCAGTATCCGATCGAAGCCGGCGCGACGTTCTCGCCCGACAACTTCGCCCGCAATCCGCTGTTCGTCAAACTGCTGCATCAGGTCGTGGCCGAGGAAGGCCCCAAGCTGGCGGGCTTGCAGGCCGACGCCAAGGAAGTGGGCGAGGGACCGGTAATCGTGTTTGATCTGCGGACCGCCAACCCCGAGGCCCGCGATGTGATCGGCTACTTTCAGGCCAAGGATGGCAAGCTGCTGCCCGACTCGTACCAACGGGGGCAAAAGCATATGCTGCTGAGCCAGGACGGCTTCTTCCGCCTGGAACCGGCGCTGCACATCAAGCTGCTGGAGCGGCTGCACCAGATCAACGAGGAACGCAAGAAGAATGCCCCCGAGCCCGACCCCAACGATACGAACGACTTTCCGTAGCAGCGCGGCGATCCTGCTTGTGGGGTTCTGCGCGGGCTCTTGGTGCGTGCCCGTTCCCGCGGGCGAGGCCGACTGCTTCAAGATCGAAGTCGTCGATTCCGTCACCGGCCGCGGCGTTCCGTTGGTCGAGCTGAGAACCGTGAACGACCTGCGCTACTTCACCGACTCGGCCGGCATCGTGGCGTTCGACGAACCGGGCCTGCTGGGGCAGGAAGTCTACTTTCACATCAAGAGCCACGGCTACGAGTTTCCCAAGGACGGCTTCGGCTTTCGGGGCAAGGCGCTGCAGACTAAAGCCGGCGGCAGCGTGCAAATCAAGCTGCCGCGCAAGAACCTGGCCCAGCGCCTGTATCGGGTCACCGGCGCGGGGATCTATGCCGAGAGCGTGAAGGCGGGCCTGAAGCCGCCGACCAAATTTCCGCTGCTGAACGGCAAGGTACTGGGAAGCGACACCGTTCTGAATGCGATGTACCAAGGCAAGCTGTTCTGGGTCTGGGGAGACACAAATCGTCCGCAGTATCCGCTGGGAAATTTTCAAACGCCGGCCGGCACGAGTCAGTTGCTTGCCGCCGGCGGGCTCGATCCCGAGATCGGCATCGACCTGACTTACTTCGTCGATTCCAAGGGTTTCGCCCGCGAGATGTGCGCCATGCCGGGCGAAGGGCCGACCTGGGTCGAGAGCTTAATGACCGTCAACGAGCAAGGGCGGCAGCGGATGCTGGCCGGTTATGTGAAGGTAAAGCCCCCGCTGACGATCTATGCGCACGGGCTGGCGATCTTCGAGGACGAAGCACAGAAGTTCGAGCACCTGGCGACGTTCGACGAAGATTCGGCCCTCTTTCCCAGCGGGCATGCGTTTTCGATGGCCGACGCCGGGGTGGACTTCATCTACTTCTCGAAGCCCTTTCCTTTGGTGCGCGTCCGAGCTGCGCTTGCCGATCTGAAGGATCCGACACGCTACCAGGCTTACACCTGCTTGGAAGAAGGAACGAAGCTGTCGGAGGCCAAGATCGCCCGGGTGAATGGCAAGGTTCACTATGCCTGGCGAACCAACACCCCGCTGGTGACGCAGGAGAAGCAACGCGAATGGGTGAAGGAGGGGAAGCTGAAATCAGAGGAAGTCCTCATCACGCTGCGCGATCTGCTGGAAGCAAAGCCGATCTTGGCGCATCACGGTTCGGTCAGTTGGAGCAATTTTCGCGGCCGTTGGACTGCGATCTTTGTCGAGCATGGCGGTTCCAGTTCGCTGCTGGGCGAAGTCTGGTACGCAGAAGCCGACGAACTGACCGGCCCCTGGGTCTACGCGGTCAAAGTGGCTACGCACGACAAGTACACCTTTTACAATCCCAAACTTCATCCACACTTTGACCAAGAGAATGGGCGAGTCCTCTTTTTCGAGGGGACGTACACCAACACCTTTTCGGGGAATATCGACCAGACCCCGCGCTACGACTACAACCAGATGATGTATAAGCTCGATCTGGCAGACGAACGGACTGCGCTGCCGGCGGCCGTCTATCAGCCGATCAAGGACGGGAACGGTCCGCCGACGGCCGAGTTCGTCACGCGCGCTCAGCGCGACAAGGAGGCGAAGTACACGGTCCCCTTCTTCGCTTTCGATCGCAATGTGGCAGGGAGTGTACCTGTAGTGTTGGAAGAAACGAGGGCCCGCGTAGGTCCGGTCGTGAAGCCGGGGGATCGCGCGCCGAATCCCGGGCCGATGTTCTACGCCTTGCGCGTCGACGGGGTCGCACCGCGCGGCACGGCGCTGCTGTACGAGTTCACCGGCGAAGGTGGCTCAAGCACTCTGGCCTTGGAAGGCGCCAAGCCCGCCGGCATGAAGCGCGCGGAGCGACCTCTGTGCCGAGTGTGGCTCAATCCGTGCCGGGCGCAGTAAGTCGATCGCTCATTCATCCTTCTCGGATGCGCCCCTCCCAGCTTCTTTGCGGTCTTTGCGCCTTGGCGTGAGGCTAAACGAAGCGACGGCAATCTTCGCCCGTTCAAGTAACCTCACGCAAAGGCGCAAAGACCGCAAAGAAGAGGTAAGAGGCATGCGAACGTTAGAGCCAATCGCCAGTAATGTTCATCGCGCCGACGAAATCGCACCCCACGGCGAAGAGACTTGCCAAGAGGGCGATACTCGCAACGATCGCTCGTTGCCCGCGATTCGCGAGAATCGCCACCCCCGTCGAACTGAACTGAACGAGCATGAGTGCCGTGAGGACTTGGAGGTCCTGTCGATCGTACACCCCAGGCTCGACCGACTTGTGCAGTGCTGCCCATGTCAAAGCGACCGTCGGCAGAACGAGGACTGGGATCAACCACAAGAATCGGATGTTGATCTCCTGACCTCGCTTCTCGAATGCTCTCGCCGCGTACATGAACCAGAACACGAGCGGGAGCGACAGCGGCCAAGCGAACGCTGGGAAACCCACCGCTTGATTTGCAAGCCAAAGAAATCGATCGAGCACGTTGGCCCAATGAACGATGGCCAGTTCAATGAAGAGCGGGATCCCCACCCCGGCGCCAAAGAGCGAGATCCAATAGATCGTTGGACGTCGACCGCGCGGCTCAGCCTCCGGCGACTGGTAGGGATTCTCCACGTTGGCATCCAAGAGGTGGCGTGCAATCAGCAAACGACGATGTCACGGTTCCCTGCGCACGCAAAATCGCGCGCAAGGAATCCGCTTCCGTCTTTCTCGTCGCTTCGCCGCACGTACGCGACGGGATGACACGCCGGTGCTAGTTCTCGGAGAAGATCCGAGCCAGCGAATGATCGTCGTCCTGCCGCGCCAGTGGCAAGGCAGCCCGCACGACCAGGCGCACCCAAACACAGGGGGCGCCGTCCTGGTCGGTCTGGAGATCGAAGTGACGGCTCTGCACCTTGCCGGCCAACTTGCCCGGCACCCCTTCGATCAGGGCGACTTGTCGGCAGTTCATACGGTCTCCGACCGCGGGAACCGGCCGGCCACGCCAGTCGGGAAAGCAAGCAGTGCCGAGCGTGTTTCCGAGATCGTCTCGGAACTCGACCAGAATGCCCGACGCCATGGCCTCTTTGAGCTTGGTCTGCATGACCTGTATCCTCCCTGCAAGAGTGGATCCTCTGCCTGCATGCCGCGCAAGCGCGGCGGCAAGCGGTGACCGCTTCGGGCCGCTAGATCCTTCTAGCGAGCCTCACAAGAGGAAAAGCCTAACCAAATGGTCCCACGAATGTAAATACGAGTCGCACAGGCAGAGAAAATCGCGAACCCCTCATGGGGGAGATTGGCCTTGCGAAGTGAGATGCGAAAGGATTCGCGGCAACATGCGAGTTGTCAATTTGCAGGGTGGAGCCGAGTGAAACGAGGCCCACCCGCATGAACGCGTCCTCTTTAGCGCTGCGCTCGGGCCAGTTCATCGGCGGCGAAGCGGATGTTGCAGGTCGCACCGGTGTCGGACAGCACCTTCTGCGCGAGCAACCGGTTCGTGGGCCCGAGAATCGAGAAGTGATCGCCAGGGATCGGATAGAAAGTGACCTTGGCATTCGACGTTGACTTGCTCATCGTTCGCAGGGAGTCAATGTTTCCCCCCGTGCCTTCGAAGACGAAGGTCGGACTTTTGATCGCGTGCAGCCAATAACCGGGAGAGCGCAGTTCAGCGGCGTTCTTGTTCGAGGTATCGAACGGAGTGTACTCGCCGGGATAGCCGCGCACGTCTTCCACCGGGCCGAAGGAAAAGACCGCCCGAAACTGATCGCTCGATTCGGAGACCAGCAGGGCCAGCGTCCCGCCGGTGCTATGCCCGCCCAGGTAGATCCGCGAGGGATCGACATACGGGAGCTGCGCCAAGCTCTTTCGCGCGGCGAGCACATCGTCGACTTCGCCCCAGAAGCCCTCGCGCTTGCCGGGATTCTGATTTCCTCCGCGCAACGAGGGGAACATCATCACGATCCCCGCCTGGCGAAAGGCCGCGGCGGTCTGGTCGTTGCTGGCCGGGGCCTCGCTCCAGACATCGCCGATCGAGTTGCAATCTCCGCCCGTGATCCAGAGGATCGCCGGATGCTTCCTTCCGTCGCCCGGGTCGGACGTGACGTACGCCGCCAGCAGGCCCACGGGGGATTCGTAGTGCGAGAGCATGAACGGCGGCGCCGGGGCGTCGACGGGCGACGGGGGAATGCCGGCCGACTTGGTCATCATCGGCGCATTTTTCCGGGCGTCGACCAGCGACCCCGAGCGCGGCGCCACCGGACCGCCTCCGCAGCCTGCCAGAAAGATTAAGACAAACGCGTAAGCGCCGACGTTTCGATACCGCTTCATTGCAGTCGCCCCTGGTTGGGAAAGGTTTTGCCGTATCGGTAGAGAGATACCGCTCATGAGGGGCTGAGTCAACTTACGGGGGGCGTGTAACGCTTCGGGTTGGCAGGAACCGAGTGAACTTCAGCCCCCCTCTCCAGCCTTCCCGCGGAGTGGAAGGGAGCAGGAAGAAGGAGCGCCAGGTTTGTAACTTTTCGGGTTGAGCGCGATGGGGCCAGCGCCTGCGCTGGGGTAAGCGCCTGCGCTGGGGTAAGCGCCTGCGCTGGGGTAAGCGCCTGCGCTGGGGTAAGCGCCTGCGCTGGGGTAAGCGCCTGCGCTGGGGGGAGCGCGTAACTCTTCGGGTTGGCAGGAACCGAGCGAACTTCAGCCCCCCTCCCCAACCCTCCCCACGGAGTGGGAGGGAGCAGGAAGAAGAAGCGCCAGGTTTGTAACTTTTCGGGTTGAGCGCGCTGGGGCCAGCGCCTGCGCTGAGGTAAGCGCCTACTCTTCGGGTTGGCAGGAACCGAGCGAACTCCGGCCCCCCTCCCCAACCCTCCCCACGGAGTGGAAGGGAGCCGGAAGAAGGAGCGCCAGGTTTGTAACTTTTCGGGTTGAGCGCGCTGGGGCCAGCGCCTGCGCTGAGGTAAGCGCCTGCGCTGGGGGGAGCGCGTAACTCTTCGGGTTGGCAGGAACCGAGCGAACTTCAGCCCCCCTCCCCAACCCTCTCCACGGAGTGGGAGGGAGCAGGAAGAAGGCATCGGCAGGTTTGCAACTTTTCGGGTTGAGCGCGCTGGGGCCAGCGCCTGCGCTGGGGTGTCCGCGCGCAGCGCGAGCCTCGTCCTTCCCACAGTATAGCAGAAATGAGTCCTATAAACAAAATGTTATCAGTTTTATTTAAACGTTAATAAAATGGATCGTGATGCTCGAGTAGGGGATGACGCCATTCGCGTTACACCGCGCTCAGCCCCAGCGCGAAAGGCCGAGCATGCCCAGGGCACGCTCGGCCTTCAGTCCTACATCACACGCCAACCTTGCTAACCCGCCAGACGGAGCGGCGCGCGATCCTGCGACTCGTCAGGCAGCAGTTCCTGCGGTACACCGGCTCCTGCGGTCGACACCGTAATCAGCGTCCGCGCTCCCAGCGGATCGATCGCCTTCGAAAGCTTCGCAGCAATCTCGCGAGCGACTTCCAACTTGCCCGTGCCGGCGACCACGCCGAACTCCGGCTTGCCGTCGACCACCAGCACTTCGTAGCGCGGCGTCTCCGTGACCACCCGTGCCGACCCGGAATAGAAGGAGCGATAGGCCCCCTTCTGCAGATCCCAGGCGGTCACCAGGTAGCGGCTCCGCATCAGGTCGGGCCGCTCGCGGACACTCTCGGCCGAGATCGGCTGGCGGAACGTATCGCGGACGCTTTCCACCCGGACGCGGCGGGGCGTCAGGGTGGGCATCATGGCCGCCCGATTCTCGCCCGACTTCGGATACCAGAACAACACTTCGCAACCCTTCATCGAATGCAGCGACATCATCGTGGAGACTCTCTTTCTCGAAACAAAGACACTGAGGATTGGAACAGGGCCTGCCCCTGATCCCGACGGAAAGAAGACCCTTGCGCGGCGCGCGGGTGCGTGCTCCGTTTGCGTGGTTCGCCGGACGCGTGGGGCGAACCGCGCTCGATGCCCCGGCAGCAGGCTGCCCGAGGAGCACGCACGGCGCGTGCGCGAGAGTTACCGAAGGCGGGCCACTCGCCCGCGAGGAGGAGACCGGGAAAACCCGTCACTCAGTTGGCGTCCTTGCGCCTTTTTGCGAGGGTCGTTTGCGAGTGTTTTCGACCCTCAAACCGATGGCGACAGCATAGTGTACGCACGATCATTTACAAGCGAAAACTTAGGGTTTTATGGCTTGTTTGAAGGCATTTGCAGGGTAGGAGTTGGAGCGCGCGGAAGGGTCGGAAATTGGGGCGAGGGGCAAGAGAGCGCATGGCAGGCGGGACGCCTGCACCACAATAAGGCGGACGGCACACGGAGTGTGCCTGCTACTTTACGCGCCTGCACCACAAGAACGGGAGAGCCGGCCTACTTCCAGAGCCAGACTCTGTCGAGCCAACCGGCCGGCTTCTTCTCGACGGCCGGGGGCACGTCGCGCTTGGCGGCTTGCGGCGCCAGCCCTTCGTCGTCGCGCACCGATTCCCGAGCGGGCAGATCCACGGGCGCGACATGCCGCACCAGGAACCGCGGCCAGTAGCTGTCGAGCAGCCGACGGCCATCGCCCCACAGATGCTTCTCAAGCGCGAAGCGGGCCGTGGCCACCGTCTTCTGTAACTGGAACAGCTCAGGCTGGCTCAAGATCACCGACGAGACCTGCACTTCGTCGATCCAGACCTCGCCGGGTCCCATCAGATCGAAGCGGACGCCGAGTTGCGTCAGGCCGGTCAGCGGCAGGTCATCGACGCGGAACAAATAGCTGCGCCAGGTCTTGCTGATGGCCGCGCCTTGAACGCCTTGCCCGACGGCCGCAAAGCGATAGTAAGGCCGACCGTCGAGCCGGCCTTCCAGCGCCAGCCGCAGCGGAGGTTGCACGCTGGGATCGCTCACTCGCAACCAGACGGACATCAACAGCCGGCCCGTCTCGGGGGCCTCAAACGTCGGCCCGGCCAACGTGGCCACCGGACCCGAGCTTTTGAGGACGGCCGATTGCCGTCCGCTGTATTTCGTGTCGGCGTCGAGTCGGACTTCGACACCGGCGCGCTGCGGGATCTTCCAGCCGGGAATCTCACCCACCAGTCCGCGGGGTTGTTCGAAGCCGGCATTGAGCAGTTGGGGCGTCAGATTCCAGACGACGTGGCTGGCCGCGGCCCCGCCGGAGTCGAGCCGCACCAGCGCGGCCAGGCGGGCTTCCAGGTCTTCGGCTTCCAGTTCCATTCGCACCCGGATGTCGTCCGACACCAAGGCCTCGGCCTGCAGCAGTTGAACGGCAGGCGAGGTGAACCGCGCGGCGATCATGTCGTACGGTTCCAGCGTCAGGGTCCATTCGGCCTGTCCGCCAGCGAACAACTGGGGAAGCGTCCGCCCGCCCAATCCTTCGGCGTGGCAGCCGACCGGCACATCCAGCCGCATTCGCACGGGGACTTTCCACGGGGAATCGTTCACCAGATAGATGTACGACTTGCGAGCGTCGCGGCTGGTGCGGATCGTGACCGGCTGCGTCGCTTCGGCGAATGTCTCGAATGGAACGGCCGGCAGTTGCCGGTAGCCGGCCAGCAGCAGTTCGGTTGAGGCCTCCTGGCCCATGGGGAGCAGCCGGCCGCCGTCGCACATGATCTGGGCATCGAGGGTCGCCAGGCTATGGGCGAAACGCCGACGATTGAACTCACCCGACGGCACGGTCTGCGACCAGAGTTCGACCGAGCTGCTCTTGAAGGGGCTGCGCTCGTCGAACGAGGGGAGCCGCGACTCAAGCGGCGGGTGATAGAACTGGCTGGCGGCCAGCGAGGCCTGGCGGAAGTACAGATCCAGCTCCGGCGCTGCGTTCATTTCCTGCGTCAAGGGCCCGGCCGAGAGGGCCTCGATCGGTCCAATCTGCTGGGGTCGGAACAGCACCGGCCCGCGATCCTCGCGATAGAGCCCTGGGTCGATGCCCATCGTCAGCAGCACGTCGCTGGCGGCGATACCCTGGGGAACGCTGCGGCGCAGCTCGCGCTGGGCCTCGAGATTGGACAGCCAGTGGGCGGTAGTCAGATAGAGCCGCGCCCCGGGCCGATGCCGGGTCAGCTCAGTCTGCAACTGGCGATGGAACTCGGCCAGCTTCTTGGCTCGCCAGGCCAGCCAACGAGCGGCCAGCGGTCCCGAGAGCTCGCGAGCCCGCGCGGCAAAGCGACTGGGGCCTTCGCCCGGCACGTTCACCACCGCTTCCTGTTCGAAGCGAGCGATCGTTTCATCATCCAATCCCCAGGCAACTCCGGGGAACTGGGCATAGCCTTGCGCCGAGAGATCGACCGAGAGCCCTGCGAACGAGGCATGCTCGGCATAGCGCGCTGCCAGTTCGCCCACCACGTTGATCATGGCCTGCTGCACGCGAGGATCGAGCGGGTTGTAGTACGGGCCGACTCCGCCCGGCGATCCGTTGCGCTCGGCCCAGGTTCGCCCGTCGCTGCCGACCAGTTCCAGGCCATGCTCGCCGGGGATCAATTCGCGGCGTTGGGTTTCGAGCTTTGCCAGGGGCGCCGAGAACTGCACGCCCGGGATCAGCCGCAGTTTCTCGCGATCGAAGACCTGAAAGACCAGCTCCAGGACATCCTTGGGCATGGGATCCTGCCCGCTGGCGAAGAAGGACCCGGTGTCGAAGCGGGCGGTGGACTCGATGTGCTCGCTGGGATACAGGGCGGCCCCTTCGCAGACGGCCGGCAGGAACAGGGCGTTGTAGCCCGCATACTTCAAGTAGTCGGCCAGTCGGGTGCTGCCCTCCAGGAAGGTGCCCCAGTCCTTCAGGCTGCGGTGGCTGGCGGGATCGAATGTCTGCGTCGCGCCGAAGGTCTCGGCGAAGAAGGGGCGATCGAACTGGCCGGCGATCAGGCGGGGAGACTCCTCCAGATTCGTGCCGCCCCGGTAAGGCAACCGGCCTTCCAGAACGCGGAGTTTGCCGAACAGGGCATACGCGCCGTCGCGTCGATTGGTCAGCAGCACAACGGGCGCCGTCGTGCGCGGCCAGAAGATGACGCGATGCACTTCGAGCCTGGGGGGCAGGTCGGTGGCATCGTTCGGCACATGGACGCCCGAGTCGAGCCCGATGGGGATCACATCGCCGGCCGCGTTGGGCTCGACGATGCTGATGCCCATCGTCTGGGGCATGTTGGCCGGATACTCCACCTCGAGCACGTGCGGCACGCCGGGCGTGATGACCCGCAACGGATAGGCTTGCCAGGCCAGAGCCGGTGGACGGCCGGCCGGACCGACCCGCACCAGGTCGACACTGCGGTCGCCCAGCGAGTACTTCCACGGGGCGGCTTCTCCTTCGGCCAGCGGCCCGGTGCGCCGCCAGGTGGGAAGCAGCGGCAGGCTGGTCAGCTTTTGGCGCAGACCAGGGAGCGTCGGCGAGATCTCGTCGACCGTGGTCACGCGCGGCGCCTTCATCGAGAGGTCGGGCCTGGCAACGGGATCGAGGACGACGACTTGCACCTTGCGCTCGGTTACGATCTCGCGCAGCATGTTGCGGCCAATGGCCGTGCTGAATTTCAGTTTTCGCACGCTGGCCTGAATCACGACTTCGTAGGCCCCTTGTTCGCGCGGCAGCAGGAACTCCAACGGAATCTTGGCCAGCGCCGGGGTTCCTTCGGTCACGACCTGGGGGAAGTTCTGCGTGTTGATCACGGTCCCTCCGCGCGAGGCGCGAAGCTGGACCTCGAAGTTTACATGCGTGCCAGGCTTGAGATTGAGCTGGTAGGGTTCGACCTCGAGCTTGAAGGGAGCGCCCGGCGCGAAGATCAGATTGAAGTAGTCCATGCGGACTCGTAGTTGATCACCCGGCGAGCGTCGCACCATCAGCCAGTTGTTGCGATTGTCGACCGGCTTGTCGTAGATGCCTGAGACCAGATCGGCCAGCGGCACCTCGATCGGGTCGGGGGGGGCTTCTCCTTCGGCGACAGATTCTTCTGTCAATCTCACGACCAGACGGGCGTCGAGCGGCGCGACGACAGTGACATCCAGGCCATCGTAGGTGCGCGCGGCGGGTTCGCGGATTTCGATCTGACCGTCTTCGAGCGCGATCGCGCCGGGCGAGTCGGGTTCAACGCCCAGGGGAGTGGGCGTGGCGAAGGTCCCCTTGTCGAGCCAGATGGTGCCGCGCCATTTGCGGGCCGAGCCTCCGCCCCACTCGATGCGGACGCGGAAGGTCTCGTCGGTGTCGGCAGCCTGTGCGAGTGAGGGGGCGGCGAAGAGCAGCAACAACATCAGCGCTGCCGAACAGCGCGCTCCCGATGGAGCACGCTTCGGACCAGAATTCAGGCGTCGAGATGTACCTGGACTTCCTTGTCCGGACATCGTCGTGCGCCGCCGAAGCGGCTGCCTTGCTGAGGGATAAGTCGCGGAAAGTGGGGGGAATATAGCTGCCCCTGGGGAATCGACCTATGCCGGATTGCGGTTGCTGGCATCGTGCGTTGCTAGCTGTTTGTGGTGCAGGCGTCCCGCCTGCCTTGAAGTGCGAACCATCGCCACAATCCCAACCCGACGCGTCAGCGAGGCCGAACCCTGTTCCCACATCTACCTCGCTGGCGTTCGGGGTTAACTTCGTTGTAAGCGATAGAGGACTGGCTTGCCGACGACCGCAGGTAGCAGATCGGCCGGGCCAACATTTGCCAGCACTTCGCGTGTTTGCGGATCGACCGCCACGTCGTGGGTGTAGATCAGCTCGCCGCCGCGAGCCATGCGGACAAGCTCCACGGCCAGGTTGACGGTGGCGCCGAAGTAATCGAGATGGTCGTTGAGGGTCGCCGCCATCGCCGGTCCGCGGTGGACAGCCGCTCGCAGTCGGGCGGGCGAACCGGCAGAGGCATCGCTGGCAGCAAGTCCTGCTGGCAGGTCGATCGCCGCGCGGACGGCGTTGGCAGTTTCGGGAAAGACTGCCAGCACTCCTTCGCCCACGGTTTTAACCACAGCTCCACCATGTCGGCGCACGACGGCATCGAGCTGGCGAAGCAGCTCGTGTACGGCAGCGAACGCCCGGGCGTCGCCGAGTTGCTCGTACAGATCGCCGGCATCGGCCAGATCGGTCGCCAGGAAGGTGACGGTCGAGACGCTGATCAACTGACCCGACGAAAGGACCTCGCCCGGGAAGAGCTGGCGGAAGACGGCCGAGGCGCTGGCCCGAGCAGCCGTCAGGGCGTCGCCGCGCGAAGCGGTCCGTTCGATGCGCACCACCAGCTCCTGCGAGAAGTCGTTCACGATCTCCAGCAGTTGCCGGCCGGGTGATAACCGCCGGACCAGGTCCGTCGCCATGGGGCGGGCCAGCGGCACATCGAGTCGGTCCGAGAGAGCGCCAGGCTCCACCCGCAGGTCGAGCGAATAGGGGAGCTGCGGCCCGCGCAGGCGATAGCTCCCCTCGGGCAGGCTCAGCTCCAGCGGCAGCCATTCGCCTGGGCCGATGCGGATTTGGGCCGCGACGTGGGGCGAATGCTGCGGCCCGCCGATGCAGTAGGTTCCCAGCTCGTTGTCGCGCAGCTCGGGATGGGCGCGGAAGATCATCTCGACCGAGTTGGCGAAGTCGAGTTTGAAGTCGAGATTGCAGGCCTCGCAGCGGCCATGCTCGCGCAGTTCGCGCAGGGTCTCTTTTACTTCCGACGGAATGCGGCAGATCGGACACAGGATGTCCCACATCAGCACCAGCAGCCCCTGATGCGCGCCGTGCAGGCAGGCGGCCACCATCGACTCGCCCGGCAGGTTGAACCGGGCGGCCAAGGCCAACGGTCGAATGCGGGCGACCTCTTGCGCGGGGGCCCGCGCGACGAACTCGCCCAGGCGCTCCAGCACGGCCGGATCGAGTTGCTTGTGGCTGAGCGTGTCGAGCAGGCGATCGAGCCGCTGCTTGCGGGCGGGCGTAAGTGCCGGCGGCTCCTCGAACAGATCGGCCGCGCTTCCCAGTTTGCCGCGCAGGGCCGCGTCGATGCGGCGATAGACCGTGGCCAGCGACCGCTTCCCCTGCGAGCCCAGCTTCACGGCGGCGACCGTGCGGCCGAACAGCCCGCGCGGCTCGACCCGGATGCGATGGGTGAGGAGCGTCCCTCCGCCCGAGCGCGGCGAAAGCTCGACCGAGCTGGTGAACCAATGGAACGGCCCTTCGTGAAAGACTCGCAGCACGCCCAGCCGCTTCCCCTCGATCCATTCGTAGGGATGCTCTTGCCAGGCGTTCTCGAAACCGGCCGCGCGGAAGCGGCCGAATCGCTCGACGACTCCCTCTTCGTTGGTTTCGGTCTTGAACTCCGCAGCCGGCAGACCGATCGCCCGATTGAGTCGTTCGGTGTTCGAGACATGGGGCCAGAGCTGTTCGGGACTGCTCTCCAGCTCCCACAAGAAGTCGTAGTGCAGGATGTTCTTGGGGTCGCAGTCGGGAAGTTTGGGATGGGCCGAGGCGCTGGTCGGCTCGCCGCGCAGCACTCGATCGAGATCCTCGACCAGCGCCGCCGCGTGGGCATAGCGCTGATCGGGGGACTTGGCCAGGCACTTCTCGACGATCTGGCAGGCCGCCGGACTGAGCGTGGCGTCGAGCGAAGCCAGCGGCGGGGCGGGCTCGCTGCAGTGCATCGAGATCACGCCCAACGACGTGGCGGCCACAAACGGAGGCCGACCGGCGAGCATCTGGAAGAGCGTCGCCCCGAGCGAGTAGATGTCGCTGCGGACATCCACCGGCGCGGTGCCGCCGCATTGCTCGGGGGACATGTAAAGCGGTGTTCCCAGCAGCGAGCCCTCTTGGGTGAGAGCCAGCGACTCGGACTCGACAACGTGCCGGGCGATGCCGAAGTCGGTGAGCTTGACCCGCGGAGGGGAGGTGGGAGTTGAAGGGGAAGCGGGGGTTACGGGCGGGGCAGGCAGGCGGGACGCCTGCACCACAAGGGGAGCCTGCACCACAAGCGAGGCCAGCAGGATGTTCTCGGGTTTGATATCGCGATGCACGATGCCGCGGGCGTGGGCGTCGATCAATGCCCGGGCTACATCGGCGGCAATGGAGAGGGCCGTTCGTTCGTCGAGCTTCTTGATGATCGAGAGCCGATGGGCGAGGCTCTCCCCCTCGACGAACTCCATCACCAGGTAGTGAATGCCGGCGTCGACATTCACTTCGATCAGGTTGGCGACATAGGGGTTGTTCACCTCGGCCAGCAGCCGGGCTTCCTTGTGAAAGCGGCGAATCGCTTCGGGGCGACGGCTCCACTCTGCACGCAGTGTTTTGATGGCGACCGGCTGCTCCGTGACGGGATCGATGGCGCGAAAGACCGCCCCCATCCCTCCCTGGCCGAGCTTCTCGAGAAGCGTAAAGCGGCCGAGCCTGGAGCCGGTGACCAATTCGGCCGGTTCTTGCTCGTCGGTCGGGCCGACGAGTTCGTCGAACTCCGGCGCGGCGGAGATGGAGCCCAGTGTCCCGACGAGCTGCGCCACCGAGGACTCCGCCGAGCGCGCGAGCGTGCGGGACTGCGATCCGGTCAGCGCGGCGATTTTTTCTTGCACTTCCTGCGTGTTGGGCCGCTCGTTCGGATCGCGAGCCAGCATCCGCTCCACGAGCTGCGCCAGCGGACTGTCGGCCGGGGTCACATCGCTCGCCACCGGCAAGGTCTCGCCCAGCCATTGCCGCGCGAAGGCACCCGGGCCGCAGGGTTCGGCCGGTCGGCCACTGAGCAGGGAGAGAATGACCGTCCCCAGGCCAAAGACATCGCAGGCAAAGTCGATCGCCGTGTCGTCGAGCGATTCGAGTTCTGGGGGGCGCGCAGCTTGCTCAAACGGGCAGTGCTCGGCGCCGCTTTGGGTCTGGCCCACGTCGAGCCGCGTGAAGTCGAGCCGGTACGAACCATCTGCTGCGCGAAAGATCTGGCGTGGCGAGATCTTTCCGTGCAACAGACCGAAGCGATGGGCGGCCGCGACAGCGTCGGCCAGCGGGGCGACCAAGGCCAGCACGTTGTCGGCAGGTTGCGGTCCGGTGCTCTGGATGAGTTCGAGCAGGTCGGGGCCCTCGAGCCAATCGAGCACGACCTGGGGGTGTTCGCTGTCGAGATCGACCTGGCGAAGACGCTGCGCTCCAGGGGCTTCCAGCAGTCGCGCCAGTCGCAAGCGGCGCTCGCGCGGCCAGGCGCGGTCCCCATCGACCGGCGTCAGCATGCGCAGCTCCACCGGATTGCCCGCCAGGTCGGCAGCGCGATACGAGATGCCGTCGGGACCGGCGCTTCGCTGGGCGACGATAGAGTACGTAGCGGTCACGGCAAGCATCGCCAGGAAGTGGAGGGACGCGATGGGTTGATTCTAGTGTACTGTCTCCGAAGTGTGGTGACCTATTGCGATTCGACGTTGCAGGTGAGCGGCAAGGCCCTAGCCGCCGGTGGCCCCTGTCGACCGATAAAAGCCCATCTGCGTGAGACACTTCACGAGCGTCCGGTGGGGACGGGCATTGGGAAGAAAATTTACCCGCGCGGTGTTTTTTTTTTGCTCTCGAGAAGCCTCGCCCAGCAGCGTGGTCGCGCACGAGCCTCAATCCGTCGCGCTTCAAAATGCCTCCAAAGATGGGGGCCCATGGCCGAACGTGTGAGCCAGCACACATGTCCAAGCCTTTGTCAGGCAAAATCACGCATGTCTCGTGCACCGAAGGCACGAGTTGTGCGTAAGGTTCTATAGAACCCACGGTATTCCCTATTAGACACCTCGCACACGAGTGCGACCCCGCGAGCCGAAAGACGCTAACACGCCTGCGAGCCGGGGAACGAATCAAGTAGCGGTAGAGTTAAGAAAAGGAACGTCCTATGCTACGCACCCTGAAATTCTCATTCGCCTTCCTGGCTCTCGCCCTCTTGGCTGTTCCGGCTCAGGCCCAGGTTTTCAATCCAGGCACGCTGGGAGTCAGCACCGGGTACGGCTTTGGCCCTTACTCGAGCGGCTACAACTACGGTGGCTACGGCGGTCTGGGCTATGGCTATGGTTTCCCTGGCTTCGGCTTCGGTGGAACTGCAGCCGGAAACTATCTGTGGGGTCGCTCGCAGGTGATCCAGGCCCAGGGCCAATACAACCTGGATACGTCGCAAGCCGCGTACAATCTGGAAGCGGCCCGTGCGAAGGAGCTCGAGAACGAGAGCACCTACGCCCGAACCTACTTCGAGAAGCAGAAGATGAATCGCGACTTCCGCGAGGCGCATCGCGAACCGAAGGCCAACCCCGAGCAGTTGATTCGGCTGGCCAAGGCCGGCGCGCCGGGACGTCCGGATCGGACCCAACTCGATCAGCCCAGCGGCATCATCTTGTGGCCGGAAGCCTTGTCGACCAACCGGTTCGAAGGCTACCGCAAGGAGATGGAGAAGCTGTACGGCGAGCGAACGGCCACAAACTATGGCACGACCTCGTCCATGTACGGTGAAGTGCAGCGTGTGGCCAGCGATATGAAGCTGGAGCTGAAGGAACTGATTCGCTCGATGGATGCGAATGAGTATCTGGCCGCTCGCAAGTTCATCGATCGATTGGCCTACGAGGCCCGCTTCGCTCCGGCGATGCAGGGAGTCGCGGCGAACTAACGCGGCTTGCTTCCATCAGAAAACGAGAAGAGAAGAAGGGCGGGGGCTTCGCGAGAAGTTCCCGCCCTTTGTCGTGTTTGGCTTGGTGTGCGATTCAAGCAGCAGGCAGACTCCGTGTGCCGTCCGCCTTCTCCCAGCGGCAAGGCGCTAGCCGCCGGTAGTACACGGTTGGGCGAATTCGTTCCGATCGGATCTAGGCTGACGGAGAATCCAGCACGCACGCGGGGCGGAATGCACTCCCTGGGGCCACCGGCGGCTAGCGCCCTGCCGCTCAGGTGCGGAGCGCCCGTTGTGGTGCAGGCGTCCCACCTGCTGGAAGCGTTTTCGGTGTCCAGCATGCTACCCCAGCGCCGGCTCTTGCTGCGAGATGCAGTGAAACGTCCCCCGGCCCCACACCAGATCCACCGCGTGAAGGCCTTGCACGCGATGCGTGGGAAAAAGCCTTTGCAGCGTTTCAATGGCCACCGCGTCGGCCGGGTCGTTGAAGGTCGGCACCACCACCGCATGGTTGGCGATGTAGAAGTTCGCGTAGCTGGCTGGCAGCCGCTGCCCGGCGTGCACGACCGCCCGGGGCATGGGGAGTGGCACCACCTCGAGCGGGCGGCCGTCCTGGTCCTTCATCTTCGCGAGCCGCTTCCGATTCTCGGCCAGCGCCGCATAGTTCACGTCCGCCGGGTCTTCTTCCACAGCGGTCACCACCGTCGTCGGATTGACGAAGCGAGTCAAGTCGTCGACGTGGCCATCCGTGTCGTCGCCGACGATCCCTTCGCCCAGCCACAGCACGTGCGGGCAGCCGAGGTAGTCGGCCAGGTAGGTCTCAATCTCGGCCCGAGTCAGGTGCGGGTTGCGATTCTTGTTCAGCAGGCACGCCTCGGTGGTCAGAATCGTGCCGCGGCCGTTGGGATCGATGGAGCCCCCTTCCAGCACGATGCCCGGCTCGAAGCGCCGGCGGTTGGTGAGCGCGGCCACCTGCCGCGGCACCGCGTCGTCTTTCTCGAAGGGGGACTTCTCTCCCCAGGCGTTGAAGCGCCAGTCGACCAGTGCGGGGGGCAGGCCCGGTTTGCCGACCAGAAACGTGGGGCCATGATCGCGGCACCAGGCGTCGTTGGTCGGGATGTTGTGCAGCAGCACGCCCGGGATGTGGCCGACCATGCGGCTGGCTTCGGCCCAGACTTCGTCTCCGCCGGCCATGACATGCACGATCTCGCCTTGGGCCAGTACGCGGATGAACTCGACCCACACGGCCGGGATCGGCTCAAACTTGTCGGGCCAGGTCCGGCGACGATGCGGCCACGAGAGCCAGGTGGCTGCGTGCCGGTCCCATTCGCCCGGCATGCGGTAGCCGAGCGCGGCGGGAGTCTCGGGCGCGGGCGTGCGGTGGGTCATGAGGTTAGTCCAGGTACCGCTTCATCAGGTCGCCGTAGGCGTCGATCCGCCGGTCGCGCAGAAATGGCCAATGCGTCCGCACGTCGTCGATCTCGTGCAGATTGCACTCGACGATCAGCGTCTCTTCGGCATCCGCGGCCGCCCGGGCCAGGATCTGGCCGCGCGGATCGCAGACGAACGACTGCCCCCAGAACTCCAGGTTCCCCTCCATGCCGGTCCGGTTCGGGGCGACCACAAAGACCCCATTGGCGATGGCGTGGCTCCGCATCATCGTTTCCCAGGCGTCATGCTGACCCTGGCCCAGCTCGGCCTTCTCGGCGGGATGCCAGCCGATGGCGGTGGGATAGAACAGAATCTGCGCGCCGGTCATTGCGGTGAGCCGCGCTGCCTCGGGGAACCACTGATCCCAGCAGACGCAGACCCCCAGTTTGCCGGCCGACGTCTGGTGACTCTTGAAGCCCAGGTCGCCCGGCGTGAAATAGAACTTCTCGTAGTAGAGCGGGTCGTCGGGGATGTGCATCTTGCGATACATCCCCACCGTGGAGCCGTCGCGCTCGAAGACGAGGGACGTGTTGTGATAGAGCCCCTCGGTGCGGCGCTCGAAGAACGATCCGACCACGACGACCTTGTGCTGCTTGGCCGCGGCCGCGATCGCCTGCGTGGTGGGGCCGGGAATCGGCTCGGCCTCGCTGAAGCGAACGTAGTCTTCGCTCTGGCAAAAGTAATGCCCGGCGAACAGCTCTTGCAGGCAGACGATGTCGGCGCCGGCCGCGGCCGCCTCGGCGATGCGGTCGATCGCTTTCTTGACGTTCGGCTCTTTGGCTTGGGTGCAGCGCATCTGCACCACGGCGACAGTAGTTCGGGCGGGGCTCATGGCAGCTCGCAGCAGATCGTTCGGCGTGAAGAATGCGTGTACAGCGACGGTTCGCATCGATGGAGATTAGATGTTACTCTATCGACGTCGAGGGGCAAGGCAGCGCAGGGGAGCGGACAGGAACAGCCGGATCTCACCGAAAACGCCGGAAGCAACATGCCTGGACTCTTTATCACCGGCACCGACACGCACGTCGGCAAGACCTTTGTCTCGGCCATCATCGCCCGCCAGTTGCGGCACGAGGGGCACGACGTGGGGGCGTACAAGCCGGTGGCCAGCGGCTGCGTGCGCGAAGGAGGCATTCTGATCTCCGAGGATGCGCTGGCCCTATGGGAAGCGGCCGGCCGGCCGGGCGATCTGAATCGTGTCTGCCCGCAGCGTTTTGCAGCGGCCCTGGCGCCGCAGTTGGCCGCCAAGGCCGAAGGGCGCGACGTGGACAAGACGCTGCTGCGGCAGGGAATCGAGTACTGGCGCGAGCGCTCGGACGTGATGGTGGTCGAGGGAGTCGGCGGGCTGCTCTCTCCGCTCACCGAGGGGCCCTTCTATGTGGCCGACCTGGCGGCCGAGTTCGGCTATCCGCTGGTGATCGTGGCCCGCAACGCGTTGGGAACGATCAACCACACGCTGCTCACCGTGGGCATCGCCAAGGCCCGCGGACTGAAGGTGGCCGGCATTGTGCTGAATCAGCCCTCAGCCGATCCCGACGACGTGAGCGTGGCCAGCAACCGAGCGGAACTCGCCGCGCGAGCCGGCGTGCCCGTGCTGGCACAGAGCAGCTTTAAGGCGACCGCCCTGGATGCGACGATTGATTGGTGGGCGAAGGCCCAGGGGTAACGCGTCAGCGACGGGTATGGCGCACACGGCCCACTCAACAGCGCGCGGCCTCTACTTCTTGTCTTCCCCGCGCGGCTTGTCCTGCTTGTCGAACTCCTCGTCGCGTTGAAAGAACAGCACGTGCTGCCAGGGGAGTTCGTCGTACTGCTCGACCAGCTTGAAGCCGTTGGGGACCAGCTCCTTCTGCACCTGCAGCTTCGACATCTTATGCAGCGGCTTGATCGGCACTTTGGGGTCCTCTTCGCGGAACTCCACCAGCACAAGTCGGCCGGTCGGCTTAAGGCTCTTGCGGATCGCGGCCAGCATGTGCTCCGGGTGCGAGAACTCGTGATAGACGTCGACCAGCAGCACCATGTCCAGCTCCCCCTCGGGGAGCTTGGGGTCGATCAGCGAACCCAGGACCGGCGTTACGTTCTCTCGTCCCGTGTCCTTCAGTCTCGCCCGCAACAGCTGCAGCATCTCGGGCTGGATATCGACCGCATAGATCTTCCCCTTGGGCCCTACCTTTTCGGCCAGTTCGAGGGTGTAGAAGCCGTTGCCGCAGCCCAGGTCGCAAAGCACCTGATCCTTTTTCACGTTCAGGCACTTCAGCAGTTGCGTGCACTCTTCTTCGCGTTCGCGGCTTTCGCGGACCAGCCACGGCGCGCCGGTGTAGTGCATGGTCTGGGCGATCTCGCGCCCTTTATAGTGCGTCAGCGCCGGCGGGAGCTTTTCTTCGGGCTCTTTCTTGGCCGGGCCTTTCCTGATGACCTTGGCCGGAGCGTCCTGGCCTTGAGACGGCGCGGCCAAGACCGCCAGCAGCAGGACCGAGCAGATCCCCAGTGAGAGGCGCGGAAAGGGGCAAAGGTGCATGCGCATCGGGCGGGTTCCTGTCAGGCGGAGGCTTGGTCAACGGGCCTGCCTCACAGGATATCCGAGCGCACCACCGGTCCGCTACTTCGATGTCTTGTCCAACCCCACGGCTCCACCCGGCGGCACCAGGCCACCGGGGCGAATCTTGCTCTGGTCGCGGAACTGGATCGACGCCAGCGGCTTAATGTACGCCGGACCGTTGTTGATCTTGCCACAGGCGTAGGAGATCATGCGGCCCGTGTTCAGTTCGGCCACGTACAGCAGCGACTGAGCGCCGCGCGGCATGTCGGTGTTGGGCTGCAGGCGGTAGCGGCCCGAGACCATCAGAAAGTGCGGCTGCTGAGTCGGTTCGATGTTCAGATCCTTGCTGATGTCGCGCGTGAAGATCGGTGTGAACTCGTTCGTCTGCGGCAACACGACGCTGGTCTTCAGTTCGCAGGTGAGGAAATCGAGGAAGAAGACGGCTTCGAGGTTCTGGTTCTCGTCGACCATCGCCGTGCAGATGGCGAAGTTCTCGTGGCGATCGGTCGCTACGGCATGCGCTGGCGAATTTGGCCAAAGACCTCCCGCCAGGACTCCAAAGATCAGACCCACAACAAGACCCAAACTGCGGTTCTGCCAGGTGGAAAGAAACATGGGCGTCATCGGCAAGGTGTGAGGAACAGGTGGGAAGGACCGGCGCAGGGAACCGTTCCTTCCAGCCTAGTTCGCCAACCTTACGACGCGCGCAGGTTTTTGCCGAGCAGGCGAAGTCGGCGTGCGGATTGTAACGATCGCGCCGACTGACGTGTCCGCGAAGTGGATGATGAGGAGGCTCGGCCCTTGACCCTCTGCCCAAGAAGGGCAACTACTCTTCCAGGCCAAGCTGGCGAATCTTGTTGTAGACGCTCCGCTCGCTGATCCCCAGCATGCGGGCGGCCGTGGCGCGATTGCCGCCGCAGGATTTTAAGGTTTCGGCGATGGCCATCCGCTCGACATGGTCGAGAGTGAGCCCGGCCAGCGATCCAACCAGAGGACGGGGGGCATCGCCGGAGCCGGAAGCGGACGGGGCGGAAGATACTGCAGGGACGGTGGGTCGGATTCCGCCGCGGAATTTTAAATCGGCGAGCTGGATGTTGGCGTCCTGACAGAAGACCGAGGCCTGCTCGAGCAGGTTCTCGAGTTCGCGGATGTTGCCCGGCCAATCGTAGGCCACCAGCGCGGCCATGGCGTCGTCGGCCACGCGCACCGGCCCGGCGCGGCGCTGGCTCAGTTTCGCCAGAAACTGCTTGGCCAGTTCGGGGATGTCCTCGCGGCGCTCGGCCAGGCGGGGGACTTCGAGCGAGATCACGTTCAAGCGGAAGAACAGGTCCTCGCGGAACAGACGGTCGCGGCACATTCCTTCCAGGTCGCGATGCGTGGCGGCTATCACCCGCACGTCCACCTTGTGGACCTTGTTGCCGCCGAGCCGCGTGAGGGTGCGGTCTTGCAGGAAGGTAAGGAGCTTGGGCTGCAGCTCGAGGGGGAGATCGCCGATTTCATCGAGGAACAGCGTCCCTTGATCGGCCACCTCGGCCCGGCCAGGTCGCGCGGCGTGCGCGCCGGTGAAGGCCCCGCGCTCGTGGCCGAACAGTTCGGCCTCGATCAGATCGCGGGGCAGGTTGCCGCAGCTTACGGCGACGAACGGTTTGCCCGCCCGTGGACCGGCCTGGTGGATCAGCCGGGCGAGGGTGGTCTTGCCGGTGCCGCTGGCGCCGGTGATCAAGACCGAGGCATCGTGCGAGACGTTGATCTTCTTGACGCTTTCGAGCAGCGTCTGCGAAACCGGCGAGCGAGCCACATAAGTAGCGGCCAGTTGCGGGCTGCCGACGGCCTCTCGCAGGCCGCGGTTATCGCGGGCCAGCCGGGCCGTGCGAACCGCCTGTGCGACGTGGGCCAGCAGTTCATCAGGATCGAACGGCTTAGTGACGTACTCGCTGGCCCCTTGCTTCATGGCCGCCACGGCGTCTTTGATCTCGCCCTGGCCCGAGATCACCAGCACCTGCATCTCGGGGTGGCGCTCGCGGGCAAAGCGCAGGCACTCCAGCCCCGACGCGCCCGGCATCTGCAGATCGAACAGGGCCACGGAGATGTCATCGTTGAGCTTGGCGATGGCGTCCTTTCCATCGGCCGACTCGATCACCTTGTAGCCAGCGGTCTCGAGATGATGCCTTAGAACGCGGCGCGTGACGTCGTCGTCGTCGGCGACCAGCACGCTCACGCGGTCTTGTTCGGTGTCCATCAGCATGGGCTATTCCGGCGTCAGGCGACTCCGAATCCCTTCGCACAGGGCCAGCATTTGATCGACCGAGAGCTCTTCGGCCCGCGACGTGGGGCCGTGCCCCAGTTCGGCCATCACCTCGTCGACAGCCGGCTTGTCGAGCCGGCCTTTGAAGGCGGCCAGCAGCTCGCTACGCAGGAATTTCCGTCGATGAAAGAACATCGCGCGGATGAACGTGTGAAAGAAGTCGATGTCGGGGATGTCGCCGCGCAGCTCGGGGCGGAGCGTGAGCCGCACAATCGCTGAATCGACCTTGGGCTGCGGCCAGAAGGCCGTGGGGGGCATGATGCGGATCAGCTCCACATCGCACTGGGCCTGCACCCACAGGCTCAAGGCGCTGAAGTCGCGCGTGCTGGGGGCGGCCACCATCCGTTCGGCCAGTTCCTTCTGGATGGTGATCGTCATCGAGTAAGGGAGCGGATCCCCCTTAAGCAGGTTCGAGACGATCGGCGTGGCCACGTTGTAAGGCAGGTTCGAGACCAGCTTGAACCGGCGATTGGGCGAAACGGCCAGTTGCTTATTCACCTCGGCGATCACGGCCGGGTGCATGTTGTTCTTATTGCGCAGGGCGTCCTGCTCCATCATCGTCACATTCGGATAACGGTACAGCTCTTCGCGAGCAAGCTGAAAGAGCTGCCGGTCGATCTCGACCGTGACCACATGCGCAGCCGCCTGAGCCAACCGCGCGGTGAGCGCGCCGGTCCCTCCGCCCACTTCGAGCACGACGTCGTCGGGGCCGACCTCGGCCGTCGCGTACAGGATGTCGAGCAAGTTGAGATCGATGAGAAAATTCTGCCCAAAGCGCGTCTTGGGCCGGATGCCGGCCTCTTCAAATCGCTTGAGCAGGAACGTGCGTGTCTGCCGCGGAGCTTCACTCATGAACGGACCCCGTGCAGTTGTTTTTCCACATACTTGGCCAATAGATCAGTCTCCAGATTGACTGGGTCTCCCACGCGGAGTCCGCCCAGCGTTGTCATCGAAAGGGTGTGCGGTATCAAGGCCACGCTGAAACGCTCGCGCTCGACATCGACCAGGGTCAGGCTGACCCCATCGACGGCGACCGAGCCTTTGCTGGCCATCTGTCGGCCCAGCGCCGCGGGCATGGCGAACCACAGGTTCGCCCAAGGGCCTTCGTTGAGCCGGGCGTCGAGGCGGCCGACGGCATCCACATGGCCCGTCACGTAATGCCCCCCCAGCGGATCGCCGGCCCGCAGTGAGCGCTCCAGATTCACGCGATCGCCGGCTTGCAGCTTGCCCAGGTTGGTGCGGGCGAGGGTTTCAGGCCCGGCCTCGAACGAGAGCAGCTCGCCGGCGATCTCGACCGCGGTCAGGCAGCAGCCGTTGATGGCGATGCTGGCCCCCAGCGCGATGCCGTTGGCGACTGGGCCGGCTTTCACGACGAGCCTTCGGCCGGGCGGTTCCTCGCGGACCGCGCTGACTTCGCCCAGGTGCTCGATAAGGCCGGTGAACATGGAGGGGGGAGTGGTGAGTGGTGAGTGGTGAGTGGTGAGTGGCTAGAAACGGGAGGAGGCAAATTTGAGATTTGAGATTTGAAATTTGAGATGAAAGAAGAAGAAGAAGAAGAAGAAGAAGAAGAAACGAAAAAGACTCGCAGTTTGAAATCTCAAATCTCAAATCTCAAATCTCAAATCTCAAATCTCAAATCTCAAATCTCAAATCCCAGGGGGGAAATCAAAACAGCGGCTCCTCGTGCGAGCGGCGTTGGACGAGCTCTTCCCACACGTATCGCAGCGGGCTGGCGAGCACGAAGAAACAGCAGACTACGGGAATCGAAAAGGGGAGCGTGACCAGCGCGGCCATCAGGATGAAGACCATGCGGACAACGTGGCTGAAACTGCGATGTCCGCGGACGAACTGGTTGACGATATGCGGATAGGGGATCCGCGAGACCATCAGCAAGGCCACGACCCCGGCGAAGAACGGCAGCGTTCCTTGCAGAATGCGGTCGACGTCGATCCCGTCGGGTAGGTATTCGAGCCACCAGGTTCGTCCCGTGCGCAAGGCCCAGAACATCACACCAAAGCTGGCCACCGTCGCGGCCGCGGCCGGCGAGGGGAGCCCGTTAAAGTGCATGTGATCGTCGTCGTCGGTCGATTCCACATTGAAGCGGGCCAGCCGCATGGCGGCACAGGCGGCGAACAGCGCAGCAATAATCCAGACGGTTTGGACGCCTGGGAAAAGGGAGTTCACATCGGACGAGGGACGATCGAAGAAGTGAAACTCGGGACACATCTTGACCATCAAGAAGCCGGGGGCCACGCCGAACGTGACCATGTCGCTCAAGCTGTCGAGCTGCGCGCCGAAGTCGCTGGTGGTGTGCGAAAGCCGGGCGACCTGACCGTCGAGGGCGTCGAAGACCATGGCAGCAAAGATCAGGCAGGTCGCGATCAGCATGTTGGCGTTGTCGACCCACACGCGCGACTCCGCAGGATCGAGCCGCGGGTCGATCCGCGAAGCGACCACAATGGCGAAGAAGCCGCAGATCAGATTGCCGATGGTCAGCATCACCGGCAACACGGCGATGGTACGAATGCGTCTCATTGCGCTGCTCCCGTGGGCCAACTGGCCAGCACCGTTTCGCCTGCCGTCACCTTCTGGCCGATCTTGGTGGAGATGTTCAATCCGGGGACACGGGGCAGGATCAGCTCCGTGCGCGAGCCCAGCTTGATCATGCCGAACTTGAAGCCGCGCGGCAGCTCCTGGCCCGGGCGCAGCGTGCTGACGATCCGTCGGGCGATCAGGCCCGAGACCTGACGGACGATCAGCGGCCGGTGCGGCGGTGCGGACTCTTCCAGCCCGATCCACAGGTTCTCGTTCACCAACGAGCTGTCCGGGTTCATGGCGTTCAGAAACTTGCCCGGAGAGTACTTCAGCTTGATTACCCGCGCCGCGCAAGGCATGCGGTTGATATGCACGTTGAAGATCGACAGAAAGATGCCGATCCGGACGGCGGGTCCGCCAATGAAGTCGTCGTGGTCCAGATCGGTGACTTCGGTGATCTTGCCGTCGGCCGGCGAGACCAGCAGCCCAGGCTGCGCGGGAACCGTCCGCTTCGGGTCGCGGAAGAACCAGACGATCAGCCCCAGGACGACGGCAAAGGTCGTGGCCGCCAGACCGCAGGCGATCTGGGCCGCGCCTTCGGTCAAGAAGCTGCCGATCGTGAAGGCGAGCGTCAACGTGGCGAGCGACGTGCTCATCAGGATCAGTTCGGCCAGACCCCAGCGGGCGAAGCCGAGCTCGCCCCGCCAAACGAACGGGTCGTCGGGCTCTTCCCAATGGGCGTCGCACAGGATCGAGGCGAACTTCAGATCGCGGGGGTCCAGGATCTCGTGCGGGGCCCCGGCGATGCTCCCCTTGCGGAACTTGGCCATCCGCTCGACATAGGAGATCTTGAACGTCAGCAGGTACCAGCGACGCAGGCGGCCCCAGAACATCTCCAGGGAGTAACATTTGCCGCCGCCGGGCTGCGCGCTGGGCATGTTGGCCGGCAGCGGTTCGGGGGTGCGTCGTTCGGGAGAGACTTCGGCCTGCGTAGGCATGAGCGAGCGTGTTGCGGTAGGGCGTCGAAAGCGGTTGTTTGCCAATCCCTTATCGTATTCGCTGGGATGCCGATTGAGAAGGCGGCAGCCTAAGTGGCGATCCCGGTGTCGGCGTCTCGATTCTGCGTGGAAATCCACCCTACGTCCCTCCACCCAGAATCGAGACCCTCACACGAGATCCCGCATTTGCGGCTATAATGCGGACTCGCCCCCTGTCGGGCGGCATCTGAAGCATCCGGGACCCTATGACCCAAGAGCTGGAACATCCCGAATCAACGACCGCGGCCAGCGCCGATCGGCCGTTGGTGCTGGTCATCGACGATGAAAAGCCAATCCGCCGCTTTATCGTCGCTTCGTTAGTTGGCGCCGGGTATCGAGTGGTCGAGGCCGAAACCGGCCGCCAAGGGCTGGCGTTGGCCACTTCGCAGCCCCCGGATCTGGTGGTCCTCGATCTGGGCCTGCCTGACATGGACGGGCTGGAGATCATCGAACATCTGCGAGATTGGTGCCGGGCGCCGATCGTCGTCCTCTCCGCCCGTGACCAGGAGCGCGACAAAGTATTGGCCCTGGATCGAGGGGCCGACGACTACTTGAGCAAGCCGTTTGGTGTCGAGGAGCTGCTGGCCCGGCTGCGCGTGGCCTTGCGGCGGCGCGCCCAGGTGAAGGACCAGGCGGGCCCGGCGGCAGCGCGATTTGAGACCGGCGGACTGGTGGTCGATTTCGAGGTTCGCCGGGTGTACCTGGACGAGCAGGAAGTCCATCTGACCCCCACCGAGTACCGACTGCTGACCACGCTGGTGCGACATGCCGGGCGAGTGCTCACCCATCGCTTCCTCCTCAAGGAGGTCTGGGGGCCGGGTCATGCGGAAGAGACACACTACTTGCGCGTCTATATGGCAGGCCTGCGGCGAAAGATCGAAGCCGATCCCGCGCAGCCACGTTACCTGAAGACCGAACAGGGGGTCGGCTACCGCTTGCAGACTGAGTGAAACGGAATCAACCACTGGCAGCCTGGCGGCCAGTCAGGTCACGGTGCGGCCAGTCCTTAAGAAGAGGCCGATTCGCCAAGGCAGCCTGAACACGTTTGTGTAGCCGCCCGTTCCATTGTTCTTTCCTCGATCAAGTTTGGCACTCGAAATGCTTTGGGGGAGCGGGCTCAGACGTGAGCGTGCGCGCCCGCGTCGTTGGATGCTTGAATCTCCGGTTGAACCATTCGTCCATGAAAGAGAAATCCCAGCTTCTGACTTGGGGCGCCCTTGGAGTGGCCTGCCTGTTTGTGGTGGTGGCAGGAGTTTCCCTCTACAACATCCGCGAGTTGCACCGCGATGCCCAATGGGTCTCGCATACGCACGAAGTGATCGATGCGTTGACGGAACTGAAGCAGTCTACGTACCTGTCGCAGAGTCGCCGTTGGGCTGAACTGGGCGAAGAGGAGCCGGCCCACGGAGAGAGCGCGAAGGCCCTGGAGTCCATGACTCTGCAGTCCGCGGGCATCGTCCAGCTGACTGCAGACAACACTGCTCAGCAGGCCAAGGCTGTCGACATTCAGCAGCAGATCCCCGAGTTCGCCCGATTGCTGAATCAGATCGCAGCCACGGAGCGGGCTCAGGGAATTGAAGCGGCGCGGCAACTCGCCCGGTCCATGCCCTGGCAAGCCACTCGCACTCGATTGATTTCTCAGATCGACGAGATGGAACAACATGAGCGCGGCCTGTTGGCCTCGCGGATGCAAACCAATCATCGCGCGTACACACTGGCCATCGTGCTTGGGCTGGTCGCGGGGGCCACCGGGCTGGCGGCCTGCTGCCTGTTCGGATGGCTCCTGGGCCGGTATTTGCGGACTCAAGCCGATTCTGCGGCCAAGCTGGAATCGCAGCGACAGTTCCTGCACGCCACGCTGACGGGCATTGGCGACGGGGTGGTCGTTACCGACGCGCAGTGTCGGGTGACGTTCCTGAATCCCGTGGCCGAAGCGCTGACCGGTTGGCCGTTGTCCGAGGCCAACGGCCAATCGATCGAAACGGTCTTTCATATTGTCAACGAGTCGACGCGTCAGGTCGTTCTGTCGCCGGCGCGCGAGGCACTGGATGAAGCCAAGATTATCGGTCTGGCGAATCACACCATTCTGATTGCCAAGAACGGCGAGGAGTCCTCCATCGACGACAGCGCCGCGCCGATTCGCAACCTGCAAGGCGAGATCACGGGGGTAGTACTGGTCTTCCGCGACGTTTCGGATCAACGCCGCTCCACGTCGGCCCTGCGCGAGAATGAACGTCGGAAGGACGAGTTCCTGGCGATGCTGGGGCACGAGCTGCGCAATCCGCTGGCCGGTATTGTGACCGGCGTGCAGGTGCTGGAGATGCTGAACCTGGGGGGAGACGCCGGCGAAATGGCGGCCATCATCGGTCGCCAGGCGGCGCACATGTCGCACATTGTAGACGACTTGCTGGATGTCTCGCGGATCGCGCGAGGCAAGCTGGCGCTGCGTCGTGCGCCGCTGGAAGTGGTCGAACTGCTGGGAACGATCGTCCTGGACTACCAGAAGAGCCACATCATCGAGGACTGCGAGGTTCGCTTCGATCCGCCCGACTTCAAAGTCTGGGTGGTCGGAGATCGGACGCGGCTGGCTCAAGTGATGACGAACCTGCTGCACAACGGCTGCAAGTTCTGCGACGGTCCGAATACCGTAACGGTGTCGCTCGCGTTGCGCCAGGCGGACGGGCAGGTGGACATTGTGGTACACGACTGCGGCATCGGCATGACCTGCGAGACGATCCAGCGAATCTTCGAGCCCTTCAACCAGGCCGATAACAGCGTTGAGCGGAGCCGGGGCGGCTTGGGGCTGGGACTGGCGTTGGTGAAGGGTGTCATCGACCTGCACGGCGGCACGGTGCGTGCCGAAAGCGAGGGGCTGGGCAAGGGGACGCGGTTCATCCTCTCGTTGCCGCTGGTCGCCCGGCCAAGCGACGATGAACCCTCGGGCGAGCAGCCGTCCTCTGCGCTGCGCAAGGTGCTGCTGATCGACGACCGGCGAGACGCCATCTGGCCCGTGCAGAAGTTCCTGGAGATGGGCGGTCATAAGGTCGAGACTGCCAGCGATGGCCCTAAGGGAATCGCCACGGCGGGCGAATTCCGCCCCGACGTGATCCTGTGCGATATCGGTCTCGATGGCCCGATCAACGGCTACGAAGTCGCCAAGTTGGTGCGTGAGTCGAAAGAGCTGGCCGCGACCTACCTGGTGGCCGTAACGGGTTACGGTCAGGAAGAGGATCGCCGTACGGCACAAGCCGCCGGTTTTGACTATCACCTGACCAAGCCCGTGTCACGCGATCAACTGCAAGAGGTCATGGCCCGCATGCCGCGGTTTTGAGGGCAACGACCCTCTCGTGCCACAGCCCGCCAGCCGCTCGGCAGCAGGCCGCTGTCTGAATTTTCGCATTCCCCCTGTCTATTTCAGCGAATGAGCGTAGGTTGGAAGATAGTGGTGCGGCCCCTTGGGCTTCGCCACACGCCGACCTCCCTCTGACGGAGTCAGAGAGTGCTCCCATTGGGCCGGCTGATCGCGGGTGACTTCACAGATCGCCATATGAATCTCGGATGATTCGCCGGAGCGACACGCGACACTTCTTGCCTCTTGGTCCCCGGGCGGCCTGTTAAAAGGCCCCTTCAACGCGACCTTCGTTGATTGTCGATTGAGCGATTCTGTGCGCTCGGTCAGCTCCAGCAAAAGGAGCCGTCATGACTGAAGACGTGAGCCTACCTACCCCCGAGCAGTTGGCCGAGCGCTTCGACCTGCTGGCGGCCGATGCCAAGGAGTACGCGCTCTTCCTGCTCGAGCCGGACGGCCGATTGACGTGCTGGAACCCCGGCGCGGAGCGGCTGTTTGGCTACCAGGCGACCGAAGTCGTGGGGCAGCACTACTCGCGGTTCTTCTCCCCCGAAGACATCCACAGCGGCCAGCCCGAATACGAACTGCGCCACGCGCTGTCCGAAGGCCGGACCGACAGCCTCCGCTGGCAGGTCCGCAAAGACGGCACGCGCTTCTGGTGCCGGGCGACCGTGACTCCCCTGCGTGACGCGAACAAGCAGGTCCGCGCCTTCGCCCGCGTGATGCATGACCTGACCGATGGCGACGCGCAGGACGCCCAACGGAAACGGGGCGACGACCTGGCCAAGGCCAATCGGAACAAAGAGGAGTTCCTGGCCCTGCTGTCGCACGAACTGCGCAGCCCGTTGTCGCCGATTCTAAATGCGCTGAACATCCTGAAGCAGATGAAGACCGACGACCCGATCGTCGAGCAGGCGGGGAACATCATCGGCCGGCAGGTGATGCAGATGGTCCGGTTGGTCGACGATCTGCTGGACATCAGCCGCATCACCAAGGGAAAGTTGCGACTGACCAAGGAGAAGGTCGATCTGCGGATCATCGCCAATCGTGCGGCCGAAACGACCCGCCCGCTAATGGACGCCCGCAAGCACAACTTCTCGATGTCGCTGCCGACCAGCCCGGTGCAGGTGGAAGCCGATCCCGCGCGGTTGGAGCAGATCGTGGTGAACCTGCTGAACAACGCCGCCAAGTACACCGATCCGGGCGGTCTGATACGGCTGAGCGTGCAGCAAGAGCGTGCCGACGCCGTCCTGCGCGTGCGCGACAACGGACTGGGTATCTCGATCGAGATGTTGCCCCACGTTTTCGAGTTGTTCACGCAGGTTGATGGCTCGCTGGGACGATCGTACGGCGGACTGGGGATCGGCCTGGCGTTGGTCCGCACGTTGGTGGAAATGCAGGATGGCCGCGTGCAGGCCAAGAGCGCCGGTCTGGGCCAGGGGAGCGAGTTCACGGTCAAGTTGCCATTGCTGGAGAACCCACCGATGTCGCAATCGAAGACCTTGATTGCCCCCAGCAAACGGGGACGAACGCTGAAGATCCTGGTGGTGGAGGACAATGTCGATTCCGCCGACAGCTTGAGTCTGTTGCTGCGACTGCATGGCCATCAGGTGCAGGTCGCCCGCACGGGTCCGCATGCGGTCGAGATGGCTACGATCGTGCGGCCGGACGTGGCGTTGATCGATATCGGCCTGCCGGGCATGGACGGCTACCAGGTCGCGCGGACCTTGCGCGACAAGCCGGAGTTCAAAACGGTCGTCCTCTGCGCATTGACGGGCTTCACTCCCAGCGAAGCCGATCGGCAACGTCAGCAGGATACGGGGTTCGACCACTACTACATCAAGCCGCTCAAGCTCGAGTCGTTGCCGGAGATGTTCGACACGGTGGCACCGCAGCGGGACACCGACGAAACGGCAGGCGAGCCGGGCCTGGCTTAGCAAGCTGCGTCCATTCTCAAGTCCTGCTGCACAGGGGCTTTCGCGAAGTGGTGTTTTTATTGTCCCCTCCGCATGGGCTGGGCGCAATATCAGATATCCGCGACCCATCTTTTGCGTTCTGCAAGACCCACACTCTCTCTGGAGATCCCCATGCGATTCGTTCTAGCGTTGCCGTTGTCGTTGGCACTGGCTGTCCCCGCCTGGGCCCAGTCGCCCCCCGTAAGCGAAACCCTGCCCGCTCAGAAGTTCGCCATGGGAGCCGATCAGAAGCTCTCTCCCGCGGCGATTGAGGCCTTAGTCGCGGGGATCGCGCTCTACCCTGATCCCCTAGTCGAGCAGATTCTGGATGCCGCCGGCCATCCGATGGCCCTGCAACAGGCTGCCGGGGGAACCGGCGGTGGCCTGGCCGCTCGCTTGGGTCGACCGGTGGGCGCCCTGATGCCCGCTCCCGCTGAACTGCCCGCCAGCGTGCAAGCCTTAAAGCAGTACCCCCATCTTCTGGCGCAGCTCGTGAAGCATCTTCCGCTGACGGCGCGACTCGGTTCAGCCGCCCGAAGTCAGACGGACGATGTGTGGGCCGCGATCGATTCGGTCCGGGCCAAGATCGACGCGCAACTAGCCGCCGCGCCGGCTGCGACGGAAACCTCGGGGGGCACCACAGTGGCAGCAGCAGGCATTGTCGCCGGCCGACTCGTTCATCCCGTAGTCACCGCCGAACTGGCCCAGGCCTACGCCGCCAACAACGCGGTGCCGGTGACTTCGACCACCGTGACGACCGCCACCGGCGCGAGCGGCACGGCAACACAAACCAGCACCACCACCACATCGCCGACCGGTGCAACCGCCACCCAGAACAACGGCGCCGCCACGACCACCGTGGGACCGCAAGAGGGAACCACCGTCGCGACCACGGGTACCAGCACGCAGGTCACGGGACCAGGCGGTGCCGGAACCGCAGCCGCTGGAAGCAGCAGTAGCACCCTGACGGGACCTGGCGGAGCACAAGCCACCACGGCCAGCCAAGGGGCCGGTGTGAAAGCAACGGGTGCTTACGGCAGCGCCGGGGCCGGAGCGGGGAGCACCACCGTCACGGGTCCGAATGGACAGACGGTTCAAGCCAGCGGCGCGGGAGCGGCTGGGGTGAGGACCGTAGGAAACACCACCACGGCTGCCGCTGCAGGGGGTGGAACGGTGCAGGGCCCGAATGGCAACACCGCCACCGGAGCCGGCGCGGGCAAGGGGAGCGTCACGCAGTCGGGGGGAACGACCACCATCAACACGCAGGCTGGCGGCACGCTGACCACGTCGACAGGTGTCTCGGGCTCGGCCACGCGGGTCGGCAATACGACCGCTGCGCAGAACACCGACGGCTCGACCACCATCAACAGCAACTCCAGCGCCCAGGCAAGTGGTGTGCAGGGCTCGGCCACGGTCGACAAGAGCCGCAGCGCCAACGTCACCGGCGATGGCAGCGGCAGCTTCAACGGCTCTACCAACGTGAACAGCACCCAAGGCGCCGTTTCGACCAACACCACGGCCGGCTCGGGTCAGGCCTCGACGACGGTCACCAAGACGACAACCGACGGCACGACCTCGCAGAAGACCTACACGGCCGGAGATGGGCAGGTCGAGAACAAGCCGGTCAGCTCTCCCGGCAGCACCGCCCAGAAGTCGACCGGAAGCTCGACATCGCGTAGCAGCGGATCGAGCTCGACCAGTTCGCGGAAGAGCGACGCCCGCTACGCGCAGGCGTCGAACGAGCAGCTCAAATCGGCGAACCAGGCGATGGCTCAGAGCTGGGGTCAGTTGTCGAGTCCCACGGGGGTTCAAGGGTCGACGGCTCGCTCGGCCACGCCAAGCGTCTCGCGTCCGTCGCCCGCCCCTGCCTCTTCGGGCGTCTCGCGCTCGGCTTCCGCGGCAAGCCGCAATCCGGCTCCGACTCCGGGCCGCAGCTCGCCCGGCGGTGGGGGTAAGGGGAAGAAGCGGTAGGGTCTGAAGGGAAGAAATCGAGGGGACCGGCGGCTCGGAGCGACCGAGTCGCCGGTCTTGCTTTGGGGGTCGTTGACCGAGTTGGGCGCGGCTACTAAACTGTCGAGATGCTTTGCGGTGGCTGTAGCTCAGCTGGTTAGAGCGCCAGATTGTGGTTCTGGATGTCGAGGGTTCGAATCCCTTCAGCCACCCTTCTTGTAACTTAATTCCAGGCAACGACTTACTGTATGCCGACATTCGGCAGTGCGGTCCGAGTTTTCTGAAGCCCAAACGGTACCGATACCGTTTTGCACGGCAAGCCGCGATCTACCGCACTTTGCCGCGAGTCCCCTTCTTCGGTGTCGGGTCGAGGTGCTCGACTCCATCTCCACCAGCGCGCGACGTATCGTCTCCTTACTGTTTCCGCAGGACGGCGGTGCGTGTGTGATTTGCCCATCGGCCCACGACCAGGGCGAGGGTCGGATCGGCTACGGATAATTTGATGTCCATGCCCCGATTGACCCGCAGAAAGCCGGAGGTCAACAATCCGCGCGCCGAGGTGCTGCGCAATGGCTGGCCATGATTCTCTTCATACGCATAGCTTCCCACGACACTCATTCCGTCGGGGGCCATCGCAAATTCATAGCGCACGCGCCATTTGTTGTCCCACTTCCCCTCCCAGACTCCCACGAATTCCGCCAGCCGGGCATCGGTTCTGAGTTCGCACGTCGGCGGATTAGCAGGCGGCCGCGGATTGTCAGCAGGCCGACTCGATTTGGAACGGGGCGTCAGAGTGACAGCTTGGCCTCCTCCGCTCGCCCGGCGGGGTTCCTCCGATTCCTCTACCGCGAACTCCTCCGGCACCCGGTTGGTCGCCGCGGTGAAAGGAATCGGCCGCGCGGGAATGCTCTCGTACTCATCCACCTCGGGGGGCGGATCGATACCGCAACCCAGGCTTGCCAGTAGCAGGGCGGTAACGCAAAACGCCAGCGACGAGCACGCATTCATTCTCACAGGCGTCTCCGTTCATGGAGGAGCGAAAGCTCCCAGCGAACTCTGGAAGGGATCTATTCTAAATACTTTGTCCTAGTTGCGATTTTGACGTTGCAGTGAGCGGCAAGGCGCCAGCCGCCGGTGGCCCCTGTGACAACGCCAATTCACCGGCGGCTAGCGCCTTGCCGCTCACTGAACCACCAGTGCCTCATGGTAGACGAAAGATTGTCACGAAGCACGCGAGAACTTGCCTTAGCCCCCGCAGGCGGCTATTCGCCCGGCTTCTGCAATTTAACCCGGCGCACGCTGGGCAGTTCTCCCAGCCTGGCGACAATCTGGTCCAGAATGGCCGCATCGGCGACGCGTACATCGAGCAACAGGCGCGAGCGGTTTTCTCGCGTATTGCGGTCGTGCCCCACTTCCGAGATCGTCCCCCCATGGACCTTAATTCGCTCGAGGACTTCCTTCCGTTCCCCTTCGCCCCCTTCGAGTACGACGACCAGCCGGCGGATCATCGGGCGCCACTGTCGGCCCTCCAGCCGGCGCAAGACCGTCAAGGCGAACAGCGAGATGCCTGTCGCGGCAACGGCCTCTTTGTACATCCCGCCGCCGGCCGCCAGACCGACCGCGGCCACGAGCCATAGACTGGCCGCCGTGGTGAGCCCCTGCACGCCGAGCCCGGTCCGCAGAATGGCTCCCGCTCCCAGAAAACCGACCCCACTGACGACGCTGGCCGCGATACGCGAAGGATCGACCATCACCAGGTCGTTCGGGCCGTAGGTCTGGAAGTAGACGAACTGCGTCGAGACCAGCATGAACGTAGCCGAGGCCACGGAAACCAGCAGGTGCGTTCTCAGGCCGGCCGGGCGGCCGCTGTGCTCACGCTCGTAGCCAATGGCTGCCCCCAACCCGGCGGCCGCACTCATCCGCAGGAGCATCTCCCACTCGGGAATCATCATCGTTATCTCACTCCGCTTGATCGCAAGGGCGTTGTGGCTTCATTCTAGACCGGCGAAGGGAGAACTTCCTAAGAAGCCGCGCTCGCAGAGTTCAGATGTCGGTCGTTGATCGATCATTGCGGTTAGGGTTGGCGCAGTCGATTTCGTTCGACCGGTCGATGTCCGTGATTCTGCGCTTGGTACGAGATTCGCAATCAATGATTGGCAGAGATCCAGTTCCTCTTCGTCACGGAGATGCCGTCATGTTTCAGTCGACGATTTGCGTTGTTGCCCGGGAGGATTGGAGCGAGTACTGCCGCATCTGCAAGTGCTCTTCGGAAGATGGCGATGGCTTCGAGGCCTATCTGGCCAGGATTGAAGAGTTCCACGCTCGAGCCAAGGCCGAAGGGCACGAGGTAAAGACGGTTCTATTACGACCGAATGAACTGCTCGCCTGGTGCCAAGCCCACGCCCTTGAAGTGAACTCCGAGAGTCGAAAGAAGTTTGCCGACTCGAAGCTGGCCGAGATGGCTGAAGAAGTCGACGATGTTGCCGCATCGCGTTGACTTTTCGGATCGAGGCGACGCGGTAACACTTCTGGCTCAGCGAGCAGACTTGCCATTGGTAAGCCGCCCGAAACTCGGCCTTCGTTTCCGATCGACGTTTTTCCTGGTCCAGATCTTTTGCACCCCCTCTCCGCGGCGTAGAATCGCACCGCTGGAGTGGGGGGTTCGATCGAAACAGAACGAGGAGAAGGGGATCTGTATGAGGGAAGAGACTCCGGAGGTGATGCTGCGAAGTTTGTTGAAGACCCGGCTACGGGAAGGGGCCACGGTGGAAGCGATTCACAGCGAGTTGTCGGCTTATGGGCTGAACGCCGAGCAGATCCGCGCGCTGGCCAGCGAGGTTTCAGGCGAAGGCCCAGGCCCTGCGGAAAAGCTGGTGGCGATGCTGCCGCTGATCGCTGGCGTGTTATGCGTGTTCGGGCTCTTCGTGCTGTATCTGATGGTCGAACTTCGCACGCTGGCGATGTGCCTGGTCGGGATGGGCGTCGTCGCGGCGGCACTCGCGACGCTGGGCCTTACCTTTTCAGCGATGATCGGCGGGCACGTCCGTCGGCAGAACGTCCTTCGCACCCACATCCCGGATTCGACCGAAGGGGCGCTGATGACTTCCAATCGTTATGTCTATCTGTTCGCCTTCTTTATCGTGGGCGCGATCCTGATTTTGATCGGACAAGGGATCGATCCCTATGCGTATGAAAACCTGCAGAAGAAGGCAGGCATTCATGAGGAACACGAGACATTCGAGTGAGCGGGAGCGCCGGTGGGGAGTCCTGTGCTGACAAGCAAATGGGATCGCTTGGCCGGCAATAAGGAGATGAAGAAAGTGTAACGAGGCGGAACCTCGGGGTAGTGTGGTTCCAGGCGGAGCCTGGGACCAAGGGGGAGGAATGGGAATCGTGAAAGAATGCATGCCCCTCACCCCGGCCCTCTCCGCACAGGGAGAGGGAGTAGGGAGACGTCCTTAAGCCGTTGAAAGCTGCTTCATGCCTGCTAGTCCCGAGTTCTGGATCGACGTCGGCGGCACCTTTACCGATTGCTTCTGTCGCACTCCCGACGGCCGGCTGGTGCGGCATAAGCTGCTCAGCTCGGGCGCGACCAAGGGGCGCACGGGCGAGGGCTCTTCGCCCGACGTGATCATCGACGGGCTGCGAACGAAGGACCCCGCAGAGTTCTGGACAGGCTACGAGTTCCATCTGGTCGGCGACGAAGGGGAACTGCGCGAGCGCCGTCTTGTCTGCGCGTTCAACGTCGAAACCGGCGAACTTGTACTCGATGCCCCGCTCAAGGCCGCGCTTCGCCCCGGCATGCCGTACGAGCTGCGATCGGGCGAAGAGGCCCCCGTGCTGGCGATCCGCTATCTGCTCGGCTTGCCGCTGGCCGCGCCGATTCCGCACGTCGCGGTGCGTCTGGGAACCACGCGCGGCACCAACGCCCTCATCACGCGGCGCGGCGCCCGCACGGCCTTTGTCACCACGCAGGGCTTTGGCGACATCTTGAAAATCGGCTACCAGAACCGCCCCCGGCTGTTCGATCTGGCGATTACCAAGCGCGTGCCACTGGATGCCTGCGTGGTCGAGATCGACGAGCGGGTCGCGGTCGATGGCACGGTGCTGCGTCCGCTGGATGTCGCGCTCGCCCGGGCTCGTCTGGCGGAAGCCAAGCGGGCCGGCATTGAGTCGCTGGCTATCTGCCTGTTGCATGGCTTCGCCCACCCGCAGCACGAGGAGCAATTGACGGCGCTGGCCCGCGAGGTCGGCTTCACCGAGATCAGCACCAGCAGCCGGCTGGCCCCGCTGATCAAGATTGTCGCCCGCGGCGACACGACGGTGATGGACGCCTACTTGAATCCGATCCTGCGGAAGTACGTCGACGAACTGCGGCGCAGCCTGCCCGCGGCCGATCTGCGGTTGATGACGTCGGCCGGAGGGCTGGTCTCGGCCGATCGCTTTGTCGGCAAAGACAGCATTCTCTCCGGTCCGGCGGGCGGCGTGGTCGGCTTCACCAAAGTGGCCCAGGCGGCCGGCTTCACCCGGGCGATTGGCTTTGACATGGGGGGGACCAGCACCGACGTCTCGCGGTTCGACGGCCGGTACGAGTTGGAGTACGAAACCGAAAAGGCCGGCGTCCGCGTCGTGGCCCCGATGCTGGCGGTCGAGACCGTGGCGGCCGGCGGCGGTTCGCTGTGCGGCTTCGACGGGGTAAAGCTGATCGTCGGCCCCGACAGCGCGGGGGCCGATCCGGGTCCCGCTTGCTATGGTCGCGGCGGGCCGCTCACGGTGACCGACGTGAACTTCTTTCTGGGCAAGATCCTGCCTCAGTACTTTCCCTTTCCGCTCGATCGCCCCGCGGTCGAGGCCCGCCTGGCCGCGCTCTGTACCGAGATCGCCAGCAAGACGGGCACGCACTACACGCCGGTCGAACTGGCCGACGGCTTCACCCGCGTGGCCAATGCCAACATGGTCAAGCCGATCCGCTCGATCTCGATCGCCAAGGGCTACGACCCGCGCGACTACGTGCTGGTTTCGTTCGGCGGAGCGGCCGCACAGCACGCCTGTTCCGTCGCTCGCGAGTTGGGCATGGCCACTGTCCTCAATCATCCGGACTCGGGCATCTTGAGCGCGTACGGTATCGGCCTGGCCGACATCGTGAGGCACGCCGAGCGCGGCATCTATCGCCCCTACAGCCCGGCGGCGCTCGACGAACTGGCCGACACCTTTGTCGAACTGGAGAAGAAGGCCCGCGGAGAAGTGCAGGCCGAGGGGATTCCCGACGGGCGGATCGCCGTGCGGAACTCGCTTGATCTTCGCTACGTCGGCGTGGACGCCGCGCTGAACATCCCGGAGCCGCAGACCGCGAGCTATCGCGACGCCTACATCGCCGAACATCGCCGGCTGTACGGCTACGTACACGAAAAGCGTGCGCTGGAGATCGTGGCCGTGCGAGTGGAAGTGACCGGCCGCGTGGAAGCGACGAACCTGCCGACGCTGGCGAAGCGCACCGAAGGAACCAACCAGCCGATCGCGACAACCACGGCCTGGTTCGACGCTCAGCCTTGCGAGACGGCCGTCTATCGCCGCTGTGATCTGCTACAAGGAGACGAAATCACCGGCCCTGCGATCCTGGTGGAAGAGATCTCGACCACGGTCATCGAGCCCGGCTGGCTGGCCCGCGTCCATACGCATGGCGAGCTGATCCTGCGGGTGGCCGCTGCGTCACTACAAGTCGCATCGCCTCAGGCCGCGCAGTGGAACACGGCCGATCCGGTGCTGCTCGAGATCTTCAACAATCAATTCGCCGGCATCGCCGAGCAGATGGGGATCACGCTCCGCAACACGTCCAGCAGCGTGAACGTGAAAGAGCGGCTCGATTTCAGTTGCGCGGTCTTTACCTCCACCGGCGATCTGGTGGTCAACGCGCCGCATATCCCCGTCCATCTGGGGGCCATGAGCCTGACCGTGAAATCGATCCTGGGCGACAACCCCACGATCCGCCCCGGCGATGTCTTCGTAACGAACGATCCCTACCGCGGCGGCTCGCATCTGCCCGATGTCACCGTGGTGACCCCGGTCCACGATCCGGCGAGCAGCCGGCTGCTGTTCTTCACGGCCAGTCGCGCCCATCACGCCGAGATCGGCGGTATTCGGGCGGGCTCGATGCCTCCCTTCTCGAAGAACCTGGCCGAGGAAGGAATCCTGATCCAGAATTTCAAATTGGTCGATGCGGGGGAATCGCGGATGGACTCGCTCGGCACGTTGCTGGCCGGCGGACCTTTCCCCAGCCGCAGCGTGCACGACAACCTGGCCGACGTCAGCGCCCAGGTGGCCGCCAATCAGCAAGGGGTCCGCGACCTGAGCCGCATGATCGAGCGCTACACGCTGCCGATGGTCGAGGCCTACATGGGGCACATCCAACGGGCGGCCGAGCGCAAGATGCGGCAGGCCCTGGCGAAACTGCCCGCCGGGCGGCACACATTTCTGGAACATCTCGACGACGGCTCGCCGATTCAAGTCGCGGTGACCGTACACGGCGACGCGGCCGAAATCGACTTCACCGGCTCGGGACCCGTGCTGGCCGGCAATCTGAACGCCAACCTGGCGATCGTCTCCGCCGCGGTGATGTACGTGATGCGGTGCCTGATCGACGAGGACATCCCGCTCAACCAGGGCGTGCTGGCCCCGATCACGCTGGTCGTTCCGCCAGGGTTGCTCAATCCGTCAGCCGGGGCTACGCCGGCCCAAAGCCCGGCCGTGGTCGGCGGCAATGTCGAGACCTCGCAGCGCGTGGTCGACGCCCTACTGGGAGCGCTGGGCCTGGCCGCGGCGAGTCAGGGGACAATGAACAACCTGCTCTTCGGTGATCGGACCTTTGGCTATTACGAGACGATCTGCGGAGGATCGGGCGCCACGCGGCACGCGGAGGGCGCGGATGCGGTCCATACCCACATGACCAACACCCGGCTCACCGACCCCGAAGTGCTGGAACTGCGCTATCCCGTGCGGCTGTGGGAGTTCTCGATTCGACGCGGTTCCGGCGGAAGCGGAGCGCATCGCGGAGGAGACGGCATCGTCCGCCGGCTGGAGTTTCTGCGGCCGCTCGAGGTCTCGATCCTGTCGCAGCGCCGCGGCAAGTACGCGCCGTTTGGCATCGTCGGGGGCTCGCCTGGCGCGTTGGGCCATAACTCGCTCCGGCGAGCCGATGGACAAGAGGAACCGCTTGCCGGGCAGGTCGAGTTCGCCGCCAAGGCGGGAGATCTGCTTACAGTCCAAACGCCGGGCGGAGGAGGTTGGGGCGAAGTTGGTAGTTAATGCACTGAGCGGCATGGCGCTAGCCGCCGGTGGCGCTGCAAGCTTTGATACGATTTGCATGCAGGATGCTAAAGGAGTTTCGGTGAATGAATCCGAGAGCGAGTCGGTCGTAGAAGCCTTGTCGCCGGAACGGGCCGCGGAGATCGCTGCCAACGAACGTCGGGCGTTTCTGCTGAGCGTCGTGCAACCGGGTCTGGCAGGGCTGATGGACGGGTCGGTCTCGTCGTTGTCGCCGTTGTTCGCTGCCGCGTTCGCCACGCGTGACAGCCGCACGGCGTTCCTTGTGGGGCTGGCCACCGCTGTAGGGGCCGGCGTCAGCATGGCTTTCTCCGAGGCCCTCTCCGACGACGGCAAACTGAGCGGCCGGGGAAACCCGCAACTGCGCGGGGCCATCTGCGGGCTGATGACCTTCCTGGGGGCCGTCGGGCACACGCTCCCCTTCCTGCTGGCCGACTTCACGCTGGCCATGGTCATCGCTGTGGTCGTGGTGGTCGGCGAACTGCTGGTGATCGCCTGGGTGCGGCACCGCTACATGGACACGCCGCTCCTGTCGGCGGCCTTTCAGGTAATCGTGGGGGGAGTGATTGTCTTTGTGGCAGGGATTCTGATCGGCAGCGCATAGCCCTCTCCCCAAAGGGGCGAAGGGTTAAGCTCAGCCCCCTGTAGGGAACGCCCTCCGTGGCGTTCCGCGAAGTTGGAAGACCGTCACTTACTCGCGGAACGCCACGGAGGGCGTTCCCTACAGGGGGCGAACTTACGACTCAGGACACTAGGCTAGTCCAGATCAATCCTCGGCCTGGCTGCCGTCGCCGCACATCTTCACGATCCGCGGATCGAAACGGGCTACGACCTCGACCAGGTCCGACTGCGCGGCCATCACTTCGTGGATGTTCTTATAGACATAAGGCACCTCGTCGGCCCCGGCCGAGAGGACCTTCACCCCCTTCTTCGCCAGGTCCTTCTGCACCGCTCCCCAGCGGTACTGCGACCTGGCCTGGGTGCGACTCATCCGGCGACCCGCCCCGTGCGCTGCCGAGTGCAGGCTCTCGGCGTTTCCTTTGCCGCGCACGATGAAAGCCGGATCGGCCATGGAGCCCGGAATCACCCCCAACACGCCAGGGCCGGCCGGCGTGGCCCCTTTGCGATGCACGATCACCTCGCGACCGCTATGCGTCTCGCGCCAGGCGAAGTTGTGGTGGTTCTCGACCCCGCCAAGGATCCGCGCCCCCAGCAGCTTCGAGACCAGCCGGTGAATCACGTCGTGATTGGCGGCCGCATACTGGCCCATCAGGTTCATGGCCGCCCAATAGTCCTGGCCTTCCTGCGTCGCCAGCGAGAGCCAGGCCAAGCGGCCGACATCGCCGTACTGCTTGGGAAGCGCACGCCGGGCGATGCTGGAATACGTATCGCACACCGAGGCGCCGACGCCACGGCTGCCACTGTGGCTCATCAGAGCCGTGTACGTGCCGGCCTCCAGGCCCAACTCGGCGTCGGGCCGATCGAGCGTCAACTCGCCAAACTCCACAAAGTGGTTCCCCGAGCCGGAGGTCCCCAGTTGCTTGCGCGCTTTGTCCTTGTGTTCGCGGGTGACGCGCGAGACATGCCAGTCCTCGTCCATCACCGCATGATCGCGCGGAGGATTGTGCACGCAGCCAATGCCAAATCGCGTTCCCCGCTCGAGCGCGTCGCAGAAGAGCCCTTGCTTGTCGTCTAACGTCTCGCGGGGCATGTCGAGAATCGAAAGCTTCATACGGCAGCCGATGTCGACTCCCACGCCATAGGGACAGACCGCGCCCTCCAGGGCCAGCACTCCGCCGATCGGCAGCCCATAGCCGACGTGGGCGTCGGGCATCAGGGCCGCGCCAACCGCCATGGGGAGCGCGCAGGCCTGCTCCATTTGGGCATGGGCCGCGTGGTCGATATCGGTCCCCCAGGTGCGATAGCTCAAGCCGGGGACGAGCGGTTCGAGGGGAGGCACGGGGTTGAACGAGGCCAGCAATTCGCCGGCGAACGAGGCGAAACAAGGATCGCTGGCAAAGTCCGCAGGGCGGGCCAGCACGTCGACCACTTGCTGGCGGATGTCCTTACCCCGGCGTTGGCTTCTTTGCGCAGCCCGATCTACCGCCCGTTGGGCACTGGCCAACAGGTCCTGGGGAACGCCGAGTTTGAGGAGTTGCCGCGTGTTCATCGTCAGAGGGACAGGCGTGGCCGAGGGGAGGTTCGGGGCGGCAACGCGGCCGGCCCCGATCTCTCTTCTATCCTACTATGTATGCGACCGCAGATGTTAACGGACGCGTCGCCCCCGGCGGCGAACCCACAGGCCGACCGGCGCGGCCAGGACGCCCAGCGTCAGAAACCAGGGGACGGCCACAGTGATGCCGATCGTCACGTCTTGCCCCAAGGCCAGCAGCGAACCCAGCGAGCGATCCCAGCCGTCGGCAAGTCGCGACAGGTAGGTCGGCGCTTGTGGCGGCTTGTAGTCGCGCTCTTCGCGGACCAGCAGCGTTACGGTGGCCATGGCCGCCCGGTTGGCCAGGTAGCGAAGTTTGCCTTCCATCTGTTCGATCTCGCCGCGGACGCGGGCCAGTTCGCGCTCGACCTCGATCACATGCTTCAACTCGCCGGCGCGGTCTTCCAGCAGCTTCACAATGCGGACCTCTAGCCCCTTGGCGTTGGCAATGCGGGCTTGCAGGTCGACGAACTGCTCGGTCACCTCTTCGGCGTTTTGACGACGGCTCTCGGGCACACCCAGCTCGGCGGCCGCGTTCATAAAGGCGTCGAACTCTTCGACCGGCAGCCGCGCCACCCAACGCCCCGTGCGCCGCTGCCCGATGGTGCGGTCGATGTTCGCGTCCGAGAGATAGCCGCGATGCTTCTTCACCAGGGCCGGGATGGCGCTCTCCAGTTGCGAGAACTCTGGCGTGACCAGGCTCAGCTCGGCCACGTGGATGATCTTGCGGTCGATCTCTGCGGCGGCCGGCTCGTCAGGACGGCCTGCCTGTCTGGCTTCGGCTTTCGCCAGCTGCATTGATTGACGCGATTCGCTTCGAGCCGCGGGAGATGCGGCACCGCAGCCCGTGGCCATGGCGACGCACAACATCACAACGAACGCGTGCAGAAAATCGCGCATGGCATCTCCCCAGGGGTCGGCTTAGGAAGTGGAATATCAGCCCACGAGGAAGATCCTGCGGAGTGCCGTTTTATTCCCGTCATTCCCGGCGGCATTGACAGTTCTTAGGATGTGCCGGAAGAATCAAGCTGCACGCAAGGGACCGCGTACCACGGACGGCGAACCTGCCTCATGGCGAATATTCTGGGGATCTCTGCCTTCTATCACGACAGCGCCGCGGCGCTGGTCCGTGACGGCAAGATCGTGGCTGCCGCGCAGGAAGAGCGCTTCACCCGCAAGAAGCACGACCCCGACTTCCCCGCGCGTGCCGTGGCCTACTGCCTGGAAGCCGCGGGGCTGCGGCCCGACCAGCTCGATTACATCGCCTTCTACGACAAGCCGCTGAGCAAGTTCGAGCGGCTGCTCGAGACGTACCTCTCCTATGCTCCCGCCGGGTTCGGAAGTTTTGTGCAGGCCATGCCCGTGTGGTTGAAGGAGAAGCTCCACCTGCGCAAGGCCCTGCGCCGGTATGTCCACGCGCCGCAGGCCAAGCTGGTCTTCACCGATCATCACGAGAGCCACGCAGCCAGTGCCTTCTATCCCAGCCCTTTCGACGAGGCGGCCATTCTGACCCTCGACGGCGTCGGCGAATGGAGCACCACCACGGTCGGCGTCGGGCGGGGGAACAGGATCCAGCTCACGCAGCAACTCCAGTTCCCGCACTCGCTGGGGCTGCTGTACTCCGCGTTCACGTACTACTGTGGCTTTCGGGTCAACAGCGGAGAGTACAAGCTGATGGGCCTGGCGCCGTATGGCAAGCCCGTCTATGCCGGGGCGATCACCGAGCACCTGATCGACCTGAAGCCCGACGGCAGCTTCTGGCTGAACATGGACTACTTCAACTACTGCCAAGGGCTGACGATGACCGGCCCGCGGTTCCATGCTCTGTTCGGCGGACCGCCTCGCCCGCCGGAGTCACGGCTCGAGCAGCGGCACATGGATCTGGCGGCCAGCATTCAGTCGGTGACCGAGGACGTGATACTGCGGCTCGGAGCGCATCTACATCGCCAGACCGGCCAGAAGAACCTGGTGCTGGCCGGCGGTGTGGCCCTGAACTGCGTGGCCAACGGACGGCTGCTGCGCGAAGGGCCGTTTGAAAAGCTCTGGATCCAACCGGCTGCAGGCGATGCCGGCGGCGCGTTGGGTGCGGCGCTGTTCGTGTGGCATCAACTGCTGGAGCAGTCGCGGCAGGCCGACCCTGGCGATTCGCAGCAGGGGAGCCTGCTCGGACCTTCCTTCACTTCCGCGGCGATCGCGCAGGAGCTCGACGAACTGGGCTGCCGTTACGATCGACTCTCGCCAGCGGCGTTGTGCGAGCATGTGGCCGACGCTCTGGCCGATGGCAAGATCGTCGGCTGGTTTCAAGGGCGGATGGAGTACGGGCCGCGCTCGCTGGGCGCGCGGAGCATCCTGGGGGACGCGCGCAACCCGGCGATGCAGTCGACCATGAACGTGAAGATCAAGTTCCGCGAGAGCTTTCGCCCCTTCGCCCCCGTCGTGCTGGCGGAACATGCGGCCGAGTGGTTCGACATAGAGCCCGTCCAAGAGAGCCCCTACATGCTGCTGGTGGCTCCGGTGCGCGAGCGACATCGCACCGAGATCCTGCCCGACCTGGCCGTGCAAATGCAGAACTCGCCCGACCTGCTGGAACGAGTAAACATCGCGCGCTCGACGATCCCGGCGGTTACGCACGTCGATTTCAGCGCCCGCCTGCAGACGGTTGACGCCCGGCGGAATCCGCGGTTCCACCAGTTGATGCAGGCGTTTTATGAGAAGACCGGCTGCCCGGTGCTGGTGAACACCAGCTTCAACGTCCGCGGCGAGCCGATTGTCTGCACGCCGACGGACGCGTACCGCTGCTTCCTGGCGACCGAGATCGACGTGCTGGTGCTGGAAGACTGCGTGCTCCACAGGCAGGCCGGGGCGATGGCAGAAGGTGAGCGAAAGCGGCACCTGGCGCAGTTTCAACTGGACTAGAGTCGTGTCTCACGCAATGGGGTTTAATCGGTCGGCACTGGTTTAGTGAGCGGCAAGGCGTTCGCCGCCGGTGAATTGGTGCTGTCACAGGGGCTACCGGCGGCGAGCGCCTTGCCGCTCACCTTCAACGTCGAAGTACACTAGATCCAGGACTCGATCGCTCTTCGCAAGGTGGGCTCCCCATTGACGCGAAACCATTGCGGAGGCGATGGTGTACCCGTGGCGGCAAGGAATTGTCGAACTCCGCGGGCGGAGGACGGAGAAAGCAGTGTGACGCAAGCCAGCAATCCATCTAGCGCAACCTTTCGCACGTCTCTGGCGAAACTTGGCAGCGTCCTTGCCGCGCCGCTGGCTCGCGTGGGCCGACTCGCCCGATCGCTTCGCTTTTGGATCTTTGTCTTTCTGGTGATCCTGGCCCTGATCATCGTCTACTACGCGCTGGCCGAGCAGTACACACCGATCACGACCGATGCCTACGTGCAGGCCTATGTCGTGCAGGTGGCGCCGCAGGTCGAGGGCCGCGTGGTCCGCGTGGCTGTGAATGAAGGGGACGAGGTGAAGGCAGGCGACCTGCTGTTTGAGCTGGACCCCCGCCTGTTCCAGCACAAGGCCGATCAGTTGGCAGCCGAACGGGCGCTGGCCGACCATGGGGTCCTGGGCCGCAAAGCCGACCTCGCGGCGGCGAAAGCTGAGCATGAGCGGGCCGAGGCCGACTCCAAACTGGCCGACATCATCTACCAGCAAGAGAAGCGGCTCATCAAAAGCGACTCCACGACCGAACGGAAGTTCAAAGAGGCCGAACTCGGCTTTCTGGCTAAGCAGGCGGCCGTGAGTGCCGCCGCCGCCAAAGTAACGCGAGCGGAACAGGCGCTGGCCGCGCGGGTGGGCGATCAGGACGCCCAGGTCGCGCAGGCCAGCGCGCATCTGGGCGAGGCGCGATTGAATCTCGACTACACGCGGGTCTACGCCCCGTGCGCAGGGCTGATCACCGATTTGCAACTGCGCGAAGGGGCCTACGTGCGAACCGGTGAAGCGGCGCTCACGGTCATCGACACTGGTCACTGGCAGGTGGTCGCGAACTTGCGAGAGAACTCGCTCGGGCAGTTGCGGGTGGGGCAGCCGGCGATAGTCTCGCTGCGCGGCGCGCCGGGGCGATTGCTCACGGCACGCGTCATTTCGCTCGGCTGGGGCGTGGGCCGAGGGCAAGGCGTTCCCTCAGGCGTCTTGCCCGAGGTGAAGCGCAATACCAGTTGGATCCCTCCTTCGCAGCGATTTCAGGTACGGCTGGAGATCACGGATGCCGACCCAGTGCCGCTGCGCGTCGGCATGAGTGGCAGTGTCTCGGTCTATACGGCACCGGAGCATCCGCTGAACGGGGTCACTCGCGGCTGGCACCAGTTCCTGTCCTGGCTCGACTATCTCTGAGCCGGCAGGGCGAGCGAGGGAGCAGGTGAAGGAGCACTCGCCGGCGCTGGCGCCTCCGTTCGATAAAACGGAGGCCACACCGCCCCCACGGCCAAGGTGGCGCCGAGCGCCGCCAGCACGCCCTCCATGCGGGCGATCACCGAGTCCATGTCGCCGAACTCCCCAGGGGACGCCACGATCAGCATCGGCAGCACCAGTCCCATCTGAAGTCCCGCGTAGCCATAGGTGGTGCTGGTTCGCGCCAGGTAGCCCGCCAGCAGAATGCCGAAAAACAGCATGCCCAACAGCACGGGCAGGTGGGGCAAGTGACCCACGATCACAAAGGTCAGCAGGCCCCAGCCCAGTCCCAGTATCGCCCCCACCAGTCGCAGTTCGCCTTTGCGAAGCCCCTGCTGAATGTCCGGCGCAATACCGATCACAAACACGGAGATGATCGCCTGCGGAGTCGGCAGCGCCACCCAACTGGTGGTCATCAGGGCCACATAGGCGCTCACCATCAGCATGGCGCTGTGATTGAGCCAATCGAGCCGCAGCGGCAGCAGCGGTTCCAGTCCGGTCTGGATGCTCAGGTCTCCTTCGCCCGACGACAGCCACATCACCAGATCGGCCGCTGCGATTCCGACTGCCAGGGCCGGCAGCATCTCGAACCCTGCGGAGTACGCCATGGCGGGGTCTGCGTCGCCAATGCTGATGATCGAGATCAGCAGAATGCCCGCATTCAGCGCGGTGTAGGCCAGCCGGCCCGAGAAGTAGAAGTAGAAGAAGCCGACGACCGCGAGCGATTCAAAGCACCGGCGAATTCCCCAGGCGTCGGGAAACAGCGCGAAGAGAATCCAGCCCAGCCCGATCCCCAGAAATCGCCCCAGCAGCCGCTCCATCCCTTTTTGGAAGACGGTGTAGTCGTACTTCACCATCACCAGAAACGTGGTCCACACGGCCATACTGGCGTAGGTCAGATTCAAGGCCTCGGAGACCAACAGGCATAGCGTCGCGGCCGTCGCGATGCGGACGGAGCGGCCCAGGGGACTAGGCCCCGGAGCAACAGTTGCGGCCATCGGTTCGGTAGATGCCGGCATCCGCACTTCTCGCTTACGAGTTCTCTTGGTGCAAGCGCGTAAAGTAACAGTCACACTCCGTGTGCCGTCCGCCCGGAGCCTCTTCAACCTTCAGCGACGCAAACGGAGCGGCTCGGCGCTAGCCGCCGGTGGCCCCAGGCTTCGCTCTCCCAATCGCTTGCGCGTTGGAAGTCTAGCTCGCCGCCGATGAGAACGAATGCCCAAGGGATGCTCGGATCGTGTACTACCGGCGGCTAGCGCCCTGCCGCTCAGTTCCGGAACTGCTGGCGTTTGCTCTCTCGCCGTTAAAAAGAATCACAGCCTCTCCGTGTGCCGTCCGCTCATTGTGGTGCAGGCGTCCCGCCTGCTTGAAGCGGGACCGATGTTCCAGCAGGCGGGACGCCCGCACCACAAAAGATCACAGCCACTCCGTGTGCCTGCTACTTTACGCCCACGGTACTACGCTGCCGTATCGGGCCCGGCGTCGATGTACTCGTAGAAAACATTCCGCTGCCGCGGGATGTAGCCGATCTCGGTAATCGCGTCGCGGATCTGCTCCAGCGACAGATAGTGGACCGTGCCGGCCGCGGCCACCACGTTCTCTTCGATCATCAGGCTCCCCATGTCATTGGCCCCGTAGAGCAAGGCCAACTGCCCGATCTTGAGTCCCTGCGTGACCCAGCTCGATTGGATGTTGGGGAAGTTGTCGAGATACAGCCGGGCGACCGCCTGCGTCTTGAGGTACTCGAACGCGCCGGAAGTCGCCACCTCTTTCATCTCCGGCGTGCCGGGCTGGAACGTCCAGCAGATAAACGCCGTGAAGCCGTGCGTTTCGTCCTGCAACTGCCGCAGCCGTTCCAGGTGCTCGATCCGCTCTTCGAGCGTCTCGACGTGGCCGAACATCATGGTGGCCGAGCCATGCCCGCCCAATTCGTGCCAGACGCGGCAAACGTTCAGCCAGTCGTCGGTCATCAGCTTGCCGCGGGTCAGCTCCTTGCGGACCCGATCGACCAGGATCTCGGCCCCGCCGCCCGGCAGGCTTCCCAGGCCGGCCGCCTTCAGGCGTTCCAGTACCGTTTTGAGCGGCAGCTTCGAGATCTTGGTGAAGTGGTGGATCTCGGCCGGACTGAACCCGTGCACGTTAAGGGTAGGGAAGCGGCTCTTGATGTCGCCGAGCAGCTCTTCGTACCACTCGAGCTTCAAGTCGGGATGAAAGCCTCCCTGCATCAGGATCTGGTCCCCGCCCAGGTCGAGCGTCTCCTGGATCTTCTGGTACAGATCCTCGCGCTCGATCAGGTAGCCTTCGGGGTCCTTGGGTTTGCGATAGAACGCGCAGAAGTCGCAGGTGGCCGTGCAGACATTTGTGTAGTTGATATTGCGATCGATGTTGTAGGTGCGGAAACGCTCGGGATGCAGGCGGCGCGTGACCTGATCGGCCGCCCGACCGATAGCGGCCAGATCGCGTGACTTGAGGAGCGCCAGCCCTTCCTCGGCGCTGATGCGCTGGCCCGAGGCGGCTTTATCCAGAATGGCCGAGACGTTCACGTTGCACACTCCCTCATCAGAACTCAGTCTCAAACTACGATTCTGTCGCGGTCAGGCATGGCAGACACGCGGCCCCCGAGGGAGCCAGCCCCATCTCGCTGGCCAGTTGATAGAACAGGCTCAGCCCACGTTGCTCGCGCTCGCCCAGGTGGAAGTATAGGTTGTCGCGCAGGTAGCTGACACACTCGGGCCGCGAGAGCCCTAGCGGCGCTGCTTCTGCCGCGGCGATCTCGTCCAGGTGCTGCAAGCCCAAGTCGCGCGATTCGCTCAGGGCCCGCTCTACTTCCGTCAGATCGACTCCGCTGCGGGCGGTCCACATGGCGAACACAAACGGCAGCTCCGACCAGCGGCACCATTCGTCTCCCAGATCCCAGACGGCGGCAAACGGTCCCGGCGGAGAATGCATGGCCCGATCGCCGATCAACAGCACGGCGTCGGCCGGCGTGTCGCGCATCTCGGCGCCGATCGGCAGCGGCAGCAACTCGGGTTCCAGACCGTACCGCTGCTTGAGCAGGATCTTGGTCAGGGCGGCGCTGGTCCGCGAGCCTTCATCGAGCGCCAGTGTTTTGATCCGCTCGGGCGAGACGCGGCAGAACAGCTTGACGCTGAAGACGGGTCCGCGGCAGGCGATGCAGGCGTCGGAGATGATCGTGTAGCCGGGGTCCTGAAAGGCCTCGATCGAGGGGATCAGGGCCACATCCAGCCGCCCGGCCGCCAGGTCATCGGCCAGTCGGCTGGGGAGATCGAGCGCCAGATCCACGTGGGGAGCCAGCCGGGCCAGATCGTAGATCAGTGGCTTGGTATTCAGGTAGTTGACCGCGCCAACGCGCACGCGGGGGGTGGTTTTCATGGGATACCTCGGCCAGATCGAGGGGCAAATGGGCCCGTCGCAGTTGCGGGGCCATTATAAGGACCGCACCCCGGGTGACAATGTAACCGCGGCGCGTGAAGTAGCAGGCACACGGAGAGGTTGTGATCTTTTGTGGTGCAGGCGTCCCGCCTGCTGGAACATCGAAAACCCCGCAAGGCAGGCGGGACGCCTGCACCACAACGGAAGGACGGCACACGGAATGTGCCTGCTAATTTACGCGCAGGCCTCGACTCTACCGCAGCGACTCGAGCGGCTTCAGTCGCATCGCCGAGAAGCTCGGCAGCAGCCCGCCCAGTCCGCCCATCACCAGCGTCAGCAGGATTCCCCAGCCCAGAATCTGCGCGTCGACGGCCAGCTTGAGGACCACGAACTTGCCGCCCCCTTGGCCGCTCGAGACCATACTGGTCGCACTCCAGCCGTCGCACATCAGGCCGACCAGGCAGCCGAGGATGCCGCCGATCATGCCGATCACCAGCGACTCGAGCAGAAATGACACCAGGATCTGCCAACGGGCGAAGCCCATCAGCCGCATCACGCCGATGTCTTTGGTCCGCTGACTGATGGCCGCGAACATGGTGTTCATCACCCCGAAGATTCCGCCGATCGACATCACGCAGGCCACAAAGATAATCGCGAACAGGAACTGGCGGTTCGTTTCGGACAAGTTCGAGAAGTATTCGGTCTCCACCAGGGCCGACAGCGAGGCCTTCTTGTACTGCGTGTTGAAGAACTCTTTCAACTTCTCGGCCTGCTCGGCGTCGGCCGCCCGAACGACTAGCGACGAGTAGCTGTTTTTGCCGAACATCGGCCCCACCACGGAGCGCTTGGCCCAGACTTCGGAATCGAAAGTTGAGCCCGAAGACTTCATGATCCCCACCACCAGCCAGGTGCGATCCCCCAGGCTGAAAGTGTCCCCTACCTCGACCCGTTCCGGATTGCGGGCCTTGGCTTTGGCCGCGGCGGTGCGGTCGTCGCCAATCACTCGGGCGACCCCTTCGCCCAGCACGGCTTCGATCACGGGTATCGGCGGCTGGCCGTCGACCGACAACTCGCGCACGCCCGCCTGCGAGAACCACTGGCCTCCTTCGATGAGCGGCAGGTTGTGGACTTCGCCGGAGATCACCGGGTCGTCGATCCCTCGCATCTGCAGGAATCGTCGCTGCGGCTTGCCCGGCAGGGCATCGGGAATCGGTTGGTTCACAACCAGGTAGGTTTCGCGGCTCGAAAGAGGCTGGCCGTCCTTGGCCTTGAGGATGCCTGCCTGGTTCTCGATATCGCCGATGTCCGAGTAGCCCAGGTTCGAAAAGCCTTCGTCGGTGGAGCCTTCCGAAAGGATCATCACATTGCCCGGCTGGCCGCTCGATTCGGTCAACTGGTACATGCCGTTCACAAAGGCCAGCATGACGGTCAACAGCGAGACCACCAGTGTGAAGGCCAGGGCCGTCATGACGGTGGTCTTCCAGCGAACGGTCAGATTGCGCAGGTTGTAGGTCAGCGGCACCTTACCGATGGCCAGCAGAAACAGCACGATCGCTCCCGACCAGCCGAGCGGCATGGTGAGCATCCGTGGCTCGCGGGTCGTGGCCAACAGACACGCGGCCGCCGCCACCAAGACAAAAAGCCGCCACAAAGCGAACTGCATAGCTAAATCCTGTAGCCGAGCGTCTAGAAGCAGCAAAACTCCCTAGCGGTCGAAATTCACCTTAGCCCGACGCGCGAGCGCGCGAGCGAGGGGAACCCGCCCGCAACCACTGGTTCTTCGCCCCGAAAAGGCCACCCGTTTCCAAAAACTCCCTCGATTGCGCATCGGGCTAGTGTGCGGTATTGAAACGGCGCCTATCCGTTCTTATCAATCTTGTAGTCTTCGATCTTCCGGTAGAGCGTGGCCCGGCCGATGCCCAGCAACTTGGCCGCATCGGGCACATTGCCGCGTGTCCGCGACAGGGCCTCTTTGATCAGCTTGCGCTCCCAGTCTTCCAGTCGCAGCGTCTCCAGCTCGACACCGCCAGCGGCAGCCCCCGCATCGCGCAGGCCCAGGTCGCCGACCTCGATCTGGTTGCCGTCGGCCAGCACCACGGCGCTGTCCATCACATTGCGCAACTGCCGCACGTTGCCAGGCCAATGGTAGCCCAGCAGTTTGTTCCTGGCCGCGTCGGACATTCCCAAGGCCGTGCGGCCGTGCTGTCGGCGGAAGTGATCAAGGAAGAAATCGATCAGCCGGGCGATGTCGTCCCCCCGCTCGCGCAGCGCCGGAAGATGCAGCTCGAAGACGCTGAGCCGATAGTACAGATCTTCGCGAAACTTTCGCTCGCGCACGTAGCTCTGCAGATCCTGATTCGTGGCGGCGATCACCCGCACGTCGACCTTGATCTGCTGCGTGCCGCCGACCGGAAGAAAGGGATGACCCTCGAGAATGCGGAGCAGCTTGGCCTGGCCTTCCAGGGTCATCTCGCCCGCTTCGTCGAGAAACAGCGTCCCTCCGTCCGCCTGCTGGAAGTAGCCCAGGTGATCGCGGTCGGCGCTGGTGAAGGAGCCGGCCTTGTGCCCGAAGAGTTGGCTCTCCATCAGATCGGCCGGGATCGCCGCGCAGTTCACTGAGAGCATCGGCCGATCGGCACGCACGCTGGCCCGATGCAGCGCCCGCGCAACCAGTTCCTTGCCGGTGCCGCTTTCTCCGCGGATCAGCACGCAGCCGGTCGTGCGGCCCAGCCGGTCGATCTTGGTCTTCAGCTCCTTCATCGGCGGGCTTTCGCCGATCAGTTCGTCGGAGCCGGCCGACTTCTCCTTGAGCCGTTTGTAGTCGGTCTCGAGGCTGCGCTCGCGGAACGCCCGGGCCAGCGCCACGGCCGTGATGGCGGCCAGCGACATTACGAAATCGAAGTGCTCGGGGCGGAAGCGGCCGCGGTTCAGATAGACGTGCAGCGCCCCCAACAGATTGCCGGCCGAGAGCATCGGCGCGCAGATGGCGTCGGCGTAGTGGGTCAGGCTGTCGGAGATGTTTCGCCCTTGATGGTTCGAGATCCAGACGGCCCGTCGTTCCTGGCAGACCTTGGTGGTCAGCGAGTCGCTCAGTTGAATCTCGTCAGCGTCCTGCTCGGGCAGCACGAACTTGGGAGTCAGGTTGCCCACGTCGTCGAGCCACAAAAAACCGACCAGCGAGGCGCCGGTCAATTCCTTGGCCAGATCGAGCGAAACGCGGATCACCTCGTCCGGCTCGGCACAGCTCAGCAAGCGGATGCTGAGCTGGTGCAGCAGCATCAGGTTTTGCACGAGCGGCGAGTCGGCCAGCGGACCCAGTGCCAGCACGTTGGTCTCGCGGATGCCCATCTGGGCGTCCTGGATGATCGTCTGCGTCAGATTGTAAGGGGGTTCGGCCGCGATCATGGTGGCCGGCGGTCGCGAGCCGACGTGAAAATCGAAGACCGCCGAGCCGACCTTGAAGTTGCAACCGTCTATCAGCATCGCCTCGTCGATCTTCTGCTCGTTGACGAAGGTGCCGTTCAGGCTTTCGTTGTCGCGGATCGTCCAGCGTCCGTCATCCAGCTCGATGATCGCGTGCACGCGCGAGCAAAGCGGATCGGCCAGAACAATCTGGCAATCCAACCCTCGCCCCATGCGGTTCTCTTTTTTGGGGTCGAGTTGGAAGGCCTCGCCCGTGCGAGTCCCCTTGGTCATCGTGATATAGGCGATCACTGTGCTGGCCGGCGGGAGCGGGGTGGGTAGAATCAACAGCGGAGCTTGTCACCCGCAAGGGATGAACAGGGGAATCGGTCTTCTCCGCCTGGGTGGGAGTATAACCGAAAGGGACGTGACGGTTAATGATGCACCGCGAAGGCATTCTGGTGATTGGGCACGGCACCCGCGATTCCCGCGGCCAGGGCGAGTTCCTGCGCATCGTGGAGATGATGGCCGCCCGGGCGAAGCAACCGGTGGAAGCCGCCTTTTTGGAGCTTGTCGAGCCCAGCATCGAACAGGGGCTGGAGCGGCTGATTGCCCGGGGAATTCGCCAGGTCACGGCGATCCCGGTGCTGCTCTTTACCGCGGGACATGCCCGGCGGGATGTGCCCGACGGTCTGGCCCACGCGGCGGCCCAGTTGCAAAGGGCCGGCCTCTGGAATGCAGCCGATCCGCTGCAGATTCGCCAGACCGATCCGCTGGATTGCCATCCGCGGATCGTGGCCTTATCGGATCATCGCTACGAGAATGCGCTGGCGGGCCGAGCGCCTGTGCCCGCCGAAGAGACTTGCCTGGTGCTGATCTCGCGAGGGAGCAGTGACCCGCAGACGCCGGCAAATCTGCGCCGCCTGGCGGAAGCCCGTCGCCAACCGGCCCCCTATGGCCGCTTCGAGCTGGGCTTTGTGGCGGCGGCCCGGCCGACATTGGGTGACGCGCTGGCCGCTGCGGCCGCCAGTCCCGCCCGCCGCATCGTGGTGCAGCCGCATCTGCTCTTTCCAGGGCAAGTGCTCGACGAAGTCCGCACGGCGGTTGCCCAGGCAGCCCGCGAATACTCGGACCGCGAATGGATCACGGCCGATGTGCTGGGGGCCGATCCTGAACTGGCCGTGGCCTTGCTCGGCATGATGTAGTCCGCGGCGCTGCCGCTCGAGGAGAGCTCGGATATGTCACGCATCTGTCGGGCGGCCATGTGTCTGACCATGTTGCTTGTATTTTCGGCCGTCGGTCTGGCGGCCGAGCCCAAGTACCAGTTCGACTTGAAGCGGAAGGATGACACGATCGAAGTGGTTCGCCAGAAGGATGCGACCCTGTTCGTGATCACCAGCCCCTCGGGTATTGGCTCGGCCACGATTGACCGCAGCGAAGGACCCTGGCCTGCCGAGGTGACCCTGCGTTTTCAACGGGCGCCTGGCGACGGATTGAAAGCCTTGGAGAACTTTGAGCTGGTCAGCGGCCGTATGAAGCTGCTGGGTTCCCACAAGGATTCCGGCAAGCTGCGATTCTTTCTGTCCAATGCCGACGGCAAGTTCACCAGCAGCGACGACAAACCGACGGGTACCATGAACGCGACGTTCTCGCTCACGCCCGCCGCACTCGACGTGCGCTTGCCCGCCCATCTGCTTTCCGGCAATCAGGTGCAGATCGGCTGGATCGATTTTTATCGCAACTGATCCGCAATGGTGCAGGTTGCGCTGGCCTGCCGCTGCCTCGCTACGGTCCTTTTGCTTGCCTTTAACCCCCGGTCGGCTACCATATTGGGGGGGAAGATACCTGTCGGTCTCGCATTCGTGAGGCCTTTGAACGTCGGCCGTTTCGCAAGCGATTGGCCTTTATCTTCGGGCCGTACCTATGCCCGTTTCGCTCGATGGCTACTTGCACGCAGTGCTCAACAGCGGACTTCTGACCGAAGACCGGCTGAATGAGACGCTGCGCGCCATGCCGATGGGCACGGCCCCTGACCCGCTGAGCCTGGCCGCCCGGCTCGAGGCCTCGAACTTGCTGACGCGTTGGCAGAATGAACTGCTGTTGGCCGGCAAGTACAAAGGCTTCTTCCTGGGCAAGTACCGCCTGCTGAGCCTGCTGGGCGCCGGTGGCATGGGACAGGTGTTTCATGCCGAGCACACGCTGATGCGCCGCCCGGTGGCGATCAAGGTGCTGCCGAAAAAATTCCTGGCCGATGCGGATGCCGTGGAGCGCTTCCATCGCGAGGCGCAGGCCATCGCTGCGGTGGACCACCCCAACATTGTGCATGCCTTCAGCGTCGACAACGAGGGGGACCTGCACTATCTGGTGATGGAATACGTGGCCGGAGAGGACCTGGCTCGCCGCGTCCAGACCAAGGGGCCGCTTCCCTGCGCCGAAGCCGCCGACTTCATCCGCCAGGCAGCCGACGGCCTGGACCACGCGCATGCGCGCGGGCTGATCCATCGCGACATCAAGCCTGCGAATCTGCTGGTCGACAGCGAAGGCTTCGTGAAGATCCTCGACTTGGGGCTGGCCCGCCTGTCGGGTTCGGAGCAGACGCCGTCGGCGATGGAAGACGAAACGGTGCGCGGCACGTTGGACTACATGGCCCCCGAGCAGGCAATGGACGCGCGGAACGCCGACCCGCGGGCCGATCAATACAGCTTGGGCTGCACATTCTACTTCCTGCTGTCGGGGCATGCGCCGTTCACAGGCGGTTCGATGGCCGAGTTGATCCTGGCCCATCAGACGCGCGAGCCGATGGATCTGCGCGATATACGCCCCGACCTGCCCGACGACCTGTGGGAGATCCTGAAACGGATGATGGCCAAGCGTCCCGCGGACCGTTTTGAATCGGCCGGCTCGATCAGCCAGGCTCTGGTCGACTGGCGAGTGCTGCATGTCGCAAATGATGCCACGGCCACGATCGCGCAGGGGGATACGATTTCGACGCGCTTCCACGCGGCCGTCGCCGGGACTCCGACAAGGCAAGCATCGCGCGAAACGTACGAAGAGGAATCGGAAGGCGAAGCGAGTGCGCCCGCTCGGCGGATGCTGTTCCCCATCCTGGCGGCCTCGCTGGGCGTGGTGGCGATTCTGGGGGTCGTGGCCTGGATGGCGCTCCCCAGTGCCGACGAGCGCGTGGTTGAAGAACGCTCCCGCCGAAAGTTCGGCGAAGTCGACAACATCGCCTGGAACACCAAGCCCCCCTCCAAACCGACTGCGGTGGCGCAAGCTGCCAAAACGCCCGACAAGCCCAAGCCGGTCGAGAAACCGAAGCCCACGGAAAAGCCCAAGCCTAAAGAGGAGAAGCCGCAAACGAGCCAGCCCGCCAAGCCGGTTCCGAAACCCCCTTCCCTCCCCCTTGAGCCGATCGGATCCTTTCCGGAGCGGACCTTCGCCGAGGAACCGACGGGCACGATCGTGATCGAGGCCGAGCACTTCCTGGCCAACTTTGGGCGTAGTGATTCCAAGTGGGAAGTGATCGATTTGCCCGGCGGCTCGGGCGAGAAGGGGATGTTCGCCGGCCCGAACAACCAGTTGAATTTCGACGACAAGTTCGAGGCGATTGCGCCGCGGCTCGATTTCCGAGTTCAGCTTTCCAAGAAGGGCCGCTACTACGTCTGGCTGCGGGGGCAGGCAAAAGAAGGCCAAGATGACTCCTGCCATCTCGGAATCAATGGCAAGACGAACTCGAACTGCAAGCATGTTTCCGGCTTCAACTCACAACTCGGTTGGACGCGTGTGACGCACGACAAGCGGACCCCGTACTTCGATGTGAAGTCGCCGGGTTGGCACACGCTGAACCTGTGGATGCGCGAAGACGGCCTGATCGTGGACAAGATCGTGATCACGAACGACAGCAAGTTCACCGCCAAGGGAGACGGACCTGCCGAAAGCTCGACCGTGGAAGAGAAGAAGAAATAGGCCGGCAAACTTTACCCCGTTGTAAGATTTGCAAAGCGAAGACTACGGTTGACCTGCTGGCGTGCGACTGCCAGCAATCGCCAGGGCGCCGCTAACTTGTGCTGCTCTTAGGCCTTCAGTCGATCAGCTTCTGCTGGGAAAAAATTCCGGGCCGCTGGCACCCGATTCGCTAAAGTCATCGCTGCTTACACCCGAGCGAGCCGCATGATGTGGCCGTGGTCGGTGGGGCCCGCCTACGATGAGCTTTCCCATGACGCACCTGGCGACGCTGGCAATCTGGATTCTGGCTGCCATTCAACTCTTCGGCCTGGCGAGCGCCGTGTTGGCCCGTGCCAGCGAAGGACATGCCTGGCAGACAACGTGCCAGTGGGTCTTCTTCGGGGCGTTGGGACTGGCCAGCCTGGCTGCTGTGGCAGCCTTTGCCATGGGTCCCAGTCACTTCATCATGTCCGGCGCGTCGCTGGCCTTCATGGTGCTGGGCGCCGTGTGGGATTTCGGCGGTTCGAGCCAGCCCACGCTGTCGTAGTTGTCGGTGCCCCGCATGATCGCTGGGTCAGGCGTTCAGTCCGCTTCCTGAGCGGCCTGCAGGATCTCGCGGCCGGCTTCAATGCTCCGCTGAAGGGGTGCGCGGGGGTCTTCCTGGAACTCGAGCTCCCAGCAGCAGTGCAGGGCATAGACGTCCTCTGGCGAGTGCCCCACCGTCACTTCGTCGAATAGCGAGAACGTGACTGAGCCGACCATGCCCAGTCCCTCTTCGGCAGCTTCGCCCGCCTCGTTCTCCGGATAGCGGTAGCGGAACAGCCAGACCTGCCGACGGTCGTTCGTCGGCGGCCAGAAGAGCTCGCGAGTGTCGAACAGCGTCAGCTCGATCGGCGGCTCGCCGAACTCGTTGGGATGGGCGAGCCACTGGCACATCTCGGCCAAGGCCTGAAAGTCGGGCTCGCGCGAGCTCTCGGGAATGGCGTCGTCGCGATCCAACTCGTGCAGATACTCGATCGCCGTGGCGGCATGCGGCAGATCCTGAGCAAAGCGGGCCAGCAGCTTCACGCCCCCTTCTCCGCCCAAGCGGGCCGAGGCCCAGGCGGACTCCAACTGCACGCCCGAGTCGACATGCTCCATGGCCAGCGCCATCAGCGAGTCGCGCTCGGGCGAGAACAGAAACGGCAGGCAGGCCGCGGCGCTGTGGGCATAGCTGAAGCGATCGGGGTCGAGCAGCCATTCATTCAACAGAGCCAGCCCTTCGGGCGTGTCGAAGGGATGCGACTCCAGCAGCTCTTCGCGAGCCAGCGTGTTGACGAAGTCGAGATACGTCACCGCCGCAAAGCCTCGCGGCAGCGGCTCGCGCAGTGCATTGGCCACGTACTCGCGGGCCGGATGGTCGGCGTCGCAGAAGATCTGAAAGATCACCTCCCACAAGTACTCTTCGCTGGCGAACCCGCTGTGGACCGCTTCAATCAGGCACTCGATCCCCTCGTCGCTCTGGAACATGGCCAGCAGCTTGAGCAGAAACAACAGCTCGGCCAGGTCCTGGTCGCGGGCGGCAGGGGTTGCCTCGCGGCGGAAGATCTCGACGAGCTTGGGGAGGGTCTCGTCGCGGATAAACTCATAGGCCTCGTGGCTGGAGACATCCTGCAGCAGGCCGGAGAGCGCTTGCAGCTCCTCAAAGCCGCGCGGCGCATCGGTCGCGCGCGAAGCGTCCCAGGCTTCAATCGCTTCTTGCAGGGCCTGGCAGTCCTCGACGTCGGCCAGCGCGTATTCGCCCAGCTCATAGATTTCCTGGGCCAGATCGGCCCCTTCGACCATGCCTTGGGTCAGGGCCTTCTGCAGTTTGCTGATGCGAGTCATGCCGACAATGCTCCGGAACGCGCGACCTCCACGAGCGTGTCCCGTGGAGGTCCTGTTCCAGGTGACTCTACTCTATTTCTTGTCGACCTTCACGCCGCGCAGGACGACGTCGTCCCAGTTGCCGGTGTCGTCAAACGAGCCGATGCCGACCTGGCCCCAATCGAAGGACTTGTCGACCGCTTCCATGACCGGGGTCTTCATGTCGTCGAAGTAGACTTCGATCTTGCCGGCAGCGACGTTGCGGACGAGCTTGAAAGCATGCCACTCGTCGGTCCAGTTGGTCCCTTCCGAGGTCTTGGTGGAGATCTTCTTTCGATCGGCACCGTTGACGATAAAGATCTGGTTGGCGTGATCGTCGGTCTTCTTGCCCAGGTGGACATAGTAGAAGTGGGCCGGGTTCTGGTAGCCGAAGATGAAGCACATGTCGCGATGGTTGTAGTCCTTGATCGTGCTCTGCAGCTTGGCCTCGAAGACGAAGTCGCTGACGTTGATGTCCTTGAGCAGCGCAAAATTGAAGGGGCTGCGATGCGGAGGACTGAACTTACTCTTCTGGAACTGCGCGAAGGCACGGCCCCCCTTGGGGAGCTCGACCAGCTTCCAGGCGGCAGGATCGGTGGGCGCCCAGCGATCGGCCCCTTTCTCAAAGTCCTCGCGAACGAGTTCGGGGAGCGAAGCCTGCTCCTGCGCGACAACGGTTAACATCGAGAACGCCGCAACGACAGACAGAGATCCAACAAGAAAGCTGCAAAACCGAGCGCGACCAAGCATAACGATTACTCCAAAGATGGGGGTTGTACGGGAGAGATGCCTGGGCGGGACCACTTATTTTCTCCGAGCGGTGTCGATTCGAATGGTAAGCTACCGATAGGGCGCTCGTAAAGTTGCCGCGCGAGCCACGGAGTCGCGCCGCCCGCCCATAGAAATGCATTGCTGGGGAAGGATCGCCATGCTTGCTTCGATTCGTCGCGTTGTGGCTGCCGGGTTGGTGCTGGGTCTGATGGCCGGCGGCGCCTCTTCCGCCCGAGCGCTCGATCTGTACGTTAACAACGATCTG
>Ga0105047_10000330_pt1 | contig 76686 bp, 62 predicted proteins | sample MAT04_FD_78384 | JGI IMG/M metagenome (GOLD analysis project Ga0105047, IMG submission 78384) | Freshwater microbial communities from Lake Fryxell liftoff mats and glacier meltwater in Antarctica - MAT-04 (megahit assembly) | ecosystem: Environmental > Aquatic > Freshwater > Ice > Liftoff... | reverse complement strand
CGAGGCGCCGTCGCTCGAGCGTCTCGAGCGCCGACTCGAAAACCCACACGCACGCGGGGCGGGCCCCGGTCCGGTTCTCGCGGAGCGCGCGATCGAGGAGCCCCCTTGCCACTTCGAACTCGCCGCGTGAGAGCCGCACCATGCCGAGGTACCCCGTCGCGTTGCGCAGCGCCTGGCCCGCGCCCGCCTCCGTGGCGGCGACGATCGCCCGCTCCATCGTCGCGACCGCTTGTTCCTCTCGCCCACAGACGAACGCGAGCACGCCCTGGTTGCCGAGCGTCATCGCTGCCGAGACCCGGTCGCCGATCGCCGCCTCGTGCTCGCTCGCGTCCTCGAAGCAGCAGCGCGCCGGCGCCCAAGCCCCGAGGTTCATGTGCAGCGTGCCGAGGTTGTTCAGCATCAGCGCGCTCGAGCGCAGCGCCCCCCCGCGTCGCAGCGCACGGATGGACGACTCGAGGTGCGCGATGGCGTCCTCATGCGCGCCTGCCTGGCGCGAGAGCAGCGCGAGCCCGCAGAACGCGAGGCCGAGCCCGAGGTCGTTGCCTCGCGCCTCGAAGGCGCCGAGCGCCTCGTCGAAGAGCGCCCGGCTCCGCTCCACCTCGCCGCAGCGCGCGAGCGAGAAGCCGAGCTGGAGCGCCGCGCTCGCGACCACTTCGGGCTCGCCCGACTCGAGCGCGTGATCGTACGCGGCCGCGCCGTCCTCGGCGGACGCGCTCCACTGGCCCGAGCGACGGCGCGCCTCACAGCGGGCCGACAGCAACGTCGCGATCCAGCCTGCGGGCAACGAGCGCACGAGCTGCGGCAGGTGCGCGTCGAGCAGCGCGATGATCGCGTCGAGGGGACCGGTGGCGCGCAGCAGCGCGCAGAGTGCACCCAGGCCCCGCGCGGCGAGCAACGCGCGGTCTGCGTCGTCGCGCTCGAGCGCCCAGGCAATCGCAGCGTGCAGATCCGGGAGATCGGCGCAGAGCTCGCCGACCGCCTCGCCCCCCTGCTCGAGCTGCGCGGCGAGGCGCTCGGCCCGTTCGACCCGGTGGAGCGCATGCGCGCGCCGCAGCGTTTCGCGCTCTTCGTCCTCGAGTTCGCGCGCGACGAACGTGCGCAGCACGCGGTCCATGCGGAGACGAGGCGCTCCACTACGATCGCCGCGGAGCACGAGCCAGGACTTGTCGCGCAGCGCGACCAGGCGCGAGAGCGTCCCGCCCTCGCTCTGGACCCTCGTCGCCTCGATCGTCTCCACCGTGAAGTCCCCGTGAAACACCGAGCAATGGCGGAGAAGGGCGCGCTCACTCGGCTCGAGGAGGTGCCACGTGCACGCGATGGCGCGCTCGAGGCTGCGATGGCGCGGCGGCCGCGCGTCGCTCTCGTCGGCGAGCAGGGCCCAGGGCTCGGCGAGCGCGCCCGCAGTGCGCGCGATCCGAGCAGCGGGAGGCGTGACGCCGCGAGCTCGATCGCGAGCGGGTTGCGATCGGGCTCTTCGACGATCTCCACGAGGGTCGGGAGATCGCCGGGCGCGATGGCGAGGTTCGAGGAAGAGGCGCGCCGCGCGCGATCGATCATGAGAGCGACGGCGGGGTCCTCGCTCGGATCGGCCGACGTAGCGATGAGTGGCGCGACCTCGATGCAGAGCTCCGCCGCGCTGCGCAGCCGATGCCGAGAGGTCACCAGGAGACGCGCGCGAGGCGCCCGCGCGAGCCACTCGCCGAGCATGCCGAGGGCATCGGGCAGGAGGTGTTCGAGCCCGTCGAGCACGAGCAGCATCGGGCCGCGTGCGGCGAGCGACTCGGCGATTCTTTCGCTGGCCGCCACGCCGCGGGTCGGCGTCGCACCGATCGCGTGGGCCACCGTGTCGCCGAGCCCCCGCACGTCGCTCGCGTGTGCGAGCTCGACGAAGCGGACCTCGCCATCCTGCTCGCGCGCAAAGGCGAGCGCCCACGTCGTCTTGCCGATCCCGGCGGGTCCCACGAGCGACACCAACCGCTCGCCCTCGTGGAACGCGCTCCGCAACTCCTTGAGGATGTCTCGAGACCCGAAGAGCTTGGCCGTGGGGAGCGAGGGCAACATGGCTTGGCGAGGGGAACGCTCGCCGGCAACCGCGAATCGGGCGCAGCGCTCAGTCCAGGATCGTCGGACAGCCGAGTGCGATGTCTACAGTCGCTGACTCGCTCCGAAGTCGATCGCACATGGCGCCGTGCACCACGATCGTCTCGTGCGAAGCGTCGGTGTAGTCCCACGTCACCTCGCGATCGGCGCTCCCGCGCGAGAGCACGACGTGACTCCCGTCCTCGAACGTGACGCGCACGTTCACGAGCGAAGGATCGAAGTCCTCGGGGCGATCTCCGCGTGGCACCTCGAAGACGCAGCTATCGAGCAGGCGCGCCGCGATCTCGCCGAGCGCAGCCTCGAAGTCTGCCTGGAAGCTCGCGGCGAACGCCTGGTAGTTGCAGCACCCGCCCGGCGGCGGGCCTTCACACCGCGACGCGACGCGCGCGGCGCAGTGCCGCGCGCACTCTTCCGGCGTGCGACGCGGCGAGCAGAAGCACTCTACGCCTGCGTCCTCGGGAGGCTCGCAAGTCTGGGGCGCGAAGCACTCCGTGTCGTCGATGCAGGAGCAGAAGCCCGTCCTCGAGCCTTCGAGGAACAGACAAGCCGCGCCGCCGCAGTCGGCATCATCGAGGCAGGGACCCTGGGTCGTGCAGGTCTCGCGACAGCCCGGGTCGATCGCAGTACCGCCGTGGTACGCGATCGCGCTCATGTCGTTGTCGGAATGATCGAGCCCGACGGCGAACGTGAGGTGCCCGTAGTCTGCGAGCTCGCTCTGCACGCGCTCGATCACCTCGGAGCGGCGCGCGAGATCGCATCCCTCGCCTCCGTCCGAGACGAGGACGAGCGCCTTGCGCCCGCGCGAGGGATCGGTCGCGAGGTGTTCGTATCCGGCGAGCAGCGCCGCAAACGCGGGGGTGTCCGAACCGTTCGCCCGCGCCTCGGCGAGCGCCGTCGCGATCCGCACGCGGCTGCTTGCCAGCGGTGCGATTGGCACGTCGGGCAGCGGCACGTCGCAGCTGCCACCGTCGTTCGGAAACAGCAGCAGGCCGACGCCTAGATCATCGGAGACCGAGCCGAGCACCCCGGTGATGCTCTCCCGCGCGACGTCCCAGCGGCTGCGGCCGGCGGTGGTCGACTGCATGCTCGTGGATCGATCGAATACGATCAGCACGCTGCCGGGCACCTCCGCGGTGGGGATCGTGCTCGACGCGCAGGCGTTCGCTGAGTCGAACGGATCGTAGGCGCCCACGTCGACCCGCGGCCCGGTGTCGGGCCGAGTCGGTGGAACCGTACCGGCGTCGAAGGCGGAGACGATCCCCGTGTCCGAGCCGCTCCGTATGGTGCAACCGGTGAGCGAGGCGCCCGCGACCACGAGGCACGAGAGCACGAGATTTGAGAAGGCAGAGGTGCGGACCCGACGTTTCCAAGCGTGCATACGACTCTCCCGTGACAGCGCGGTGTTCATGCGTTTTCTCCCGTGAAGCGCGGCGCCGAACACGTCGCGTAGATCTCACGCTACTGCCGCAGTCCGAGCCCCGACACTTAAGAACGCCGTCTAAGTTCTCGGGCTCGCGACTGCCTCCTACAGTGACGCCCGAGTGACGCCTAGGAGGCTCCCCATGGAAACGCTGCTCTCGGACCGGCTACTGCTCCTTTGGACGCTCGCGCTGTGCACGGCGGGTGCGTGCGCAGAGGGTCCCCCGACCCGACCTCGCGATACCGGTGCGGACTCGACGTTCGACACTGCCGTGCGTGCCGACTCCGGGCGGGCGGACTCGGGCCCGATGGACGCGGGCACGGCGCTCGACGACGGTGGTGCGCCGGACGATGTCGCGAGCGAAGACGGGGGCGCGATGTTCGACGCCGCGCTCGACGCAGGCTCGCTCGACGCTGGCCTGCGGCTGGACGTCGGGCCGCTGGCACCCGACGCCTCCGGCTGCACCGACGTGACCTCCGTGCCCCGGAGCGCGACGCGCGGGGAGTCGCGACCGGTGCCCGGCGACAGCGATCAGGAGAACTGGTCGTACCCCGAGATGATCGGTGCCGCGGACGCCACGCCAGGCGCCGCAGGGACGACGCTCAACGTGGCGCGAACGCGCTTGGCTCCGAGCACCTCGCGGAGCGAGTGGCTCATCGCCGACAGCTTCGGGTTCACCGTTCCTTTCGATCACACGATCCTCGGCGTCGAGGTCTGGGTGACGCGGCGCGCGCGCGAGTTCGAGACGCCCGCCGATCAATCGGTGCAGCTCATCATCAATGGCTCGACGATGACCGACGAATCTCGGACGTCGCCGTTCGCTTGGGACAACGTCGCGTTCGAGCGAGTGACGTACGGCGGGGCCTCACGACGGCTGGGGACGCGCGTGGACGCCCGCGGAGATCAACGCCGCGTCCTTCGGCGCTGCGCTGCGCGCGCGCTTCATCCGCACGGCGGGCAACTCCGACGCGATGATCGATCTCGTCGAGGTGCGCGTGCACCACGCGCGCTGCCTCTGACGGGTGGCAAGCCGACGAGCTCGCTCGGCAGGAGGCTCAGCACGAGCAGGATCGAGGAGGACTCGGTGCGCCCAGACGCGCGACACGAGTTTTTGGGCAAGAAGAGGCCGAGGGTGTTCAGGAATCACAACGAATGGAGGGCTCACTTCGCGGGCTTGGAGATCAGTGGCCTCGGAAGTCGCGGGTTCGGGAGCCGCGGGCTGCGCCCTCGCTCGGCGGCGGCTTTCTCGAGGGCGACTCCATCGATGCGGAAGAGGCGGTCTTCCACGCGACGTTCTCCAGCTGGTCCTCGGTGAAGTGGAGCTCGGAGAGGAGTTTGAGGTAGGGCTTCATGGTGACCAGTGGCCAGTCGCTGCCTAGAGCAGCTGTTTGCCGGGATCACCCATGTACGTGATCATCTCTTTGAGGCGCATCGCGACATAGCGCTCGAACTCGTAGGTGAACTCACCGAGCGTGAGACCCGAGATGTCGGCGTACACGTTGTCGTTCTTGTAGAGCACCTCGGCGGCGTCCTGAAACCAGGGGTTGCCCAGATGACACATCACGAACTTCACATCGGGGTAGTCCACGGCGACGTCGTCGACCAAGAGCGGGTGCGCCATGCGCACCTTCGCGGTGCGACTGTAGGTGTCACCGGTGTGGATGATCACGGGGACATCGTATTTGGCGGCGATGCGAAAGACGGACTCGAGCGAGGGATCGTTGATCGCATATTTGTCATACCCCGGGTAGAGCTTGATCCCCCTTCACGTACCCGTCGCGAATCCGCTCCTCCATCTCGAACAAGTCGGTGCGTGACTCGCTGCGCCAGCGGAGGCCCTCGACGAGGGTGAGGTGATCGTCTCTATCGATGAGCTCGTTCAGCTCCTCGATGCTCGGGCGATCGGGATCGATGCGGTACGACGAGATGACCACCGCGTGATCGATCCCGCACTCGGTCATCTTGCTGCGCAGGTCCGCGATGTTCTCGCGCACCGGGCGCCGGGTGGCCTCGTGGTAGTTGTTGAGATGAACGTGGGCGTCGATGAGATGGCGGGACTTCACGTCGAGGGGCTCCGAGCGCTCACAGCTCGATGGCTTCGATCCGTCGGTTGCGGGAGCGGCCTTCGTCGGTGTCGTTCGGGGCGACGGGCTCGGCGTCGCCGAGGCCGGCGGCTTCGATGCGCGCTTCGTCGATACCGTGGCTGATGACGTAGGCGCGCACGGCCTGGGCGCGTGAAGTGGAGAGCGCCAGGTTGGTGCGGGGATTACCGACGTTGTCGGTGTGACCGACGATCCGGATTCGCACGCTGGTGCGGTGGGTCATGTACTCGACGAGGCGATCGAGGCGGGGGAACGCCTCGTCCTGAATGGTCGCGGCGCCAGTATCGAAGAGGATGCCCTCGAGGACGAACGCAGGTTCGGGCTCCGGATCGGGCGTGGGTGCGGTCTCGCCCAGCGGGGGCGCCGAAGGACGCGCCCTGCGGTGGGCGCGGCGTCGAAGGGTGAGGCGGATGTCCTGGTTGGGTCCCTCGGGCACGGTGACCGTGGTCGCGACGTCGGGTCGACCCAGACTCAAGTACTCCATCTCGTAGGTGCGCCCTGCGGGAACGAGCACCTCGGCGTAGCCCACCGAGTCGGTCTCGCCCGTGTAGTAGCTGATCCCGTCGGTGGTCATCTTGATCACCACCCCCGAGATGGGACCCGCGTCGGGATCGACCACGAAGAGGCGCATCGCGGCGTGGGTGCGGTCCGCGGTGATCTCGGACGGCCTGTCGCCGCGCGCATCGCCGGCCGTCGTGGAGTCGCGGACGGTGAAGCCGCCCTCGGACGAGCTGCCGCCACTGCTGGAGCCGGACTCGGTGGAGTCGTCCGAGCTAGCGCTGCTCGGCGTGGGGCTGCCGCCGCATCCGGCGATGCAGGCGAGGCCGATGAACGTGAACGAAAGGCGGCGCATGGAGCTCCTCATGTGGACGGCCCGCATCCTAACACGCAGCAATTCGAGGCGAGGGTTCTCGAGCTCGTTGCGTAGGGCTCGGGCAGCGTGCTCACCGCGTCGTCGACGTCCGCACGAGTTCTCGACGCGAAAGACCGCCGCCCGCGCTTCTTCGTTCTCACGGGCTTCCTCGGGAGCGGCAAGACCACGCTGCTGTCGCGTTGGTTGACCAGCCCGGCGGGCGCGAACACCGCGGTCTTGATCAACGAGCTCGGCGAGGTGGCGCTCGATCACCTGTTGGTGGAGCGCGTCGATCAGGACGTCTCGCTCTTGCCTGCAGGGTGCGTGTGCTGCGTGGTGAGCGGCGAGCTGGACGGGGCGATCGAGCGGGTGCTGTCGCTTACGCCCGCGCGCATCGTGTTGGAGACGACGGGGATCGCCGATCCAGCGCCGGTGCTGCACGCGCTCGCCACCTCGCAGCTCGCCGATCGCTTCGACTCGGGGGCGTCGTCACCACGCTCGATGCCTCGCGCGGCGCCGAGGTGATCGACGGACAGCCCGAGGGCCGCCTGCAACTCGAACTCGCCGATCGGGTGGTGCTGACGAAGATGGACTTGGCCTCGCCCGAGTTGATCGAGGGTCTCCGGGTCGCGCTCGCAGCGTATCCCGGGCTCGAGGTGCAGGACGCAGAGCGGGCGTTCGAGATGACCGGCGGCAGCTCGATCGCGGCGGCGCCGCACCGACAGACTTCGCCCCACGACGCGGAGACCTCGATCATCGAGCTCGACTCGCCCGTCGATTCCGAATGGCTGGCGCGAGAAAGGGGACGGTCCTCGATAGTTCGATACAGCCGCTCGCCGTCGAACTATCGAGGACCGTCCCCTTTTGGGATTTGTAGCTCTAATTTATAGCGTAGTATGGATATCGAACTATCGAGGACCGTCCCCTTTTCAGTCGGTGCCGGCCCAGTAGTCGATGGTCTCTTGGATCATCGCGCCAAGATCGTCGCCGCCGTCGATGCCCCAGAACTGATCGGCGGGCGCGTTGTTGCGCACCCAGAGGCGGCCGTGCGCGGGGAAGCGCGCCTCGTCCATCACCGTCTCGCCGGGTCGAATGCCGGTGAAGCCGTGCTGGTGGCAGCCCACGCAGTTCGATCGGACCAGGCCCGGCGCGCCATCGATGTAGGGGTTGCTGCACCAGGTCGGGCCGCCCTCGCCTTCGTGCACTGCCGCGAGCGCGTCACCCAAGCCCTCGTCGAGGGCGCCGCCGCGGGGATCGGGATCGCCCTCGACGTCGTCGACGGTCACGCACATCGCGTACTGGTTCCACGGCGCGCCGAGCGCCTCGACGCTCGCGCTGCGATCGGCGCCGAAGGTCGTGTTCGGGGTGGGTGACCACCAGAGGGTGATGTTCATCCACTGATCGAGCTCGCGGGTGCGGATGTGCAGACCAGCGAGCGCGAAGCTGCCTCCGCTCGCGAGCTGCAGCATGTAGATCGATGCGGGATCCGGGCTCGCGCTGCCATCGCCTTCGCCCCAGGTCGCGTCGGGCGCACTCAGGTGCGCGGCGAGCGAGGTCGCGCTGGTGTCGTAGGTGGGGAGCGAGCCTAGATCGGCGCGGCGCCACTCCGCGGCGACGGTGGCCGACGCCAAGGGAAAGACCCCGTCCAGACAGCCCGCGTCCATGATCGCGGGCGCGGTGTGGGTGACCTCGAGCATGCCCGAGAGCGGCTGACCGATGCTCGCCACCTCGACGTAGAACGGTCCCGGTCCCTCGGCCTCGCAGGGCGCGTCACCGCCCGCGATGCAGACCTCGGTGCCGAGCGCGCGGCTCTCGCCAGCTACCAATCGAAGATCCCCGGAGCCTTCGCCTCGCTCGAGGTGGGCCTCGATGCGCCCGCCGCTCGCGACGAAGTACGGACCGAAGGTGCGCACCTCACACGACGCGAGCCTCACGGGCTCGCGAGCGAGGCGCTGGCTCGCCTCGGCTGGTCCATCGACGAACGCGGGAGGAGACCCCTCCTGGATGCAGCGGAGGATCTCTGGGTAGCTGCGGGCCACGTGCCGGGCGGCATCAGGGCTCATGCCGATGCGCACCAGACCACCGACGCGACCGATCGCGAGGTCGTCATCGAGGCTCGTAGCGTACTCGGCGAAGCGCGCCTCGCTCCAGCCCGGCACCTCGAGGATGGCCGACGGGTTCCAGACGAACGCCTCGTCCAAGAGCGACTCGGCGATGTGCTCGCGCGCCACCCGCCCGTCGCGACCCAGGCCTTCGTACGCGCGGCGGAAGACCCGGGCGAGGTCATCGCGGTCGTACCACGTGCGAAAACGAGGGACGCTCGCGCCATCGACGCCCGTGGGCTCGGCGAGGGTCACAGGCGTAAAGACCCGCGCGACGGCTTCCCACGCGGCGGCGCGCCTGGCGCGGATCGACGTGCGGAGCTCGGCGTCGCGGGCCGCGAGCATCGCGTCGGCGGGATACGGAGAGGCAATGCCGAGCACCCGTCGATCCTCGGCGGTCGCGGCCTCGACGTCGACCGCGGACTCGCAGGTGGTGGGCGGATCGCAGCCGAGCGCGAGCAACACCCAGAACGCAGCGAGCGCCGCCCGAGTGATGCTCGATGCGGCGCTCCCCACGGCCGATCGAGCGGCCTTCAGCAAGTGACCTTCACGATCTTCACAGCGGAGCCACGTGGAGGGCCGCGTCGTTGGCGACGATGCGCTCGGGCGTCGAGCCACCGCCACCGGTGCGGACCAAGTAGTAGATCCAGTTGTCCGAGCGGAAGGAGGGGAAGAGCGCGTACTGGCCGGGGCCCATGTTGGTGATGCGGTGCTCGGCGCCGGTCGCCATGTCCACCAAGTAGATGTTCGCAGCGCCCTGGGTGAGGTAGGGGGCGAACGCCGGGTCGGTGGGACCGGTGAAGCCCATCTCGACCGCGTCCTCCCGCTCGACGTAGCGGTGGATGACGAAGAAGCGCTCGTCGTACGAGAAGCCGGGCTTGCTGCCGTTGATGCAATAGCGGCCCACCTCGACGCCCGCGATGTCGCGCGTGCCGCCGGACCCCGACACCGCGAGGGCGCGCACGACGAAGCCGAGCTGACCGCTCGCGCCGGCCTGACGGGTGATCATCAGCCCGAGCGCGGGAGAGACCACGGCATCGCCTTCGAAGGGATGGGCGATGTCCGTGCTCCCCACGCGGTTGAAGCCCGCCCCGGTGTTGGTGAAGAAGTGGACCCTCGACTCGGCGGCCCGGTCGGAGAAACGGGACACGCCGGGGTTGTCGAGCGTGGGCGTGCTGCCGGGATCGTAGGTCGAGTACTGCTCGCCCGACGTGGAGTCGATCGCCCAGTAGTCGTCGCCACTCAGCGCCGCCGCCAAGTGCTGGTACAGGCCGACGTTGGTTCCCGAGCAGCCCGGCTCGTCGAAGTCCAGCATGGTCGGGTTCCCGGTCGTGAGCACCGACATCGCGCAGATGCTGGTTCGACCCCCTTGGACCATGAAGCCGCTGTCGTCGGGGAAGAAGAACGGGTCGTAGCTGGCGTCACCGCCGATCACGCGACCGGTCTCGGGACCCGTGCCGCCTCCCGCGAGATCGACGAAGCGCAGGTTGGGCGCACGCGCCGCGCCGTTCGAGACGAAGCGCCCGTCCGCAGACCCGCGGGTCCAGTAGGCCGAGCGGTAGTCGCTGTTGAAGAGGACCCGGCTGGTGGTGCCGGGCACGCCGCTGGCGCCGAGGTCGTCCCAGTCCGCGCCGAAGGTGGTCGACGACGAGAGCGTCTCGGAGGCCAAGCACCCGAGCGCGTTGCTCGCGCCGGCGCAGCCGTACATCAGCATCCCGTTCGCGGCGTTCACCGTGGTCCAGCTGTTCGTCGCGCGCGACTCGACGTAGGCGACCATCGCGTCGGACACACTCGGGGTGCAGGTCGTCGGGAGCGGATCCACGGGAACGATGTCGTCGAGCCCGGGAACGCCGCGGATGAACCACTCCGCGAGAACGTCGAACTGCTCCTGGGTGAGCGTCTCGTATTCGCGAGGCATCACGCCCTCTTCCATGAAGCGCCCGTGCTCCGTGGCGAAGTCGCTGGTGCCATGCGCGAAGACGTAGCGGAACCACGGCAGCGCACCGGCGGTCGAGAAGATGCCGAGGTTGCGCGCGGCGTAGAGGCCGCCCTCGTCGTTCGCGCAGCTCACGACCGCCGCTGCGGCCGGGTCGCCGCCCGCGAGCGTCAGGTCGGTGAGGCAGTTCTGCAGCGCCGCGTCCGAGAGCACGGCCCAGTAGCGGATGGTCGCGCGGTTCAGGCTGTGGCAGTCGTTGCAGAGCACCGCAGTCGCGCCCGCGTCCGTCGATCCCATCAAGCGCAGCGCCTCCATCGCGAGCGCCGCATCCGGCGTGGCGACGGGGTTGCGGAAGATCGGGACCTCATCCGGGATCGACGCATCGACGGTCGTGCCACCGGTGTCTTCCTCCGTCGTTCCCGTGTCGCCTGCATCGGGATCGGTCGGGTCGTCGGGGCAGCCCGAGAGCAGAGCGACTGAAGCGAGGGAGGCGAGGACGAATCGGGTACGCGTCATGTTGGGCGTGTTGTACCGCGACCGCGGCGCGCAGCGCACTTCCCGCGTGCATTAAAATGGGCTTGGGGCGTTTCGCCGCGTCGAGTCACAGGGGTGCGTGTGGGTGGCACGCCGCGTCATCGACGTTCACCGAACGCGCCGCGCGCGACGAGCTCGTCGCACCCGCGCGCGTCGAGCCCCAGCCAATCGCGGAGCACTTCGTCGCGATCCGCATCGAGCGCAGGCGGCGCGCGGCTCGTGTCCGCGGGCGTCGCGGAGAGCTTCAGCGGGTTGCCGAGCAGGGTGTGCTCGCCGCTGGTGATCTTCATCTCCCGGGCCTGCGCAACGGGATCGGCGAACGCCTCGGGCACGCTCTCTACCTTGCTGGTGGGAATGCGTGCGGCGCGCAGCCGCTGGAGCCAGTGCTCGATCGGCGAGGCGACGAGCAGCGGCGCGAGCAGCGCGTTCAGGGCATCGCGGTGCTGCACGCGCGATGCGTTGGCGGAGAACCGCGCATCGTGTGCGAGCTCGGGGCGATCGAGCAGCGCGGCGAAGCGCGCGAACTGCGCGTCGTTGCCCACCGCGATCACCAGGTGCCCATCGCTCGCCGAGAAGACTCCGTACGGAACGATGTGAGGATGGGCGTTGCCGAGGCGCTTGGGGGCCTCGCCCGTGAGGAAGTGATCCACCGCCACGTTGCTCAGCATCGCGAGCGTGCTGTCGTAGAGCGAGAGATCGATGTGCTGGCCGTCACCCGTTCGATCGCGATAGCGGAGCGCGGCGAGGATCCCGATCGCGGCGTGCATGCCGGTGTAGAGATCGGAGATGCCCACGCCGAGCTTCACGGGCGCTCCGTCGGGCTCGCCGGTCAGGCTCATCAGCCCAGCGGCAGCTTGCGCCAAGAAGTCGTAGCCGGGCTCACGCGCCCGAGGTCCGGTGCGACCGAAGCCGCTGATCGAGCAGTAGACCAGGCCCGGGTTGTTCATCCGCAACGTCGCGTAGCCCAAGCTCCGTCGATCGAGATCGAAGGGCTTGAGGTTCTCGACGAAGACGTCGGCGCGCTCCGCGAGGCGCACGATCAGGGCGGCGCCCTCGTCGGTCGAGAAGTCGATGGCGATCGAGCGCTTGCTGCGGTTCGCAGCGAGGAAATAGCCAGCGACCGGCTGGCCGCCCTCGGGAGAATGAAACGGCGGGCCCCAGCCGCGGGTGTCGTCGCCTTGGCCTGGTCGCTCGACCTTCACCACGTCGGCGCCGAGATCCCCGAGCATCTGGGTCGCACTCGGGCCCGCGAGGATCCGGCTGAGGTCCAGCACCTTGAGGCCCTCGAGCGCGCGCGGGGTCGTCGTCTGGGACACGCCGGCAAAGGAGTGCACGTGCCCAAGCGAGGCGCCAGTCGAGGTATCGTCTCGGCCGATGACGCGCTGGATCGTTTCGGGCCTCGTGCTGCTCTTGTTGACGTCGATCGTCGGCTGCGGACCCGACGCGCGACGGGTGCAGGCGATGGAGGCGCTCGAGACAGCCCGTTCCGTGGTCACCGAGCTCGACGTGCGCACCAGCGGCGGCGAAGGTTCCCCCGAATTGCTCGTCGCGCTCGACATCGCCAGCGCGCGCCTGATCGAGACCGAGCACGCCTACGATCTCTGGGGCGGATCGACGGGGAGCCGCGCGTTCGAGCGGATGGCCGCGTGCCTCGCGAATGCGTTGGGCGACCTACGCGGCGCGTTGCTCGCCGAGCACCTCATCGTCCCCACAGATCTCGAGACCGCGGAGGTGAGCATGAGCTCGTTCACCGAGCGCCCCTGCAGCCGACGCCGCGAGTGAATCGCGCGGGCCGTTTCTTTCGCGTCCGTTTCTTTCGCGCGTCCGTTTCTTTCGTGAATGGTGACGCCGCTGCTAGAGAGCGCAGCCCATGTCCGCGTTGTCTGGCTCGCTGAGCTACGCCCGCTTCTTCGTCGAGGAGAAGCTCCCCAAGGTCTTCCTCGACACCAGCTACGAGGCGATCGTGCATCGCGCGCTGCGACCGCTGGAAGCCAGCGATCCCGAGCCCCAGCGATCGGGGTGGTGCGTGATGGGCGATCCGTTGAACCTCGAGCTGCCGCGCGAGCGGGTGTACCTCGATGGCTTCTTGAACCTCGGCTTTCGCACCGACCGCTGGGCCATCCCAGGTCCCTTGCTGAAGACGAAGCTGCGCGAGGCCGAGGCCAAGTACCTAGAGAAGAAGGGGCGCGAGCGCCTCGGTCGGCGCGAGAAGGCCGAGCTCAAGGAGGTGGTGACCCGCGAGCTTCGCAAGAAGCTGGTGCCCGTGAGCCGCACCATCGATCTCACCTGGTCGCTCGACGAGGGCGTGGTGCGCTTCTTCAGCCACTCGGCGCGCCCGACGCTGGAGATGCTCGAGCTCTTCAAGGTGACCTTCGGCATCGAGCTGGTGCCCGAATCGCCCTTCACGCTCGGTCGTCGCATCGGCCTCACCGACGCTGAGATCTCGGCGTGGGAAGCCCTCGAGCCCACCGTCGTCGAGCGGCCGTAGTTCCAGAGAGGAGACGAACACGATGTCCATGCAACTGGTCGATCTGATCGAGAAGCGGCGCTTCGTAGGCCGAGAGTTTCTGCTCCTCGCCTGGATGGAGTCAGAACTCTTCGAGTCCACGCTGAGCACCCGCGAGCACGGCTCGTTCGGGTTCTGGCTCGAGAAGAAGCTCGCCCTCTCCGCCGGTCAGGAGAGCACCAAGATCACCTCGCCGATGCCCGGCGTGGGACGCGACGCCAAGGAGGCGCTCCTCCGGGGCCAGCTCCCCGAGAGCGCGGGGATTCGCATCGCCTGGAAAGGTGATGAGACGAGCCTGGTGCTCGCGGGCGAACAGTTCGCCGTGCGCTCACTGAAGCTCACCACGCTCTTGGACGCGACGGCGGAGCTGGCGACCGGTGACGTGCTCGACGAGATGATGGGGCAGCGCAAGGGCAAGCCGCCCCCCAAGCCCAAGGCCGACGACGAAGACGACGACACGCCGTTCTACGAGCGCATGCGCCTGACCCGCGAGCTCGAGGCGCTGCTCGCCACGCTCTACCGCGACTTTTTGACGCTGCGCCTCAGCAGCACCTGGGACGGCGTCATGGTGCCCGCGCTGTCGCGCTGGGCGCTGGGCAAGCCCGTCGACGTCGAGACCTACCAGGCGGCGCGGCAGAAGCAGCTCCCCGCGCGGACCAAGGACACCAGCAAGCGCAAGCGCGGCTAGCGCTCGCTCACCGAGCAGAAACCTCACCGAGCACAAACGAAGACGCCTCCGCGTTCTGAGAAGAAAGCGGAGGCGTTCGTGTGTCGCGGGCCCACGCCCGCGGCCGTCAGCGCCGGCGGCGGACGATCAGGCCCAGGAGACCCAGCAGTAGGAACGCCGCGCTCGAACCGTTCCCGGTGCGCGAGGGCACGGAACAGCCGCAGCCGGGGTCGGCGGGCGGAGGCCCGTGGCCCGCGTCGATGTCGGCGTCCACGCTGCCGTCCATCACGCCGCTATCGACGCCGCTGTCACGGGGACCCGCGTCGACTGGAGGACCCGCGTCGGGGCGCACCCGGCGACTGCAGATGCCGGCCAAGCACACATCGCCCGGCGGGCAGAGCGCGTCGAGGCACGCATCGACGCAGGTGCCGCCGCGGCACACGGTGCCGGTGCCGCACGTCACGCCGCTGCAGCCAGCGGAGACGCAGCGACCGGTGCTGGTGTCGCACTCGTCGCCCGCGCCGCACGAGCCCGCGTTGCAGCGCGCCACACACTCACCGCCCGAACAGGTGGTGCAGTCGTCGCAGGTGAGGCCCTCGCACACGGCGACGCAGCGCCCTGCGATGCAGCTGGTGGGATCGGGGCACACGATGCCTTCGCAGACCGGGATGCAGTCCCCGCCCGCGCAGCGCTCATTCTCTTCGCAGGTCACACCGTCGCAGAGGTCCTCGACGCAGAGGTTGTCCGCGTTGCAGACCAGACCCTCGTTGCAGGAGCCCTCAAAGCAGGTGTCGACGCAGAGGCCGTTGATGCAGCTCTGTCCGTCGGAGAAGCAGAGCGCGCTGTCCTCGCCGTCGTCCACGTCACCGTCGCAGTCGTTGTCGATGTTGTCGCAGATCTCGTCGCGCGGCTCGATCTGGGGGACGCAGACGACGCCGCCGCCTTCGCAGTTGGTGCGGCCCGCGGCGCAAGCGCCGATCAGCGGATCGCCCGCGGCGTTGGTCACGGTGCACTCCTCGCCGGCGTCGGGGCAGATGATGGTGCCGCCGCGGATCTGGAACCGCCAGATGCCGGGGATGGCGACGTTCGACTCCTCGCAGAGGGTGCGACCTATCACTCGGGTCTGACGGGAGGTCATGATCTCCACGTAGTTGATGGAATCTCCCGCATCGAACCCGGCCTGCGCGGCCGAGCCGAAGGCGCTGGTCAAGAACCCGCCGGTGCCGCCCGACGCATCGCCCGTATCCCACTCGCAGCGGTTGTAGCGAAACTCGACGTCGAAGTCGCCGCCCAGCACGCCGCCGCAGCCTTCCGCGCCGCTGAGGATCATCTGGAAGCTCATGCGGCGATCGGGATTGCAGCCGAAGTAGCTCACCTCGTCCCAGGTGAAGAACGCCCGGCCCGGCTCGAAGTGCCACCAGACCTGATCTTCGGGACGCGGAAAGCAGACGCCGGCCGGGGTGTTGGCGCAATCACCGTCGGCCGTCGTGCGGGTGTCGACGTCGGCCCAGTAGGGCGCGATCATCGGACGCGAGGCGACGGGGAACGCGCCCGGCGTGTAGGTGCCCAGCGGGGAGGAGAAGGTGATGTTGCCGTTCGTGTTCACGTACAGCGAGTAGTGGGTGGTGCTGAAGAAGCGGAGGCCACCCGGGAAGTACGGCCGGATGTCGATGCTGGGGCTGCTCTGGTCGTCGTTCAGGTGCAGGCACCCATCGGACGGGACCGTCTGATCGCCGAAACCGGCGACGCCCACCCCGAGATCGATCAGCTCTGCGCCGCAGTAGCGGTTCTCGGCGGCGTTGTCCGCACTGTCCAATGGGTCGACACAGCGCTGGGCTGCGACGTCGCTGGGCGAGAGCAGCGACAGCAGAGCGAGCGACGCCCCGAACGTGGTCTTCAGCGCGTTCGAGACGCGGAACTCAAAGCAATCCATGGCCGATCCTCCGGCCGCGTGAACGCGGCAAGCGCGTACCTTGAATCAACGAGGTCGGGAGGGCCAGCCTGGGCCGAAAGACGTTACTCCCAGACCTCGATGGTCTCGGCGTCGCGGGTTCTGTAATCGGTGTCCATCCGCTCCATCAGATCGAGGAGGAACTGCTGCATCTGGGCCCCTCCCGTGAGGTTGTCCGGCGCATCCGTATAGAAGGTACCCCGGAGACACTCGTCGTTTCGGCAGCGCCCATCCGGGAATACGAAAATCATCTTCTGAGGGCGGCGGGACTCGGCGAGGCGTCCCTCGACCATGTCGTTGCCGATCAACCGACCCAGGCCGGGCAGATCGCCAGGCTCCATCCCGTAGCCGTGGAGGAAGAACATCACCGGGTAGGTCTCGTCGGCGTTCTCCGGCTCGAAGTAGCCCGGCGGCAGCACGATGGTGACCGGGCCCGTGCGGCCAGTGGTCGGCGAGGTGAAGTCGATCGAGACGGTGCACGCCTCGCCCGTGCACGGCGACTCGATGCGGCGGTCTCCGCCGGGCCAGCGGTGGCTCATCAGCGCGACCGCCGAGTAGACCCGCGCGACCAGCTGATCGGTGGTGCCCACGTGGCCGCCGTCACCGCGCTGGAGCTGTAGATCCGTCGCGTCGAGCGAGCCATAGCGGACCATCGCGTAGCGCCCGATCTCGTCCCAGGGAGCGCTCTCCCAGCCGAACTCGTTGGCCGCACGGCCATCACCGTGGAGCGAGCCGTGGCCGTTGTAGAAGCGGACCGGGATGCCGCGCGCGGTGAAGGCGCCCATCGAGTGGTTGCCCATGACCGCCCAGTTGAACAGATCGCGTACCCCGCCGTCTGCGAAGAAGTCGATGCGGCCCAACGTGGCGTCGTCCAGCGGCGGGACGAAGCCCTCGCTGCTCTCGTACCCGGAGATGGCCGCGCGGGGAGTAGAAGCGATCATGCGCTCGCCGCCGCGGGTGCGATCGAAGACGCCGTTGCCCTCGCCGCGGTCGTAGCAGGTCGCGCCCTCACCGAGCTGGCAGGTGCCCTCGACGCCGTCGAGCCCGAAGTCATCGAACGCCTCGGCGGTGCCCTCGGTGCGGCAGGGATCCCAGAGGTAGTTGTGCTCGGTGCCAGTGGGGTTGTACTGAAAGTCGTAGTCGTCGCCCGAAGGGTCCGGGTTGGTCAGCGCGTCGTAGCTGGCTTCGTCCACGCTCGCGGTTCCGTCGCAGCCGTGGTCTACGAAGTTCTCGCGGCCGTTCCGGATCACCGGCTCACCAGCGTCCCGGACCCCGTTGCCGTTGCGATCGACCGCGAGCGCGACCTCGATCGGGATGAACTGGCTGCCGGTGGGATCCCAGTTGCCGATGTCCTCGTCGCCATCCGGATCGCCAGCCACGTCGTGGCGCTCGGCGCCATCGCAGAAGGAGATGACGGGGTAGGTGCCCTCGGGGTTGTACTCGTCGTCGAAGAAATTCGTCAGCGGCGCGGCCGGCGCCGAACAGCGCTCGTCGCGGGAGCGCATGCGCTCGCTGTCGGGGATGCCCGGAGGAAGGATGTCGGGCTCGCTCACGCCATCCGCGGTGTGATCGTGGTTGGCGTTGCCGAACATCGAGCCCAGATCGCGGAAAATCTCGATGTAGTCGCTGCGGTTGAACGTGCCGCCCTGACCGCCGTTGCCGTCCTCGTACCACCAGTTCTCGAAGTGCTGGGGGTGCTGGAAGAGCTCGGTCGATGGCGGGGTGCGGGCCAAGCTCGCCGCGTCGCAGTCGGTGGCGCCCGCGACGCGCTCGGCCTCGGTGCAGAAGCCGCCGAGGTGGTAGCTGCGGATGTGCTCGAGCATGTACGACCAGTCGGTCGGTCCCCCGAGGGGCGCGACGAAGTCGAAGAGATCGGGGTTGCCCATGCCGATGCGGCCCGAGCCGCTGCCGCCCATCGAAAAGCCCATGATGCCGCGGTAGGTGAAGCGGCGTGAGACCCGGGTGGCGGGCTCATCGAGCGCGACCGCTTGGTAGGTGCCGAGGCGCGGCACGGCGAACCCCAAGGTGCCTCGATCGGCGTTGCCCTCGAACACCGGATCCGCGATGGGCACCAAGCGCCCCGCGCCGTCGCCATCCGCGGGCACCCCGGGTCCGACGTAGACCATCTCGACGTTGCCCCGGTGGCGCTGCGAAGGCAGGAGCGCGAGCGCGAGCGGCACGCTCAGGTTGATCTCGCGGGGCAAGCGATAGAGCGCGCTCGAGGTGAAGGAGACGGCAGGACCGAGCGCGACGTAGCCCGCGGGCACGATGTCGGCGGCGCAGTCGATCTCGACGGGGAACGGCGCGATCGTGAAGAGCCCGGTGGCCGCGCCCGCAGGCACGCTCAGCGAGACCTCCTCGATGGTGGTGGTGACCGTGCCGCCCGGAGTCGCGGTGCCGCTTCCGGTGCCGCTGCACGTGGGCACGGCGGCCGCCGCGAGCACGGCGACCTCCATGGTCGCTGTACGAACGCCATTCGGTCCGGTCGCGGTCGCGGTCAGGGTGAAGGTGCCGGGGCTGACGCCGGTGATCTCCAGAGGAAAGTGGCTGGTGCCCACGGGGATGGTGAAGCTCGCGGGGAAGTCGGCCAGACCCGGCGTGCTCGCGGTCAACGTCACCTCGACGTCGCGGCAGTAGTCGATGCGGACGCCCACCGGCGTGCGGCGGGTAGTGCCGGGCGTGACGCCGAGCGAGGCGTGGCCGAATTCGAGATCCGCGAGAGGACGGGTCTCGCAGCTCGCAACCGGCGCATCGGGTCCGGCGTCGCCTTCAGGCTCGGTTGGATCGCAAGCGACGAGGAGCGTGAGAGCAAGGCAAGCGAGCAGCGCGCGGTACGACATGCCGGTGAGGGTAAGGGAAAACGCGCCTCGATCGTTCGCTGGTTCCGTGTGCTCGCTCTCGCTGTGCTGATTCAGGCGCTGCCGGGGCGAAAGAACTCGAGCACGTCATCGGGGTCGAGCGACACCGAGAGCGACACCGAAGCGCTCAGCGCGCGCACCTGATGCCACCCGCCCAAGGGGACCAAGAGCGCATCGCCCGGGTGCACAGTCACGTCTTTGACGACGACGTTCTCTAGGTCACCTCGACCGAACAACCTGACGAGGCGGTGACGAGCGCGATGGCGATCAGCGGGACCACTGGCGAGGCGCCACCACGCAGGGGCACCTTCGGATCTCGGAGAGCTCTTGTTCCAGCAGGTCCTGCTTCATGTCCCAGTCCTTCAGCGCGCTCGGCGCGCCGCGCCCAGAGCACGTCCTAGGCCAGCATCAGATGGCACAGCCTGCGACGAGGCCCATCAGCCCACGTCGAGCGGCGGGCCCGCGTCGGCGAGATCGGCGTCTTCCGCGGGCCGCGAGCGCGATCGCCACCAGCGGCGCGACCACCGCCGCCCGCACGCCGCGCAGCGGCACCGACGGCGCCAGAGAGAGGTCCACCTCGAGCAAGTCATCATCCCGCATGGCCGCGAGGCTCGCAGCGCATCCGTCTGGCGTCATCCGCCGCTGTGCTGCCGACCGAGCTAGGCTTGCCCGGTGCGACATCCCTGGGACTTCCCCCAAGACGATCTGGACATCGCTCGCTTCGCCGCGATGAGTTCGGCCGATCGCATCGAGCTCTGCTTACAGCTCTGTGATGTGACCGACTCGATCGTGAACGCGCGACCCGACCGAGATCGACTTCGCGCCGCGACACCCCTCTCTCACGAATCGGAGGCGCTGCTGAGGCGCCTCATCGCCGAGGGCCGTCGTGGCAGGTGACACCGTCCGCGATGCGGTGGATCGGCTACTGGATGTCCTCGAGGCGAGCGAGACGCCGTACGCGCTGGGAGGTGCGCTCGCCCTCGCTGCCTGGTCGGAACCTCGGGCCACGGCGGACGTGGATGTGATCCTCTGGCTCCCTGAAGCGCAGTGGGGGCAAGGCGTGGCATTGATTCGGACGGCCGGGGTCGTGCTCGATCCCGTGGTGGCGCTGAGACACGCCAAGGAACGAGGCATGTTCGCGGGAATGCTCGGCGCGGTGCGAGTCGACGTGTTCGTCCCGAGCATCGCGTTCTACGACGAGGCGCTGGTGCGCCGGACCCGAACGAAGGTCCTCGGACGGGACACGTGGGTGCATTCCGCGGAAGTGCTGGCGGTGTTCAAGCTGCTCTTCTTCCGACCCAAGGACCTGATCGACATCGAGCGCATGCTGAACGTGCAAGGAGGTTCGTTCGATCGTTCGTTCGTGCGCGAGCACATCGCGGAGATGGTGGGCGACGACGACGTCCGGGTGGCGAAGTGGGACGAGATCACGGAGCGGGTTCCGCTGCAGTGAGCAACCGTACGCGCGGACGGCTTTGCGCGGGGGGCGTTCTGCCCTCACCCTCGCGCCCCTCATGATTCGCCTCGATCAGGTCTCCAAGCAGCACGGACAGCAGATCCTCTTCCTCGAAGCCTCGATGAGCGTGTTCAAGGGGGAGAAGGTGGGGCTCGTGGGGCCCAACGGCGCGGGTAAGTCCACCATCTTCCGGATGATCATGCGCGAGGAGCAGCCCGATGCGGGCAGCGTCGCGGTCGATAAGGGGATCACCGTCGGCTACTTCAGCCAGAGCGTCGGCGAGATGTCGGGGCGCAGCGTGGTCGAGGAGACCATGGCGGGCGCGGGTGAAGTGGGCGCCATCGCGCAGGAGCTCAAAGAGCTCGAGCACAAGATGGGTGATCCTGATCATGCGGATCAACTCGACAAGATCATCGAGCGCTTCGGTGAGGTGCAGGCCCGCTTCGATGAGCTGGGCGGCTACGCGCTCGAGGCCCGCGCGCGGGAGATCTTGGCCGGTCTGCGCTTCGCGCCCGAGTCGGTCGACGACGACGTAGGCAAGCTCTCGGGCGGCTGGAAGATGCGGGTCGCCTTGGCGCGCATCCTCTTGATGCGGCCCGATGCTCTCTTGCTCGATGAGCCCACCAACCACTTGGATCTCGAGTCGATCCTGTGGCTCGAGGAGTTCCTCAAGAACTTCGAGGGCGGTCTGATTCTGACCTCGCACGATCGCGAGCTGATGAATCGCCTCGTGAACAAGATCGTGGAGATCGATGGCGGTGAGCTCACCAGCTTCACCGGCAACTACGACTTCTACGATCAGCAGCGGCTGATCTCCGTGCACCACCAAGAAGCGCAGTTCGCTCGGCAGCAGGCGATGCTCGCCAAGGAAGAGGCGTTCATCGCGCGGTTCAAAGCGCGGGCGAGCCACGCGGCGCAGGTGCAGTCGCGGGTGAAGAAGCTCGAGAAGATCGAGCGCGTCGAGCCGCCGCGGCGAAGGCAAGTGATCGAGTTCGACTTCCCCAATCCGCCTCGCTCGGGCGACGACGTGGTGAAGTTCGATGGGGTCTATAAGTCCTGGGGCAAGCGCCCGATCTACGAGGGGCTCGATCTCTTGGTGCGCCGAAAAGAGCGCTGGGCGGTGCTGGGCATCAACGGCGCGGGCAAGAGCACCCTGCTCAAGCTGATCGTCGGCGCGGACGGCGCAGCGCACGGCGCCATGCCCGATCGGGGGAACGTGCAGATCGGCGCGAGCGTGAAGCTCGGCTACTTCGCCCAGCACGCGATGGAGCTGCTCTCGGCCGAGAGCACCGTGGTCGGCGCGCTCGAGGCCGAGTTCCCTCGCGCGTCGCTGGGCTCGCTGCGCACCCTCGCGGGCGCGTTCGGCTTCTCGGGCGACGACACCGACAAGCCCTGTCGGGTGCTCTCGGGCGGCGAGAAGGCGCGCTTGGTCTTGGCCAAGATGCTGTATGAGCCGCCGAATTTTTTGGTGCTCGATGAGCCCACCAACCACTTGGATCTGGCGACCAAAGAGATGCTCACCAAAGCGCTCGTCGGCTTTGAAGGGACGATGGTCTTCGTGTCCCACGATCGGACCTTCCTCTCGCAGGTGAGCAACCGGGTGCTCGAGGTCGACGGCGGCAAGGTCCGCGCGTACGGCGGCGGCTACACCGAGTACGTGAGCAGCACGGGCAAAGAGGCGCCCGGTATCGAGTGAGGGGTCGGCGGCCTTTGTGTTGCCGACCGGCTCAGCACAAACTCGGGCCTTCGCCCAAGGTCCTCGGAGCCTGGGGGGTCGCGTTCGCCTCGGAGGTCCGCATGCGTCGTCTCTTGGTGCTCGCGCTCGCGCTCTCGATCCTCGGATGTGGTGAAGAAGCGCCCACTGCGCCCTATCCCGTGGTCTTCGAGGCGATCTCGGATCCGGGCGTGCCGCTGACCCGCGTGACGCTGACCGCAGGCGGCGTCGCGCTGGGCACCACCAACGCGGACGGTCGGTTGCCTGTCGAGCTCAGCGGCGCCGAGGGCGCGATGGTGCCGATCGTGGCGAGCTGCCCGGAGGGCCACCGCGCGCCGCTGCCAGTCGCGCCGCTCGTCCTGCGGCGCACCCTCGATCTCACGACGGGCGCGCCCTCGGTGCTGCGGGTCTCGGTGACCTGTCCGCCTGCGGTGCGGGGCGGCGTGGTGATCGTGCGGGCTGGCGGAAGCGGCAACCGGGGCGGCATCCCGGTGATGGTCGACGGAGTCGAAATGGGGCGCACCGATCGCAGCGGCGTCGCTCACATCGCGCTCTCCCGCGCGCCTGGCACCACCGTGTCGGTGATGCTCGCGACCTCGACGCTCTTGCCCGACGTGACCCCACACAACCCGGCGATGCCGTTCACGTTCCGGGACGCCGACGAGATCTTCTTGTTCGATCGCCCGCTCGAAGACCCCGCACCCGCGCCGGTGGTGCACCACCACGATGGCCATCGCCGCCCTCCCGCCGAAGAAGAGCGCCACGGCCCCCCGTGCCGTCTGGGCCGCGGCGGCTGCCGCTGAGCATTTCCTGGGGACGCGGCCGGGCCCCACTGCTATGCATCCGCCCCTCGTGCCTTCCCTGAACCCCTCTGCCCTCAATCGCCCCCGCCTCGGCGCCTTGATTGGGCTCTGCTGTGCTGCGATGGGGCTCGGCGCGTTGGCCTCCGGTTGCGGCGCGGCCGCCCCGACCTTGAGCTACGGCGAGAACGCCCGGCGCGACTACGACCGCGCGATGGACGCGTTCGCGGACGGCGACTGCCTCACCGCCGAGCCGCTCTTTCAGCACGTCGTGCGCGAGTACGGCTACAGCCGCTACGCCGCGCTCGCGGAGCTTCGGGTCGCCGACTGCGAGCTGTCCCAGCAGCACTACACCGAGGCCATTCGGCGCTACCGCTCGTTCGTTCGGGCCCGCCCGACCCATGTGCACATCGACTACGCGAACTTCCAGATCGCGGTCTGTTACTACCGGCAGATCCCCACGGACGTCTTTCTGACCCCGCCGCGTGAAGAGCGAGATCAGAACCCGACGCGCTCGGCGCTGCGTGTGGTCCGCCGCTTCTTGCGCGACTACACCGAGAGCGTGCACGTGGAGGAGGCGCACACCATCGAGCGGGAGTGCCTCGCGCTCTTGGCGCACCACGAGCTCTACGTCGCTGGCTTCTATCTCACTCGCGACCGCCCCTTGGCCACCGTGGGACGCCTCGAGCACATGCTCGCGGAGTACCCGGGCAGCGGGCTCGATCCCGACGCGCTTCTCTTGCTGGGGCGCACGTACTTGCACATGCGGGAGCGCCGCCCCGCCCATCGAGCGTTCGGCGATTTGATCGAGCGCTTCCCCGACTCGGTCCTGGTGGTCCAGGCGGAGCGTTACCTCGCCGAGATGGAAGCGGACCCTGGGATGGGCAGCGTCATCGACCGCAATGGCGCGCCGAGCACCAGCGACGTTCGGCCCGACCCCGAGCCCGAAGAGGTCCCGGACGAGGTGCCCGACGTCGAGCCGCGTCGCGTGGTCCCGCCCCGCGGCGACCTCGAAGAAGAAGAGGTCACCCCGAACCCCGTGGAGACCAGCCCGGATGGCCCCATCGAGCCGGAGACCCCGAGCGGCGAAGTCGAGTTCGGCCCCGAAGAGCCTTCCGAGCATCCCGAGCTCTGAGCCTCCAGACCGAGATCTGCGGAGTCGTAGGGGGGTGGCGGTGTGGTCCGTTCATGTACGCACACTGCGCGCAGTCCGCCCACTCTCGAATTCTGGACGGGGATCGACCAGAAGGCGCACGCCGGGGTGCGGTCGTGGCGCGGCAGGAACGTGATCTGCGACCTCGAGGCCGCACTCCCGTTCGTGTGGGTTCGCACGTGGGTTGCTGAACGGGGGCATGCTCCGAAGCCGCCTCGTCTCCCTCTCCCTCGTCTTCACCCTCGCGGCCCTCGCCGGTTGTGTCACCCCGCTCGGCAGTCGGGAGCAGGCGCTCGACCACACCGAGCAGGAGATCACGGTCTCGGCCGACGAGATGGCGAGCTGGGCCGTGGACGGCGAGTGGATGGTCTCGCCGGTGCTCGATGCGCCGGATGGGGCGACTCGGGTAGGCATGCTGCTGAGCATGCTGGATGTCGGCGCGGTCCTTCCCGTCGTCGAGGCCCGGGCCACCGAGGGCGGCGAGCCCGTCGGCGAGTGGCAGGCGCTCGGCATGACCTGGAACGAGGACGATCAGATGGTGGCGATAGCGGAGCTCGGGACCATCGGTGACGGCGCCGAGCTCCGGATTCGCGCGGACGGAGTCCCGGGCATCCGCTTGGTCCACTGGGGCGCGGTGATCCCGGAGATTCCGGACACCGAGATCCTCGAAGCGCCGGTCGAAGACGTCGCGGGCGCCACTGCCGATCTGCGCACCGAGCTACGAGGCCTCGGCATCATCAGCCGCGAGAGCTGGGGCGCGCGCGCCACCCGCTGCACCAGCGGCGACAGCCGCCGCACCCGGATGGCGATCCACCACACCGTGACCGGCTCGAGCAACTCGCTCAGCCAGGTGCGCGGCATCCAGCGCTTCCACATGGACACCCGCGGCTGGTGCGACGTCGGCTACCACTTCTTGATTGGACACGACGGCAACATCTACGAGGCCCGTCCGCTGCATCTCTTGGGCGCCCACGTCGGCAACAACAACACTGGCAACATCGGGATCTCGTTCGTGGGCTGCTATCACACGAGCGGCTGCTCGGGCCTGGGCCCCAGCACGCCTTCGGCCGCGGCCCTCGAGAGCGCGGGACGCCTGATGGGAAGCCTCTCGCGTCTCTACGGGATCACCCTGAGCACCAGCACGGTGAAGGGCCACCGCGCGCACTCGGGCGCCAGCACCAGCTGCCCCGGCAACAACCTCTTCTCGCGCATCCCCGATCTCATCGCGACCGGTCGCGCTCGCAGCCTCGGGAGCAGCACCCCGGCCCCGACGCCGACCCCCACGCCGACCCCGACCGCGGGCGCTTCGTGCACCCACACCTACGGCGGCACCTACGCGAACACCGCATGCTCGGCGAGCTACCAGTGCTGCGATGGACGCTGGCGTGAGCGCGGCAGCAGCACGGCGTGCGGCGCCTGCTCCTGCACCGAGACCAGCGGCAGCCGAGGCTGCACCGCTCCTGCCGCGAGCGGCCCGCCCGCCGGCGCGTCGTGCAACCACACCTACGGCGGCCGCTACAACAACACCGCGTGCTCGGCGGGCTACCAGTGCTGCGATGGACGCTGGCGTGAGCGCGGCAGCAGCTCGGCGTGCGGCGCCTGCTACTGCACCGAGGCCAGCGGCAGCACCGGCTGCTGAGCGAGGAGTCCAGGAGCCTTCTTCAGCGGGAGCTCAGGACAGGGAGAGGGAGAGGGAGAAAATTGCCTCTAAGGAAGGCAGGAAGCAGGAACGAGAACATCGTTCTCTTCCTGCATTCCTGAGAGGAATTCTCCCTCGACGCGTACGGGTGATGACCCGTGCTGCATGGCAGTGAGCGCCGAGGAGCGGCGGCGTTCCTGGGTTCACCAGCCGAAGAGCGCACTCGCGCCTGTCGCGATGAAGACCACACCGGGGATGATGCCGAGCGCCGAGCCGATCAAAAAGTCGCGGTAGCGGATCGGGGTGAGCGCCAGCGCGTAGCTCACCGTGGGCGTGAGAAACAGCGGCGGCATGCGCAAGAGCGCGACGGTGAGGATGGGCCTGTCCGCGAGGCGTCCCAGCACCTTCTTCATCCAGGGCCGCTCGACCGCGGTGAGCGCCTGACCGCCCACTTGGCGCACCACGAAGAACGCCACCGAGATGGTGACGAGCGCCGAGACGTACGAGACGAGCGCACCCACCACCACGCCCCAGAGCAGCGTGGCCACGCCGATGAACGCCCAGCTGGGGACGTGTGCGGTGGTGCCGGCGGCGAAGAGGCCGACGAACATCAAGAAGCCCCAGTTGCCAGCGGGCTCCACCAGCGCTCGGATCCGCTCGGCGTCGAGATAGTCGGTGATCCCCAAGGCGTAGGCCAGAATGACGGACGCCACGATCACCACGACCAACGCCACCAAGCGATAGATCGCGGCTTTGCTCTTGGGGAGCGCCGCCTTCGCTTCGATGAGGTCCGCCGGGTCGCGATATGACGCCTCTCTCGCGGCCTCACTCGCTGCTCCGGCCTCGCTCGGCTGTTGCAGAGGCTCGCTCATCCGGGCAGCGCGTAGGTGCCGGTGGCGTGGGCCACCACCTCGCCTTCGCTGGTGATCTCCACGGTGCCCACCGCCAAGCGCCGACCGCAGCGCAGGAGCCGCGCCTCGGCGCGAAGGCCAGCGCGGGGCTTCTTGATGAAGTGGATGGAGAGGTCGGTGGTCACCGCGAGCGGGACCAGCCCAATCTCGGAGAGGACCGCTGCATAGAGCGCGGTGTCGGCGAGGGTGAACATCGTGGGTCCGCTCAGCGATCCGCCCGGTCGCAGCTGCTCCGGGGAGAAGGCCAGATCGATCACGGCGCGCCCCTGCTCCATGAGCGCGACCGAGAAGGGCATCGCGTTCGAGTGCGGGATGGTGGCGCGGATCAGCTCCTCGAACTCGGATGCGCTCACGCGCGAGGGGGCCGACGGCATGCGGCTCTCTACGTCACGCGCCGGGCCCGCGCATGTGGAGGTTCGTGAAGAGGGGGGAACTTACCAGTACCCTCGTACGTCTCTAGGCTCACCGCTGATGGCCCGCTCTTCCGATTCCGATCTCACCCCTGGCCTCTTGGCTCTCGGGGCCTTGGTACTCGGCATCGGAGCGGTGATCGCGGTGTGGAGCGCGAGCAGTTGCCGCTCGGACGACCAGCGCACGAGCGCAGAGGACGGGCTGGGTTGGGATGGCCCGAGTTCGGTGGGCGGGGGTGGTCGTGCTCGGGTCAGCGCGTTCAGCGACGCAGGGGTCTCGGTCACACCGGGGCTCGGGGTGACGTTCCCCGCGAACCTGAACGTGTCGGGCCTCGCGGCGATCGATGGAGACGACATGGATCCCCAGATCCTGGCGATGCGGCGCTCGTTCGGCAGCGACGCGGGGATGGCCGCCGACTTCTCGCCCTATGCCCATCGAGGTCACGCGGTGCGGGTCGATGGGGTCGATGGCGTCGCGAACAACGCGGCCTGCGACGTGCGGGTGTTGCCGGTACAGACCGGTGAGGGATTCAACTGCGTGGTCCGGGTGCGCTGCGGCGGGGTGACTGTCTATCCCGACTCCGCGCTGGCCGCAGGCTATGCGCCGTGTGACGTCATCGGCGGCGTGCCTCGCATGGCCACCGATCGCGCGCCCACCGATCGTGACGGAGATCCCGAGCTCTTGGTCGACTTGAACGGCCGCACGGTGCGCATCCACGACGTGCGGCACGGCGCCGAGAGCACGGTCGAAATCGCCTTGGATTGAGAGCGCACAGGGCTCGATTGAGCGGTCCCAGACGCGCGCTACGATCGCGGCCGCATGAACACGGCCTACGAAGATCTGCTGCGCGCGGTGCGCGAGCGCGGCGTGAAGAAGAACGATCGCACCGGCACCGGCACGCTGTCGCTCTTCGGCTGGCAGATGCGCTTCGATCTGCGTGAGGGCTTCCCGCTCGTCACCACCAAGAAGGTGCACTTCAAGTCGCTGGCCCACGAGCTCCTGTGGTTCGTGCGCGGCGAGAGCAACGTCGCCTACCTCCAAAAGCACGGCGTGAGCATCTGGGACGAGTGGGCGAACGAGCACGGCGAGCTCGGTCCGGTCTACGGCGTCCAGTGGCGCTGCTGGCCGACGGCGAGCGGCGACACGATCGATCAGCTCGCGGCGATCGTGAACGAGATCCGCACCAAGCCCTACTCACGCCGCTTGGTGATCTCCGCTTGGAACGTCGCGGATCTTCCGCAGATGGCCCTTCAGCCCTGTCACGCGCTCTTTCAGTTCTGGGTCGCGCCGCCCGAGCGCGAAGGAGAGCGCGGGCGTCTGTCGTGTCAGCTCTACCAGCGGAGCGGCGATGTGTTCTTGGGCGTGCCCTTCAACATCGCGAGCTACGCGATGCTGACCCACATGGTGGCGCAGGTCTGCGATCTCGAGGTGGGCGACTTCATCCACACCCTGGGCGATGCGCACCTCTATCTGAATCACCTCGAGCAGGCGGATCTGCAGCTCGCGCGCGATCCCCGTCCCTTCCCTACCCTGAAGCTCGATCCGTCGATCCGCGATATCGATGCCTTTCGCTTCGAGCACTTCACCCTCGAGGGCTACGACCCGCACCCCGCCATCAAGGGGAAGGTGTCGGTGTGAGCGTCGCTCCTTCGGTGGTGTTGGTGGCCGCGCTCGCGAGCGATCGGGTGATCGGGAAGGCAGGCGCCCTGCCCTGGCGGCTGCCCGACGACCTGAAGCACTTCAAGGCGCTCACCCTAGGCAAGCCGGTGATCATGGGCCGCAAGACCTTCGAGTCGATAGGTCGCCCGCTCCCAGGACGTACGAACGTGATCCTCAGCCACACCAGCGGACCCATCGAAGGCTGCATCGTCGTCCGTTCTCCCCAAGCGGCGCTCGACGCGTGCGAGGCCGAGAGCGTCTCGGTGATCGGAGGCGGCGAGATCTACCGCGCCTTCTTGCCGCTCGCCGAGATCCTCGAGCTCACGCTCATCGAGGCCGAGGTGGAGGGCGACGCGTTCTTTCCTTCCTACGAGGAGACGTTCGTCGAGATCGAGCGGACCTTGCACCCCGTCGACGATCGGCACGCGCTGCCGTTCGCGTTCACCCGCTGGGTGCCGCGCGCGTGACGAGATCAGGCGACAAGCACTCGCGCTGCTGACGCGCGGCCGCCTGGATGCGGGTCGCGAGCTCGCCCGATAGCCCCACCCCGACCACGAGGGCGCGCTCGAGACACCAGAGCAGATCGGGATCGAAGAGCGTCTGCAAGAGTGCGCCCTGATCGTCGAGGACCCGCGCGACCGCCTGCACGTTTCCTTCGGCCGCAAATCCGGGTAGGCGCATGACCGCGACACAGCCGGCGTAGCTCGCGCGCGCTTGCGCGGTGAACGCGCGCTCGGCGGCGTCGAGCTCGAGGCGCGCGGCGGCGTGATCGCCTCGGGCGATCGAGAGCAGCGCCAGGTTCATCCGGGCGAACGCCGCGTCCCCGGACCCCAGCTCGCCGAGCTGGTCGCTCGCCATCAGGTAGTGCGCCTCCGCGGCAGCCAGGCGGCCCTGCTTGCGCTCGATGTCGCCCAGCGCGTTGCGGGTGATCGCCGCGTCGTGCCGGGCGCCTCGGGCCTCGAGGAGCTCCAGCGCCTGCTGGCCCAGCTCGCGCGCGCGCTCGAGGTTGCCGCGGCGGCACTCGAGATCGGAGATCCCGGTCAACACCAGCGGACCGAGGCGGTGGCTCGCGCCCGCTTCCGTCAGCGCGGCGCCGTAGGCCTCGAGCGCGCGGGCCAGATCCCCCAAGAGCTTACTGGCCTCTGCGATCCCGTAGTGGGCGCGCGCGACGAGCTCGCGGTCGCTGGGCCCGAGGTGCTCGAGCTGCAGAGAGAGGATCGCGAGCGAGCGCTCGAAGCAACCGAGCGCGTCGCGCGCCTGGCCCCGCTTCTGCGCGAAGACCCCTCGCAGCCACATCCAGCGGGCCTCGAGCGCGCCCTTCGCGTCGACAGCGTGCGCCGGATCCATCGCTATGAGGCCCTGCTCGGCCTCATCGAGCGCGAGGCTGGCCTCATCGAGCAGCGCGCCGTGGCCCAACACCTCCGCGCGCAGCAGCCGACCACGGATGCGGCGGGGATCGTGAGGCGGCGCGCCCAGCCCATCGAGCGCCTCGACGTGCTGACGGAGCGCCTCGAGCGCGCCGGTCCAGTCGCTGCGCGCGCAACGTCGCTCCGCCGACGCGCAGAGCGGATCGAGCGCAAGCATCAGATCGCCGCTCTCGAGGTAGTGGTAGGCCAGGCGCGAGGGGTCGACGTCGCGCCCCGAGAGCACGCTCGCAATCACCCGATGGTGCGCGGCATAGCGGCCGCCCTCCCGAGCCCGCCGATAGAGCGTCTCGCGGAGCATCCGGTGAGCTATCACGATCCGATCGCGCTCGGGACGGATGAGCCCTCGGGCAGCGAGCTCGGGCAGGGCTTGCGCTGCGCGGATCGACGCCGCGTCGAGCACGGCGTGCCACTCGCGACTCGACGGCGCGGGCGACAGGAGCGCGGCGAGCTCGAGGCCGATCAGCGCCTCCTCCGCGTCGGCGAGGGACGCGCGCGACGCGATCGCATCGCGGGCCTCATCGAGGCGGCGGCGCAAGAGCGCGTGCACCCCGTCCGGCACTTCGACGTCGGCCCCCTCACGCAGCACGAACCCGAAGAGGCTCGGCAGCAAGAGACCCCGCGCCACCCAGTCGCCCACCAGCTGGAACGCGAAGAGCGGGCGCCCCTCGGAGCGCTCGACCACCTCGCGCGATAGTTCGGGCGCCAGGCCCAAGAGTTCCTGCACCAGCTCGCCCTGCTCATCGGGGGCGAGCGGACCGACGCTCAGCTCAGTGACCCGCGGGATCTCCAAGACGCGCCGCAAGCTCGGCCCGCGGGTGAACGAGAACGACGCGCCGTGCTCCAAGAGCTCGCTCGAGACACTCAGCACGAAGAGCACGGACAGGGGCTCCTCACTCTCGAGCGTCGAGGCCACCAGCGCCATCGCGTCGGGATCGACCACGGCGTCGTCGAGAAAGATCACCAGCGGCACCCGGAGCGACGCGCGGCTCAGCGCCCTGCGAACCGCGGCGTAGCGCTCGCTCGGATATGCGAAGCGATCTTGCCGACGCTCGAGCACCGCGATCAGATCCTCGGCCTCGGGCGGTGAGAGCGCGGCATCTTTGGCCCACGCTTGGGTGCGCGCCGCCTGCTGCGGGCGGGTCATCGCTTCGGTCCCCAGCAGGCGCACCAAGAGCTCGACGATCGCATCGCCGGGGCTCCGGGATTGCCCCGCCTCGATGTGCAGCGGCTGGCCCACGTCCAGCTCGCTCGCGATCTCCAAGAGCCACTCGCCGAGCCTCGTCGTGCCCATCCCGAACGCTCCGCGCAGCACTACCGCGCGGCACATACCCTCGGCATGCACCGCCATCAGCTGCGCGTAGAGGACGTCGCGCTCGCGCTCGCGCCCGATCAGATCGAGTCGACGAAAGCCGAAGAGCCCCAGCCCCGAATCGGCCAGCTCGAAGTCGGGAAGCGAAGGCCGAGGCGGGCTGCTGTCGCGTTGCTGCCCCGGCACGCTGCTCCGACGAAAGCGAGGAGGCAGCGCTAGCTCGTCGAGCTCGCGCCACGTGAGCGGCGGAGGCGCGGGAGGAAAGAGGGTCGCGCGGATCTGCAGCGGCTCGGGCACCAGGCTGCGCCTCACGGGGATCTGGTGCGCATGGGGCGCGGTGACCGCATCGGGTGAGTTGCGCGGCTGCGGTGGTGGCGCGCTGGTGTTGCGAGGCGCCACCCACTCGCCGCTCCCCACATCCAGCGCCTCGAGCGCGTGCCTCGCGGCCGCCGCGCTGGGGAAGCGCTGCTGGGGCTCTTTGGCCAACAGCACCGCCACCCACTCCGCAAAGCCTTCGGGCACCGCGAGCTTGGCCCGCAACTTGGGCGCCGGGAGCAGCGCGTGCGCCCTCAGCACCTCGTCGGTGGGCCCGACGAACGGAGGCCGCCCGCTCGCGAGCCGGAACGCGAGGCAGCCCAGCGCGTAGAGATCCATCGCCGGGCCCTGCTCCATCGGCGGTCCCAAGATCTGCTCGGGCGCCATGTACGCGGGTGTGCCTTGCTGCTGGTCGGCGGCGTTCGCGGTGGCGCTGCGCTGCGCTCGCAAGAGCGCGAAGGCGATGCCGAAGTCCGAGAGTACGGGGCGCAGCGGCCCTTCGGTGGGGTCGCCTATCAAGAGCACGTTCGCCGGCTTCAGATCGCGATGCACCACACCGCGCGCATGGGCGTGCGCCAGCGCCAACAAGAGCGCGCGCAAGATCCCCCGCAGCGCGGGCCAGTCCTCGGGAGGAGGCGCTCGATCGAGGCTGCCCGAGCGGGCCCAGGGCGTGACCAGGTAGGGGCTGCCCGGCAGGAGCTCACCGTGGCTCGCGTAGGCCTCGTCGAGTTCGACCATCCCGAACGAGAGCACCCGCAAGATCCCGGGATGATCCAGCCGCGAGAGCAGGGTGATCTCTTGCCGGATCGCGTCCGCCGCCGCGCGCTGCAGCCCTCGGTCGCGACGGGGCGCGGTCCCCGTCGGATCGCCGGGCGAGCGGGCGCTCGCGCCGATCAGCTTCACCGCGACCTCGACCGCGCTCTCGACGTGGGTGGCCCGCCAGACCTCGGACATGCCACCGACCCCGACCCGCTCGTTCAGCACGAACGCGCCCAGGCGCAAGCCCTGGAGGCGACCGGAGTCGAGGCTGGGGAGGGGCGGAGAGGGGGGCTCGCTCATCGGCGCAGCGTCCGAGCACCCGAGGTCGTCTCAAGGGTCGGAGCGGGGTCCGAGGGTCGCACGAATGGCGGCCGAGAACGCACGGAAATGGGCATCGATGAGGGCCCGCTCCGTCCGCAGGCGGGTCCAGAGCGCCGCGAGGACCCGGGCCCGCTCTTCAGGGGTCGCCAGACGGTGGCTGCAGACGTCGAACAAACCGTGCCCCTCGGGCAGGTCGCGCTCGACGAGACAGTCCCCGTAGCTCCCCTCGCGCACGGTTGTTCTGCTGGCGAGGATCCCATCCCAGATCGATCACGTCCTCACTTCGGGTGAAACGAAAGTTGAACGCGCCGCTCGCCTCCCAGCCGGCGTCCATGGCGAAGCCGTCGCCTGCGTCCTGCTGCACCGCCCGCACCATGCTCAGCGCCCCAGCGATCGATGTGAGCTCCAAGCGGCTGCCTGTGCAGGGCCACGCCTCACACCACACCTCCAGCGGACGTCCGTACTCGGTCGTCTGGTGCGCCACCCAGCCCCGCGCCAACGCACGGACCCGCAGCGTGTCGAGGTCCGCTATCCCCGAAGGGGCCTGCGCCGCAGCGAGCGAGCTCCAAGAGAGCGCTAGAGCGATGACCAGCGCACGCACGCACTGTCGAACTCCCCGAAGGCGCTCGAGCTTGGGCGCTCAGCCCAAACGGCCAGCCCGGTAGTCGGCGAAGGCTTGGTCTACGTCGGCTTCGTTGCCGATCACCAAGAGCTGCGCTGCGTTCGTCCCTGCGAGGCGCACCCGATCGCCATCCGTGAGCAACACCGGCGAGTCGTGCGACACATCGCGTCGAGGCATGAGCGCCTGACCGTACGGCCCGACGCTGCGATCCGCCAGGGTCCCCAACCCTGGCTAACCTCTCACTTCGCGCGGTAGACGATCATCCCGTGGGTCAGATCGTAGGGAGAGAGCGCGACGGTCACCCGATCGCCCAAGATCACCCGGATGCGGTACTTGCGCATGCGGCCGCAGAGCTGCGCACGCACCACGGCGCCCGCGTCGGTCTTCACCTCGAACTGCCCGCCCGCGTATACGTTGGCGATGGTTCCATCGAGCTTGACGTGATCGTCGCGCTCGCTGGCATCTTCGCCATATTGGTTGTCGTCTCGACGCCGTCTCGCCACGCAGTGCCTCCGAAGGGTCGCGTCTATAGTCCTCGAACCTGCCCGCGGCAATGGCTGCTCGTCGAGAGCACCTCCCGCGCGCCTCTAGGATCGTTGGTGATGATGCCATCGACCCCCAGCGCAGCGAGCCGCACGAGCTCTTCCGGCGCATCGACGGTCCACACATTCACCACTTTGTGAGCGGCCTTCCAGCGCGCCATCGAGGTCGCTTGGACCAGGCGCGCCTGGGGGTGAACCAGGGAGAAGTGGCCAGCGCGCTCGAGGAGCCGCGAGCGTCTGGGGCCCGTGTTCTCGGCGTCGAAGAGAAAGCCGCCGGGCAGCTCGGGCGAGAGCGCGCGCAGGTAGAGGAGCACTTCGGGTCGAAAGCTGGAGACCAAGATGTTTCGGCGATCTGTCTCGCTGCGGCGACGCAGACGCTCCGCGACCCGGGTGGCCAAGCGGAAGCGGCGCCCACCATCGCCTTTGATCTCGATGTTCAAGAGACGGCCCTTGCCCGCGAACAGATCCAGGACGTCGTCCAGCCGAGGGATGCGCCCATCGTCCTTCAGCACCACCTGGCTCAGCTGATGCGCGCTCAAATCACCCACGCGCTCGTTGCGATGAGCGAGGCGCTCGAGGGTGACGTCGTGAAAGACCATCACTTCTCCGTCCTGGCTCAGGCGCACGTCGAGCTCGACGCCGTCGGCGCCCGCCGCGAGCGCCGCTTGGAACGCCGGCATCGTGTTCTCCAGCGCCAGGCGGCTCGCTCCTCGGTGGGCGTAGATCCGCGGCACTCCGTCGACGGCGCGCAGGGCCCCGACGTCGCTGAGCTGGTCCGAGCTCAAAGCGTCGGAGGCAACAGCAAGTGGAGCTCGCCCTCGGCGTCGGTCGTCACTCGACCCATCGCGATGAGGCGCCCCTCGATCCGGGTGTAGGCGTAGATCTCCGCGCCCGCGATGCGATCGCCCTCGAAGCCCTCGAGGGTCCCATCGACCGCCACCGGCGCACGCAGCTCGGCGACGCGGTTGAGGGGTCGATCGCTCCCGCCGATGCCCACGCCCGTCTCGATCCACCAGGGGTAGCCAGAGCCCACGCTGGGCTCGACCACGAGATCGAAGATCCCCACGTCGAGATCGAGCCGGAACACACCGGCCGCGTCGGTGAGGCCATCGGTGGAGCGGGCCCGCCTCGCCAGCTCCGGATCAGACAGACCATCGAGCGGCAGACCGGTCGCGATGGCGCGCACCGTGGTGTCAGGCAGCGGCTCGGCGCCGGGCGCCTGCGCGACGCCGCCCAACAGCGATCGCTCGGGGAGCGAGAGCACGCTGCCCAAGAGGTCGGTCGCACCAGCGGCGGGTCGCAGCTCGCGTCGCTCGAGCAAGATGCCCAAGCGGGGATTGGAGACCGAGCTCGCCTGAATCTCGTACACACCCGGCAAGATCGCGCCGTCGAAGCGGCCCATCGCGTCGGTCACGAAGGTGAGCTCGATGCTCCCCTGCATGTTGGTCGTGGAGTCGACGATCTCGGCGCGCATGGTGACGACCGCGCCCTCGACGGGCTGCGCCACTGCGATGGACGCGGGGTACTCGACCGTGCCCGCGAAGCGCACCGCGCCAGCGATGGTGGGCACCAGCACCTGGGCCCGCTCGATGTCGGTGCCCGGGGGCACCAGCGTCGTCAGGTACGCAGGGTCCACCACGAACGTAGGGAAGACGCCGGTGCGATCGCGCGCAGGCGCCAGACGCAAGAGCCACGCGGGCGCGCCGCGGAGCATGCGGATCTCGAAGGCGCCGGGATGCTCGAGATCGCTGCCCGTGGTGCCCACCGACGAGAGTATCTCGCCCGTCGCCGCATCGATCGCGGTGACCTCGAGGCCGTCCTCGGGCACGCCACCCAGGCTGCTCACGTCGCCGAACACGGAGATCAGCTCGTCTGCGACATACTCGATGTCGAGGTGCTGACCGTCGGGGCCCAGCTCCAGCATCCCGCGCAGCGGCGGATAGAGCGCGCGGTCGGCGCCTTCGGGCTCGATGCGCACCGTGTAGCTCCGGCCCGGCACCAGCTGGACCTCGAAGTCGTAGGTCTCGGGGTGATCGGGCAGCGCGGGATCGAAGGTCTGGGTGATGACCCGCGCGGCCCGCTCGGGCAGCGGCACGTCGGTGGGCCGGAAGCGCACCTGGGCCCGCACCCGCAGACCATCGAAGCGAACCGTGCCCTCGACGCGAACGGGCGCGGGCAAGCGCAGATCGAGGCTGGTCAGGGCATCGAGCGGGTACGGACCGAAGCTGTCGCTCGACCCGAACGAGCTGGGAGGAATGACGTCGAGGTAGACGTAGAGATCATCGATCTCCACCGCCACGCAGATCCCGCGATCGAGATCGCAGCGGGCGCTGCCGCAGTCGGCGTCCTCGAAGCACGCGTTCACCGGACCCGTGGGGATAGGCTCACCGGTGAGCCCGCAGCCCGCCAGAACGAGGCTCGCGAGAAGGAGGGACCGCCCGATCATGGCCCCTCCGCGCACAAGGAGACGGGCACCGTTCGGTCGGCCACCACCCACCAGGTCGCCGTGGCGAGATCGCCCTCGGTCTCCGGCTCGCGCTGATCGAGGAACGAGAACCTCGAACTCACCCGAAGCTCCACCCGGTTGCAAGCGATCAGGCTGGCACGAGGCACGCTGAAGGTTAGGCGCCGGGTTCGCCTGTCGGTGTCCGTCTGGACATCAGGCAGCAGGACGTCACCAACGGTCCTGTCCATGGGCGTCGGGTAGTTGACCCAGACCTGGTACTGCAACTCCTGATTGATATCGGGATCGCGTACCGCGACCTCGAACGAGATCGACGTGGGTAGTCCCGCATCCTCCGGCTCGACCGCGCTCAGATCGATGTGCGATCCGATGGGTCGGTAGTCGCTGGGCGGCGCGAGCGGATCCGCGATCGACGGCGGGAAGTTGTCCGGCGGATCGACCTGGGTCGCGAACGGTACGAGGCAACCTGGCAAAGCGGCCGGCAGGGGAGAGAGCGCAGCCAGGATGGAAAGGACACGCACCAGCCGCGACAAAGCAACGGCGGTGCCACGGCACGCAGCGGGCTCGCGGGGTCCGATCCCCAGGGGATCTCCTCGCGTCACCCCATCCCGCCATCCACTGCGACGCGACATCCGTGTCATGCCGATCAGCGCTCGCCCGCCTCGCCCTCGCCGGTGTCGCCGCGCGCGGGCGGCGCATCCGACTCGCGCTCGAGGTAGCGAAAGATGGTGCGGGGATCCACGCCGAGATCGCGCGCGGTCTTGGTGCGGTTGCCGTTGTTGCGCTCCAGCACCTCGAGGATGTAGCGCCGCTGAAAGTCCTCGCGCGCCTGGGTGAGCGTCATGATCGGCGCGAGCGCTTCGGCGAAGAGGTCGAGATCTTCGGGACCTATCAGCGACTTGTCGGTCAGCACGATCGCCTTCTTGATCCGGTTCTCGAGCTGCCGAACGTTGCCTGGCCACTCGTATTTCTTGATCGCGATGAGCGCGTTGGGCGTGAAGCCCTTCACCTTCGGGTTGAGCTCCTCGGTGTACTTGGCGAGCAAAAACTTCGCGAGGAGCAGCGTGTCGTCGCCCCGCTCACGCAACGGCGGCAGGTGAAGGTTCACCACATTCAGCCGGTAGTAGAGGTCCTCGCGAAATCCCCCTCGCTTGATCTCGACCTCGAGATCCCGATTCGTCGCCGCCACGACCCGGATGTCGACGCGCTCGCTCTTGGCGTCGCCCACCTTGTTGACGGTGCGCTCCTGCAGCGCGCGCAGGAGCTTCACCTGAAGCGCGGTGGGCATCTCGCCAATCTCGTCGAGGAAGATCGTGCCGCCGTTGGCCGCTTGGAACTTGCCGGGGCGCGTCGCGATCGCGCCCGTGAAGGCGCCGCGCACGTGCCCGAAGAGCTCGGACTCCATCAGGTTCTCGGGGATGGCGCCGCAGTTCACCACGATGAACGGGCCCTCGCTGCGCTGGCTGCGCCGGTGCAGCTCGCGCGCGATCAGCTCCTTGCCAGTGCCGGTCTCACCCGTGATGAGCACCGAGATGTCGGTGCCCGCGACCTTCTCCACCTTGCGAAAGACCTCCACGAGCGACGGGCTGGTGCCCACGATGTCGCCGAAGCTCTTCTGATGGAGCTGTTCTTGGAGCTTGCCTTTGTCACTGCGGAGCTCGGCCAGGAGCATCGCGTTCTGAAAGAGCATCGAGGCTTGGGCCGAGAACACCGTGAGCACGTCGAGGTTCGCGTCGCCAAACAGGCCGCGCACGCTGTCGTTGCCCACGTAGATGAGACCCAGCAATTCGCCGCGCGCAATGAGCGGGGCGCACATCACCGAGGCCAGCTGGAGGTTCATCACGCTCTCGCTGCGTCCGAACATCGTGTCGGCGATCGCGTTGCTCACGATCAGCGGCTGCCGGGTCTCGCGCACCTTGGAGAGGATCGAGTCCGAGAGCTGCGCGACCGAAGCGGGCAGCGTCTTTCCCCCGAGGTTCCGCGCAGCGACGATGCGGGGCTCGTCGTCCTCGATGCGAATCAGGAAACCCTTCGCCGCGTGGGTCGCGCCGATGACCGCGTCCAGCAGCGCCTCGAGCTGCTCATCCAGGGTCTTGCTCTGCATCAAGAGCTGGCTGAGCTCGAAGAGGCGTCTGAGGCCATCGAGCTCCGCGTGCGCGGTCGATCCATCGCTGCCGTCGTCGTCGTCGTCGAGATCGTGGCTCGCGCCCTCATCGAAATAGGAGAACGCCAGCTCGACGGTGCCCCCGAAGAGCAGCCGATCACCGTGCTCCAGGCGTCCGCGGCGCTTCTTCTTGCTGTTGATCTGGATGTCCCCTTCCAGATCGACCTCATTCAGGTTGAAGTCCTTCCCGTCGAAGACGATCTGGGCGTGGTGGTCCGCCAGCGACTTGTCGTCGATCTCCACGTCGTTGCCGCCAGCGCGGCCGATCGAGGTGATCTTCTTGTAGATCGAGAAGATCTTCGGGCGGCCTTCCGGCCTGGTCCATTTCAGAGAGGGCATCGACGGGCGGAGTCTACCCGAGCGGCTCGGGCAGCGCCTGATCTGTGCGCGCCGCCAAGGCAGGCTGAGCTCGCGTGGTAGATACGCGCATGCAACGGCGATCGTTCGGTCCGGTCCTCGCGTTCGCCGTCCTTCAATCGCTCGTCCCCTCGATGAGCGCGGCGCGCTGGTCACCCTGCCGCTCACCCGGCTCGAGATCCGGGGCCGCAGCGCCACCACGCATGCTCCGGTTCGGGCTCTGGCCGCCAACCTCTTCGCCTTCGAGCTCCCCGACGCCGAGGGGCACTTCACCATCGCGCCCGTGGGCGCCTCGGGTGGCCTGTTCGAGATCGACGCCGACGCGGGCGCCTTGGTGCCCGTAGTGGTGAGCGATGCGCCGGTCCTCGCGAGCCCGCCGATCGGATCGCTGCGCGTCAGAAGGACGGGCACCGCGCTCGCGCTCGCGCTCGCTCCAGCGCGGTGCTCCGGCCTGAGCGCTCGTGACACGACCGACCCGCTGCCAAGCCCGGCGGGGCGGACGTGGTAGATACGCACATGCAACGTCGATCGCTCGGTCTGCTCCTCGCGTTCGCCGTACTCGGCTCGCTCGTTCCTTCGATGAGCGCGGCGCGTTGCAGGCCCGCGCTGGGCTACACCCTAGAGCGAGTGGGCAGTGGCGCCGTTCGTCCCCGCGGAACCGTGATCTTGCAGCTGCGCCCGGTCTTCGATGCAAGCCAGGCGGTCACCCTGCCGCTCACCCGGCTCGACATCCGAGGCCGCAGCGCCACCACGCACGCTGCCGTTCGCGCCCTGGCCGCCAACCTCTTCGCCTTCGAGCTCCCCGACGCCGAGGGGCACTTCACCATCGCACCCGTGGGCGCCACGAGTGGCCTGTTCGAGATCGACACCAGCGCCGCCGCCGTGGTGCCCGTCGTGGTGAGCGACGCGCCAGTGCTCGCGAGCCCGCCGATGGGAGAGCTCACGATCGGGACGCGCAGCACTGCGCCCTCGCTCGCGCTCGCGACGACCGCACCTGGCGAATCGGTGGGCACCATCGTCCGCTGGTCGGGCGGCTCCTGGTTCGTCGCCAACGGAGGCCGCGCGATGATCGGCCCCGGCCGTTGCGTCCCCGACGTCGCGGGCTACGGACCCCTCACCTCGGGCGAAGCGATGACTGCGCGCTTCGTGAACGCCGCAGGCAGCCCCTCGCCCGAGACCGCCTTCACGGCGCCCTGAGCAGGACCACCCAGCCGCCCTTGCCGTGAGGCGGTGGCTGTGTTTGCCTGCCAGGGATGATTCGCGTGGTGCTCGCGCTCCTCGTGCTGGGGTGCGGCGCGCGGACCGGCCTCTTCGAGATCTGGCGAGAGCTCACGTACCAGCTGCCGCGACCTCACTCGAGGATCGAGACCTCGAATAGGTTCAGGCCGCCCGGGTACATGTAGCTGGTGAAATCGGCGAGCGAGTACACCTGGATTCCCAGGGGCTGGTCGCCGCGAATGACGTGGTAGCCAGGCGCGATCGCGACGTCTGCGCTCGCGATGCCGTCTTCGCTGGTCATCGTGACCTCCTCGCCGTCGAGGACCACCACCGCGCCCTCGCGGGACACGATGGCCACCGAGTTGCGGTCGTAGGTGTCGGGGGTGAGAAAGACGTAGCCGCGCCGGAACTGTACGGCCGGCGCCACGATGGACATCGACGGATCGCCATAGGGCGCCGGCGGCTCACCAGCGAGCTCCGAGTAGCTCTGACCCACCAAGAACTGCGCCACGAGGATGGGTCGGTTGGCGATGATCGACAGGCTGTCGCGGCGGAGCGGAAACGAGATCACCTCACCTGCCTGAAGCAGGTCGGGCGTTCGGGCATCGCCGTAGCGCACCTCGGTATCGTTCACCGCGGCAACGATCCGTAGATGGTTCGGCTCGTCCACCGCCGGCCGGGTGCGGCGCACCAAGTAGCGAGTGCCCCACGCAGCCACCGGCGGGAGCGACTCCTCGATGTGATCGCACGCGGTGACGGTGTTGCTGGGGACGTTCGCGCAGCTGTTGCCGGAGATGACCGACACCGGGGCGTCGGCGAGCACCACCGTCCCGGACATGTCCCCGCTCGCCGCGGCGAGCGAGAGCACATCGCCACGTTCGAGCGCGAAGGTGACGGTCTCTCCGGCATCGATGGCGGGAACCGCTACGTCTCCACCCACGCTCGCGCGGACCGAGGCGGTCGGGGTCACGGTCACGTTCGAAATGGCCTCACCGGTGGCGGTGATCGACACGAAGGAGGGCGCGATTGGCAGGGGCGTGGCGGTGATCGCGACGAACCGGCAGGGGCGCAGCGGCGAGCACAGCGCCGAACGGGCTGGAAAGAGAAGCGACGCGTCGTTCGAATAGGAGAACCGCGGAGGCTCGGTGTCGATCCGGTATTGGAGCGCGTTGAACTGGAACGCGCTGATGGGCACCGACGAGGTCAGCTGATAGGCGCCGGAGCGCACCCAGATCGACCCCGTGCCCGGCGGCGCACGCAGCGCCTCGACCCAGTCGAGCTCGAGCGTCTCGGTGCTCTCGGGCGCGATCGTCACGCTCGCCACCACTAGCCCGTCGCGCAGTACCTCCACCTCGGCGGGAACGGGCTGGGGATTGGCCACCGCGATGGCGAAGCGGAACTCGGCGAGATCGGGCGGCGCGGAGGGATCGGAGACGCCCAAGAGGTGGTTGAGGGTGACGGTGGGCCAGTACTCGCAGCCGAGGTAGGAGCGGTCGATCTCGGCCACCCCACAGAGCTCGGCGCTCGGTAGGCACCCTCGGCCGTCGGCACACACCAGATCAGCGGCGGTGTCGCATCGCTCGGCAGTCTCGAATCCCGTTCCGTCGTCGCGGCATCGGAGAACCTGTACCCCGTCCTCACACTCGATGGCGCCCGGGACGCACGACGTACAGCCGAGCTCAGGCGAGCAGCGAAGCCCTTCGGCGGTGCAGTCACGCTGCAGCAACCCCCCGTCCGCGACGCAGGACACCAGCAGGTCGCCAGCGCATCTCGGCGGATCGCTGGGCGCGCAGCTCGGCGGGCCCGCATCGCGGTCGGCGTCGGTGCCCGCATCGTCGAGCACGCCGGGCGTGCATCCCAACGCGAGCACCGCGAGGATGGAGCAGAGGGCGCGGGTCAGAGGCATGGGCAGTCTCCGTAGCAAGCGCAGTCGTCGTCCGCGCAGTCGGTTCGGCCATCACCGTCCTGGTCGATCCCGTCGTCGCACACGGTCTCGACGCATGCCGCGGCACCGGCACAGTCGGCGTCGCCACAGTCGATCGCGTCATCGAGGTCGTCGTCCAGCCCGTCGACGCAGTTGGACTCCACGTCGAGACAGGTGAACGAGTCGCGCCGGCAGTCGAGGTCAGCGCAGTCGATCCGCCCATCGCCGTCGTTGTCGAGACCATCCTCGCACTCACCGGCGAACGCCATCTCGTAGGGACCAAAGCAAGCGCTCCCAGGATAGACACAGTCACGGTCGTCGCAGTCGATGTCGCCATCGGCGTCGTCGTCCAGGCCGTCGTCGCAGGTGCTCTCGCCGGGCCCGTCGACGTCGTAGCAAGGAGGGCTGAAGCGACAGTCGAAGTCGGCGCAGTCCACCCGGAGATCTCCGTCGTCGTCCAGGCCGTCGTCGCACACTGCCTCCGGCACACAGCTCGGGGTGCCGCTGCACTGCTGATCGACGCAGTCGACCTCGCCGTCGCCATCGTCGTCGGTGCCGTTGCTACAGCAATCGACGTCGGGCGCGGGCATCGCGCAGAGCGCGCGCTCGTCGCACACCGTGCTGGGCACGCCGTAGTTGCTGAACGGACAGTCCGCGTCCCGGCAGTCGACGTCGCCGTCGCCGTCGTCGTCGGTGCCGTTCTCGCAGTTCTCCACGCGGCGGATGTCGACGCCGAGCGCGCTGTCCTCGGTCAGCGGGCTCGCCTCGATCGTGAGCAGCACCCGGGCGCCCGCGGGCAGCTCGGCGACGTGACGAAGCGGGGTGCCCGACCAGGTGCGACCTGCAGTCGGTGGGATGTACTCGCAGTTGCAGAGCCAGCCCACATCGGTGGGGACCTGGCCGATGCCGACCTCTTCTCGCGTCGAGACATCGGAGCGGTCCCGACACGCGACCCGATCGGCGCTGGGGAACGACTCGATGTCGATCGCGAGCTCGGTGACGTCGGTGCCGCGGGCGCGAAACTCGTAGAAGCCCGCCTCGGCGACTTCCCAGAGCAGCACCGACTCGACCGGCGAGATCGTGCCGCAGATCCGGTAGAGATCGGTCGAGCACAAGGCGCGTGGGATGTCGTCGTCCAGGGAATCGATGCGCGCCATCCCCAGGGCCTCACCGACGGAGTCGCCCAGCATGATGTCGATGCACTCGGTACTGCGGGGGCGCATGGTGAGGTACCGGACGTCGCCCTCGCTGGTGTCGGGCGGCGTATCCGAGGCATCGACACCGGCATCGCTCATGACCACCGGGCGACGCTCGGTGCACGCACCGAGGCAGAGCGTGCCGAGGCATAGGGTGCCGAGCGCGAGCGCGTGGAGATGGAGCTTGGTCATCATTCGATCCCCCGCGGCATGTTCATCTCGATGGGCAAGAGGAACGAGCCGTTGAACCCCACGCCTTGCAACCACGCCTGGAACGGCTCACTCGAGCGCAGGCGGTGCATGCCCGCGCCGAGGCTCACTCTCGTGGTCGCGTAGCTCGCCCCCTCCATCGTGACGGTGCCTACTCGGCGGTCGTCGAGGAACACTTCGGCGCCCGCGGTCGTGGCGATCGACAGCACGTTCGAGACGCTCGCCACCGTGGCGAACGACACGTCTCTCGAGCCGCGATCGATCGATGGAACGATGGCCATCGCCGGCCCGCCCCGGCCCGCGTTCTCCGAGGAGGCGTCGTACAGCGCGGAGCCGACGGTCAACTGGGCCACCAGCACGGGGCGCGTCGAGCTCACCACCAGATCGCTGTCGGCAAAGAGCTCGAAGAACTCGCCCGCGGCGAGCCGGCGGGTGGGGTAGATCGGCGGATCGAAGGTCACGTCGGTGTCGCGCTCGACCGCGAGCACCTTCACCACGTAGGGCTCACCCGCGAGCGCGCGAGGACGCGCGATGACGTGCTCGGTGCCCCAGGTGGACGTCGGAGGAATCGTCTCGGCGAGCGCGTTGGGGGTGCTGGCGCCTACGGGAACGAAGGCGATCTGATTCCCGGACAGCACGCTGACCCGACCATCTGCGACGATCCGGGTGCCCGTGAAGTCGTAGAACAGGTTGAAGAAGAAGCCCGAGGCAGGGACCGCGGTCATGAGCTCGAGGACGTCACCCGGCGCGAGCGTGAAGGTCAGCTCCTCGCCCTCGAACGCGAGGGGCACGGTCCCCTCTCGGCCGGTGAAGCCGTCGATGCTCGGGGTGATGGGCGCGGTGAGCCGCACGGTGACTCGCACCGGTCGGTCATCGGTGCTCACCACCGCAAGCGATCCCTGGTTGGACAGCCAGGTCGTGGCGGCCATCGCGTAGTACTCACAGGGGCTCTCGGGGCTGCAGTCGAGCGCGGTCGAGGGCATGGAGAGCGCCGCGTCGCCGAGCTGCATGAAGTCGTCCGGGCTGACCGTGGGATCTTCGGTCGGCTGGATCTGCGCCATGGTGATGGGGCTCGAGGAGCGCACCCGGTACGCGCCTCCGGGGCGCAGCGCCGAGTAGGTGTAGACGCCAGGCACCCGGGGCGTACCCACGCAAGGCAGGTGCACGAGGAGCGTGCTCCACGGCGGCAGGACGGCGTCGGGCCGGGAGGTGTCGCCCGCGCGCTCGAATCGCACCGTGGCAGGGACCGGGAACGGGTTGCCGAGGAGGAGCGCGAACGAGTCGTCGATCGGAGCGCCGCACGACGAGAGCGGCGCGGGCCAGAAGTCGCATCCCACATTCGACCGGTCTCCCGCGACCACCTCGCAGAGGCGCTCGGCGCGGATGCAACCCGAGGCTCCGTCTCGGCAGATCTCGCCAGCGTCGGCGTCACACTCCGCGACGACGTCGGTGCTGGTCCCGTCGGCCCGACATCGCGTCAGGGTGTCGCCATCGCACTGGGTCTGCGTCGGTGTGCACGAGCGACAGCCGAGACCCGCGACGCACACTTCGATGCCGACGCAGGCCGCGTCAGGATCCGTCCCTTGTCCGTCGGCGCGGCACACCATGCTGACGTCGCGATCCTCGGAGCAGCTCAGCGAGCCCGGGGCGCAAAGGGTGCAGCCGAGCCCGTCGATGCACCGCTGGCCGTCGATACAAGCGACCTCCACCAGCTCGCCCGCATCGCAGCGCGTCGCGACCCCCTCGCTCGCGCAGCTCGGCGGTGCCTCGACGTTGCAGGCGCTCTCGACGGTGCAGCCCGCAAGCACCGCGACTGCGGCCCAGAGCGGCAGGGCCCGGGCCCAGAGAGCGCGACACGGAGCGGCGTTGCGGCGGTTCATGGGCTTCATCCTTCGCACTCGGTGGACCAACAGATTCCCGCGCCGGATGGAACGCCAGCACAGTACGCGGTCGCGTCGCAGGGATTGCCATCACACGGCGCCCCCACAGGAGCGCCGACGACGGGAGGTGGGGCGGTGCACGACCCGTCCTCACATCGGGTGCCCGGCTCGCACGCATCTCGATCCACCGAGCACGGCTCGCCCAGCGCCGCCGTCACTCCGCACTCGCCGGAGAATGAGGCATCGAAGTAGCAACTGAGTTCGCCTTCACACTCCAGCGGAATGCCCACACACGGCGTTCCTACGGCGAGCCTAGGCATGCACAGGGTGGGGAACTGGTAGTAGTCGCAGAACGCATCGGGCGCACAGAGGGAAAGGTCGCTGCATGGCTCGCCCGCGACGGGCAAGGCACCACAAACGCCGTCCGCGCACGCCAGGTCGGAGCGACACTCGCTCGAGCTGGTGCACGCCGCGTCTTCTCCGCCGGGCGCGGCGCAGATCGCGTCGGCGGTGCAGAGCAATCCCTCGGCACAGGCCTGGGGCAAGGCCATGCAGCTGGCGCCGGCCGGACGACGCACCGCACACGCCGGCGGCGAGGCGTCGAGATCACAGAACAGGCGGTCCGGCTCGAGGCAGACCTCGGTGCACGGCTGGCCTTCGCCGGGCGTCGGCACACACAGGCCGTAGGTGACGGTGCCGGTGCACACCAGACCCTCCTCGCACTGAGCACTGAAGCGGCAGAGCGAGGCCTCAGGCATGCGGTCGAAGCACGCCGAGCTCGGGGTGACGCACATCTCGCCGAAACCCTCGCAGTCGTCCACCAGGCGACGGGGGTTGCATGCGAGCGGCGCCCGCCTGGGCTCGCACGGCGCGGTCCGAGGTGGCTTGCGATCGGCGTCGATCGGCGCGTCCATCGGATCGGGGACATCGGCCGGGGCCGAGGCGTCCACGCCTGCATCGGCTTGCTGGGCCCCATCGAGGTCGACTGGCACATCGGGCAGTCCGGCGGGGCCGGTGCACGAGGCGAGGCCCGTGCACGAGGCGAGGGCGGCGCAGACCAGAACCGAGCGAAGGCCGCCGAGGCTCACAGATGCCAGCCCGCCCAGACCGAAGGGGTCCTACACGAACGGCGGGATGACTCTCGAGCATGAGCGTGCGGCATCGGCTCCTCCTGGTCGGATGGGTGCGTACTACGTGACGGGAGTGTAGCGACCGAGGCCGGAGCGACCCGCTTAGAAGCGCTGAAGGAGGGCGAACTAAGCGTCGCGCGGCGGGACTTTGACGACGCTCTCGAGCGGGTCCCAGAAGCGCACGGGGAGCGTGTCGAGCAACCGGTAGGCGCCGCGCCGCGACTCGAGGTGCTCGAGGAGACCGAGCTTCTTGGCGCCGGAGACCAGCGCGTGGAGGCGGTTTCGAAGGGTGGGTTGGGCCGACAGATCGCCGGGCCACAACGCCGCGAGGAGCTCTGGAACGGAAATCCATCGTCCTTGCTCCCGCGCGAGGACGACCACCAGCTTCCCCAGCATCGGTCGGCGCGCCGAGTCCACCCAGAGCCCATCAGGGCTCATGAGCCACTCGCCGTCGCGCGCCAAGAGCAGAGTGCCCTCGGGCGCCTTGGGGCCGGTGTCGAGCCGATCCCGTTCGAGGAGCGCTCTGCGGGTCACGTGCGCCATGGCCCGCACCACCATGTGCTCGCCGGCAGAACCGCGGTCTCCGAGCGGACGATCCAAGATCGCCTCCAAGGTGCGCAGCAGGTGGCGCGGCGGCTCGGGCCGCGAGGTGAGTAGGGCGATGTCGAGCGCGCTCTCGGCGGCCAGGCGCGCCGCAGGACGAAGGCCCGCCGAAAGGAGCGCGCGCGAGGATGCAGCGGCGTCTCGTGCTGCATCGTGACGGCCGCGGGAAGTCATGGAGAGAACGAAGGCGGCCTCCACCAGCACCCGCTCGTGAGGTGGGGTGCCCTGTGCGCCGTAGCGGAGGTGATCCTTGGCCTCGTCGGGGATGCCTGCCGCCACGCACGCCAGGGCTGCGTACAGGTGCGCGCGGCGAAGGACGACCGGGAACGCCGATGGCTCGCGGATGCACTCGCGCGCGGTGACGAGTGCTCGCTCGGGCTCGTCCATCAGGATCTGCAACACCGCGGCTCGGGCTCGGGTGACGACCGCGAGGGTGGGCGGCAGGTTCGGCGCCCCGAGGACCCGGTCGATGAGCACCGCCGCTCGTTCGGTCTGTCCGGTGGCGAGGAGCGCCTCGGCGAGCATCGAAGAGACGCGCGGCGCATCGCCCAGCATCGCCCCACCGGGATCGAGCACGCGCAGGACGTCTTCGAAGTGGGCGATGCTGGCGCGGGCATCGAGGCGCCAGCGCGCCAGGTCCGCCAGATCGCAGCGCAGCCGAGCTTCGCTGGGAGGATCTCCGGCCGCGCGCACCTCGTCGAGCGCGTCTTTGAGCGTCGCCTCCAGCACCTCCCCGTCTCGTCCCGCAGTGCCAAGGGTGTAGGCGAAGGCCCGGGCGACCTCGGCGCGGGTTCGAAGGGATGCCGGAATCGCGCGCGCGCGGGTGGCGGCACGGAGCGCCAGCGGCGCCTTCTGAAACGCCGAGGCGATGCGGGCGATCGCCGAGAGCCCCATCGCTGTCGCCTCGTCCTCGCCGTCGCCGATCCGTGAGATCGCCTCCTCCAAGATCGGTCCCAAGCGATGGCCCTCGCGGAGATGCTCGATGGTGGCGCCGAGCGCAGCCCAGAGCTGCGCTTCCTCAGTCGCCGGGAGCTGGACCGAGCCGTCGTGTGCTCGCACCAGCGCGGTCACCAGCTCGTGGCTCGCTGCCGCCAGTGAACCGTGCTCGGGGCTCGCGGCGTCGATGGCCTGGTGCCAGCTACCTGCCGCGAGCGACACGAATGCCGCGACGTGAGCACGTCGAGCCCGCTCGTAGTCGCCTCCTCGTGCCAGTCGGTCGAGCGCGAGCTCGCGAACCGGCGGCGCGATCTCGAGCGTGGGCTCCCCACCAGGGCGGGCCATGGTCCTCTGCACCAGCGACTTGGACCGAAGTGCCGCCAGCACGTCGAGCGCGCTCGGAGCATCCTCCGCGGCGCTCGAGCGGATGGTGCGCTCTGCCCACGACGCTCGGAACGGACCGTCGAAGATGGCCCACTGACCCAGCGCCTCGCGCTCGTAGCGGGCGAGGCCTGCCCACGACCACTCGATGCACGCCTCCATCGTGCTCCAGCGATGCCCGGGGGTGCCGGGCCTGGTGAGGAGCGTGAGCTGGTGATCGAGGCGACCGAGGACTTCGTCGGGGGGCAGCGTGTCCAGCCGGCCGGCGACCAACTCGATGGCGAGGGGAATGCCGCCGACCTTGCGAAGGATCGCGCCGAGCACCGCCCCGTCATCGATTCGAATCCCCCGCCGTTCGATCAAGGCGGAGAGCAGCTCGCCGGCCGCGCTCGATCGGTAGTGGGCGCCCTCGGCGGGGACCGGCAGCGGCGCGATCTCGATGACGTGCGTGTCGGCCAGCTCGACCACCACGCGAGAGGTGAGCACGACTTGGAGGCGCGGCGCCGCTTCCAAGAGCGGGCCCAGGAACGCCGGGAGCGCTGCGGCGATCCCCTCGGCGTTGTCGAGGAAGAGCACGAGTGGGCCCCTGGCGGCGAGCGCATCGCCGAGCGATCGTTCATCGGTCGCCCCGAACGCTGCCGAGACATGATCGCGCAGAGCAAGGGGGCCACCCACGGCGAAGAGCTCGATCCACGCCGTGGAGCGCGGGGGATGACTGCGCTGACAGAGCGCGTCGAGGGCGCGCATGAGACGGGTCTTGCCGACGCCGCCCAAGCCTACGAGCGCGATGCAGCGCGCCCCCACCGCGAGCAAGCCTGCAACGCGCTCGACCTCTGCGCTTCTGCCCACGAAGAGTCCGCCGGACGAGGGGTGAATCGGCTCCACGCTCATCTACTACTTCGGTTCGGAGACGGGTTCATGACTTTCACAGCGAAGGTGTCGGGGCGAGCACTTCGGGTCATTCCGCGGCGCCGTCCATCCACGCTTGGCCCGGTCGGGCTCGCAGGTCCCAGCGCTCGCGGAGGGCCCGGGCCGCTCGGCCGGGCGTGAGGCCACCCCGCTCGGAGAACGCATGGCAGAGCGCCGCCGCCGATCGAAAGCCCGACAGCGCCGCGACCTGGCTCAGCGGCAGCGAGGGCAGCGACAAGAGCTGGTGCGCGGTGGCGATGCGCAGATCGCCCATCGTCTCGCGCCAACCTTGGGCGTTCAGCCCCATCTTCCGATCCAGCTCGCCGAACGCGCGGCGCGCCTGCCGCTCGGAGACGTTCAGGCGCTCGGCCAGCTCGGGGAGCGACGGATGGTGGTGGAGCGAAGAGCGCACCTCACCGAGCGCGCGATAGATCTCGGCCTCGCCGCTCGGTCCCACTGCGGTGTCGGGCTCGATGCGTGGCGTGCCCCGCGTCACCCCGAGCGCCGACAGCTGCGCCACCAGATCGATGGCCCAGCGCTGGTGCTCGCCAGCGCGCAGCCCGCGCACGTAGCGGCTGAGGATTGCGGTGTCTCGCGCGCCCAGACGGCCGAGCCGCGCCACACCGCAGTGCCGTGGCCCGAGCGCGTCGTCCTCCCAGTCGAGCACCAGCACCCGCGCGGGCTCACCGGCGTAGCCTTCGTCGTCGTGCAGCCGCTGATCGGAGCGCACCACGTCGCCGGGACCGAGCGTGAAGGTGCGCCCGCCCGAGACGAAGTAGCCGCGCCCCGACAAGAGGATCGAGAGCTGCGAGCGATGCTGGCGCGCGATGTAGCGGACCAGCGGGGCCTGCGCGCCCCAGTCCACGATCATCCGCTGGATGACGAGGACGGCGATCCCAAACCCGGGGCCACGCACCGTCTCGGTCGCCATGAACGCGTCGGTACTAGGGACCACGAGCCGCCCGCTCTGAGAGAGCACGGCCCGAGTGTGCCACGTCTCTCGAGCGGACTACTTGGCGAGGCGACGCTCGAGCTCGGCCACCCGTATCTCGAGCCGCTGGGCCGCGACGATGCCTGCCGCCGAGGCACCGAGCGACAGCAGCACCGCTTCGCCTGCGACGAGGCGCACCGTCTCGGGGCTGGCGTCGCCGTTCACATACACCAGCGCGTAGGAAGCGAGGCCCATCAGCATCAGGCCCAGCGCCGTCCAGCCGAGGATCTTGGGGTTCGGGGGCACAGGCGTGGTTGGTTCGGTCATGTCGGATCTCCTGTCACCGAGGATGGGGGAAAGCTGGCCGGCGATCGATTGATTCTTTCGGCCGCAAGCGGGGCCGTGTCGGCCAGCGTCTGGAGGTCACTCGATCGTCGAGTCGATGACCTCGATCGGGGTGTCGTCGTGGTTCGAGATCTGGGGATAGGTCACGTACCAGCTGCCGCCGATGTTGTCGGTGATGGTGGAGCGTTCGATCCGGATGTTCCCCGTGTGGTTGTTGCTCACGAAGAAGATCGCGCTGCCGTGCTGCACGACCTCGTTGTGCTGCAGCAGCGATCCGCAGATGGACAGCGTCATCTCGTTGCCGTCGTTGTAGATGGCGCCGCCGCTCCCGCCGCCCGGGGTGCCGCTCATCGACGGATTGCCGCCGCGGCCGATCGCGTGGTTGTAGCTGAGGACGCTGTTGAGGATCGTCCAGCTGACGCCGATGCTGCTGATCGCGCCGCCGTTGCTGCCGGTGTTACCAAAACCCTCTTCACCGCCGAAGGTCGAGTTCACCACGTAGACCGGGTTGCCCTCGAACTGGCTGAAGACCCGCACCGCCGCGCCGCCCACGTCGGGCCCTTCGCTCTCGCACACGTTGTTGAAGAAGCGGGTGTTCACCATACGAAAGCGTCCGCCGCGGACCCAGATGGCGCCGCCGCCCGCGCGGTCATCCGGCTCGCCCATCGAGTTGCCGTCGATGAACGTGAGGTTCTGGACGGTGAGGCGCGGGTGGTCTTGGTCCTGACAGTGCGAGGTGGTCCAGCGCTGGGCCTCATCACACGTGTTCATGTAGAGGATCCGGGTGCTGCCGCCGCCGCTCAGCGTCACCAAGCCCCCGCCATCGATCACGATCTCGGGCCCCGTGTCGTTGAAGATGCGCGCCGGCCGATCGAGCGTGATGACGTGCGGCTCGCCGCCGCAGTCGAAGGTGATGACGCCGCCGTCGGCGACCGCGTCGATGAACGCACTCGCCGTGCAGCTCGCGGGGGTGCCGGTGCCGACGACGGTGGTCGGCGAGCTGCTGTCGGCCAGGCCCGCTTGCTCCGGGATGGCGCAGCCGCCGGTGGGATTGCCGGCCGCGGGTCCGTCCTCGGGGTCGGTCAGCGGGTTCGGGGTGTCCGCGCTGCCCGCATCACGCGCTGCCGCTGAGCTATCGCGAGACGAGCTCGGGGCGTCGGTATCGGGGTCGACTCCGTCTTCACATCCGGGGAGCGCGGTGAGCACGAGACAGAGCGCGAGCAGTCGATGGGTCATGGGACCCGAGGGTACCTCGCATGCCATCGCGCTTGCCATCGGGCGTGCGAGGCCCCGTCTGGCTTGCTTTGCCGCCCCGCATTCGGAACCATCCACCGATGCGCCGCACTTCACTTGCCGTCTCGCTCATCGGTCTGGTGCTCGCAGCGTCGGGCTGCGTCTCGCCGCCTGGAATGATCGAAGATCCTGATGGAGGCTTTCGACGCGACGGTGGACCCCGGCCGATCTTCGCGGGCTGCGGCGATGCAGGGGACGCGGCGGTGGAGGGCGGATGCCCCGACGGTGAGGTGCCGATGGTCGACGCGAGCGTGGACGCGCCGCCCCCGCCGCCCTGCAACCTCACGACGTTCACTCTGGACGCGCCGAGCGCGACATCGGTGTGGCTCACCGGCAGCTTCGTCGCGGATGGCGGCGGGGTGTGGCCTGGCACGGTCGCAGCGGGCGCGCTCGAGCTGACCAACGACGGCACTGGCACATGGTCCGTCACCACGCTCGTCGAGCCGATCGGCCGTCACGTCTACAAATTCATCGTCGATGGCTCCAGCACCTGGATCCCCGATCCCGCCAATCCCATCACCGAGCCCGACGGCGTAGGCGGCTTCAACAGTGTGATCGACGTGTGCAGCGCCAGCTGCGGCGAGCTGAGCGCATTCGACTGGCGCGACACCGTCATGTACTTCGCGATGGTCGACAGGTTCCGTGACTCGGACGGCATGAGCATGCCGGTCGCAGGCGCGAGCGACGGCGATGCCCGCACCGGTCCGAGCGGCCAGTACGAGGGCGGCGACTTGGCCGGCGTCACCGAAGAGCTTCCGTACTTGGCCGATCTCGGGGTCACGGCGATCTGGCTCTCCGCGCCGTACGAAGGTCGCAACACCGGCGGTCCCGCGATCGACTCGGGCGCCGATCCCCACGTGTACTCTGCGTATCATGGGTATTGGCCCAGCCCCGCGAACATCAGCTACGCGGACCCGATGAACCCCTCGCCACGTCCGTTGGTGGAGACCCGCATCGGTGGCGATGTCGCGCTGCACACCCTGGTCGACGGAGCGCACGGCACCACGGGCGCGAACGGGCACGGTATGCGGGTGCTCTTCGACTACGTGATGAAGCACGTCGATGAAGAAGGCGGCCTCTACACCGCTCACCCCGACTGGTTCCTCTCGCCCCGCAGCACCGGGCGGACCTGCGCCAACGGGAACGTCTGGGACGACAGCTACTGGGGTACCCGCTGTTCGTTCACCGACTACCTCCCTTCGTTCGACTACTACCAACCAGCGCCGCTGAATTGGAGCGTGAACGACGCGGTGTGGTGGGCGACCGAGTACGGGATCGATGGTCTTCGGCTCGATGCGATCAAGCACGTACCGCTCGAGTGGCTCACCACCTTGCGTACCCGCATCGAGGAGCGAACCTCTCCCGAGGGCGGGCGCTTCTACATGGTCGGCGAGACGTTCACCTACGACGACTACGATCTCCTCGATCGCTTCGTCGATCCCGACACCATGCTCGATGGGCAGTTCGACTTCCCCTTCAAAGCGCGGGTCTGCGAAGCGCTCTTCACCCCCGGTGGACGCCTCGATACGTTCGCCAGCTGGATGTCCGACAACGACAGCCGCTATGGCCCGGGCGCACTGATGAGCACCTGGATCGGCAACCACGACATCCCTCGCGCCATCCACTTCGCGTCGCGTCAGATAGGCGACTGCCGCGCGGGCAGCTTCCCCGGCAACGGTTGGGACGCGGGCTCGTTCCCTCAGCCCACCGAGGCCGCGCCGTACGAGCGCTTGAGTCTCGCGTTCGCGATCATGATGACCAACCCCGGCGTCCCGCTGATCTACTACGGCGACGAAGTGGGCCTGGCGGGCGGCGGCGATCCCGACAACCGCCGGATGATGCCGTGGGAGGACGAGGGCGCGAGTCTGTTGGCCCCGCAAGTCGCGCTTCGCGCTGCGGTGCGCGCGCTCTCTCGGATTCGCGGTGAGAATCCCGTCCTGGGCCGGGGCCGCCGGATCAGCCTCAGCGCCGATCAAGACACCTGGGTCTACCGAATGACGGGCTGTCCCGCGGCCCGCGGCAGCAGCGGCGACGTCACGATCGCGATCAACCGCGCGGATGTCGCGCGCAGCGTGTCGATCCCCGACGGGAGCTACGACGATCTCATCGGCGGCAGCACGGCGAGCGGCGGCAGCACCAACCTACCGGCGCGCTCGTTCCGGATCCTGCGCACCCGCTGAGGAGCGCGCCGTCCTCAGGAGGCGAGCGAACGTACGACGCGCACCGGCCCAGGCACCTGCGGATCGACGGTGATGTTCGATGGGCGCAGCCTGACGAACAGGTCCGCCTGCTCTTCGACGAGAATCGATGGAGCCGTTGTTTGCTCTGTCGATTCTCCGGAGCGGCGACCCGCAGGGTCGGGCTTGAGGCCGCCGAGCACGACGGCATGCTGGTGATCCCCGAGCGCCCACTCCTTTCAGGTGGCACGGACGTGCGGCCGCCGAGACGGTCGCGGATTCGCACGCGGAATCGGAATCGGAATCGGACTCGGATTCGGACTCGGATTCGGGCACGGGCACTGGTCGGTCGTGTGCTCGCGGTAGAGGCGCGCCCGCCAAGCGGCGTGGCTGCGATCGAGCGCGAGGGCGGGGTGTTCCGAGGCGTCCACGGTCTGACCGACGTGGTCTTCGAGGTGGTGCTCCGAACCGACGTTCCCCGCGGCCCGACCGCACAGCGGTATCGGCTCGGGGTTGCCGTCCGAGCAGACGAACGTTCGACGATTCAGCGGACCATCGTGGATGTCGTGATCCCCGGGCTGGACGGGGTCGGCTGCGCTAGGGACGACCTCTGAGCACCCGGCCGACATTCGGCCCGAGCGTGACTACTCGGCAGTCTTGCCTTCGACTTTGCGGAGGCGCTCTTCGAGTTCTTCGATGCGACGGGTGAGCTTCTCGTCGGGGCCGCCCTTGCGATCGCCGCCCTTCGCGTTCTTGGCGGCGCGGCGGATGCGGGCGAGATCTTGCTCGGCGGCCATGCGCTCGGCGCCCTCGAACGCATCGCCTGCTTCGTGGGCGCCCAGCGCGCTCAGACCTCGCACGGCAGCGAGCCGGGTGCCGTAGTCGGGATCCCGGGTGAGATCGGTGAGGCGATCGAGCGCGCGACCGCGTGATGCCGGTGTGAGCCACTTGCCGAGCGAGCCGAGCGCTTCAGCGGCGGCGATCCGCACGGGACGACGACGCTGGCTCTCGAGCGCGCTCATCACGTGTACCAGCGCGCCTTCACTGCGGGTCTCGGCCAGGCCCGCGAGCGCACCGCGCTGGATCCAGCCCCAGCCCGGCGCCTCCAATGCGCCCGCGCGCAAGAGATCGAGGTGGGCCTCGCCGCGCTGCTTGCCGATGGCTTCGAAGGCGGTGGCCAGGGCGAACTCGCTGCCGGTCTGAAACACATCATCACGACCGAGGAACGCGATCAGCGCGGACTCGATCGCAGGATCCCGGTAGTTGCCCGCGGCGCGCGCCAACTGGACCCGCACCAGGTCGTTCTTTTCTTGGCCCAACAGCCGCGCGAGTGCTGCGGCCGCTGGCGCGGTGCCCGCATCCCCCAGGGCGCGCGCCATCTCGATGCGCACGCCGTGGAAGGGCTCGTTCGGATAGCGGCCCTCGAGCGCCGAGACGGCGCGAACACCCGCCTTGTCGCCCAACGCGCGCACCGCTTGGATGCGACCGGGCACCGTCGGCGCGCTCAGGCCGCGGACCAAGACGTCGTGCCCCGGTGACCACTTCAGCGAGAAGATGAGATCACCATTCGGATCGATCACCACGCTCGAAGGCTTGGTGTCGAAGACCACCTTCAGCTCGGCGCGCGCGTCCTTCAGACACACGGTGCGCTCCTGCCAGCTGCCGCCGACCTCGAAGGCGATGGTGAACGGCAGCTCGAAGAGGCCGACTTTTTTCTCGTCGTTCTTCTGTTTCTGCTCGAGGGTGATCGTGGCCGTGTGTTTGGCCTCGTCCCAGGCGTACTTCGCTTCGATCTGGGGATAGCCGCGCGCAAACAACCACTGATCGAAGAACTTCTGGAGGGACAGTCCCGAGCTCTCCTCCAGACAGCGCTGAAAGTCGGCGGTCTCGGCGGTCTTGCCGTCGAAGGCCTTCAAGTACGCGCGCACTCCCTGCCAGAACGCGCGGTCGCCGAGCTTACAACGCAGCATGTGGAGGCGCATCGCCCCGCCGGGATAGAGGTGCATGTCGAACATGTCCCAGGCCGAATCGAACGCTCGGGTGACGATGGGCCGAAGGTAACGACCGTCGGCCTCGGCGCGGTAGTCGCGCACTTCGTCGGAGCGATAGAAGGCCGCTTCGTCGATCCCGATCGTGTCCTCGATCCAAACGCTCTCGATGTAGCTCGCCCAGCTCTCCTTGAGCCACGCGTGCGCGTAGTCGCGGATGACCACCGCGTCGCCGAAGTAGCTGTGGGCCATCTCATGCACGTTGATGGTGTCGATGCGGAGGCGGCGATCACACTCGGCGCGTTCGTCCATCAGGACGAAATCGTCCCAGGACACGAGACTGATGTTCTCCATCGCGCCGCCGATCGCGGGCACCGAGAACTGGAAGTACTTGGGGAAGGGGAAGGGCATATCCAGCTTCTTCACCATCCAATCCATCATGGATTTGGTGGGACCAAAGGTGCGCTCGAGCTTGGGCCCCTCCGCCTTCGCGCAGAAGAACGCGATGGGGACTTCTTTGCCATCGGCACTCTGATGCAGCCCGCCCTCGTGACGCGCGAGCTCGCCCATGGCGACGCAGAGCAGGTACGCAGGGCACCGCTGATCGAGCTTCCAGTGCGCGGTCTTGGTTCCGTCGTCGTGTGCCTTCTCGCTCACGAGCACGCCGGGCCCGAGCACTTGCCACTCGCTCGGCGCGCGCAGGGAGACCTCGAGGGTGGTGCGCACTGCGGGGTGATCGATGCAGGGGATCCAGTAGCGCGCCCGCTGGGTCTCGTGATCGCTGGCGATGTAGACCGGTGCGTCCGAGAACATGAGGCCCGTGATGGGCTGCATCGCCTCGTAGACCACGGTGACCCGGCGGGTCTCGCCGAGAGGAACCGCGTCGGCAAACGTGATGACGATACGCTCGCCGTCGTAGTGGTGGCTCAGCGCGCCGTCGTCACTTCGCACCTCGAGGACGTTCAGATCGACGGCGTCCAGCACCAGCTCCCGCTCGTCCTCGCGCCGGGCTCGCACGGTGGTGGTCGCGCTGCCGCTGACGGTGCGGGCGGCGAGATCGAACGCCAGATCGAGCACCAGGTGCTCGGGCTCCAGACCCAGGTCGGGCGCGTAGTGCGGCGACGCCGAGGACGTCGCGAAGGAAGAAGGCTCGGCGGCCTGCGCGAAGAGGTGACGATGGCGTTGGCACATGGGACGCGCACGGTACACCGCTCGCTCCGAGGACCGCTAGCGCGCGCGCCGAGGTGCGCGTGCGCGGGGAGCGCTGCGACGAAGGGGCGGTCTCAACCGCCAGCCTCGCGCCGATCGGCCTTGGTCTCGCTCCGCTCGGACGAACCTCGGTGACGGCGCTCATACCAACGCATCAAGGGCGTGACGGTGATGCCGTGCACCACGACACTGGTGGCGATCGTCGCGAGCACGAGCGCGAGAAGCGGCCGCGCGACGCCATCGGGTAGCCCGTGGTTCTCGGCATACATCAGGTAGTAGACCGAGCCAATCCCGCGGATGCCGAACCATGCGATCAGGTGTCGTTGCACCTTCTCGACCGGTGCGCCGAGCAGCCCGACCCAGGCAGCCGCCGGGCGGATCACGAGCACCACCAACGGCACGAACCAGAGCGCATCCCAGGAGAAGTGCGCGGGGATCATCAGCGAGCCGACCAGGACCACGGCCGCCGCCTCGCCCATGCGCTCGAACTGCTCTGCGAAGCCGAGCACAGCCGTCGCCATGTGGGCGTGCGCGGCGTCGGGAGCGACCTGGCGATCTTCGCTCGGCGAGGGTCCGCCGACCTCGTCAACCGCACCTGATACGGACGCCGCGTCGTTGCGCATGAAGCCCCGCGGCCCATTCGAGCGCCGGTAGCGCGCGATGCGGCGTGCTACGCGTGGGCGATGCGCGCCTACTTGCTCTCGGCCTCGCCGCTCTCGTCCCCCTCCACCGTGAAGGAGGCCCAGAAGGAGTCGCCCGATCCCGAGCTGCTCTACCGAGGCGCCCAGCTAGCGGGCTGGTACCTCACGGTCGAGGGGATCGAGAAGATGACGAACGCAGTGGTGTTCAGCACCGAAGGCACGGCGCTGAGCGACGTGCTCGCGCTGACCCAGACCGTCCGCGACGCGCTCGCGAGCGCGCCGGACGACACGCTGGTGCTGATCGACAGCGGCCCGGTGCTGCACGACAAAGCGAGCTTCAGCGACCAGGCCGAGGACGCCGCCGAGGACGATCCGCCGATCTTTCTCTGGGTCGCGTTCGAGGTGAAGGAACACGAGGACGGAACCCGATCGCTATTGACGCATGGGGCGACGAAGCTGGGATCGCCGATGGAGATCGAGGTCGACCGCTCGCAGCGCAGCGTCGAGGATCTGCTCGAGCGCGCCGCCGACGCGGTGCTCGTGGCGATGGCCGCGGGCGGTGAGATCGCCGACGGAGACACCATCGAGCTCAGCGAAGACAGGGTTCGGGTGCGCATCCAGCCGAGCCTGAGCGGCAGCGGCGAGCGCGCGTTCCGGCTCCGCCTTCCCTGAGCGCCATGCTCGAGGCGTTCGGCCCCGTCGTGCTCCTGCTCGCGCTCGGCGTGATGCTCGGCCGCGCCGGCGTGATGCCCGATCGCAGCGCCGAGGTGCTGAACCAAGTGGTGATCTGGGTCTGTCTGCCGGCGGCGATCCTCCTTCACGTTCCGTCGAGCCTCACGTGGTCTCCCGCGCTCGTGTGGCTCGCGGCGATCCCGTGGGCGCTGACGCTCCTCACTTTCGTCCTGGTGCGCAGCCTCAGCCGCGTGCTGGCCTTCGACAGGTCCACCGAAGGCGCGCTGCTCATGACCGCGGCGCTGGGGAACACCAGCTTCCTCGGTTATCCCGTGGTGCGCGCACTCTTGGGACAGGACGCGCTCGCGGACGCCATCGTCTACGACCAGCTCGGCTCGTTCTTGTTGCTGACGACCTACGGCAGCCTGGTGCTCGCGAGGTACGGCAGCGGCGCGCCACCCACGCCGACGGCGCTCGTGCTGCGGGTCGTGCGTTTTCCTCCGTTCGTCGCGCTGCTGCTGGCGATAGGGGTCGGGCTCTCGGGCACGAGGCTGCCGACGCTGCTGGCACGCCCGATCGAGCTGTGCGCCGAGGCGATGCTGCCGTTGGTCCTCATCGCGCTGGGCCTCGGGATCGAAGTGCGGCTGCCGCTAGCTATGAGAAAGCCCCTCGCGTTGGGCCTCGGAATCAAGCTCGTGCTCAGCCCGCTGCTGGTGCTCGTGTCCCTCCGGCTCGCGGGCCTCGGTGGTCAGGCGGCAGAGGTCGCGCTGCTCGAGAGCGCGATGCCGCCGATGGTCACCGCGGGCGTGCTCGCCGCAGGTGCGGGGCTCTCGCCCAAGCTCAGCATCGCGATGACCGGTCTCGGCGTCCTGGTCGCGATCCTGACCCTGCCGCTCTGGACCTGGTTCGCGCACTCGCTGCCCTAGCTGGCCCAGCGCGGCCCACATGCCTCGTTGTGCCAACCTCGCGCTCGCTTTGCTCCTCTTCACCTTCGCCGTCTCAGCGAGCCCGAGCTCGGCGCGGGCCAGCGACGGATACGAGGTCGCGCTCCCCATCGCCGGCGGTCTGATCGGCACCGTCGCGCTGGACGTGACGTTCACGGTCGCGACGGGGCTCACCTACCACGACGACACCTGGGCCACGCTCGAGGTGATCTGGGGGAGCTTGAGCCTGGTGGGATCCGGAATCGGCGTGGGTGTCGCCATCGATCAGGGTATCGACGGCCTGGCGGGAGCGCTGGTGCTCCAGGGGATCGGCTCGGCCATCCACCTCGCCTACGGGTTGATCGGTCTCGAGACGGACGAAGAGAGCCCGTACGTGCAAGTCGCGCTGGTGCCGACGAGCGGAGGCTTCTCCCTCTCCGCATGCGGTGCGTTCTGATCGGCTGACCGCGCGGACATCCGCTCAGGCCGCGGCATGTTTGCCCGCTCGGGTCTTTTCCCGTAAACGGCGCGATCTGCTGATGGCCACGGCCTGCCCCCACTGCGACGGTCCTCTCCCCGAACCCCAACCGGCGCTCTGCCCTTCTTGCGGAGCGTCTCTGGGCGAGCCGCCCCGTCGGCGTGCCGCGCAAGCCGAGGCTTCTGCTCCCGAGCCCGAGACGGTGCTCTTCGAGGGAACGCCGGCGGCGGTGGGGAGCATGCTGGAGCTGGCGGTCACGATCCTCACCCTGGGTCTGGCGCTTCTCTACTTGATCCCCAAAGCGCGCAGCACTCGCTACAAGGTCACCAGCCACCGGGTGGTGGTGGAGTACGGCCTGGTGGACAAGCGCATGGAGCAAGTCGATCTCTTCCGGGTCGTCGACTTCGTCGTCGAGCTGCCCTTGGGCCAGCGGATCATGGGCACGGGCAACCTGCTGCTCGCGTGCCAAGACCGAACGACCAAAGAGCTGCGCATCGATCGCATCCGCACCGATGTGCGCGCGCTCTACGAGGCGGTGCGCCTGGCGGCGCAGCGTGACCGCGAGCGCCGTGGCGTTCGCACCCTCGATCCCATGTGAAAGGGACCCACGTGAACAACCTCGGAATGAATGAAACTGGAGACCGCATGAAGCACGAGAGCAAGACCACGTACGGATGGGTGAGTGGCCTCGCCACGATCCTGGTGGCCCTGGCCATCGGCTGTGGCGGCGCGCCGGCGACGACGGCGACCGAGGACGAGAGCACCGGCGGCGATCGCGCCGACGCCGAGGAGACCTCGAGCGAATTCCCTCTCGATGATCTCGTCTCGGTCCCTGGCACCGGCATCCATCTCCGCGCCCCGCGCGGCAGCGATCTCTTGCCGACCGGCGCGGGCTTCGTCCACAGCCGAAGGCGCCTTCAGGTATTGGTCGCCGAGACCCAGGGACCCGACGACCAGCTCGACGCGTTCCGCGCCCAGCTCATCGAGGGCGCCGAGGAAGAGGTCGAGCCCATCACGATCGATTTTGGCGGCGTCGAGGCGACTCTGGGCGTGGATCGTCAGACCAGCGGCGAGATGGAGCTCGAGCGGGTGTGGCTCTACGCGCGCTCGGGCGACCGCGCGGTCGCGGTGATCGGCGCGTACCTCGCCGAGCGCTCGGAGCGCTACCGCGAGCTGGTCACCGCCTCGGTGCGCAGCGCGGTGTGGGATAGAGAGACCCCGATCGACGCCGAGCAGGCGCTGGGCTTCGCGCTCACGGTCGAGGGCCTGGTCCTCGATCGCGGCAGCTCGAGCCCGGTGGTCTACACCCTGGCCGACGCCGCCGTGCCGCCCTCGCCCGCCGAGCCGCGCCTCTTCGTGATGTCGCTCCCGGTGGCCGTGCCTGCAGCGCAGCGCGCGGAGGTCTGCGAGGAGATCTTGTTCCAGGCAGGTCCCGTCTCCGAAGAGCACGCGCGCAACCACGAAGACATCCGCACGGACGAACTCGAGGGCTGCGAAGTCGAAGGCCTGCAGGAGAACGCCAGCCCCGAAGAAGGCGAGCCCGACGCGGCGATGACCTACGCGGCGATCCTCTTTCACGACGACGGCACTTTCATGGTCGCTGGCATCGTGGACGCCGAGCGTCGTGACGAGTGGATCGAGCGCTTCCAGGCCGCGAGCCGCACCCTGCACCGGGTGCGCGAAGAAGCAGAGTGAGCGCTAGGTGAGCGCTCCAACGAGGAGCTGTGCGCGATGCACGTCGTCCTGATCCACGGCATGGGCCGGACCCCGCGCTCGATGGCGCGCTTGAGCCGTCGCTTGCACGAGGCGGGGCACAGCACGTCGTCCTTCGGGTACGGGGTGCGCACCAGCCCGATCGCTGTGCTCACCCACCGATTTGGGCGCGAGCTCGATCAGATTCGTCAGCCCTACGCGGTGGTGGGCCACTCGCTGGGCAACATTCTCTACCGGTTGGCCGAGCCCGATCTTCAGCGGCTGCCCGCACAGGTGGTGATGCTCGCGCCGCCCAACAACGCCGCGGCCATCGCCCGTCTGGTGAGCAGCCTGCCGCTCGCGGGCAACGTCTTTCGCTTGCTGACCGGCGACGCGGGTCGGCAGCTGATCGACCCCGCGTTCTTCAGCTCGATTCCCCTGCCTCGCGCTCCGTCCTTGGTCTTTGCGGGCGACGCCGGTCCCCGCCTCAAGCTCCCGTTCGATCACCAGCCCAACGATGGAATCGTGTCGGTAGAGGAGACGCGGCTCGAAGGGATCGATCACGAGGTGGTCCCCGCGATCCACACGTTCATCATGAACCACCCCCGGGTGGTCCGACGCATCAACGACCGCCTGCGCTAGCTCGGCCGACTCGATGATAGGATTGCCGGTCCATGCGCAGCGCACTTCGATCGGTCGCTCTTGCCTCTCTTCTGATCGCATGTGGTGGCGAGCCCACCACCGACGCGGGCACCGACACCCCGCGCGATGCGTTCGTGGCGCCGCCGCCTTCGATCCTGTTGCCCGAGGGCGCGGTCATTGGGCAGCGCGACCCCGAAGGCGTGAGCTACCTCGGCATCCCCTACGCCGAGCCGCCCATCGGTCCGCTTCGCTTTGCGCCGCCGGTGCCGCGCGCGCCGTGGGCCGAGCCGGTCTTGCCTACGCTGCCGGGCTGTCCTCAGACCGCGTTGGGCTTGGCGGGTGGTGCGGAGGACTGCTTAGTGGTGCACGTCCATGTCCCGAACGATCTGCCGGCGAACGCTCCAGTGATCGTGTGGATCCACGGCGGCGCGTTCTTGGTGGGCTCGGGCCAGAGCATCGATCGATCGACGCTCGGCGATCGGCTCGCCCGGGACCAGCGCGCCATCGTCGTGTCGATGAACTACCGCCTCGGCCCCTTCGGCTTCCTCACGTATCCGGGCTTGGGCGACGGTAACCAAGGCTTCCTCGATCAGCAGCTCGCCCTGAGATGGGTGCGAGATCACATCGCGCTCTTCGGCGGCGATCCCAGCGACGTCACCTTGGTCGGCGAATCGGCAGGAGGTCTCTCGGTCTGTCTCCACATGATCGCGCCGGGCAGTCGGGGCCTGTTTGCCCGGGTGATCAGCGAGAGCGGGCTCTGCGATGGGTCGCTCCCGAGCGCCGAAGACGCAGCGGTGAGCGGCGCCGCGTTGGTGGAGGCGGTGGGCTGCGCCACGGCCAGCGACGTGCCCGCATGCGTCCGCGACGCGACCGTCGATGCGCTCTTCGAAGCGGCGGGCGAAGCCGCCGATCTCACGGTGCTCCTGTCGGGGACCACCAACCGACCCTTCTGGGCCTCGCTCGATGGCACCGTGATCCCGGGCACGTTCCGCGAGGTGGTGACGGCGGGCGAGCACGCTGCCGTGCCCGCGATCTTCGGCTGGAACCGCGACGAAGGAACCCTCTTCGTGGCCCTGGCCGAGCAGGCGGGAACCGTCGCCGATCAGGCGGCCTACGATCGCTCGATCACCGACTTCGCTGCGCGCGAGGGGTTCGACGAGGCGATGCTGCGCGCCGCCTATCCCATCGCGGACTACCCCGATCCGGGCGCGGCCATCGCAGATCTGGTGGGCCACGCGGAGCTCATCTGCCCCTCACGCCGCGCCGCGCTGCTCCTCGCAGCCGCCGGCAACGAGGTGCACGTCTACCGCTTCGATTTCCCGAACGCGCGGTTTCAGCTGGGCCTGCCTCGCGACTTGGGCGCGTTTCACTCCGCGGAGATCCAGTTCGTGTTCGGCTACGCGGTGGGAGGACGCCCGTTCAACGGCACCGCGCTCGCGCTCCATCAGCACATGCAGGGCGCATGGGGCGCGTTCGCGCGCGGTGAAGATCCGGCGAGCGCGCTGGAGATCGCGTGGCCCGCTTTCACGGTCGCAGACGAGTCGTCGGTGATCTTCGACGAGACGATCACCGCAGGCAGCGCCTTGGACCGCGACGATTGCGCGCTCTGGGACGCTGCGGTCGACTGATCAAAGCCCGTGCCCGTGCCCGTGCTGGTTCTGATAACCCGTTCACCAAACGTGCACACCGCGCACCCAGCGCTTCAGGCATACCGATCGAATGGCCTGTCTGCTCTCCCTTCTGATCGGACTCACCACGGTGCAGGCCCAAGACGTCGTCTCCGAGGACGCGACGACCATCGACGCCGCGCCTGTGCCGAACGAGGACGAGCACATCCGCTTCGATCTCACCGTCGGCACCACCGCGCCCCGCATCCAAGGGGTGCTCGAGCTCCCTACCGAATCCAGCTCGCCGGCGAGATCGGCTGGATGCCCCCGGGCTACCTCGATCTCATCAACGCGGTCTCCACGGGCGCGGGTTGGTACGACCAGACCCCCGCGTCGCTGGTCTCGGCCGCGCTGGAGAACGCGCCGGCGCTGCGGATCGCGGTGGGCTTTCGCCCGTTCCCCTCCGAGGGATTCGAGATCCGAGCCGGCTACACCGCGGCCATGCTGGGCGGCTGCCTGTCTGCGGCCGAAGCGATCGAGGCGGTCACTGGCCGCGACGCGCGCGCGGCGGGCAGCGAGATTCCGCTGCAGGCCACCGCGCACGGTTTTCAGATCGATCTCTCGTGGGCGTTCTTCATCGAGCGTCTGGTGCTGGTGCGCTTCACCGTCAGCTACTTCCAGCTGGTCTACGCCCACACCTGGATCGCGGTGACCCCAGCCGGGGCGAGATGGCGGTGCGCGCCGCGAGCGAGGCGCTCGACGTGTATTTGAACGACGTGCTCTCGACGTACGAAGACCCCGACCCTGTCGGTCTTCGTGGGCTACCGCTTCGCGTGAGCGCGGAACGCTCCCCGAGCGCGAGTAGCGACGTGCGACGTGCGACGTGCGACGTGCGACGTGGAACGTGAGACGACCTCCATCGCCCATCGCTGCGACAGGTAGGAGTGGGCCCCTGCCATTGCCAAAGGCCACAAACCCCTTCCGATCCGCGTTCAACAGCACATCGAGTATGGTGACGTTGGCCATCGCGGGGATGGCCCGGCGCAGGCGCTCCATCAGCGACTGCTTGGTGCTCACGTCGTTTGCCACCACGTCCGAGAACAAGGCCGCGATGTCCTCCTCGCTATCACGCACGAGTTTGGTGTCGAGCAGCCATCCGCCAGGCGCCTCAACGTGTGCTGCACTGCTGTATCTGTAGTCGTTGTTGGCGTTGAACAAGACCTCCGAGGCGAACGGGTGCGCAACGGCGGGGTGCCACTGGATCCTGAGTGCGGTGACGGAGCCGCCGGTCCGGAGGGTTGGTGGTCGACGCGAGCAATGCGGCATCCATCAGAGTGCTCTTGCCAGAGCTATTCGGGCCGACGAGTACCGTGATGGCTCCGAAGCTCAACTTGACGCGGCCAGGCTACCCGAGCGCGATCTGCTGGATCGCTGCGGCGTAATCGACATGGATCGGGCGGCTCGGCAGGGTCGGCGGCACCTTGGTCAGCGTGGCCTCGAGCACGGCGCGATCGGGCGCGTCCATCGGCAAGAACTGCAGGCCCACGCCGCGGACGCGATCGCTCCGGCGCTTGCCCTCGATGCGGCGAACGACGATGCCGCGCGCATCCATCCAGAGGCGGGTACGCGGCGCGCGGAACGAGACGATGATCTCCTCGCCCAAGAGAAGATCGCTGTCGCTCTCGAGGAACGCGCCCTGGCTCGACAGATCGATGAGCCGGCGTCCGGCCAAGACGAAGCCGCGATCGCGCACCGCCTCACATGGAAGGTGCACCGAGCGGCGCGAGGCCTCACGACGCTGGGACGCACTTCGCTGCTGGTAGGTCGGGGCGAGCTCGATCATGGAGAACCTCCTCGGGGGCCACGTGATTCAGGGCCGATCTCCACGGTAGGGCATTGTCCTACATCAGCCAAGAAAAGCGCTGAGAGGACGCCTCGGGGCTACCCTGGACCTCGGATGTCGCTCGCATCGCGCATGGACCCGCTCGACCATCTGATCGGTGGCCAGCTCGGGAGCTACCGGATCGAAGGGCCGCTCGGGCGCGGATCGATGGCGTCGGTGTTTCGCGCGCGCGACGTGCTCACCCGGCAGGAGGTCGCGCTCAAGGTGCACGCCCGCAAAGAGAACGAAGCGAGCAGGCGGCGCTTCCTTCAAGAGGCCCGCGCCACCGCGCGCTTGAAGCATCCGGGGATCGTCGAGACCTACGAGGCGGGCGCCGACGGTGAGCTCTCGTTCATCGCGATGGAGCTGGTGGTGGGCGCGCCGCTGACCGCGGTGCTCGCCGGCGGTGCGCTGCCTTGGCGTGAGGCGCTCCATCTCACGTGGGGCATCGCGTCCGCGCTGGGGCACGCGCACGCGGCCGGCGTGATGCACCGCGATCTCAAGCCCAGCAACGTGCTGCTCACCCCCGAGGGTCGAGTGAAGCTCGTAGATTTTGGTCTCGCCAAGCGGGTGGGCGATGTGCCCGACGTGGGCGATGGCGCGACCGTGTGGGACTGGGCCGATGTCCACACCCAGCCCGGCGCCGTGCTCGGCACACCCGCGTACATGGCGCCCGAACAAGCGCGCGCGGTGCACGTCGATGCGCGCGCCGACGTGTTCGCGCTCGGGGTGCTCACCTGGGAGGCCATCGTCGGTCGTCCGCTCTTTCGTCGGGCGACGCCGGCCGCGACGCTGCGCGCCATCTTGATCGAAGCTGCGCCCGACCTCTCCGCCTTGAGTGAGGAGCCGGATCTGCCTGCGTGGCTGAGCGACATGGTGATGCGGGCGCTGGCGAAAGATCCCGACGATCGCTTTCAAGACGCGCGCGAGCTGCTGACGACGATCAAAGAAGCGCAGCTCGAACTCCCCATCCCTTACCAGGCGCTCTCGCGGATCGAGGAGCGACGCTCGATGGTGCTGAGCGAGCCGCCCTTCACCGGTCGGGCACGCGAGCTTCGACACGCCGCCTCACGTCTCGAGGGCGAGCGAGGGGCGATCGTGCTGGGCATGCCCGGCGCAGGCCGCAAGCGCTTGGCGACCGAGGCGCTCGCGCAGCTCGGTGCCACTCGACCGTTGGTGGTCCGCTTCACCGATCCCTCGAGCCTCGCAGTCGCGTTCGCGGAGCGCCCCTTCGATTCGGTGATCCTCGATGCGGGGAGCACCCCCGGTGATCTCGTGTTCGATCGGGCGCGCGAGGCGTTGGGCGAGCGAGCGCGCGTCGCGGTGATAGCGGACCGGGTCGATCGGATGGACCCGCGGGTGGTGCTGCTCGGCGGCCTTGGGCCCGACGAGGCCATCGAGCTCTTGGCGCCAGGCGCGATGGGACAGAGCGCCGAACAGAGCGGCGCGCGCGAACTCAGCCAGTGCCTCTCGGACATTGCCCTCGGCGTGGGCGGTCATCCTCAGAGTCTGCTGACCATCGCGCTCCGTCTCGCGTCGGAGCCCGTCGGTGATGTCGCCGCTGCGCTGGAGCTTGACGAGGGCTGGCCCGAAGTCTTGAGCGCGCAGCGCACCCTTCAGCGCTGGATAGAAGAGCGATGGCGCGCGTTGCCCCAAGCGAGCCAGCGCGCGCTCCTAGCGCTCTCGGTGGTACCGAGCCTCACGGAGGACGACGCCCGTGAGCTGCTTGGAGACGACCCGCTGGGGAACCACGGAGACGACACGATCGCGGGTCTCTCGAGCACGCCGCTGCTCATGTTGGAGACCCACCCCGATCTCTTGGGCGTCAAGCGGGTAGCGGTGCCCGCGCTGGTGCGCCGTAAGCTCACCACCCTGACCGATCCCGCCACCCAGGTCGCCGCACGCGAGCACTTGCTCGCCCGCTTGGCCGAGCGAGCGAGCGAGCAAGCGCTGCTCGCGCGCTCGCATCCCGAGCGCGAGACGTTGCGAGAGCTGGGCGCCGAGCGAGCGACGCTGCTCTCGCTTGCTCACCCGACACTGAGCGCTGTGCGCGAGTCGAGACAGAGCGCCGCGCGCGAGTCGAGACCGAGCGAGTCGAGAGCAAGCGACGCGCGATCGAACGCAGCGCTGGCGCTGGTGGCCTTGGTGGAGTCGGAGCTCCTGCTCCCGCCCAAGAGCGCCGCGCGCTCAGCGGCCGATCATCTGTTGGCCCGCGCGATAGCCCAAGGCGGGCTGGACGCGGCGCTCACCCTCCGCGCATTGGCGGCGCGCAGCGCGTTCCGTCCCGAGCGCTCGGCGGGCGGCGCGACCGGGATCGACGAGGCGCTCGCGCTGGCGCAGAAGGTCGGTGATCGAGGGACGGAGGCCCGCATGCTGCTAGCGCGGGCCGCGCGTCATCAGGAGGTGTCCTCGGAACCTGCTGCCGCGATGCGCGAAGATCTCGAGGCCGCGCTGGAGTGCCTGACGAAGGACACCGCGCCGTGGCTCAAGCAAGAGGTGCTGGAGCATGTGGGCGAGCTGCGGTGGTCGCTCGGTGAAGAGGCGCCAGCGCGCGGCGCTCTGCGCAACGCGCACGCTCAAGCCGAGGAGCGTGTCGATCAAGTCTCGCTCGGCCGGCTGACCCATCGCCTGGCGCGCCTGACGCTCGCGGGGATCGAAGGCCCGCTTTTGGACGGTGAGGGTAACGCGTTGATAGCGATCACCAACGACGAGACCGCGGCGCTGGAGCTGGCCCTGGCCACGGGCGGCAGTCGCCTCGCGGGCCAGATCGAGAACGCCCTGGCCGAACTCGCGATCTTGCGCGGCGAGCCCGAGGCCGCGCGGCGCCACATCGACAGAGCTATCCGCCACGGCGCCGCGGCCTTGCCTCGCGCGGCGCTCTGCGCAGGTCACATCGAATTGCTCCAGCGCAACTGGCCTCGCGCGCGTGCGCTCTATGCGGCGGCGGTCGGATACGCCGAGACCCAACAAGACGAGCCCGCGATTGCCATCGCACACGCCGCGTTGGCAGCGGCGCTCGCGGCCTCGGGGGATCGCCCCAACGCCAACGACGCCCTGGTGCGCGCGACCCTCGCAGCGCGTCGCCAGCCCGAGGGCCTGCGCCTGGTGGTGGCGGGTTGGCGAGGACACCTCGAGCGCGCGCTGGCGGACAGAGATCTCGCCGTCGACGGATCGAGCGACGAGACGCGTCTCTTGCGCGCAGGCGCCCGCTTCGACGAGGCCGGCCTGTTGGCGGGACTCGCGTGCGAGGCGGGTACGGGGAGGCCGATCAGCGCCTACCTCTTGGATCACGCGGGCTAGTGGGGCAGCCGTCGAGTATAGAGAGGTTACCTAAGGTTATTGTCATTCGCCATAAACCTAGAATACATTCACCGAATGGACCCGCTCGCCAATCCCTTCGCCCCTGGAGCCGGCACCCAGCCTCCGGAGCTCGCGGGACGCGACGAGGTTCTCCGAAGCGCCACGACGGCCTTCGCACGGATCAAGGCCGGACGGGCCGCCAAGAGCCAGATGCTTCTCGGCCTCCGGGGCGTGGGCAAGACGGTGCTTCTGAACCGGCTCGCGGAGATCGCGGAGGACCAGGGCTTCCTCCCCGTCATGCTCGAGGCGCCAGAAGACCGTCGTCTCGCGGAGATGCTGGTGCCGCCACTACGTCAGCATCTCTTCAAGCTCAGCCGCCGCGAGGGCGCGAAGGATCTGGCAAGGCGCGGCCTGGGCGTGCTGCGGAGCTTCGCGCAAGCGTTCCAGGTCACGGTCGGCGACGTCGCGTTCTCCGTCCAGCCCGAGCTCGGCACGGCCGACTCCGGAAGCCTCGAGGCCGACCTACCCGAGGTCCTCGTCGCGACGACCGAAGCCGCCAAGGCGACCGACCTCGGCATCGCGCTCTTCATCGACGAGGTCCAGTACCTCGCGCTGCCCGATCTCGCGGCGCTCATCGCGTCGGCCCACAAGCTCGCGCAGAAGAACCTTCCCTTCGTGCTGATCGGTGCTGGACTCCCTCAGCTCGCAGCGCTCGCAGGCGAAGCAAAGTCGTACGCGGAGCGCCTCTTCGATTATCCCCGGATCGACGCGCTACCGAGCGCAGAGGCGCGTAAGGCGATCGTCGTTCCGATCGAGCGAGAGGGCGCCACGATCGACCCAGACGCCGTCGATTTCATCATCCAGACCACCCAGGGATATCCGTACTTCCTGCAGGAGTGGGGGTACCGCGCCTGGGACCGAGCTGAGGTGTCCCCCATCACGCTCGCGGACACCGCCAACGCGCGGCTCGACACGCTTCGCGCGCTGGACGCGAGCTTCTTTCGCGTCCGCTTCGACCGCATGACCCCGCGGGAGAAGGACTACGTGCGCGCCATGGCCGAGCTAGGCCCCGGACCCCACCGATCGGGAGAGGTAGCTCAAGCGGTCGGCATGGAGGTTCAGTCCGCAGCTCCGCTACGGAGCGGCCTCATCAAGAAGGGCATGATCTACAGCCCCCAGCATGGCGACACCGCATTCACCGTTCCGATGTTCGACGACTTCCTCAAGCGCGAGATGCCCTCACAGGCAATCTCGCCCCCACGGCTGAAGGGAAAGACGATGAAGGGCAAGACGAAGCCTCACGCGAAGAAGCGAGGAGCCAAACGAGCGTGACATTCAGCAGATCGCGGGGCCCTGAGCGACTCGCGCGATCCGTCGTCTGAGGGCACCCACCGCTCACCTCCCGATGGGCGGGCTAGCGCTTCTTCTCCGCCACCGCTTCGCGGAGGCGATCCTTCTTGCTCTTGCGCTTGCCCTTCACGCCGCCGTTGCCGCCGTCGCTCGGGACAGACGCCTCGGGCTCGGCTTCTGTGGGGGCGAAGTCGGCGAGCTCTTCGATCTCGATCGATAGATCGTGGCGCTTCTGAATGAGGGCGAAGTGCTCGCGCGCCCCGGCGGTAACGAAGCTCACCGCATCACCCGCGCGGCCCGCTCGCCCGGTGCGTCCGCTACGGTGCACGTAGTCGGCGGTGGCGCGCGGCAAGTCGTATTGAATCACCGCGGGCAGGCCGACGATGTCCAAGCCCCGCGCTGCGAGATCGGTGGCGACCAGCACCCGGACCTTGCCCTTCCGAAAGCGATCGAGGACTTGGGTGCGCGCGCCCTGGCTCAGATCACCGCTCAGCGGCGCCGCATGGATTCTCCTCACGCGCAGCTTCTGGGCGACGTGCTCGGTGGCGTACGCGGTCGCGACGAAGACCAGCACCCGATCCCAGGTGTTGGTCTCGATGAGGTGCGCGAGCAGCGCGGTGCGCCGCGGGACATCGACCGCGATCGCGCGGTGAAGAATGTCGGGGATCTCCTCGATCACCCCGGCCACATCGACCTTGATCGGGTCGTTCAGCACGGACGCTGCGATGGCCTCGATCGCAGGACCAAACGTCGCCGAGAAAAGCAGCGTCTGAGGACGCGCGCTCACCTGCGAGAGGATCCGCGTCAGCTCGTCCTGAAAGCCCTCGTCCAGCAGGCGATCGGCTTCATCGAGCACCAACGTCGTCAGCCCCGAGAGGGACGCTGCGTTCTTGCTGACGAGATCGAGCAAGCGACCGGGCGTCGCCACCAAGAAGTCCGCGCCGCCGCGCAGCGCCATCATCTGCGGGTTGATCGAGAGCCCACCGACCGCGACGACGCACTTGGCGGGCGCGGGCAAGAGCCACCCGTAGGTCTCGATGGCCTCACCTATCTGCGCGGCGAGCTCGCGGGTGGGCGCGAGGACGAGGTTGGTGATCTCGCCACGCGCTCGCACGGGCCGGCCGGCGAAGCGCTGGAGCAGCGGCAGCACGAACGCAGCGGTCTTGCCCGAGCCGGTGCTCGCGGTGGCCCAGACGTCTCGGCCGGCCAGGACGTGCGGGATCACCTCACGCTGCACCTCGGTGGGGACGAGATGGCCAAGCTCGGCGAGCGATTGTTGAATCGGCTCACCGAGCCCGAGGCGATCGAAGGACACGGCCGGACTCTATCCGCAGAAGCGATGGGCGGCAGGCCTTTGCTCAGGCGCCGTCACGCTCGGCGACGGCCTTGCGCTTGGCGCCGATGGGGATCGCGTTCAGGCGGGCCATCAGCTCCGGCGTGATCGGATCCTGACCACGCAGAAACTGTTCGAGCGACGGGAGCGCGTCCAGCCCCCAGAAGGCTTCACCGTCGGCCACCACGGTGGGCACCCCGAAGATGCCGGCTTCGATGGCTTCGCGCGTCGCCTCGATCAGCGCGCCTTTCACCCGTGGCGTGCTGGCCTCTTGGATGAGCACTGGATCGATCGAGGCCTTCTTCAGCGCGATCTCGATGGCTTCGGGCGAATCGATCGCTTCGCCGCGACCCCAGCACGCGTCGAAGAGCGCGTCGATCACCGCGGCCCGCTCTTCGACGGGCGCGGCCGTCACGACCCGCAGCGGCAACAGCGGCACGAAGGGATGCACCGGTGGCGGAAGCAGCGGCACCGAGAGGAGCTTCGCTTTGCGCACGATGTCTTTCATCACGTAGCTGCGCTTGGCCGGAATCTCGGCGGGACCGAAGGTGCCGAACGCATCCAGCATCGCGGAGAAGAGCACGGGCACCGGCTGCACTTCTCGATCGAAGCGCTTGGCGATCCCCCGGATCTGGGTCCAGCCGAGATACGCATACGGCGAGATGAGGTCGAGGTAGATGCGCATGCGCTCAGGCTCCCTTCGCGATGGGGTTCGTGATGAAGCCGACGGCGGCGTCGAGCACCAAAGGATCCCTGAGGATGCGGCGATGGCCCAGCCCCTGGGTGCGCATCAGGGTCGCTCCCGGCCAGCTCCCCGCGATGAGCTCGCTGCATCGGATCGAGACCTCGCGATCGCCTTCGTCGTGGATGAGCAAGAGCGGCGTCTGCATGTTCTTCGCCAGGGTCTCGACGCGAAGATCCGCCACCGCCACACCGAGACGTCGGGTCAGCCGCGCTTCGACCGCCTCACGCACCGTGTCGCTCAACGAGAGCGTGGCGCTGAGCTGCCGGGTGAAGTCACGCACGTCGATCGGCGGACAGATCATCACCAGACGCTTGGCCAGCGGCCGATCCTTGAACGCCCACGCGGTGGAGGCGCCGCCCATCGAGTGGGTGATGATCGCCTCGAGCGGACCGTACGCAGTCGCGACCGCGTGGATGGCGCGCGCGAAGTGGACGATCGAGGCCTCGGTCCCGGGCGAGTTGCCGTGCGCAGGTGCGTCGAAGGTGACGACCCGGAAGCCCTGCGCCGCGAGCGGGCCGACGAGGGATCCGAGCTGCGCGCCCCGCCCCTCCCATCCGTGCACCAGCAGCACGCGCGGACCTTCGTGGCCCCACTCCCAGCTCGCCAGCGGGCCATCCGGGCTCGGCACCAACAGATGTCGTCCGGTCGCGAGCACCTCGAGCTCCGTGGCGGGACGCTGATGGCGCTTGGGACTCAGAAACAGGTGCTCGGCGATCGCGGCCGCGCCGCTCGGCGCCAGGGTGCCCAGCACCCCGAGGCCGGCACGCAGCGCCAGAAGCTGCGCGGGAACCTTGGGCTTCTTGGGCCGAACGTTCGTGCTTTTATTCGAGGACGACTCGGCGATCAGGTCCATGTCCATGGTGTTCTCTTTCGGAGCTCAGGGCGTTCGGACGCCGGAAAGAATGCGCTCGACCGCGCGGGTCAGGCGGCGATCTGCCGCGGGGTCGCGCAACAAGCGCGAGATGAGATGGGTGCCGTACGCCATGGTCAGGATCTCGTGGGCCACCTGTTGGGTATCGGTGCCCTTCGCAAAATGTCCTTCATCGACGCCGATGCGGATCGCGGTCGCCAGGGTGTCGAGCCAGTCCTGCTGACACGACGCGAGCCGGTCACGCACCGGCCCCGGCTTGTCGTCGAGCTCGGCGATCGAGGCCACGAACACACATCCCCCCGGCATGAAGTCGGCGCGCGCCCACTTCAGCCAGCGGCTCAGCAAGGCTTTGACCCGAGGCTCACCGCGCGGCTGCTGGAGCGCGGGCATCACCACTTGGGCGACGAAGCGCCCGATGGCCTCGTCCAAGATCGCTATCTGCAGCGCTTCCTTGCTCTGGAAGTGCGCGAAGAGGCCGCTCTTGCTCATGCTCGCGCGGTCGGCGAGGGTGCCGATGGTCACGCCCTCGAGGCCCACCTCGCTCGCGAGCGCCAGCGCATGAGCCAACACCGTGTTCTTGGTGCTCTCGCCTTTGGTCTCTCCCCGAGTACTCGCGGCGCTCATGCGGCCCAACAAATAGCACGACCGTTCGGACGCGCCAGCGCCCTCAGTCGTCGGTCTCGCGGGCCAGCGCGCGCACACTGAGCTCGATGCGGGCCCCGCCGCTCAGCACCCAGTCGGTGTCGACCGCTTGGCGATCGAAGGTGACGAACGGGCGCGCCCGATCGGAGTCGCTCGTCGTCTGGAGCGCATCGAGCACCGAGCTCGGCAGACCCCGCACCACGTGCCCGGGTGTCCTGAGGCCCCGCGAGCTGCGTCGGGTCGAGACCACCAGCGACGTAGTCGCGTGGCGCTCACGGATAGCGTTCACCACATCGTTCAGGGAGCGCGGCTCGGGCCGCTCCAGCTCCACCTCGCCGCCGGGCTGCAGCAAGATGTGAAGGTCCTCACCCGCCGCGCTCTCGGGGACATGCACGATCACCGTGCGCACCAGCTCCTCGCCCTCGAAGGGACGCAAGATCACCCGCACCCGCACGTCGTCGCCGGGATCGACCACCGTCGCAGCGACGGACGCGTCGACGATCTCGGCGGCGCGCCGCTCGAATTCGATGAAGAGATCGAGCTCGAACGCGGTGGGACGCGAGACCTCGAAGGGGTTGCCGTACGCGGCGTCCACCAGATCGAATCCGCGCATCGCGTTGAAGCTCGAGGTGGCGTGCACCCCGGTCGAGGCGAAGCCGTAGTCGGTGAGCGCGATGGCCCCCGTGATGCCCTCGAGGGTGACCCGGCTCTCCGCGCGCCAGGTGACCCAAGCGGTGTCACCGCACGAGGACTTCACCGCGCTCTGGATCGCCGCAGAGAGCACCGTCGGGGTGATCGCGCGGTGGCTCGCCACCTCGAAGCGCCACTCGCTACGCTCGGTGGGCGCGAGCCCGTGCAGCCGGAGCACCACGGGGATGAGCGTCGGCGTCACGCTGGTGTCGACCACGATCGCGGCCTGACGATCTTCCACCAGCGCCCCGAGGCGCGCGATGGGTTCGGCTATCTTGAACGAGCGCTGGATGCTCGCGAACACATGGAGCACCCGAGCGACCGCCGTGGGCACACCAGTCTCGCCGGCCTCGAGCATGGGATGACCGAACGCGACGAGGCGGTTGCCATCCACGTGAGTGACCGTGCCGATCACGTTGTTGGCGATGTCGCCCCGCGCGAGCGTGACCGCGATGGCGCCCCCGTCGACGAAGGTCGGCGCAGGCGTCGTCGCGGCGGTGTCCTCGCCTGCGCCGCCCGCCTGCAGCACCTCGATACCGAACGGGCCGAGCTCGCTCGCGAGCATCGCCACCGCGTCCTCGTGCAGACCGCCGACGAGCATCGGCGTCGAAGCAGGCACCAGGGTCGTCGCGTCGGGCGCACGGCTCTCGGGATCCAAACCCAAGCGGGTGGCGTGCTCGTGCAGCGCCGTGAGCGCGCCCCGCGAGGTGCGGCCATCGTAAGGATCGAGCCCCAACGTCGCCCGCCGGGTGCGCACCGATCGCGACGCGGTGCGCGCCGGAAGCACGGGCGCGCCAGGGAAGGAGTCCGGACGCACCACCCGATCGATCTCGCGCAGCATGCTCGCTATCGGGGTCACGCCGACGACCGACTGGCTCCCCCAAGGCCAACCGTACGCGTACGCGCCGATCATCCGATCGTTCACGAAGATTGGACTCCCGCTCATCCCGCCCACCACGTGCGCCTCATCGAGGATGGGGTGCGACGTGCGCACCAAGATCAGATCTTGATCGGGACGAAACTGATGGAGCACGTCCACGATCTCGATGTCGAAGCGCTCAGGCGTCGTGCCCCTCAGGACTGAGAGGCCGTATCCGGTCATCCCGGGTGTGAGCTCATCCACGCCCATGAAGGCGGCGTCGCGCATCCGGGGGATCTCCACCTGCGCGAGCACCACGGCAGACAGACACCAAGCGAGCGACGCGACCGAGAGCGAACGAAGGGGGCGCATGAAGGTGGGCGAATCTACCGCGTCCGCCTCCTGCACACACCCGCAGATGCTCGTGAGTCGGCCCCGCGCTACCTACGCGCCGATGCGCCACCTCTCCTTCCTCGTGCTCCTGCTCGCGCTCGGATGCGACACCAGCGCCACCGAAGACGCCAGCACCGACGCGCCGCGCGCCGACGCCGGACCGCCGATCCTCGAGCCGTTCGCGGCGCTCGGCTCCACCAGTGAAGGGCTCGCGCTGGGCGCCTTCGGGGGCGCGCCCTCGATCTTCGTCGGCACGATCGACGACCGCATCCTGCGGGTCACGCCCGACGGCGCGGTGCACGAGTTCGTTGCGATCGAGGGCCCGCTCGGCATGGTGCTGCGGGCCACGGGTGAGTTGGTGGTCTGCGCCAAGACCGACGCGGGCGTGCCCGGCATCTTCGAGGTGGCGATGGATGGAACCATCACCGCGTTGGTGCTCGAAGATCCCGAGGGCGCGAACGTCGACGGGGTGATAGCGAGCGGCACGTCCTTGGTGCTCATCACCAGCACCACGGGTGGCCTTCGCTTCGATCCCGCCGCGCCCAGCGTCGCGCCAATCGAGCTCTTCGGACAGCGCACGCTAT
>Ga0105047_10000328_pt1 | contig 76778 bp, 55 predicted proteins | sample MAT04_FD_78384 | JGI IMG/M metagenome (GOLD analysis project Ga0105047, IMG submission 78384) | Freshwater microbial communities from Lake Fryxell liftoff mats and glacier meltwater in Antarctica - MAT-04 (megahit assembly) | ecosystem: Environmental > Aquatic > Freshwater > Ice > Liftoff... | reverse complement strand
GGCCGAGCACATGCACCATGCACGGTCGTAGTCGTGCATCTTGAGCGCGAGCTTGTAGAGGCTGCGGTACGGGTCGACACGGAGCGGGTCCTTCTGGAGGACCTGCGCGTGCTCGCCGATGGCTGCCTCGAGCTGATCGGTCTGCTCGTAGAGCTCTGCGAGGATCTGACGCTCGACCGGCTCGTCCGCCTTGTAGCGGGTCGCCATCTTGAAGGCCTCGATGGCGCTGTTCACGTCAGAGAGGCGATCTCGATAGATGAGACCGAGGTTGTGCCAGAGGTTGAACTCGAGGTCCGCGTTCGCGCTCTTGCCGTCGGCCGCGCCGCTCGTCGTCGAGAGGCGGCGGAGCATCTTGCGGAACGCACGCTCGAGAGCCTTCCAGTCCTTCTGACCGGTGAGGATCTTGTTGATGCGCTCGAAGGCCTCGAGGTACCCGGGGTTGAGATCGAGCGCTTCGTTGAAGAGCTCGACTGCGCGCTCCTGGTTGTTTTCCTTGTCGCGATAGAGCTGCGCGATCGTGAAGATGAACTTGCTCTTGCGAACGGGGTCCTTCTCCATGTCGGCGATGATCTGGATGGTGTCGACCATCCGCGCCCAGTTCTGGGTCGCCTCGTACATCGCGAGCATCTTGTGAAGTAGCGGACGGTTCTCCGGCTGGAGATCCTTCGCCTCTTCGAGGGCCTCGATGGCGCGACCGGGGTTCTTGTCCTGGTCGTTCCAGATGTCGCCGATCTCGAGGAGCACCTTGAAGCGCTCGTCGCCGTCGACGATGTTGTCGAGGATCGCGCGCTTGTAGGCGACGACCTGCTTCCAGTCCTTGAGGTCGTAGTAGATGCCGACGAGGGCCTCGAGCGTGGCCCGATGCGCGGCGTCGACGCCGAGGGCCTTCTCGAAGTTGTTGATCGCCTGCTTCGCCTGACCCTGCTCGCGCTTGATGCAGCCGAGCTTGTAGTAGACGTCCGCGCGCGCCTCGTTCTCGTCCTCGGCCAGCGAGGTGAGAACCTTCTGGAAGTTCGTGAGCGCAGCGCCCCAGTCCTTCAGGCGGAAGCAGACCTCCGCGAGGCCGCGGATGGTCGACTGGTCGGTGAGGTCGAGCTGGTGCGCCGCCGAGTAAGCCTTGAAGGACTTGTCGTCCTTACCGAGCTTCGCGGTGACCATACCGAGCTTGTTGTAGAGGGTGTGCTGCTCGCCACGGTCACGCTTGCCCGCCTTGCGGGTGAGCGTCTCGAGGAGCGGCTCCGCGCGGTCCCAGGCCTCGCGATTGATGTACTCGTCGGCGAGCGGGAGGGCCGACTCCTCGTTCTCCGGATCGGCCTCCTGCGAGGCCTCCCAGGCGAGGACGGCGCTGTCGTGATCACCGAGCATCTCCTCGCGGAGACGACCGAGCTCGACGAGGAGTCGTGCGCGCTGGCGAGGTGCCGGCGTGTAGCTCTGCTCCTGGTCGATGTAGCGCGCGGCCTTGTCGTAGTCCGCGTTGTCCATCGCGATGACGCGGAGAGCGCCGAGCGTGGGCAAGTGGGAGGGATCGAGGTCGAGCGCCATCTCGTAGCGATCCTGCGCCGAGACGCGGTCGCTGAGCTTCTCGTCGAGCGCCTTGCCGATCTTGTAGAACGACTCGACGCGCTGCTTCGTGTCCTGCGTCAGCTCGGCGACGCGGGTCATGTAATCGATCGACTGCGAAGCGTCGCCGGCCTTGTCGTAGAGCTTCGAGAGCTGCTCGAGGGCCGGGAGGTTCGTGTCGTCGAGGTCGACGATGTTGCGGTAGGCGTCGATCGCCTTGTCCGTGTCCTCGATCTCGTCCGCGTAGACCTGAGCGATCGCCGCGTAGAGGTCGACCTTCGTCTTGCGGTCGAGGGTCGCCGAGATGTGACGCTCGTAGACACCGATGAGCTCGGGCCACTGGCGCATCTTGCGGTAGCAGCGCTCGAGGGCGAAGTACGCGTCCTCGTGGTTCGGGTCGATCTCGAGGACCTGCTCGAGCCGCGCCGACGCGATGTCGGGCTTGCGGAACTGCTCCTCGTGGATGTTCGCAAGCTGCATCAGGATGTCGATGCGCTCGCGCTCGGTCGTGACGACCTCGAGCTGCGCCTCGAGAACCTTGACGAGCTCCGGCCACTGCTCGAGCGCCTCGTAGACGCGCGCGAGGCCACGGAGGCCCTGCAGGTTGGTCGGCTCGATCTCGATGACCTCGCGGTACGTCTGCGCGGCCTTCTGCGTGTCCTGCATCTGCTCGTTCAGAGCGCCGATGCGGAGCTTGGTCGTCGCGATCTCCGCGGGCTCCTCGAGGGCGCCCACCTTGCGGGTGAGGACGTCGACGAGCTGCTTGTTCTCGCCGCGAGCGGCGTAGATGCGTTCGAGGTTCTCGATCGCCGGGATGAACTGCGGGTCGACCTCGAGCGCGCGCTGGAAGTACGTGACGGCCTGATCCGTCTGGTTCATCTGGCTGTCGAGCAGCTCGCCGAGCTCGGTCTGGATCTCCTTGCGATCCACGTCCGAGACGGCGACGTCGAGCGCGCGGGTCAGCGTCGCGCCGAGCTGCTGCCAGTTGCCGTTCTTGCGGTAGAGCTGGCCCATCTGGCGCAGCGCGCCGACGTTGTTCGGGTCGAGCGCGACGATCTGCGCGTAGTAGGGCTGCGCGTACTCGGGGTGACCGAGGTCGTCGCCGTACCACTTGGCGAGGTGGAGGCAGAGGCGGATCTTCTGGTCCGCTTCGGTCTGCGCCTGGAGCCAGTTGTTCGCGGTCTGGATGACCTCACCCCAGCGCCCGGTGGCCTGCGCCATGCGCTCGAGGTACTTCGAGGTGTCGCGATCGTGGAAGTCCTCGCCGAGCGCGTTGATGAGCGCGTCGAGAGCCTGATTCTTGTCCTCGAGCTTCTCCTCGAAGACGCGAGCGATGCGACGGAGAAGATCGGTCTTGGCGGCCGTCTCCTCGCGGGTGTCGAGGCGACCGAGGTAGAGCTCGATGAGCGGCTCCCAGCGACCAGCGGCGGTGTGGAGCTTCTCGAGCTCCTTGAACGCCTCGTCATGAGCGGAGTCGGCTTCGAGGACCTTCTGCCAGGCGAGGGTCGCCTTGTCGGGCTCCTGGACCGTCTCGCGCCAGAGCTCGGCGACCTGACGGTACTCCTCGATCTTGGTCGCGGCGTCTTCCAGCGCGGCGGCGCGCTGCATCTTGACGTCGATGACCTCGGGCCACTGCTCCTGCGAGCGGTAGATCGCCTCGAGGGCGTCCATCGCCTCGAAGTCGGGACCGACCTCGAGGAGCTTCCGCCATGCGTCGGCGGCGTCATAGGGCTGCGAGAGCTGCTCGCCGTAGACCTTGCCGAGCTCGCGGAAGATCTCCTTGAGCTCCTCGCCGTCGAGCATCGTCGCCGCGCGGTCCACCATCTGGTGGAGTGCCGTCACGAGCTCCTGCGCGTCGCCCTGCCGGCGCCGGATGGCGGCGATGGCGCGGAGACCCGCGAGGTTCGAGATGTCGATGTCGAGAACGCGGTTCCAGTCTTCGAGCGCGAGGTCGTCGCGCTGAAGCTTGCCCTCGAAGGTGCGAGCGCGACGCGTGAGGATGTTCACGCGGTCGTCTTCGGTATCGGCGATGTCGCACTGACGCTCGAGGATGTCGACGAGCTCACGCCACGAGCCCTGCTGCTCGTAGAGGTTCGCGAGCGCGGCGAGCGCCTCGGGGTCCTCTCCACGGAGATCGAGGACGATCTTCCAGGTGTCGATCGCCTTGGTCGGGTCGTTCAGGCGCTCGGCGGCGAGGTGCGCGAGCTTCGCGCGGATCTCCGCCTCCTGGACGTCGCCCGACGCGTTCTCGAGCTCGCGCTCGTAGACGGTGTTGAGCTCCGTCCACGATTCGAGCGCCACGTAGATGCGCGCGAGAGCCTGGATGGCCGGGTCGTGGGCCTTGTCGAGGCCGTCGAAGATGCGACGGAACGCGATGGTGGCGTGCGGGATGTCCGCGAGGCGAGCCTCGTACACCTCGCCGAGGCGAGCGTAGAGGTCGACGAGCTCGACGTCGTCGGCGGGAGCCTTGACGCGCATCTCGACGATGCCCGCGAGCTCCGCCCACGCTTCGATCGACAGATAGATGCGATCGAGGTTCGAGAGCGCCTCGGTGTCGAGCGCCTCGACGGAGAGGACGTAGCGGTAGGTCTCGACTGCCTTGTCGATGTCGCCGAGCTCGTCCTCGAACGTCTTCGCGAGACGACGACCGATGCTGCGCTGGATGTTCGGGTCCGTGTGGAGCCCGAGCACGTCGGCGTAGGCGTTCGCGAGGGTCTCCCAGCCGCCGTCGATCGAAGCGGCGAGGCGCGGTGCCTCTTCGCTGCTCTTCTCGTCGAGCGGGAACTCCTTGAGCGCGCGGATGAAGACGTCGAGCGTCTGGACCGGATCGATGAGCTTCTCTTCGAAGAGCTCGGCGATGCGGTAGTAAGCAGCCGGACGCTCGTCGCCGCCCTCGCTGTTCACGGTGTGCTTGAGCTGGGCCTCGTAGACGCCCGCGAGCTTCTCCCACTCGCCAGCGGCGCGGTAGAGGGGCTCGAGGATCTCCGCGATCTCGACCTGCTTGGTCTCCGCCGCGAAGAGGCCTTCGAGGGCTTCCAGCGTGGTCTTGTGCTCGGGCGCCGCGCTGAGGACGTCACGGTAGGCGGTGATCGCCGCATCGAGGTTGCCGAGCCGGTGCTGCTGCACCTGACCGAGGCGGTACTTGTATTCGAGGATCTCGTCGGGCGTCTGTCCGATCTCGGACTCGCGCTCGAGGATGGCGGCGAGCTCGGCCCAGCGCTCCGTCTGGAGGTACAGGCGATCGAGCGAGCGAACCGCGGTCTGGTTCTCGGGGTCGACGCCGACGACGCGCTTGTAGCGGCCGATGGCGTTGTCGACGTCCTCGAGCTGCACTTCGAAGATCTGCGCGGTGCGGAGACCGAGCTCCACGAAGCGCTCCGGATTCTCGGCGAGCTTGTCGAGCTCGAGGTCGTAGAGCGCAGCCACCGCGGGCCAGCGGTTCACGATCATCGCGAGCCGCTCCAGGTTCTGGAGCGTCGACTCGTTGCCGTTGTCGAGCGACAGGGCGCGAGCGTACGTGTCGAACGCCGACGCGTGGTTCTCGAGGGCGTCCTCGTAGAGCCGCGCGATGCGGTGGAGGAGGTCGACCTGCGTGAACGGGTCGTCCGCCTTGGCGACCTGCACCTCGTGGACGCTGATCAGCTTCAGCCAATCGCTCGCGGCCTCGTAGACGGGCTCGAGGACAGCGGCTGCGCCGAGCGGGTCCTTCTCGCCGCGCTTCAAGCCTTCGAGGGCGAGGAGCGTCGGCTCGTGATCGACCTGGCGCTGGAGGATCTCGCGATAGAGCTCGATGGCGCGGACGACGTCCTCGAGGCGCTTCTCGTAGAGCTCGGCGATCCGGTACTGGAAGCTGATCGCCTCGTTCGGGTCCTCGCACATCTCGCTCTCGCGAGTGAGGACGCCGAGGAGCTCCTGCCAGTTCTGAGCCTGCTCGTAGAGGACATCGAGACGCGAGAGCGCCTGGAGGTCGTCCGGATCGAGCTCGAGGATCTTCGTGTACGTCTCGATGGCCTGCGGGACGTCGCCGAGCTCACGCTCGTAGACGGCGCCGACCTGGTAGTAGATGCGCTTCTTCTCGTCGGGGTCGGCGACGAGGTCCGCCTTCTTCGAGTAGACGGCGAGCAGATCCGCCCAGCGGGACAGGCCGAGATAGCGCTTGATGAGGGCATCGAGCGCCCGCAGGTCGTCCTCGTCGAGGGCGAGCACCTTCTGGTAGACGGCGATCGCCGCCTCGGGCAGCTCGAGGACGTCCTCCTCGATAGCGGCAGCCTGGAAGAGCGCGTCCTTCTTGTCGGCCGGCTCGTCGACGATCTCCGCCTTGCGCTGGAGAATGAGAGAGAGGTCCTGGTACTTCTCCGTCTGGCGGAACAGACGCTCGAGCGACTCGGCGGCCGCGAGGCTCACCGGATCGATCTCGAGGACGCGACGGTAGAGACCGATGGCGGTCTCGACGTCGCCGATGTCCGCCTCGTAGACGCGCGCGCTCATCATGATGAGCGAGCTGCCGAGGGCGGCGTCCTCCTGCTTCGCACCGAGCGTGCGATAGACGGTGGCGAGGTCCGCGAAGCGGCCGGTCGCGCGAGCGACGCGGTCGATCTGCGTGACCGTCTGATCGTTCGACGGGTCCTCTTCGAGGGCGCGAGCGAGCGTGGCGAACGCGTTGCCGAGGTCGGCGGCGGCGTCCTCGTGGAGCTGCGCAATCTGGTGGAGGAGCTCGACGCGACGAGTCGCGTCCTCCGCCCGGCGGACCTGCACCTCATGGGCGCCGATCAGCTTCTGGTAGTCGCCGATCTGGCGATAGAGCGGCTCGAGGAGGTCCGCGATGACGAGCTCGTGCGCGGGCTCGCGTCCGAGGCGTTCGAGGGCGCCGAGCGCGTTCGCGTTCGAGACGTCGCGCTCGAGGACCGAGCGATAGCCTTCGATGGCCTGATCGACCTGCGCCATCTCGGTCTCACGCAGCGCCGCGAGGCGGAGCATGAGCGAGATCTGGACCTCGTCGTCGGTCGCGAGCGAGAGCTGCGACTCGAGGTTCTCGGCGAGATCGCTCCACATCCGCTGACGGGTGAAGAGCGCGTCGAGCGCCGCGAGCGCGCTCGTCGACGCCGGGTCGAGCTCGAGCACGCGCTTGTACGACGTGACCGCGTCGTCCGGACGACCAAGCTGCTGGTCGTAGATGGAGGCCATCCGGCCGTAGAGCTGCTCGCGCTGGTCCGGGTCGGACGTCTGCTCGATGCGACGCTCGATGACGCTGATGAGATCCGTCCAGCGGTTCGTGCGCGTGAAGAGCGCCTCGAGCGCGTCGAGCGCCTCGACGTCACCCGGGTCGAGCGAGAGGACGTGCGTGTATCCCTTCGCCGCTTCGTCGACGAGACCGAGCTGCTGATCGTCGATCTGCGCGGAGCGGATCCAGTAGCTACGCGCGAGCTGCGCGTCGGTGAGGTTCTCGCCGATCTGGTCGTAGAGCTCGGTGAGGGCCTTCCAGGTGCGAGCCGGGTCTCCAGAGACCTCGGCGATGCGCTCGATCTCGCCGCGGGTCTCGACGTGGGCGGGCTGCTCCTTGAGAGCCGCCGCGAGCGCCTTGAACGCGCGGTCGTGGTCGTTGAGCATCTCGCTCGAGAAGCGAGCGATCTTGCGGAGCAGCGCGACGCGCCGATCCGGGTCGCCCTCGGACTCGCTCAGGATGTCGAGCGCCGTGAGGAGCTTCGCCCAGTCGCCGCGCTCCTCGTAGATGTTCTCGAGGATGTTCGCGGCTTCGGCGCGGAGATCCGCATTGCCGAGGAGAGCCTCGAGAGCCTCGCGAGCGCCTGCATGCTGCGCGTCGAGGAAGAGGATCTCGCGGTAGTTCTCGAGCGCACCGGCGGCGTCGCCGGTGTGCTTCTCGAGCGTCTGACCGAGGCGGTACTTGAGGTCGATGAGCTCGGGCTCCGTGGCATCGAGCTCGATGCGACGGCGCAGGGTGTCGACGTACGGCTCCCAGCGCTCGAGTTGCCTGTAGAGTACATCGAGCGCGGCGAGCGCGCGGATGTCGGTCGGTTCGTCCTCGAGGACGCCGTTGTACGTGTCGATCGCGCGATCGAGGTCCTTGAGCTCGGTCTCGTAGAGCTTCGCGATCTCGTAGCTGATCTGCTTCTTCTCGTCCTGGTCCGGCGAGAGCTCGCGGCGCTTCTCGTAGATGCCGAGGAGGTCCGCGTAACGGGAAGTCGCGCGGTAGAGGCGCTCGAGCGCGGCGAGCGCGTCGGCGTTCTCGCTGTCGGCGTCGTAGACGGCGCGGTACGCGGAGAGCGCCTCGTCGACCTGGTTCATCTCCTCGACGAGGACACGACCCAGCTTGAGACGGAGCGTGATCGCGAGCGATGCGTCGCCCGAGTCCGTGGCCTCTTCGATCGCCTTCTTGTAGGCGGCCTCGACCTGGCTCCACTCGCCGGTGCCCTTGGCACCGCGCTCGGCGTCGACGGTGGTCTGCTCGTCCGCGGGGAAGAGCGCGAACGCCGACAGGTAGCGAGCGAACGCCTTCGCCGGGTCCTTGACCTTGCCCTCGTAGAGGGCGGCGACCTCGCGCAGGAGCGCGAGCTTCGCGTACGCGTCCTCCTCGTGACCGAGCTTGACCTCGATCGCGTTGGCGAGCGCCTTGGAGTTGCCGGCCTGCGAGTAGATCGGGATGAGCGCCTCTGCGGCGCGGAGGTTCTGGGGCTCGAGCTCGAGCACCTTCTCGTAGGCGCGCGCTGCGCGGTCGTTCTTCTGCTTCTTGTCCGCCCAGAGCTCGGCGATCTTGAAGAGGAGACCGATCTTGGCCTCGGCGTTCGCCTCCTTCGCCTCCTGCTGCTCGAGGACGCGGATGAACTCGTCCCACTTGCCGCTCTCGGCGTAGAAGACCTCGAGGTCGTCCCAGCGACCGAGGGTGAGGTACTTCTTCTTGAGGGCCTCCTGGGCCTTGCGGTCGTTCGGGTCGATCGCGAGGAGCGCGCGCCACGCGGTGACCGCGCCCTCGTCGTTGTTCAGACGATCGCCGTAGATCGTGCCGAGCTTCGTGAGGATCTGCCCCTTCGCCGCGTTGTCGTACGTGACCTCGACCTGCTTCTCGAGGACCTCGACGAGCTTGTCGAAGTCCTTCGAGCGCTCGTAGAGACCGCCGAGAGCGCCGAGCGCCTCGGCGTTCGACGGATCGCTGTTGAGCACCTCGTGCCACAGCTCGATGCAGACCTCGGGCTTCTTGACGCGCTCGGTGGCGAGCTTCGCGATCTCGAGGAACTTCTGGGCGCGCTCGTCGCCGTAGAGGCGCTCGGCTTCCTTCCGCTCGAGACCGAGGAGCTTCTCCCAGTCGCGACGCTTCTCGTACATACCGCGCAGGTAGTCGATGGCTCCGCGGTTCTCGGGATCGATGGCGATGACCGACTCGTAGGCCTTCACGGCCTCGGCCTGGTTCGCGAACTTGCCGGTGTAGAGCTCGGCCGCCTTCGTATAGAGGGCGACCTTCTCCTCCGCGTCGGGGACCATGGTCGCGAGCTGGAGCAGCGTCTTGACGTACTCGTTGTAACGCTTGTTCGCTTCCTGCTTGTCGGCGAGGGCGCGGAGCTCCGCGATCTTGCCAGGATCAGCTGCGCCGCCGTCGGCAGGCCCGCCCTCGTCGGCATGCGGCGGGGCTTCGGTGCGAGCGGGAGCCGCGGCCGGCGGCTCGGGAGTCGCGGCGGCCGCGGGAGCGACCGACTCGACGCGGACTTCGTGCTCCACCTCTACGGGCGGCGGCGCGACGGACGCGGGACGGCCGTCGGCGGCCGCCTCGACCGGATCGACGACGGACTCGCGGCGCGTGTCGTCGAAGTCCTTCGGGGGCGGAGCCGTCTGCGGGGTCCCCGCGGCCGGAGGCATCGTACCGACCGGCGGGATGCTGCCGTTCGCCGGCGGCGCGTTGGAGAGGCGCTCGCCGATCTGTGCTTCGAAGGCGAGCAGCATCGGATGCTGCGGCTCGAGGTGGCTGAGACGCTCGAACACGTTGCGAGCGCGGATCAAGTTGCCGAGCTGACGCCAGGCGATCGTGCCGGCCTGCGCGAGCAGGAAGGACGCGTTGCCGTTGTCGCCCGCGTGCGTGACGGCCTCCTCGGCCAGCGTGAGCACGCGATCCCAGTCGCCGCCCTTTCGCCCGTAGGCGTCGCGGAGGTAGTGGAACGCGCCCTCGTTCTCGGGATCGAGCTTGATCGACTCCTCGAGGAACTTCGAACCGATGTCGACGTTCTGATGACGCGAGACCCAGCGCGTGCCGAAGACGTGCGCGAGCTTCGCGCGGAGCTTCTTGTCGGCCTCGGTCGCGAGGAGCTTCGACTGGACCTGCTCGAGCTCGTCGAGCTTGCCGGCCTCGCCCATCGAGCCTTCGTAGAGCGCAGCGGCCTGCTTCGAGCACGCGTCGGCGGAGTACGCGCGCTCGAGCATCCCGAGCACGTCGTCCGGCGCGAAGCGGCGCGTGATGCGCGCGGCACGCAGGAGGAGGCGGCTCTTCACGGCCGCGTCGCCTTCTTCCTTCGAGGCCTTGGCGAGCTGCTCGACATGCGTCTGCCAGGAGCCGCTCTCGGCCTGCACGTCCTCGAGGCACGCGCGTGCCTCGGCGCTCTGGCCGTTGCTCGTCGCGAGCGCACGCGCATACGTGCTCGTCGCCTTGTCGTAGTCGCCGAGATCGCAGAGCACGTCGCCGAGCTCGATGAGCAGAGCGGTGGCTTGCGGACCATCCTTGTGAGTGCGCAGCTCCAGCTCGAGGAGCTTCTGCACCATGTTCAACTTGCCGAGCGACCAGTAGACGCTACGTGCCGCTTCCAAGCTCTCCGCGAGCGCGGGATTCAGCTTGTAAGCGTCCTGGAAATGCTTGAGCGCTTTCACGCCAGCAAGGAACTTCTGCTCCAGAACCTGACCAAGGCGCAGATGGAAGCTCGCCTTGGCTTCGTTAGCGCTCTGGGACTGGATTCCCTTTTCGAGCTCCTCGACTAGCCCCTGCCAGTCGCGAACAATTTCGAGCTGCTTCAGTCGATCCTGCAGGTCCATGGATTCCCTCGGTTATCGCAAACCGAAAATCTGCCGACGGCGGGATCTACGCTATCAGAGCGCACGACCGCTTTGGTTGTTCTCGATACGAAACGATAGAGCGCTATTTCGCGAACCCGCGACAGTGCGCAAAGGGCGCAAAGCAGACGGAAGGGCTTGACCCGTGTGGGAAGACGTGGTCCGCAGCGCGGGCTTGCGGCTTCCAACAGACGACGGGAGCGAAGCGACTTCCACTACTGGAGCGTGCCGCCGAGCCTGGACGCGAGCTGCTGTGCCTGCGTGCACTGGTCGGAGTAGCGCTGGGCGGCGGCGCCCTTGCAGATCATCTTCTGGAAGGACTGGAGCTGCGCCATCGCCTCGCTCTTGCGCGGCGGCTTGAGGCTCGCGTACGCGGCGCCGAGGTTGAAGAAGGCGATCTGCTGACCGGCCTCGTTGCAGAGGCCGCACGACTTCTTCGCGAGCTCGTACTCGCTGACGGCCTTGGCCGTGTCGTTCTTGCGATCGTAGATGTCGCCGAGGAGGCTGTGCACGGCGAAGAGCGCCTTGTCGCCGTCCTTCGCGAAGGAGAGGCCCGTCGTCAGCGTCTGCTCGGCCTCGGCCACGAGGTTGAGGCGGAGGTACAGCTCGGCGAGGGGACCGTAGAACGCGAGCGTGTCGGGCCGCGACTGGATGGCCTTCGTGTACTCGTCGAGGGCGCCCTTCTCGTCGTCCATGTGGAGGAGGACCTCGGCGAGCTCGAAGTGAGCCGCGCCGTAGTGCTCGCCGTCGCCGACGTTCGAGTCGAGCTTGATGGCTTCCTCGAGCGGCGGCTTCGCGTCAGCCCAGCTCGTCGGCCCCTTCACGGCCTGACGCGCCATCGCGAGACCATGCTGGAAGAAGTAGAGAGCGTTCTTCGGCTGGAGCTTCTCCGCCTTCGCGCACGTCGTGGCGACCTTGTCCCAGGCCTCCTTCTTCGTGTACGCGAGCGCGAGCTTCCAGAGGATGCGATGGTTGGTCGGATCGAGGTTCGTCGCCTGCTCGTACTTCGAGACGGCAGTGTCGATATCCGTCGACTTCGCCTTGTCACCCTCGATGGCGAGGTTGACGGCTTCGATGTTGTTGCGACTGCAACCCAACGACGAGCCGCCGAGTCCGACAGCGGTTGTCACGGCGAGCACGACCCCGATCAGCACCCTCTTCATGGCGGGCCGGAGTGTAAGGGAACGAGCGGGTATGGCAAAGGGGAAAACCTCGCCGCTGTGGACGTGGTGGCCCGCTCCCTTCGCCGCTCGCTGATCGCAGCCGTGACAGTGGCGCTAGGGAGCCTTCCAGCCCGCGATTTTCGGCAGGAGGAAGGTGTTCCAGTCCTCGCTGTCGCCGTCGTGCGTCCCGTCGACTTCGCTCTTCTGTAGCGGGATACCGGCAGCCTCGAGCTTCGCCCAGTCGCCGTGAACGCTGCTGAGCGGGAAGTTGTTGTCGCCCTTGTGAGCGATGTGAGCGACGTTGATCTTCCACTTGGCCGCGCTCGGCTGCGCGCTGCCGAGCCCCGAATTCTCGATGATGATGCCGGCGAACCTCGAGGACTGCGCGAGCCCGAGCTTGTACGCGAGCATGCCGCCCGACGAGTACCCGGCGAGCACGACCTTCTGCTTGTGCACGTAGAAGCACTTGGAGACGTCGTCGATCGCGGCGAGGACCTTGTCGCTGTCCTTGTTCGTATCCCAGCAGCTGCCGTCCTTACCGCCAATCGAGATGCCGATGTGCGCCTGCTTGCCGCGGGTGTCCCACGGGTTCACGGCCCAGGTCGCGAAGTTCATCGCGTCGTCGCCGCAGCCGTGGAGTCCGACGACGAGCGTCGTGGGCTTGCCGGCGTAGCTCGCGGGGACGAACCCGACGTACGACCCCGTCGACGTCGTGCGCGTGAAGAAGCCGTCGCTGTCCTTCGTGATGGGGCCGCAACCGGCGGGCGCGGGGCCCGGATCGTCGACCGGTGCCGCGGCCGGGGTGGTGGTCGCTGCCGGGGGCGCCGTCGGCTCGGGGCTCGGCTGCGGGCTCTCGGCCAGGATGGGCGCCGTGGCCGGCTCGCCGGTGGGGCCGTCGGACTCGGAGGAGCAACCGGCCGCGAGAACGAGCGCGGCGCAGCCGAAAAGCGAGAACAAGCGAATTTCGTGGGTCAGCATGAGCGAGGTCGGGCTCTTTAGCACGCCTCTCTTACGGAGCACGTGCGGCCAGCCTTCCCTGAGCGACCTTCGGGAGCCCTCAGCCACGGGCCGCGTCCCGTCGGTTGCCCCCCCGACGGGCGCATGCCCATGATTTCACCACTTTACAGTGTCAGGGAGCGACCCACGACGCCGACTGCGGAATCAGCCAGGTCGCCCAGTCGGTGCTAGTGCCGTCGTGAGCGCCCGGTGTCTCCTTCGTGACGAGTGGGAACCCGGCAGCCGTCGTCTTGGTCCAGTCAGCCTTCACCTTCGCGAGGGGAAAGACGGGGTCGGACGTGTGCGTCAGATGCGCGATGTTGATCTTCCACGAGGCGTTCCCGAGGAGACCGTCGGGATTGCCGTTGGCGGCGTAGAGCCCGGAGTCCTCGATGAGGAGGCCGGCGAAGCGCGAGGCCTGCGAGAGGCCGAGGCGATACGAGAGCTCACCGCCCGAGGAGAAGCCGGCGAGCACGACCTTCTTCTGGTGGACCCAGAAGCACTGCGAGATGTCGTCGACGGCCGCCAGCACCTTCGCGTCGTCGCTCGCGGTCCAGCATCGACCGTCGGCGCCGCCGACCGAGATGCCGATGTGGTCCTGCGTCGAGCGCGTGTCGAAGGGGTTCACCCCCCACGTCGCGAAGTTCATCGCGCTGTCGCCGCAGCCGTGCACGCCGACGATGAGCCGCACCGGCTTCGTGCCGTCGTAGCTCGCGGGGACGTACGCGACGTACGAGCTCGCGCTCGAGGTGCGCGTGAAGAACCCGGCGCCGTCCTTGGTCACGCTGCACGTCGCGGTCGGCTTGGGGCCAGCTCCCGCGCTGGGATCGACGGGCGTCGGAGTCGGAGCAGGCGTCGACGTGCCCGTGCCCGGCGTCTCGGTCGCCGGCGTGTCGTTCCCTGCGGTCCCAGTAGTGACCGGCGCAGCCGGCGTCGGTCCCGTTCCCTCCCCTGCCCCTGCGGTCCCGCTCGCGAGATCCTGCGACGGCGTCCCGCCATTCCCCTCGGGCGACTGTCCCGCGGCCACCGGCTCCCCGGTCGACGACGTCGGTGACGAATCAGCGCTGCAGGCGAGCTGCGTTGCGGCAAGAACGAGGACGGCGGAGGTGGTGAGTACTCGGCTTCGCATGCGGCACGGTGTAGCGACCGCGATCGCGGATTGGCAGCACATCGCCGTGCGCGAATGCATTTCGGTCGCTTCATTCGGCACGCGTCGGCACTCGCCCCGCCGATGTGCCACTCCATGCGCAAGTCAGCAAACGCCCATTTTTACGACATCATTTACATGCATACCGCATACTGATGGGTGCATGCCGCAATCTTTCGCGCACGCTCGCGCTGCAACGTTCATCGAGGAATCCAGTGAACAAACGAAGCGAGGCGAGCCGCGTGAGCGACTCGCCTCGTTTCCTCATGGGCATGCGGACTAGAGAGCCGATGCCGCGTCGTCAATCACCCGGGTTGAAGATGATCGGGTAGACGACCGTGACGATGCCGCCTTCGGGCTGCGGGAACGAGAGGTTTCCGAAGCCGCGGACGACGCAACCGACGACACCCTGATCCGGAAGATCCGAGCCTCCGTCCGAGGCCGTCGAGACGGCGCCCGAGCGGTCGATGACGAACTTGATCGCGACGCGGCCCGAGAGGTTCGGGTTCGTGCGCAGACCGTTCTCGTAGCAGAGACGGAAGCGACCGAAGTTCTGGCGCACGATGCGCTGGATGACTTCCGGCGGGAGGCGGCCGTTGACCTGCGTCGCGCCCTGACGGAGCGTCGGCGACTTGGTCTGGTGAGCGCCGCCGAGGCGGCCGTGGCCGTTGCCGAAGCCCTGGCCGGTGCCGGTTCCGGCGCCGTGACCGAGCGTCCCGATGTTGCCGAGGCCGATGCCTTCGCCGCGACCGCCGCCGCCTTCGCCGACGCCGGAGAGGCCGAGACCGCCTGCGCCGAACGCGTCGCCGATCGCATCGCCCCACATGTTGCCGCGGGCAGAGAGCGGGTCGTTGCCGCTCGACTCTTCACGACCCCACGGTGCCGTCGGGGCGTTCGGATCGCCGCCCGCGCCGACGTTGATGAGGCCGATCATGCCGAAGTCCTGCGCTTCCTTCATCGCAGCCTGACGGGCAATGTGCGGATCGGGATTGTCCTTCGGGCCCTGGACGCCGTAGCGCTTGTTCACGGCGTTGGTGTTGGGGTTACCCATCGACCCCTCTTCACCCTTCGCGCGCGTACCGCTCCCGCCCTCTTTCTGATCGGCGTTGTTGTCGGTGACCTCTTCGGTCTTCTTCTCTTCCTGCTCGCGCTCGGCAGCGGCGTTCAGCATCTTCTGCATGAGCAGGAGCTGATCGCGGTCGATCGCTTCGGAGTCGTCCCCGTTCATCTTCGGCATGAAGAACGCCATCGAGGCGACGATGCCGATGTGAAGGAGGAACGAGAGGCCGATGAACATGTACGCGGCCGGCTCGAAGCTCGAGAACGCGCCGACGGGCGGAGCCTTTCCGGCGTTGACCGCGCTGACCTCGAAGGACAGGCCGGAGCCCTCGAGCTCCATGCGCGCCTTCGCGTTGGTCGGCAGGTCGAACTCGTGCGCGCCGCTCATCTCCGACGAGGGGCGTGCGCGACCGGCCTGGATGAGGTCGTGGAACGTGAACGTTCCCTGGCCGGGGATCTCGACCGTGCCGCTCGAGCGCGGGAGCATGACGAGCGCGACGCTGACGCCGCGAGCGACGACGATCGGCGCGCGCGTGGTACCGAGCACCTCGCTCGGGACGAAGTAGTTGCAGCCGAGCTGCTCCTCGCCGACGAAGAAGCTCTTCGGCGGGCTCTCGTGCGAGACGTGAAGCGTGTTCTGGTCCCACTTGACGAGGACCTCGACCGCCGCCGCGTGCCCCTCGACCTCGTCCGGATGGACGTCGGGGCCGCTCTTGATCATCGAGTAGGTGAACGGCTGGTTCGGATCGAAGTCCGAGCCGCCCGGCGAGTTGACGCCGTAGCCGCCGTACGCCTGCTCCGCCGCCGACGCGACGAAGGGATTCGCGGGAGCGAACGGGTTGTTCGAGGCAGCCGCCGCGCCGCCGCTGAAGGGCGATGCACCCGCCGCGAACGGGTTGTGGCCGGTGGCCGGCGGGTTGCTCGGGGGAGGAGCCGCCTGCGCCGCGAACGGGTTGCCACCCGGAGGAGGCGGCGGGGCGCTCGGGGGAGCTGCGCCCGCGAAGGGGTTCGACGACGGAGCCGCGCCCATTCCGAAGCCACCGAGTGCCGTGGCGGCGCCCTGGCCGACGTGGGCGGCGGCGAGCGCCTCGGTCGGCGTGTTGACGGCCATCTGCGGGCGGTTCGACGCGGTCGCGGAAGGTGCCGTGGCCGGCGCGCCAGCGCTCGCTGCGCCCTGGAGCTCGGCGCTCTCGAGCTGAATCATCGTCGAGCCGATCTGGATCTGATCGCCCGGACGGATCTTGCACTTGTTGACGCGCTGGCCGTTCACCATGGTGCCCGGCTCGTTGCCCAGGTCGATCAGGGTGATGTCGTTCGGGCCGGCGACCTCGATGACCGCGTGCATACGCGAGGCAAGGTCGTCGTCGACGCGCAGGTGAGATCGCGGGTCCTTGCCGACCTTCACGATGTCCTGCGCGATGCTGTCACGGCGCACGAGCTGATCGCCCTGGTAGAGAGCGAACGTCAGAGCAACCTTGGCTTTGCCTTCCATCGTCGACAACCTTTCGAAACGGTACTGCGCGTCGTCTAGCGAAACAGAAACAGCGGAGCGAACTTCTCGGGGTCAGAGCCCCCTCGAACCTGGGTAGCCGTCAGAGAGGGCGGAGCCCCCTCGAACTAGCTCAGAGATTCTCGACGGACTTGAGCATCTCGGGCACGAACGACGTGCGCGGACGGATCAGAGTCGTGCGCACCGGCCCGGGACGAACGCGAATCGTCGCGTCGTTCGGACCGAAGCCGCCGGCCGCGAGCGGGTCGTCGGAGAACTCGTAGCCGTAGCCCTCGTCCTTGCCGCCGCCGCCAGATGCCTTCGGAGCCGCGCCGCCGGCAGCCGCGCCACCCGGCGCCTGCTGTGCAAACGCGGACGCGCTCGACAGGAGGAGAAACGCTGCTGCACAAACTCCGAAGATTCGCTTGGCCTTCATGGTCTCAGTCTCCGTCTGCGTGTCGTCGCGGTGAACGTTAGCGTGGCCTACTGGGGAATTGTAAGTGTTCCAATTTCCCAGTAATTTTACGCCGCGATTACAGTGTCATTGTACTACCCGAGACCCTTGACGGCAAGCTGACCGCATTCCCGAGACGCGCTTTGTTCAAGCGGGTTTGCGTCAGCCTCATCGGGACCTGACAGCGCCTCGGGGTCAAAGGTTCCCACGCAACCCAAGAAGAAAGGCGGACACGGATTTTTCCGCGTCCGGCCGTGTGAACCACACGGCACGAGCTCCCGAAGGTCGCTCTGCCTTCGTTCCTGCCTCGTTACTTCTTGGCGGGGTCGGCTGCTGCCGGCGCTGCCGCCCCTGCCGGAGCCGCCCCTGCCGGAGCCGCCCCCGCGGGCGCCGCCGACTTCTGGTCCTCGACGCCGAGGTCCATGAACTTGAGCGTGTCGTCGATGTCCTGAATGCGCTCCTTCGAGCGCTTCACGGCACCGTCGTACTCGGGCTTGCCGCTCGCCTTGTCGATGAACGACTGGAAGATCTGCTGCGACTGGCGGAGGAGCGCCTTCTGCTTCTCCTTGTCGAGCGAGCCCTTCGCCTTGAACTCCTGCGTGAGGATGCCCTCGTTGTAGTAGGCGTCCGGGCGGTTCGCATCGAGCTTCTTGGCCGCGTCGAGCTCGCCCTGGACCGCGTTCACGCGCTGGTCGTAGTCGTTCTCGGAGCCGGTGATCGGACCGCGGAGCGCGAGGGCCATTCCGAGGTGCGCATCGTAGTCGTTCGGACGCATCGCGAGCGCCTTCGTGTACGCCGACTGCGCCTGCTCGAAGCCGCGGAAGCCGAGGTTGACGGCCGCGAAGTTCATCTGCGCTTCGAAGAACTTCGGGTCGAGCTTCGCCGCGGTGGCGAACTCGCCGACTGCGCCGTTGACCTGACCGAGCTCGTTCTGGATGAGACCCGCCGTGTTGTGGATCGGCGCGTAGTTCGGGTTCTTGCGGATCGCCTGCGAGCAGACGAGCGCCGCGAGCTCGAGCTGCTGCACGTCGGCGCGCTTGCCGACGGCGGCATGCGTGACGACCTGACGGCCGCGAGAGCCCTTGCCCGTCGACTTCACCGAGCCAGCGCGCTTCTTCGCGAGCTGGAAGTAGTAGAGCGCGAGCTGGTTGAACGCCGGCATGAAGGCGTCGTCGATGGCGAGCGCGCGCTGAAGGTTCTTCTTCGCGCACTCCATGTCGTCCTTGCAGTCCTGCTGCCCGGACGCTCCGTCGCGCATCATCTGGAACATCGCCAGGTTGACGAGCGCGGGGACGTTCTGGAACTGCGCGTCGGTGACGGCCTGCTGCATGGCGCCGATCGCCGCGTCCTCGTTCGAGTCCGCCTTGAACTGGTACAGGGCGAGCTGCGCGCGAGCGTGGTGGAACTTCGGGTCGTCCTTCAGGACCTGCTCGAACTTCGCCTTCGCGTTCTTGTCGTCGTTGCAGCGCTGGTACGCGAGACCGGCGTTGAACGTCGCCTGAGCGAAGCGGCCCTTCTGGGACGCCACGGCGTCGTCGAACATCTTGGCGACGGAGCCGCACGCGGCGTCGTCCCAGTTGTTCGCCTTGTCGTGCTCGACGAACGCGTCGAGCGCGGCGTTGAACTTCGCCTGAGCGTCCTTCGATACTTCCTCGGGAGCGGTGCCGGCGCCGTTGCCGCCCTTGCCCGGGACCTTGGGACCTTCGGTGCCGCCGCCGCCGCCGCAGGCGGCAGTCGCGAGCAGCGTGGCGAGGATCGATGAGTAGAGGATCGTCGTGATGTTCTTCATGGCAGTCCTCACTTCTTCTTCCCGCCCGGGAGCGGACGAGCGCCGCCCTTGGGTGCAGCTGCGGGCTTGGACGCCGGCCTGCCGCCGCCCTTGGGTTCGGCCGCTCCGCCGCCCTCTTCCGTCGTCGACACGGTGGTCTTCTCGGGAGCAGCTGCGGGCGGGTGCCAGAACGTACCGTCGGTGAGGACCGGCGGCGCCTTCTCGTCGAGACCGCTGTTGGAGAGCGTGGGCGCTCCGCGAAGCTCGTCGACGACGTGGTATTCGGACTTGTAGTTCTTCGCGAGCCAGACCTCGCAGTTACGCGAGTACTCGTCGAAGTACTGGTACTTGACCGACAGATCGAGGCACTTCTTGAGCGCCGGCTTCGCGTTGCGAACCTTGAAGGGCTCGGACGCGGCGTCGAGGCTGTCGTAGTAGACGCCGCGGAGCTCCGCGTCCGTCTTCCAGGCGGCCGGGATCGGCGCGCGGCGGAAGTCGTCGACGAGATCGCCCCACATGAGGCCGGCGCGAGAGCCGGCCGCGATGACCCACTTCGGCGGCGGGACGGGCTTGAGCTCGAGGATCTTGATGTACTCGGGCTCGACCTTCTCGATCGCCGCCTTCTTCTTCTCGTACCAGTCCTTGACCTTGGTCTGGATGTGCTTGATGACCGTGGCCTTGTCGCCGGGGCCCGAATAGGCCGGGAACTTCACGACCTCGACCTCGGCCTTGCGACGCTCCTCGGCGGCGAAGAAGTACGCCTCACCGACGGCGTTGAGCGCCTTCGCGAGACGACGATCCTGCGAGCCGGCGTCCTCCGTCGGGTACGCGGCACGGATGGCGGCCTCGGCCTTCGCCGGATCGCTCCAGAGCCCGCGAACCTTGGCGTACTCGCCCTTGGCCTGCGCCTCGCCCGTGCCCTTGTACCCGGTGAGGTACACGCGACCGAGCGTTGCGTGAGCCTGGACCTGGACGTCGGGCGCCGCCTTGTCGATGACGCCCATCGACCCGGTGAGCGCGCCGCGCGCCTTGTCCCAGTTGCCCTGCTCCGCATAGTGGGCGCCGACCGCGAACGCGATCGAGGCCGTCTGCGCCGGCTTCGCGCCGCCGTAGTTCTTCGTGAACGTCTGCGCGTCCGAGATCGCCATGTCCTCCTGGCCGAGGCCGAGACGGAGGATGACGGCGTCGGCGAGGGCCTTGTCGGCGTCGGGCGCCTTCGGGTCCGCCTTCGCGTAGCGCTCGTACCAGTCGGCCGCGAGCTCGTAGACGGCGATGGCCTGGTAGTTACCGCCGATCTCGTACGTCGCCTTCTTGGCGAGCGGCGAGTTCAGCTTCAGCTTCTCGTCGTAGGCGAGGAGCGACTTGCGCGCCGTGATCGCCTTCGCGACGAGGCGTGCAGCCTGGAATGCGCGAGCCGCGTTGTACGCGATTTCGTCGCACTTCTCGGCCTGCGGGGACTGGTTGTTCGAGACCGGATCCTGGCAGTACTTCCGGAACATCTCGAAGTACGCAGCGCCGCCCTTCTCGTAGAGAGCGAGGGCCTCCTTGCCGCCTTCCTTGTCCGCGCGCTCGACCAGCTTCTGGGCCTTGATGCGGAGGATGTCGACCTGGATCTTGTTGAGGCTCGTACAGGCCTCGGCGTTCTTCGCGGCCTTCTCGCCCTGGCAGTAGAGCTCGATGAACTTCGGAACGTCCTGCTCCATGTCGTCGAAGCAAGCCGTCTTCGAGAAGTGAGCGCCGAGGACGTTCACGCTCTCGAGGTACAGCTGCGACGCGTAGATGCCGACGTCGCGGTCCGAGTTGTTGAGCGCGATGTCACGGAAGCCGATCGCGGCCTCCTCCCAGTGCTGCGACTCGAAGTAGGTGCGCGCGCGCGCGTACTTCACCTCGACGAGCTGCTCCTGACCCGCGTTGTCGCTCTTCGGCGGGTTGATGTAGCAAATGTACCGATTGAAGGCCTGGACCATGCCCTTCTGGTTGTCGGTCATGTCCTTCGGCTTGAGCTTCTCGCGCTCAGCCTCGGCGAGCTTGGCCTTGTCCTTCTCCGGCTTCTCCTTCTGGCCGGGGAGGTTGCCTCCGCCCTTACGATCGGCGCCGCCCTTGTGCGTCTCTTCGTAGATGTTCTGGTAGCAGAGCACCGACGCGTACGCGGCCTCGGGGGCCTCGGCTGCGGTGGGGTTCTCGGCGACGACGGAGTCGAACGCCGGGCCGCACTTGGCCCAATCCTTCTGGAAGTACAGAAGGTCGGCCATCGCGTACTTGATCTTGTAGATGTTCGGCCAGTCTTCCTTCACGACGCGCGGGAAGACGAAGGTCGAGAACTCCTGGGCGTTCCAGGTATCGACGACCTTCTTGTAGAGGGACGCTGCCGCGCCCATCGTCTTCAGGTCGCCGGTGCCGCGCTGCCCTTGCGAGCCGACGGCCTCGAGGTGCCACGCCATCGCCGTTTCCGTCGCGAGGGCGGCGCTCTTGTTGGCGCACTCCTGCTTCAGCTCGGCGGAGTAGGAGCCGTTCTTGAACTCCTGGGCGACTTTGACCTGGTTGTCGACTTCCTTGACGATGACGTCCTTGTTGCCGGACTTCATGGCCATCGTCGCTTCGGTGATGTGCGCCTGGTAGACGCAATGCCGACCCGACTTGTCGCGCCCGATGAGGTCCTTGTAGAGAAGGATCGCCTCCGGGTAGTGACCCGTGTCGAGGTAGTTGTTACCGAGGTCGTCCATCATCTTGTACGTCTTCTCGTTCGTGCCGGAGGCATCGCCCGAGATGTTGTGCAAGAAATTGTAGGCCTGCGCGGGGTCGCCCTTGAGGGCGTAGACCGGGATGACGTCACGACGCGCGCTGTCGGCGAGCTTCGCGGCTCCCGGTAGCTGGTTGTGGACGACGCCGAACTCGATCGTCTTCTTGAAGGCGTTGAGCGACTTGTCGAGCTCGCCCTTGTTCCAGAACACGTACGCGAGCTTGTACCAGGCGTAGCCGTAGACCTTGTTGTTCGGCGGCGGGTACTTGATGACCTCCGCGTAGGCCTGCGCGGCGAGGTCCCACTTCGAGGGATCGCCCTGGGCTTCGTTGAAGAAGAGCTCGCCGAACGCGAGGTACGCGTTGGGGATGTACTTCGAGTCCGGGCGCTTCTTGATGAGGTCGAAGTAGACCGAGCGCGCGTTCTTGAGGTCGCTCGCCTGCTCGTACTCGTACGCGAGGTAGTAGAGGACCTCGTCGAGCTGCCCGTAGGTCGGGTAGTCGTTCGCGATGAGCGTGTAGTTCTCGATCGCCTTCTTGCGGGCGAGCTTCATGACCTGATCGGCTTGATTCGCCTGGGTCTGCTGCTGGCCGGCGGCCTGCGGGTTCGTCTTCTTGAACCCGTCGCGCTTGATCTCCGCTTCCGTCTTGTCGCGGAAGGCGGCGGCTTCCATTTCGACGTACGCCTCTGCGAGGCGACGGCCGAGCTGCGGGCGGTCGGGCGCGTTCTTCTTCGTCGTTTCGAAGAGGCGCTCGAGGCCGGCGATCTCGGTGACGAGCAGCGCGCGCTGGCGCGCGGCCAGGCGGCTCTTGCGCTCGTCGCGCGGAGCGTCCTGGAGCGACGGGTTGGACGGCTTCGTCTGCTGGTCGCGCTTCTTCAGATCCGCGGGAGGCGGCGCCGAGTGGAAGTTGACCTGCGGAGTCTTGCCGTGTTTGCCGACGTCGAACTCCTTCGGTCCGTTGCCGCCGCACGCGTTGAGGGAGGCCTTGGCCTTGTCGTCGATGCAGACCTCCGCGCCCCATGCTGTCGGGACGGTGCCTGCGACGAGGGTGCCGAGGATCGCTACTTGGAGAACACGCTTCATACGGAACCTACCTCCCACACTTCGAGGTGATGGTCTGACGATAGAACCCGAGCTCGTCACGCCAGTACTCGCCGTCGAACGGCCAGACCACGTGCTCCTCGTCGGGCTTCACGATGTTGCGCTGAGACTCCTGGGCAGTGACCTGGGAGCCAGCGATTGCCGCGTCGAGCTGGTTGCGCTTCGCCGCGTTGATGTCGATCAGGATCTTCGCGCTGTCGCGGAGGTGCTCGTTGAGCTCGTCCAGGTTGCGCTGGTAGCGCTCGCGAGCGAGCTGACCTGCGTTACGGACAGCGATGTCGCGCGCGAGCTGCAGCGAGTCCTTGACGTCGTTGCCGAGCGGGGAATCGCGGAAGCTCGCGGGCGCCTTGCCGAAGCGCTTGCCCTCGTCGTCGAGGACCTGGACGTACGAGAGGTGGCGGAGCAGCTGGCGATCGGAGAGCGCGTTGTGAACGACGATCTTGATGCGCGGCGGAAGGTCCGCCTTGTCGTCGCGAACGTCCTTCAGGAACTTGTAGAAGGGCTCGTCGGCCTCGTCGCCCTTGAACCGCGTGAGGACCTTGTTGAGGTCGTCGTACATCGGCTGGTACTTCGCCTGGAACTTGGCGACGATGATCTCGGCGTCGTCGTACTGACAGTTCGCGAAGTAGATGACGCCCCTGAGGATGTCAGCTTCCGGGTAGTACGAGTTCGGGAAGTACGGCGACTGGATCGTGTGCACGTTACCGAGCGCGTGCGCGTAGTCGCCGGCCATGAAGTAGGCCCACGACTCCTCGAAGAGCGCGTCGAGCCAGTACTCGCTGCCGACGTCGACCTTGTTCCAGTACTTGACGGCGGCGGACAGCTTCGAGCTGTCGATCGTCGGCGCGTTGTTCTCGTCGAGGCGAACCGAGGCCGAGTAGTACGTGCGCGCCATCGAGAGGAACGCGAGGTCCCTCATGCGCTCCTCGTCCTCGAGCCCCTCGACGCCTTCGTCGATGGCGCCGACGATCTTCTGGAACGACTGGACGGCGGGAACGCTCTTGCGGACCTGCACGTTCGAGATGCCCGAGAAGAACTGACCCTTGATGTAGTACTTCGACTCGCGGCTCACCTTCGAGAACAGGCGAAGCGCGTCCTCGTACTGGCGGTTGCGGTACTTGTACCGGCCGAGGAGGTAGTTCAGCTGCCAGTAGAGCTCGCGCTGGTTCTGGTTGTTGAACTTCTCGATCGCCGCGTCGTTGTACTTGCCGACGCGCTCGACGATGTCGGCGGGCTCGGGCAGGTCGGTCGCGAGCTTCGCGAGCCACAGCAAGGTCTCGTTGAACTTGAGGTGGTTCGGCTTGTCGGCGATCTCGGAGAAGATGCCGTAAGCGGCCTGATAGAACTTGAGGCGGTAGAGCGAGATCGCGAGGTGGTACTGCGAGAGCTGCTTGTTGCCCTCGTCGTCGCCCGTCTCGCCCTTGTAGACGCGATAGAGAGCGAGCGATGCGTCGCCCCACTTCTCGCCGTCGAAGAGGCGCTTCGCCTGCGCGGCCTGCTCGGTCATCTGACCGGCGACAGGCGCGGGGCCGGTGTCGGCCGCCTTCGGCTGACCCGCGGCCGGCGTGGCCGGCTCGTCGAGCTCGATCGACTCGTTGCCACCGGGCTTGCCACCGGGCTTGCCGGCGGGCTTGCCCGCGGGCTTGGCGGTCGGCGCTTTCGGCTTCGGCTTCTGCGCGGAGGCCTGCGAGCTCACGAGCGACAACGACAGCAGGCACGCGCCTGATGCGATGAGTAGCTTGCGCAAGCTGCTGCTGCGAACGCCGCTGCTGCTGACAATCGAGTGACGCATTCCAGGATCCTCGCCTTCGTGAGGGAGAGAGAGAGTGTGAGACCGTGCGCGCGCCGTTATTTGCGCGTTTCTCGTGACTGATTCTCGTTACGCCGCGAAATTCGAGCTCCAACGGCCGAAAGGCGGTGGGAGCGAAGTCAAAAAGCTCAATGAAATTACAAAGATAATCCCGGTGGGCCGCGGAATGTTACGGAGCCTAAATCTGTTTTGTCAAGGCGATTTGCCGGCGCACGTCGACTGAACACCCCGGACGCCGTCGCCTTGGGACTGCCCTAATCCGCCACCCCCGCGAGGACGCTCTACTCCAGGGTGGCCGCGGACGCGCGCGCTCCGAGTCGGGGACGCGATCGAGACGACCGGCAGGACGGAGCAAGAGAAGCGCGCTTCGTGATGCGATGGAACGAACGACGTTCGGCCATGAGGCGAAGGACATGCTTGACGCTCTCGCTGCCAAACGTCTACCGTCCCGCCCCAGAATGACGCGTGCGATTTTGACGTCTTTGCTCGTTGGAATGGGCCTGCTCGTCGCGAGCACGCTGCCCGGTTGCAAAGACGAAGGCGTCGGCGACCCGTGCACTCCCGAGCAGGAGTACGATCCGAGCTTCATCGGATTCGACGAAAAGGAAGTCAACGTCGAGTCGAAGAGCTTCCAGTGCCGCACGCGCATCTGCCTCGTGAATCACTTCCGAGGTCGCGCGTCGTGTCCCTACGGCCAGAGCAGCGAAGGCGTGAACCTCGCCGCGGCGAAGTCGCCCGAGCAGCATGCCGCTGACGCGCAGGGTGGCTGCAGCATTCCCGGCACGACCGACAAGGTCACGGGCCTCACGGATCCGACCAAGGCCGAGAGCTTCCGCGACCCGCGCAAGAAGGCGCTCGTCGCCGCGCAGTGCCGTGACCGCGCCGCCGACAAGGCGGTCTACTGCTCCTGCCGCTGCGCCGACATCAACGGCGACAAGCCGAGCGATCAGACGTTCTGCGACTGTCCGGACGGCTTCTCGTGTACGCCGCTCGTCACGTCGATCGGTGCCGGTAACGAAGGCCTCACAGGCTCGTACTGCATCAAGGACAACACGGCGTACAACAAGGACACGGCCTGCAACCAGGGCGACTGCGACCCGATCACGAACAAGTGTGGGCAGTGACGGCGCGCGAGCGCGTCTAGCCACTCTTCACGGCCGCGAGGCCGAAGCGGCCGCGGCCGACAAGCTTCGGGCGAACGGTTTTCGAGTCCTCTGGCAGAACCTGCGCATCGGTGCGCTGGAGCTCGATCTCGTCGCCAAGAAAGGCGACCTGGTCGTCGTCGTCGAGGTGCGCGCGCGCGGTCCCGGCTCCTACGAGAAGCCGCTCGCGAGCATCTCGCGGACGAAGCGCCGCACGCTCCTCCGTGGTGTGCGCGCCCTCTGGAAGGGGCGCATCTCGAAGATGCCCGAGGTGAAGCGCCTGCGCATCGACGTGGCCGCCGTCACGCGCGACGAGAGCGGAGCGCTGACGATCGAGTGGATCGCCGGCGCGTTCACCGAGGACGACGCGTAGCGGGTCGCTTGGACCCGCGAGGGGTAGCGGGTCGCTTCGGAGCGTCAGAGGTCGAGGGCGGCCTTCATTTCGTCGCGGACGAGGCGGATCTTGTCGATCGCGTCCTCGCTCGCGCCGGACGCCTTCGCGGCATCCATCGCCGCCTCGAGCTCCGCGACCTCCCGGCGCTGCCGCTCCTTGAGCTTCTCGACCATGGCCTCGAAGACGACGAAGAAGTCCTGGAGCTCGTCGCCCTTGCGAAGCTTGCCGTAGAAATTGAGCTTGCCGTCACCGACCTGCTTGAGGAGCAGCTTCATCTTGTAGATGGGCCCGACGACCTTGTGCGTGAAGTAGATGCCGAGGACGCCGATGAGGAGAACGAGCAGCGCGAGGCCCGCGACAAGCGACGTGAGCATCGTGTTCTGCTGCGAGATCGTCGCCTGCTGCTGCGAGAGCAGCGCCTTCTGCTTCACCTCGAGCTGAGCGTCGAGCTCGTGGGCGCTCTTGTTGAAGGTGTCGGCGAGCTCGGGGGCGTCGCCGTACTCCTTCTTGATCTGCATCTTCACCAGGTCGGAGTTCTTCTGGCTCTCCTTGATGAGCTCCTGCCCCTGCCCGATCACCTTCTGGCTCTGCGCCGTCACCTCGCTGCTGGTGCGATACAGGAAGACGCCCATGATCGCGCTGATCACGAAGGCGACGGTGATGATCATGCCGGTCCACTTCAGCTGGAAGCGGGGGTCGAGCAGGTAGTTCTTGAAGCTGCGCTTGTACTTGGGTCGGGCCTGCGGGGCCGGCGCTACGGAGGTCGTCATCGTCATGCCCTCAAGAAGAAATGCTCAAAGGAACGCAGGCGCGTTCTCCGCGAATTGCGCGCTCGCGGCCGCGGCCGCCATATCCAACAACTGGTCCTCGGACGACTTGTCGCCGCTCGAGACTCCTTCCTTGGTCAGCGCCTTGTCGACGTTGCCGAGGAGTGACTTGCCCGGGTAGGTGAAGACGCCGATCTTCACCTTCACCCGGAGATTGCCGTTCGAGTAGTCGAACTTGTCGACGGCGATCGCGAGGTAGAAGCCGTTCATCTTCCGCTTCTTCATCGTCTCGCGCGCCGCTTCGGCGGTCTCCTTCGTTGGAGCGAGCTGCACGGTGCCTGCGGCCTCGAGCTTCGACTTGATCGCCTTCACCACGACGCTCTCGACCTCCGGCTGCGAGCGGCCGGTGGAGTTCGCGATGGTGGAGAGCGAGATGTAATATTTCGCGCTCGCGTTCTCCTTGATCTTGTCGTCCGCGACGGCGGCGCCGCTCGGGGCGGCGGCGGAGATCGACTCGATGGCGCGATTGATGGCGATCTTCACGCCCTCGTTGCTCTCGTTCTCGAGGCGGGTCTTCAGGCAAGGAACCGACTGGGCTTTGCCGAGGCGCTTCAGCGCGACAGCGGAGGCCTGTCGAACGACCTCGGCGGAGTCCTTGAGCGCGCCGCAGAGCGGGTCCACCGCGCCGTCCTCGTTGCTGGCTCCGAGCGCCAGCGCTGCGCTCGTGCGCACGCGCGGGTCGTCCGAGCTCAGCTTGTCGGCGAGAAACCTCACGCGGTCCGCGTCGGCGTGGACCGGGCGGGGCGCGAGCGAGACGAGCGTGCCCGCCAACGCCGCGGCGAACAGCGCGCCACGCGTCATCCTCGCTATCAGGCCAGTCCCAGAGCCCCGGACGCGCATAGACCTAGAAAAGGTATCACGCATTGCCCGAGCCCCCGCACGACCTTTTCGATAGCCTTCTCATCAACCTTGTCCTGCGTTTCGCTCTCTGCCGCACTCACGCCGTCGATCGATCGACGAGCGGCTGCGACCAAAACTTCACCTCGCTCACGACACTCCTCCACTGGACCCTTGAAGCGCTCCTTCGTTCCCGAGTTTCTCGTCCGCTGGGCCTTGTGCCTCGCGGTGCTCGCGTGGGCGGTGGGGCTCCCCTTCCCCGCGGCCGCTCGTGCCGACGGGGTGCGCATCCACGTGCGCGGAACTGCAAGGATCGTGGCGCGCGCGTCGCGCGATCAGGGCGAGCTCATCCTCAGCGGCTCGCTGGTGGACGACGCGGGCCAGCCTCTTCCCAGCGAGAGCGTCACCATTCACGTGGCGCGCGAGAGCGACCCGCGCGACCCCAACGTGATCGAAGGTCTTCGCGCAGCCCGGTCATGCGACAGGAGCACCGATCGACCGCCTACCGCCTACGGCGTCCGAGTCGTAGGTCCCCCGGACGCGCCGGACGTGGCCGCCGTGACGGACGAGGGCGGCCGCTTCTGTTTTCGCGCGAAGCTCGTCCCCGATCGGCATGTCGCTCATCTCTCGTGGAGGGGCTCGAACCTCGTCGACGCGGCCGATGCCGATCTCGCGTTCGACCTCTCGCGCCAGGGGCTCGTTCTCCGCTTCGACCCGACTCCGCACATCGTCTCGCTCGATACGCCGAAGGCGGCCTTCGAAGCGGCGGCTCTTGTCGAGGACGACGGAACGACGCAGGCAAAGCCCGGACTGTCGCTCCTCCTCGCGAACGAGAAGAACGCGGAGCTCGGGCGAAGCACGACGGACGGGTCGGGCCGCGCACGCTTCGCCGTCGACACGGCGCGACTGGGCCCACCCGGGCGCGGCTCGCTGCACGTCTCCTTCGCAGGAGACGCCCAGACGGCGTTCGCCGTTCACGTCGCGGAGATCGAAAGACGCGTGAAGGTCTCGCTGCGCGTGCCGGCCGCGGAGCGCGGTGAGCTCACGGCGCAAGTGCCCGAGGACGGCATCCCGCTCGTCGTCGACGTCGCCTCGTCGATCGGTCCCGTCACCGAGGGCGGCGTCGAAGCGCACGTCGGCGACGTCGTCGTCGGCGCGGCTCCGGTCGAGCGCGGCATCGCTCGCCTCACGCTCACGTTCACCGCGGAGGGCAGCGAGGCGCTCGTTCGCCTCCGCTACATCCCGAACGCGCCATGGTTCGAAGCGCTCGGCGAGCCGACGGTGAAGGTCCCGATCCGCGGCCCCGGCCTCGCCGCGAAGGCGCCGATCCTCCTCGCCGGGCTCGCCGTTCTCGCCTTCTTCCTCGTCGGTCGCGTGGCGTCGAAGGGGAACAAGCCCGAGCCGGAGCCGGCAAAGGTCGACGTCGAGGCGAAGGTCGGCAGCCCTCGTCTCGAGGTCGTCAGAGCAGCCGCGCACGGCGAGAGCGGCTGGCGCGGTCAGGTCGTCGACGCTCACGAAGGGACGCCCGTCGGCGGCGCGCGCGTCTGGGTCGATCGCGGAACGTTCGACGGCAGGAGCATCCTCGCGAGCGTGGGGACCGACGCCGAAGGCTCGTTCGTTCTCCCTACGATCCCAGGGCTCGTCGGCGACGAGCAGATCGCCGTCGAGGCCCCGCTCCACGCGCGCCTCGTCCAGCCGCTGCCTCCTGCCGGCGAGCTGTCGATCGCCATCGTGCTGCGTCGTCGCGCGCTGCTCGCGCGGCTGGTCGCCTGGGCGCGCAAGCGCGGTCGTCCGTTCGACGTGAAGCCCGAGCCGACCCCGGGCCACATTCGTCGTGCGGCAGCCGAGGACTTCCAGACCGCGCGGTGGGCCGACGCGGTCGAAAAAGCCGTCTTCGGTGGCGGCGAGGTCGACGCGCGGACCGAACGCGAGATCGAGCGGATGCTGCCGGCCGACGGACGCCCTGGCATAACCCCCGAAAAGGACGGCCCAGGAGCCCTTCCGGAGCCGCGTAAGCCAGAAGAAGACGAGCGCCGTTGACGCGCTGGCGGCGCCCTCCTTATAAGGGTGCCCCGCGATGGACAACCTGCCGATCGTCCTCGTCGTCGTCGCCGTCGTGGCGCTGCTCGTCTACGTCCTGTTCTTCCGGAAGAAGGCGCTTCCGGGGACGGCCGTCGAGAAGCGCGCGATCGAGCCGCGAGCCGGCGAGCCCACTGCCGCTGCCGCCCGCAAAGAAGGCAAAGAGGGCCGACAGCTCGGGCCGACCCCGAAGCCGCCGACGCCCGAGTCGCTGCCTTCGGCCGAGGTTCTGCCCGACGAGTCGGCGAACGTGCCGGCCATCACCGTCGAGCCGACGACTGCGGCTCCGCCCGTCGCGTCGAAGAAAGACGTCGCCGGCCTCCGCAAGGGGCTCGCCGCCACGCGCGGCGGGTTCATGGCGAAGCTGAAGGCGCTCTTCACAGGCAAGAAAGAGATCGACCCGGCCATTCTCGAGCAGATGGAAGAGATCATGATCTCGAGCGACGTCGGCGTGAAGACCACGCAGTCGATCCTCGAGCGGCTTCGCGAGAAGCTGAAGAAGAACGAGCTTGCGGACTCCGACGCGGTGTGGGCTGCGCTTCGCGCCGAGGCCACGCGCATCCTCGACATCGGGCAGCCCGAGGCTCGCTCGGGCTCCAAACAGAAGCCGATCGTCGTTCTCATGGTCGGTGTGAACGGCGTCGGCAAGACGACCACGATCGGCAAGCTCGCGACGAAGTGGAACAGCGAGGGCAAGAAGGTCGTTCTCGCCGCCGGCGACACGTTCCGCGCGGCTGCCGTCCAGCAGCTCGAGGTCTGGGGCAAGCGCGTCGGAGCCGAGGTCGTGAAGGGCAAGGAGGGCGCCGACCCGGGCGCGGTTGCCTTCGAGGCGACGAAGAAGGCCGCCGAGGTCGGCGCCGACGTGCTCCTCGTCGACACCGCGGGGCGCCTTCACACGAAGGTGAACCTGATGGACGAGATCAAGAAGGTGAAGCGCACCATCGCCAAGGCGATGGATGGCGCTCCCCACGAGACCTTGCTCGTTCTCGACGCCACGACGGGCCAGAACGCGCTCACGCAGGCCGCCCTGTTCAAGGAGGCCCTCGAGCTGACGGGCCTCATCCTGACGAAGCTGGATGGCACGGCCAAGGGCGGCGTCGTGCTCGGTGTCTGCGACGAGCTGAAGGTGCCCGTCCGCTACATCGGTCTCGGCGAGCGCGCCGAGGACCTGCGCGAGTTCGTTGCAGTGGACTTCGTCGAGGCTCTCTTCGGCCGAGACGATGACGAGGCAGCAGCCGCGTGACGCCTCCGTGTATGTTGCAATTTAGACATTGCTCAGCTGAAAAAAATCGTGATAACGTGCCACGCGGTTTCGCCGTGAGCCTGAATCCTCAATTTTTCTCAAGCGTTAGGCCACTCTAGTGACCACCCAATGGATGCGCGCGCACGACGAAACGGAAGGGGTCTCTCGATGAAGCAGGCTCGATTCTGGCTCCTCATGGCAGCAGCGATGCTGGTGCCACAGGCTGCCTTGGCGCAGCCGAAGAAGCCGGGAGGAAAGCCTCCTGCCGCGGCCAAACCGGCGCCGACGGCGCCGGCGACGCCTCCGGCCGGAGGTGCAGGCGGTGATCTCGGCGATATCGATTCGCCAGGTGCTCCTGCTGCGGGTGGTGACACCGGCACTCCGCCTGCGGGTGGAGACACGGGTGCGCCCGCCACCGGAAGCAGCGGAGGCATCTGCGAGATCGATCCCTCGGCGTGTCCGAAGGCGAGCGACATCCAGGCGCTCTCGAACAAGAACGTTCGTGCCGACGTCTACGCCGTGCAGCAGATCTATGCGCTGCGCCGCGGTCGCGTCGAGCTGATGCCCTACTGGAGCTTCAGCCTCAACGACCAGTTCGTCAGCCACCTTGGGCCTGGCCTCGGGGTGAACTACTACCTGACGAACGTCCTCGCGATCGGCTTCAACGGCACGTTCCACCAGCCGTTCAACGGTGACTCGGACTTCAACTTCCAGAACCGCCGCGCCTCGCGCCTCGCGGTTCCGCTGAACGAGTACCAGGCCGCAGGCACGGTGAACTTCACCTACGTCCCGATGTACGGAAAATTCTCGGGCTTCGACAAGTTCATCTTCCACTACGACGGCTACATCGTCGGTGGCGTCGGCGCCCTTCGCACGCGTCCCATCGCGGTCATCGACCCCGACAACCGCAAGTTCGACTACGACTGGCGTCTCGCGATGTCCGTCGGCATCGGCCTCCGCGTCTTCCTGAACCGCTGGTTCGCGGTGACGGGCGAGATCCGCGACTACATCTACATCGAGCAGCTCGAGAACACCGAGGTTGCGGCCACTCAGGTGCAGCAGCGGAACCCGGACACCTGGTTCGGCGAGAAGCCCCTTACCAACAACGTTCAAGCCCAGATCGGCATCAGCATGTTCTTGCCGTTCAGCTGGGAATATCGGCTCCCGAAGTGATGCCCCGCACCAGGACGGCCATGAAGCAAAGCTTCCGTTCCCCCCGCGTTTGGCGCTCCAACGGAGCCATGCGAACCCTGCGAACCGGCGTCGTCGGTGCGCTCACCGCCATCGGCGCCATGACTGCGATGCCGAAGGCGGCAAGCGCTCAAGAGATCCAGCTCACGGGTCCGCTCGCGGGTGCACCTTCGGTGCGCAAGCTGCGGCTCTACCGCCAGGGTCGCTTCGAGATCGCGCCCGGCATCGGGCAGACGCTCCTCGACGAGTACAACCGCACGACCTTCGTGACGCTGCGGCTCCAGTACAACGTCTTCGACTGGCTCGGGCTCGGGGTCTACGGCGGCTTCGGCGCGCTGAACCTCAGCACCGACCTCGCCGACAAGGTCGACGCGACGGCTCCGCGCAACTCGCGCACCGCGGCGAACATCCCGCCGAAGAACGGGCCGAAGTACACCGAGCAGGTCGGCAAGCTGAAGTACATGGCTGCGCCGCAGATCACGTTCAGCCCGTTCCGCGGGAAGCTCGCGCTCTTCCAGAAGCTGTTCGTCGACACAGACCTCTACGTCCACGGCGGCGTCGCCTTCGTCGGCGTCGAGGAGCGTAAGGACTGCACGAACTGCACGCAGCTCTCGACGTTCACGAACGAGACGCGCACGGCGATCGCGCCGACGTTCGGCCTCGGCCTCACGCTCTACACGCACGGCCTCGTGAGCGTGAATATCGAGTACCGCGCCTTCCCGTTCTCGTGGAACCGCGGAGGCTTCGACTCGAAGGGTGCGCCGCCGGACGCGTCGTTCCCCGACAACAAGATCGACAAGGAAGACCGCACCTTCAAGTTCAACCAGATGGTCGGCCTCTCGGTCGGCTTCTCGTTGCCGTCGGCTCCGAAGCTCAGCGACTAACTAGCTTGTGGGGACCTCCGGTCCCCCTCCTCGCTCCGCTCGGAGCCTCCCCCAGGCGAGAATCGGCGCTGCGCGCCGACCGGCGTGCGCAGCGCACGCCGTTTCTCTTGAAGCGATCGAGGGACCTGAAGCACGCCCCTCGAAACGCTCATCGTGGAAGCTCACGGCCCCACGCACCGCAGGCGTGTCTTCGGCGCGCAGCGCCGTTCGCCGAAGGCGAATCACGCCGGCCGAGTGGGATCACGGGGAGGCTCACGAAGTGAGGGGCGGAGCCCCAGAAGCAGAGGGGCGGAGCCCCAGAAGCAGAGGGGCGGAGCCCCACTTGCTTGCTAGCCGCGCTTGGTGACGTGGCCCTCACCGTCGACCGAGTAGGCCGGCGGAAGGACCTTGCGGACGTCGTCGCGCTGCTCGTCGGGGACCTCCCAGCGGAGGGTGACGAAGCCGTCGGCGATCTTGGCGCGCACGCGAACGCTCTCCTCGTCGAGGAGGAGCGTGAGCAGCGGAGCGATCGCGGCCGGGTCCTTCTGCTTGAAGGTGGCGGCAACCGCGTAGAAGCGCGCAGGCTCGTTCACGTCCTGGAGGAACGGCTCGACCGCCTCGCGGATCTCCGGGTTCGAGTACTCCTCGAGCATCTGGAGCATCTGGAGCTTGGGGTCGATGAACTTGGCGTACTCGGTGTCCCAGCGCTCGAGCCAGACGAGGAGCTCCTCGACGAGCTCCTCCTCGGAGAGCAGCTCCTTCAGGACGCGCATCGGCAGGGCGACGCTCTCGGCTTTCGCCGCAAAGGCACGCACGGGCTCGATGGCCTCGCGGCCGGCCGCGACGATGCCCTCGAAACACGCCTCTTTCTCTTCCTGATCGGTGATCGACGGGTCGGTCGCGAAGGTGAAGCGCTTCAGCAGCGCCTCGACCGCGTCGGCCGACTGCATCTTGCAGAGCTCGGCAATGGCCTCCTGGCGGTCGTAGGCCTGCGCGCGCTTGCTGCCTGCCGCCTCGGCATACTTCGCGGCAGCGTTGGCCTTCGGCTTCTTGTCGCCGCCGTCCTTGCCGCTCGCGTCTTTGCCGCTCTTGCCCTTGAACAGATCGAAGAGGCCCATATCGAGGCTCCCTTCTTAAGCTCGATCCGTCGCGTCCGCTATCTTTTTGGGCTCCGCCCCTCGCTTCGCGAGCCTCTTCCCTGTGGGGCTCCGCCCCTCACGCTTCGCGCGAGGCTCCCCGAGATGCGACGTGCCCGGCGTGCTTCGCCTTCGGCGAACGGCGCTGCGCGCCGCAGACACGCCTGAGTCGTTGTTGTGCGCACTCGTGACCGGCGTGCGTTGCACACGCCGGTCGGCGCGTAGCGCCGAATCTCCCAGGGGGAGGCTCGCGAGCGGAGCGAGCGAGGGGGACCGGAGGTCCCCAACACGAAGGCCTTCGGCGGACGGCGCTGCGCGCCGAGGACACGCCTGATGTTGCGGACGGGCCCTCGATGCGCTGCGGGCGCGCCTCAGTTTCGAAGAGGCGTCACAGCGGGACTGCGAGAAGGACGACTTCTTTGCCGTTCGACTGCACGTGGTAGCGGACAGAGCGACCGTTCTTGCTCGTGAAGTCCTGCTCCATGCCCTGGATGCGGCTACGGAAGGCAGCGTCGGTGATGTGGTCGACCTGCTCGCCGAGCGCCTTCTTCGCGGTGATGTACTCGCGGTAGAGGCGCGCGTAGTAGGCCTCGACGGGCTCGGCTGCGAGCTTGGCAGCGTCGACGTTCGCAGCGGCCGCGCCGCCGCTCTTGTCGACCGAGAGCGCGTCGCCGAAGTTCGCGGCCGTGGGCGCCTTCGATACGCGGCCCTCGTCGTCGGTGTTGTCTTCCTCGACGCCCATCAGCTGGTTGAGCAGCTGATCGATGCGGAAGGCGAGACCACCGAGCTCGGCGTGATCGAGCTCGAAGCGCTTGTCCGTCTGGCCGTTGAGGATCATGAGGAGACCCTCCTCGAGCGCAGCGACCGGACGCGAGATGTAGTTTCCGAGGAACCAGCCGCCGGCGACGACGAGGATGAGCCCCAGCGCCATGACCCCGAGGATGGAGAGCGGAATGCCGTTCGCCGCGGGAAGGAGCGACGGCGGCGCGGCGGCCACGACGGCCGTGCGCTTTCCGTCGCCCATGCCAGCGAGCGGTGCCGAGGCGAAGATGACGTCGCCTGCAGCGCTCGCCACGACGTTGCCCGTCGAGAGCGAGTTCTTCACGTCCTGGACGCTCGCCTTGACGGCGTTCTTCACGTCCTCGCCGGCATTGCCGGAGTTGGCGACGACGTCGCCAGTCGAGGTGACGAGGAGGACGCCGCGCCCGGTCGTGATGTCGCCGACGCGCGCGAGCGCGTCGTTGATCGCGATCCCGATGAGGAGCATGCCGGCTGCGCGATTCTCGTCGCGAACCGGCGCATACGAGGCGATGTACTGGTCGGCGCGTGCCTTGTCGGTCCACACGTCGGACCCGGGGTGGGCCTGCTGCGTGGCCTCCTTGAAGGCGGGGTACGCCGAGCCGATGTCGTCACCGCGGTTCAGGTCGGAGCCGTTGCGGCCCACGATCTTCCCGGCGTTGTCGACGACGGCGACGATCGAAGGCTTGGCTCCGAGCGCTCCCGAAGCCGCGCTCGCGATCTGATCGCAGAGCTGCCTCGCGGCGTCGCCGCGTGCCTCCGGTGTGGCCTTGCCGAGCGCCGCGCGCGTCGCGGGCTCCTGCGCCTTCATGGCGAGCCAGCGCTCTGCGCGCAGGGCGTCCAGCTGCAGCTGCGCCGCGGCTCCCGCCACGTCACGCTGAGCGCTTCTCTTGAGCTGATCTGTACTGCTTGTCTCTGCCGCGAGTTGCGTGCGAACGATCGCGAAGGCAAGCAGCCCCACGATGAGCACGATCACGGCGTTGACTGCGATGATTTTGTTTCGCATTCCGCCCTCGGAACGTTTCTGTGAAACTGCCAGGAGACGCTATCATCGCCGCGTTCGCTGCGGCAACTCATGACTGACGCCGTTCTTCTCTCCGACCCCAGGTTCTTTCGGCACCGCTCGAACGGGTATCACCCCGAGAGGCCGGAACGCCTCGAGGCGGCACGGGCTGCGATCGAGCGTTCGGAGCTGTCTTTCACGCCGATCGAGCCTCGCCCGGTCACGGACGAAGAGCTCGCCCGCGTGCACGATCCGAAGTTCGTGGAGTGGCTGCGGACCCTCAACGGCGAGCAGGGCTACATCGATGCCGATACCTACGTCGGGCCGGAGAGCGTCGCGGTCGCGGAGCTCGCGGCGGGCGGCACCGTCGCGATGGTCGATGCGCTGCTCGACGGGCCGTCCAGGCGAGGGGTCGCCCTCGTGCGGCCGCCCGGGCATCACGCGCGGCCCGACCACGCGATGGGCTTCTGCCTGCTGAACAACATCGCGATCGCGGCGGCGCACGCGCGTGCGCGCGGCCTCGAGCGAGTCGCGATCGTCGACTGGGACGTCCACCACGGAAACGGCACCCAGGACGCGTTCTTCGACGACCCGAACGTCCTCTACGTCTCGACGCACCAGTTCCCCTTCTATCCGGGAACGGGCGCCGTCCTCGAGACGGGCGAGGGCGAGGGCAAGGGCTTCACCGTCAACGTGCCGCTCACGGCGGGCGGCGGCGACGCCGTGTATCGCGCGGCCTTCGAGCGCGTGATCCTCCCCGTGCTCGAGGAGTATCGCCCGCAGCTCGTGCTCGTGAGCGCCGGCTTCGATGCCTCCGCGCGCGATCCGCTTGCCGAGATGACGCTCTCGGCCGACGCGTTCGGCTGGATGGCTCGAGCCCTGCGGGGAGTCGCGGACAGGAGCGCCGAGGGCCGGATCGCCATGGTGCTCGAGGGCGGCTACGACCTCGTCGCGCTCGAATCCGGGCTCCTAGCGGCGACTCGCGGCATCGTCGAAGGCACCGCGGTGGACATCTCGCGCGACCCGGACAGCGACGACATCACGCGCGCGAGCCTCGTGGCGCAGCAGGCGTGGAAGACGGTCGGCTGAGCTAGACGAAGCGCGATCTCGACGGCACGGCGAATGCTCGGGCTAGGGCACCGTGCATACGTTTCGCTACATTTTCCCACTCCTGGCAACCCTCAGCCTGGTCCCCGGGTGCAGCGATGATCCAGGGGCGTTGGCCCAGGGCGCCGACCCCTACGGGGGAGATCCCGGCGGCGTGGACGCTTCGGACCCCGACCCGCCCGCCGCGACGACCCCGCCGGCGCCCGCCCCTCCGCACGACCCGACGTTTGCGGAGCGCACCCTCGCGCGCGCTCGACTCTGGATCGACGCCGACATGCCGTACTGCGGCGGGCCCAACGGGGGCTCCGACGTCATCTGCGGCGGGACCTGCTCGCGTATTGGTGCCGCGAAGAGCGTCGAATGGGACAAGTACCGCAGCGATTGCTCCGGATTCGTCTCGTGGTCCTGGGGCCTCGCGGCGCCCGGAGAGACGACGCGAACGCTCGCCCCCTACGAGACGAAGGTGAGCACGCTCATCACGGTGGAAGAGCTCCAGCCCGGCGACGCCCTCAACGGCACGGGCCACGTGATGCTGTTCGGCGGCTGGGCCGACAAGGCCGCGGGCAAGGCGCTCATCCTCCAGGAGTCGCGCTGCGGAACGACTGCCCAGGAGAAGATCTCGGTCTTCAAGGTCGTCGACACGACGACGCTGCAGATCTCCGACGGCCGTAAATTCAGGCCGATTCGCTACAAGAACGCGAAATGAAAGCGGCCCGCGAAAGCGGCAAACGAGAGCGGAAATCACGGCAGAAATCACGGCGGAAATGAAAGAGAGGACGTGAACCTCGTTCACGTCCTCTCCTCCACACTCGAATCTCACATCTCGGGGTGACCGACGGGGCTTGAACCCGCGACAGCTGGAGCCACAATCCAGCGCTCTACCAACTGAGCTACGGCCACCGTACGAACGCCGTCACCATACTGACGAGCGACGGAGTTGCAAGCTCGGAGTGATTTCGGCCCCACGGCCGGGCTCGATCAGAGCGCCGTTCCAGCCGCAAAATCCTTGGCGATCACATCGCGAACCTTCGTGACCTCGCTCTTCGCGTCCGTGACCACGCCGACCTCGCGGTTCTGGAGCAGGGCCGTCGGGGTGAAGTTCTGCGACCCGACGAACACCTTCGCGTTGTCGACCACCACGACCTTCGCGTGGATGTACGGCGCCGCCACGCCCATGAGCGGAACGCCCGCCGCCTTGAGCTTGGTGATCTCCTCCTGCTGCCCCGGAGTCACGTCATTGCCGGTGGCGAGAACGACGCGCACGGCGACCTTGGCCTTGTGCGCGAGGACGATCGCGTCCGTCAGGGTGTCGTCGCTCAGCGACTGAACCTCGACGTCGAGAGACACCTTCGCGCTGTCGATCAGCGCCTTCAGGCGCGCCCGAGAGTCCACCGGCGACGCGCCCTGCGGCGACACGACGAGCTTGCCGTCGACGGTCACGCTCTTGTTCCCGTAGTCGCCCGCGAACAGCTTCTCGCAATCGGCCACGTCCGCCGGGTCGCTGTCGGTCGCGATGTACTCACGGTTGTCCTTCGCGCTCGTCTGCGTGAGGTTCATCGTCATGATGAGGACCTTCGCGCTGTCGATCACGACCGTCTTCGCATGCGTGAATGTGTAGCCCGGCGGCGCGTACACGACGTCGACGCCCCGCGCCTTCAGCTTGGTGAACGCCGTCGCGTTGTCGCCGCCGTTCGGCGGGAACGTCTGGTTCAGGACGACCTTCACGTCCTTGCCCGCGTCCTTCAGGTCGCCGAGCGCATCGATGACCGTCGTGTCGGTCAGCAGGTACATCGTCATGTGCACGCTGGTCTTGGCGGCACGGATGGTCGCCTCGATCGCGGCGCCGAAGTCGCTCGGCTGGACCTGGATCGTGACGTTCGAGCTGACCGGGATGACGCCGCCATCGAGGTCCGCGACCGGGTCGCGTCCGCCGTCCGCTACCGCGGCGTCGGGGTCGTCCGGCGTGACCTCGGGGCCCCCGCTCGTTCCCGTGCCGGGGTCCGGCGCCTTCGTCAGCTCAGCGGTGTTGCAAGCCCCGGCAAACCCTACGAAAATACCGAAAGCAAGACCAAGCCAGCGCTTCTGCACGGGCCTACCATGACCCGGGGAGAGCGATCGGGCCAGGCGATTCAATGAGACTCGAGGAGGTCAGCATCATCGGGATCGACGGCGCCACCACGACGCTGTTCGAGAAGCGGCTGTCGACGCGCGAGCGCGCCGAGCCCGAGGCCGTGACCCGGCTCCGCAGCGAGGCCGAGCTCCTCGCGCTCCTCGGCGGCCACATCACGCCGCGCCTCGTGGGCGCGGGCGACGACGAGCGCGGGCCGTGGCTTCGCACCGAGAAGGTCCCCTTCCCCACCCTCGCCCATCGGCTCGACGCTGCGGCCGCGACCGGCATCGCGCCGCTCGATTCGGCGTGGGTCGAGCGCTCGCTGCAGGCGGCGCTCGGCGCGCTCGCAGCGCTGCACGAGGCGTCCGACGCCCACGGTCCGCTCTCGATCGTGCATGCCGACCTGAGCCCCGCCAACCTCGCGCTCGACGACGCAGGAGCTCGCGCGGTCCTGCTCGACCTGGAGCTCGCGTCCTGGCGCGGGGCCGCCTCACCACTCGACGGCGCGTTTCGCGGAACGCTCGCGTACTGCGCGCCCGAAACGGCACGCGGAGAGGCTCCGACCGTGGCCAGCGATCTCTTCGCGCTCGCGGCGACGTTCCTCCACGCGATGACCGGTGCGGCGCCGCGGACCGGCCCGTCGTTCGCGGCGCTGCTCGCGACCGCAGCCGAGCGCCCTCTGCTCGACGATCATCCTCACCTCGCGTCGCGAGAGCTCGCCGCTCGAAGCTCCGCCCACGTCGTGCTCGTTCGCTGCCTCGCGCACGCGCCGAGCGATCGGCCCGCGTCGGCCCGCGACGCGCTCGCCCTCTTCCGCTGAGGTTCGGTCCCACGCGGCCGTGTGCTAGACGCCATGCCATGAAGGACGAAGGGCAACGCCTCGAAACGCTCTGCATTCATGCGGGTCAGCATCCGGACCCGATCCACGGCGCGGTCATGACGCCCATCGTCCTGGCGAGCACTTTCGCCCAGAAATCGCCGGGGCAGTACGACGCGTACGACTACTCGCGCGCCGGCAACCCGACCCGCACCGCGCTCGAGGGCTGCCTCGCGGCGCTCGAAGGCGCCAAGCACGGCGTCGCATTCGGCAGCGGGTGCGCGGCGACGACCGCCATCCTCCTCGGCCTGCGGACGGGCGACCACGTGCTCTGCGGAGACGACGTCTACGGCGGCACGTTCCGCATCTTCGACAGGGTGATGAAGCAGTGGGGCCTCGACGCCACCTTCATGGACATGAGCGACCCGGCGAAGGTGAAGGCGGCGATGCGCCCCAACACGCGCCTCGTTTGGCTCGAGACGCCGTCCAACCCGATGCTCAAGATCATCGACATCGCGGCCATCGCCGAGATCGCGACGAACGCCGGCGCGCAGATCTGCGTCGACAACACGTTCGCGACCCCGATGCTGCAGCGCCCGCTCGACCTCGGCGCGACGATGGTCGTCCACTCGACCACGAAGTACCTGAACGGCCACAGCGACGTCGTCGGCGGCGCGGTCCTCACGAGCGACGACGCGCTCGGCGAGAAGCTCCACTTCATCCAGAAGTCGGTCGGCGGCGTTCCCAGCCCGTTCGACTGCTACATGGTGCTCCGCGGCCTCAAGACCCTCGGCGTGCGCATGAAGCAGCATGTCTCGAGCGCACGGACGCTCGCCGACCGCCTCGCGAAGCACAAGCAGGTCGAGCGCGTCTTCTACCCCGGGCTGACGACCCACAAGGGGCACGACATCGCCTCGCGTCAGATGAAGGGCCCCGGCGGCATGATCAGCTTCGAGCTCGCCGGCGGCCTGCCCGCGGCGAAGGCGTTCCTCGAGTCGCTTCGCGTCTTCGTGTGTGCGGAGAGCCTCGGCGGCGTCGAATCGCTCGCCGAGCACCCCGCGATCATGACGCACGCCAGCGTCCCCGCCGACGTCCGGCGCACCCTCGGGATCGGCGACGGGCTCATCCGTCTGAGCGTCGGCCTCGAGGACGAAGGCGACCTGTCGGACGACCTCGACCGCGGCTTTCAGGCAGCAGCCAAGGCGTAACCGCCGGATAGGCGCCCTCCCGGGCCCGATGATGTAGAATGCTGGGAGCGCACGTTCGGCCGACCCGCGCCTTTCTTTCCAACGGGAGACCTCCGATGTTCCGTCGTCACCAACTCGCGATCCGCAACTCGCCGACTCTCAGGTTCATCAGCGTCGCCCTCGTCGGCGGCCTCGTCGCTGCGAGCGCGAACGGCTGCTCGGACCCCGAGAAGTCGATCTCCCGCGTCGCTTTCGACAGCCAGATCCAGCCCGGCACCCACAAGTCGACGGAGTGCGGGCAGACCGGCACCTGGTTCACGATCGGCAGCTTCGGCAATCCCGTGCTCGGCCGCGTGAACCCGGACGACCCCGAGAGCCCACTGAAGGATCCGGTCGTTCCGATCGACGACGGCGCTGCCGATCAGCAGGGCACGGTCGCGGTCTCTTGCTCGGTCACGCCCGAGGGCGAAGGCTTCAAGGTCGCCGCGCACGCCGAGCTGTCGGGCGCGACGGGCGGCGCGGTCACGCTCCAGGGCCACTTCAACAAGACCGGCGATCAGCCGGGCATCATCGTCGCGCTGACCAGGCGCGGCGAGACCTTCACCGACACCAACTGCGTCGCGCGGTTCGACACGGTGCTCGGCCACGCGGTCGCGGCCGGCCGCGTGTGGGCTCAGGTCGAGTGTCCCAACGCCGAGAACCCCGGCGCCCAGAAGGTCTGCGAGAGCAAGGCGCAGTTCCGCTTCGAGAACTGCGCGCAGTGACCGGCTCCGAGCTAGCTCGCTAGCTCGAAGCAGTCCTTCCTCGAATCAGTCCTTCATCGACGCGAGAAGCGCCTCGACCTCGAGGCGCGTCTCGAGCTCGGGCTTCGCGTGGAGGAACGCCTCGAGATAGCGACGCGCCGCCGGATTGTCTCCGCGCGCCGCGTACGCCAGGCCGACCGCGTACATCGCGTCGCCGTCATGCGGCGCCTGGTCGACGGCGATCATCCCCTCCTTGATGGCCTCGCGAATGCGTCCGAGCTTCCGCTCGACGTGCGTGACCGCGATCCGCGCGCCCAGGTGCTTCGGCGCCAGGTTCAGGCACGCGCGGTAGGCATCGCGAGCGGGCTCGAGCTCGCCGACCTCGTAGAGCGCCTGTCCGAGGAAGAAGAAGGCGTAGGAGTTCGTCGGGTCGGCCTTCAGCACCGCATGGAGCACGCGCAGCGCCTCGTGGAAGCGCTCCTCGTGCATCAGCTCGGCGGCTTCTTCGACGGCTTCCCAGTGTGCTGCATCGCGGTCCATGGCTAGAGCGGCTAGCATGCAGCGCCGTCAGCGTAAAATGCGGCCTGTCGCGACCCCAAAGCTCCGGTCTTTCGTGGCCGCCTCGGCCCTCGCCGCAGCCATGGGCGCGGTGTTCTGGCTCCCCGCGGCAGCCGCCTCGCACGGCTACTTCCCGGCTCCGCTCGACGACGTCTACATCCATTTCGATTTCGCTCGCTCGCTCGCGCAGGGTCATCCGTTCGAGTGGGTTCCGGGGAACGGGTACTCGTCGGGCGAGACCTCGCCTCTCTACGCGGTCGTACTCGCGCTCGGCTGGCTCATCGGCTTCCGCGGGCGCCTCCTCGGCGTCTGGGCGGCGATCGTCTCGGTCCTCGCGGTCGCGTCGTTCATGCGCTCGGCGCAGGCGGTCGCGCGGCCTTGTCCCCCCTGGCTCTCCGCCGGGGTCGCGGTGCTCGTCCTGTCGATCGGGATCGTCGACTGGTCGCTCTTCAGCGGGATGGAGGTGGCGACGTTCGCCGCAGCGCTCGGTCAGGCGCTCGTCGCGCTCGTTCGTGCGCGCGCACCGATCGACGCGCGTGGTGGTCTCACGCGTGAGGCCGCGCAATGGCGGCTCGGCGCGTGGGGTGCAGTGCTCGTCTTGCTCCGGCCCGAGGCCGGCGTTCTCGTCGGCGTGTTCGCGGCGATCGCGGCGCGCGCAGCCGCGCGTCGCTCGGGGCTTGCCGCCGTGCTCCGGAGCTCGCTTCCCGGTCTCGTGGCGACGGCGCTAGTTCTCGGAGCGAACCGCCTCGCGACCGGCGAGACGCAGTCCGCGGGTGCGCAGCTCAAGCTGCTCTCGTCGAATCCCTACCTCTCCGACGTCGACCGAGCGCGTGCGTACGTGGAGAACATCCTGACCTTCGCGATCAAGGGAGTGCGCGCCGAGCTCTCCACCGTGCGCGCGCTGGGCCTCGTCGTACCCGGCCTCGCCCTCGCGTCGCTCGCATCGCGCGAGCGACGGCCGATCGGCGCCGCATGCTTGCTCGGCGCGCTCGCGTGGGTGCTGCTCGTCTCGTTCAACAACAACTCGCCCTTCCACAACTTCCGCTACTACGCGCCGGCTCTGCTGCTCGTGCTCGTCGCCGCGGGCTCCGGCGCAGCGGCGATCGCGCGCGGGCTCGGGCGCAAGATCGGGCCGCTCACGGCAGGTGCGCTCGTGGCCACGGCGATCATCGCTGCCGCTCCGCGCATCCCGGCGCAGGTGAAGCACTTCACTCGCGCGTCGGGGAACATCCGCGACCAGCAGATCGAGATCGCGGTTCGTCTCGCCGCGGCGATGGAGCCCGGCTCGAGCGTGCTCCTCGGAGATGCCGGCGCCATTCCGTTCGTCTCGGAGAGGCGCGCGCTCGATGCGCTCGGCCTCGGCGGCTACGGGCGAATGCCGTTCGCACGCGCGGCGGTCAACGGCGAGGCGGCAACCGTGGAGCTCATCGAGCGCCTCGCGCCCGATGCGCGTCCTCGCTATCTCGCGCTCCACCCGAACTGGTTCGGCCTGATCACTTCGAAGCTCGGCGTCGAGCTCGCGCGAGTGAGCTTGAGCGACAACCTCATCTGCGCCGGTCCGACGATGGTGATCTACCGCTCAGACTGGAGCGCGCTCGAGGCGCCCCATGACATGCCTCCCGACGTCATCGACGAGCTCGACGTCGCGGACGTGATCAGCGAGGCGGAGCACGCGTATGTCTCTCCCGCGCCGAACGGCGGCTGGACGACGCTCGACATCCTCGACGACGAGACCGGGGCTCGACGCTTCGACGGAGGCCGCATCATCCCCGCGGGAGGGACCGAGTCTTTCGTCGTCCGGAGGAGCGCGGGCGCGCGGCAGGTGCGAATCGTCGTGCGCGTCGACGACGGAACGCGAGGCCTACGCTTGCGTACATCCCGCGGCGTGAGCGAGCTCGTCGTGGCGCCGCCTTTGCGCGAAGGCGCACATTCGTGGCGCGAAGCAACCGCGACCGTGGACTCGCCGGCCGTCGGCGAGACGCTCGTGCTCGAGGCGACGAACGGCCCTTACCGCGACTACCACGTGTGGATCAGGCGCTGACGGGCGGCGGCGGGTCCGAGGGCAACGGCACGCTCGCATCGAGATTCCGGAGCGCCGAGAGCTCGCGCATGGTCGGCTGAGAGAACGCGACGCGCACCGAATCGGGGATGCGCGTGGGCCGGCCGGTCGCGAGCTCCACGAAACCCCAGGTCGTCATCGCACGCGCGACGACGAGCTCCGGCGTACCCACGCGCACGATCTCGGTGGCGCGCTTGCACTTCGCGGCAGAAGCGCTGTCGATCCACGTGCGCAGCTCGAGCTGCTCGCCGCGAACGACCGGACGCAGGTAGTCGATCTCGTGGCGGCGCACGACGAACACCGCGCCGAGCTGGCTGTAGCCCTCCATGTCGAGCCCGACCGCGGCCGAGTGCGCGATGGCGACGTCCTGGACCCAGCGCAAATAGGCGAGATTGCTGGCATGTCCGAGCATGTCGATGTCGGACTCACCGACCTCGGAGGCGAGCACGAACACCCCGCGCCGGGCCGCGGGTTCGCCAGAGGCCGGGGGAGATGAAGGGGTCGCGGCAGCGCTCATGTGGACGTTGCCACCGTAGCAAGAATTTGGCACCTCGCATGGTTCGTGCTTCCTCTAGGCGTACCGCTCTTGCGACCCGACGACAGCATCCCTCCCCTGCACGGCAGCTACTTCACGGACGTCCCGCTGACGTTCCGTCACCACGTGAACGAGACCGTCGCGACCCTTCGCGAGGTCGCGCTCATGGCGCGTGACATCACCGCCGTCGTGCCGGACGAGCTCGTCCCTGGCGACGACGTGGTCGTGCTCGTCCACGGGTTCTTTGCGAGCGCGGGCGTGTTCCGCCCGATGCGCAGCCATCTCGTGAACGACACGAACGCGAAGGTGGCGAGCTTCACGCACGCGCCGGGCATGGGCATCGACAGGATCGCTCGAAGCCTCGCGCGGCTCGTCGCAAAGATCCCGGTGGGCTGCCGCGTGCACCTCATCGGTCACAGCCTGGGCGGTCTCGTCTCTCGCTGGTACGTCCAGGAGCTCGGTGGGCACGCACGCGTCACGCAGACGATCTCGCTCGGCAGCCCGTTCGGTGGAACCGAGCGCGCGCGTCCGTTCCGTTTCCTCGTCGGCGCCGACCTCCATCGCACGAGCCCGACGCTCGCTCGCCTGCGGGCGCGCGCGCACGAGCACGACGTGCCTCACATGTCCGTCGTCGGCGAAGCCGACGCGCTGATCGTCCCCCGCGAGAGCGCGGTCTTCCCGCGTGGTGAGGTCGTCGTCCTCCCCGGCCGAGGCCACAACGCGCTTCTCTTCGATCCCGAGTCGATCACGCGCGTGGTCGAACGCATCCGCAAGCACCAGAAGCCCGCGACCTGAGCTCCGCGGGCTCCCGAAGCTCGCGTTAGGCGTGTCTTCGGCGCGCGAGCGCCGTTCGCCGAAGGCGAATCACGCCCGGCAGGTCGCATCACGGGGAGGCTCGCGAAGCGAGGGGCGGAGCCCCACCTGTCCGCTATCGAGGGGCTTCGGGGAGATCCATCGCGGCGCTCCAGGATGCGTCGCGCGCGGCTTGCTTGGGATCGGCGAGCAGCTGCTCGCGCCACGTGACGCCGGGCGGCGACCCGTCGACCCAGTGGTAGCTGTGCGCGCGAACGTCGAGGTGCACGTACTGGGTCTTCGGGTGCGTGTAGATGCCGACGCCCGCGCGCGGCGTCGAGCGCAGGTACGCGGCGAGCGCGGGTGCCTTGACGCCCTCGAGCGCGAAATCGAGCGCCTCGCCCGTGCCGTGCTTGCCATGCGCGCCGGGACGCGTCGCGCTGACGATCGAGATCTGCGCACCGCCGAAGTGATACGCGGCGCGGAGCGCGAGCTTCACCACACGCAGATCGAGACGCTCGTCGTCCTCGCTCGCGTCGTCGGGCTCCGCCTTCGCGCTACCCGCGATGCGCATGAACGCTCGCGCTGCACCACGATCGAGCTCGCCATGACCGTCGTAGAGGCGGATCGGGCCGCGCGCGTTCGTGTTCCGGTTGAGCACGACGACGGGCGAGAGCCGGGCGGCCCACGGCTCGTCGAAGTCGACGGCCGAGGCACTCACCGTCGTCAGGGCGCGCTTCGCCGGAGGGACGACGTGGGCCACACGCGCGGCCGGCCTGGGCGCGGGCACGACCGTCGGCGTCGCCCCCACGGCGCTCGCCGCAAGGAGGATTGCCATGGCCAGAAATGCCGTCGCCCGCATCGGCCTCCGAGCGTAGCAGCTTGTCGCAGGCCGTCCCGTCCGAGGCGCGGGGCACGCGGGAGGCCGGAAAATGTGGTACGCCCCGGGGCCGACATGCACGCTGCTCTCCACCCCCTTGGCCCGTCGCGACCCGCCGCCCGCAAGCTCGCGAGATCGCCACGGAGATCGCTCGCGTTCGTCGTGGGCCTCGGGGCCGCGGCCGTCCTGAATGTCGCACCGCGCACCGCGCACGCCGACGTGAGCTCGTGGTTCACCGGTGGTGGTGGGTACGGCGTCGCGCACAGCGAGGCGCGCAGTGCCTACGACCGCGCAACGACTCTCTCCTTCTCCATCGGCGTCGGCACCACGCCCACGAGCAGCGTGGTCGTCGGCGGCCTCGTGCGGAGCACGACGTACTTCACGCTCGGCACCGATCTCGACCTCTCGGCGCGCGTCGCGACGGGCGGCTTCGCGCGCGGCCAGTGGGGGCTCGCCTTCGACATCGGGCCGGGGTGGCGCAGCTGGGCCAATCGCGCCGATTACGGCGGCTTTCCACTCCACGCGATGATCGTCGGCGGCGCACCGTGGGGCCTTCAGCTCGGCATCGGCGCGAACTTCCTCGACCTCGACGGCGGGGGCTCCGCGCAGGGCGCTATCGCCCTCCTCGAGATCGATCTCCTCCGCCTCACCGTGATGCGCCAGGGCGCGACCGATCGCTGGTGGGAGAACCCCTCGCCTGCCGGCGGTCGCGTGCGGTGAGCCGGCAGCTCGCGCTCTTCGACGAAGCTTCATCAGCTCGTGACGACGCGGGCAGCCCGGACATCAGTCCTCGCATCACCGACGAGGACCGTGCCGTAGCGGCGCGCGTCCCCTCATGGGTCCACTTCGGAACGAGCAGCTGGTCGTTTCCAGGCTGGGCGGGCCTCATGTGGAACGCACGGCACACCGACGAGGAGCTCGCGCGCTCCGGGCTGCGCGCATACGCGCAGCATCCGCTGTTCCGCACCGCGAGCGTCGATCGGAGCTACTACGGCCCGCTCCGGTCGAGCGACGTCGCTTCGTATGCGGCGCAGCTCGAGCAAGCGAGCGCGCTTGCGCCGGCGCTCCCTCCCTTTCGCCTCGTCTCGAAGGTCTGGGAGGAGATCACCACCGCGGTGTTCCCGAGCCACTCGCGCTACGGCGCGCGTGCGGGCGAGCGGAACCCGCGTTTTCTCGACGCGTCTCGCTTCACGAGCGAGGTCCTCGCGCCCTACCTCCCGCATGCGAAGCACTTCGGGCCGTTCGTCTTCGAGCTCACGCCCATGCCGAAGGGCACGGTCGAGCCACGAGCGCTCGCGGACAAGGTCGACGCCTTCCTCCAGGCGCTGCCGACGGGCACGTTCGACTGGGCCTTCGAGCTCCGGAACGAGGAGCTCATGATCCCGCGCTGGAGCGACGTGCTTCGCGCCCACGGCGCCTCTCACGTCTTCACGTTCTGGACGGCGATGCCAAGCCTGCGCGTGCAGCTCGCGCGTCACGGCCGCCTCTCGTCGCGCGTCCTCGTCGCTCGGCTCATGCTTCCGCCCTTCACGCGCTACGCCGACAAGAAGGCCGAATACGCCCCCTTCGACCGCCTCGTCGCGCCTCAGCCCGACATGCGCGACGACGTGCTCGAGCTCCTCCGCGCGGCCGAGGAGGCAGGTTGCTCCGACGCGTTCATCCTCGCGAACAACAAGGCTGAGGGCTCGGCGCCGCTGACCGTGAAAGCGCTGGCCGAGCGCGTCTCCCGTGAGCTGGCGGCCTCGCGCGCGAACCGCGTTACGTAGGTGGACAGCGCGGCTGAGTTGTCGGACGCTGTCGCGATGCACGTCCGGTCCAATGGCTTACTTTCCCTCGCCTTCGTCCTCCCGCTCACGTTCGTCGCCAGCGCATGCGGCGGCAAGGCGTCCGCGGAGCTGAACACGCCCACGTCGGATCCGAACGCGCCGGTGCCCTACAACGCCCCGCCGACGACCGGCCCCGCACCGACCGCAGCGCCCACCGCCGCGGCACCGCAGGCCACGAGCACCGGGCCGGCGACGCCGATCGCTCCCATGGCGGCCGCCGTCATCCAGCCGATCCTCGTGTCGATGGGCCAGAACGAGGCGCAGGGCGCGCAGCCCGACGGCAGCCCGTTCGCCGGTCAGTTCGCCGCGGGGCAGACCCTCGAGCAGACGATCAACATCAAGGGCAACGGCTGCTACACGATCGTCGGCGCCAGCGTCGGCATCCAGCAGCTCGACATCACCCTCGTCGTCCAGCCCACCCCGCTCATGCAGCCGATCGTCGTCGCGCAGAGCTCGGGCGCAGGGCCGAACGCGACGCTCGGGGGCAAGGCCACCGGCTGCTGGCGGAACCCGACGCCGCTCGCCGGCACGGGCAAGGTGATCCTCCGCGCCACGAGCGGGCAGGGCCTCGCCGTCGCGCAGGTCTTCTCGAAGTAGAGGTCCTCCACACTGCGCTACGGTTGGGGAAGGGAGCGACCGGAGCTCTCGCCATCTGCGTCTGCGAGCGCTGCGTGGTGGACATCGCCGCCGTGATGGCGCCGCAACTTCCATCCGTCACGCGCTGACGGCCGCCCCCCGAGCCCGTCGAGGTTCGCGGTCTTGCTGCGCGTAAATGGCCGCGACTACGGCGTGGCGCCGGGCTGCGCCTGCGGCTTCGGCGTGACGGCGGGAACCGGCGGTTCGCGCACGGGGTCCTTGACCTCGGCATGCGGTCGGCCGTCGTTCTGCTTGATCGAGTAGCGCACGAGCGCGCGAAGCACCTGGTTGCGCTCGACGTTGCCGACGAGCGTTTTCACGTCCTCGTAGATGCTGGGGTCGACGAGCAGACCGCCGATGGTGCCGCGCCCCGCCTTCACGTTCGAGACGATCTCGCGGAGGTCGTCGCTCATCGCGCTCATGTTGCCCATGACGTGCTGCGTGGAGTCGTCGCCGTAGATGATCGCGTGACCGAGGCCGTTGCCGGTACGCAGCGCGACGAGGCTCTTGTTCAGCTCGACCATCGTGCCCGTGGTGCTCGCGCCCAGCTGGTCGTCGTAGACCAACGTGTGCACGAGGCCCGGGCCGGTCTTGGCGCGTGCCGTCACGTCGCGGGCGTCGGCCGAGACCGCAGCCAGGTTGGCCGTCGTCGCGTCGAGGTTGGCGAGGATGTGATCGATGCGCCGGCCCTCCTCGGGGTCGAAGATCATCTTGTGCGCGGCGCCCTCCTTGTTGTTCGCGACGCCGTCGAGGATGGTGCGCAGCGACTTGATGCTGCCCTTGATGTCCTCGGTCATCTGCGGGTCGGCGAGCTGCTCACTGGTGCGCTTGATGGCGTCCATCGTGAGGTCGGCCTTCTTCGCGACGTCGGTCATCTTCTCGATGGCCTTGCCCATGTCGCTCGGGTCCTCATCGCTCGCGATGAACGAGTTGTCTGCGGCCTGCCCCTTTTTCGGATCGCCGCCGGTGAGCTCGACCATCTTGTCGCCGAGGAGGCCCTTGTTGACGACTCGCGCGATCGTGTCGGGACGAACACGGCGAGCCTCGTTCCTCGCGACGGAGATCGTCACGTAGATCTTCGAGTCGTCCTCCTTCTCGCCGTGCGCAACGCCCGTGACGGAGCCGACGTCGATGCCGCCCATGCGCACCGCCGAGCCGTTCCGCAGGCCGACCACGTCGTTGAAACGCGCGTGGTACGTCATCTTGCGGTCCCACTGTCGACGGTTGTCGCCGATGAGGAACACCGCCACCGTCGCCAGCACCAGGGCGACGAAGACGAACCCTCCCACCTTCAGTGAGCGATTCTTCGCGGCGGTCACGAGGTGGAGAGTAGCACGTCGACGTCCTCGACCTCAGGGGCCTTGCCGTCGATGAAGTCGCGCACGTAAGGGTTTTTGGTGGTCCTGAACTCGTCGGGGGTTCCCATCATCAGCACGCGCCCCTTGCCGAGCATGACGAGGTAGTCCGACACCGCGAAGGCGGTGCCCATGTCGTGAGTGACGACGATGCTCGTGAGGCCCAGCGAGCGTTTGATGCTCACGATGAGGTGATTGATGCGCGCCGTATTGATCGGGTCGAGGCCGGTCGTCGGCTCGTCATAGAGAATGACCTCCGGCTGCAGCGCGAGCGTGCGCGCGAGGCCCACGCGCTTCTTCATGCCGCCGGAGAGGTCGCTCGGGCGCATGTCCTCGATGCCGGGAAGGCCCACCATGGCGAGGGACTGGGCGACCCGGCGCCGGACCTCCTCGTCCTTCATCGTGTTCCAGTTCTGCTCGCGCAGGCCGTAGGCGACGTTCTCGCCGACGGTCAGGGAGTCGAAGAGGGCGGCCCCCTGGAACAGGTACGCGACTCGACGACGCACCGCGTAGAGCTGGTGCTCGTCCATCTTCGTGACGTCCTCGCCGTCGAAGAGGATCTGGCCACCGTCGGACTCGAACAGGCCGATCAGCATCTTGAGCATGACGCTCTTGCCGCTACCCGAGGCGCCCATGATGGTCACGGTCGCGCCACGCGGGATCGCCAGGTCGAGGTCGCTGTAGACGACCTTCGGCCCGAAGGCCTTCTTGACCCCCTTGAACTCGATCAGCGGGGCCGCGGGCGGCATGCCCTCAGGCTAGCGCGAGCCGAACGTCAGTGGGCGTCGATCGAGACCCACACGTCGTCGAGGCAGAGCTCGGCCTTCGCGTGGGCGGTGACCTTGAGGTCGGCGAGCGAGGCTGCCTTGCCGTGGATGGTCACCTTCGTCCGCGCGGGATCGATCTTGCCGCTGACCGTGCGCTGCGACGACGAGATCGTCACGATCGCCGGGTCGACAGCGGTGATGACACCGTGCACGTGACGCTCGGTCGAGAGCGGGTCACCAGCGCCGAGCGAGAGAGCGAAAGACGCGATTGCGAGCAGCCCGAGCAGCTTCAAGACAGGCCCCCTTGGAACGAGTTCGGGGCCGTCCTACCATGGTTCTTTCGCAGCACCCGTTTCATTTGGGCCTTCGCCCCTCACTTCGTGAGCCTCCCCTTCGCGCCACTGGCCCGGCGGTCTCGCCTTCGGCGAACGGCGCTCCGCGCCGAAGACACGCCTGGGATGCGCGAGGCTGTTGGCCTTCCACGCATGAAGGTCTCGGGATCGCTCGCTGCACGGCTGATCACGAGAAACGGCGTGCGCTGCGCACGCCGGTCGGCGCGCAGCGCCGATTCTCGCCTGGGGGAGCCTCGCGAGCGGAGCGAGTGAGGGGACCGGAGGTCCCCCAATTGACAGCCTAAGCCTTGGCGGCGCGGAGGCGTTTCTTCACGTCCTCCGTGCGGCTGCGGCTCGACATCTTCGAGTCGATCCACTCGGTGAGCGGGGCGGCAACGTAGATGCTCGAGTAGGTGCCGGCGATGATGCCGACGACCATCGCGAACGCGAAGTCCTTGATGACGCCCGTTCCCCAGATGAAGAACGCGAGGACCGACAGCATCGTGGCGCCAGAGGTCAGGATCGTCCGGCTGAGCGTCTCGGAGATGCTCATGTTGATGATCGTGCTGAACGACTTGCCGCGGTGCTTGCCGAGGTTCTCTCGGATGCGGTCGTAGACGACGACGGTGTCGTTCATCGAGTAACCGACGATGGTGAGCACGGCGGCGATGGTCGAGAGCGTCACCTCCTTGTGGAAGATGACGAATGCGCCGAGGACGACGAGCGCATCGTGGACACACGCGAGCACGACGCCCGGCGCAAAGCGCAGGTCGAAGCGGAACGCGAGGTAGAGCATGATGAACACGATCGCGATCGCGACCGAGTTACGCGCGCTGTCGCGCAGCTGCTTGCCGGCCTTGGGACCGACCCACTCGACGCGCAGAGCCGCGGCGGGGACGCGATCGGCGCCGAGCTCGGCGCGCAGCACGTCGAGGAGCTGGTCGCCCTTGCTCTGCAGCTGGATCTCGACGCGATGGTCGCGCGGGTTCGTGACCTGCGGGTTGTTCGCCCCGGCGCGCAGCTTGACCGACGGAACGAGTGCGAGCTGCTGCTTGAGCTTCTCGAGGTCCGCTTCGGTATCGTAGCGAACGGAGAGCTTGTCGCCGCCGGCGCTGAACTTCAGCTCGGTGGCGCGCGCGTTCTGCGGACACTTCGGGTCCTCGCCCTCGACGCCGAGACAGAGCGCCTTGCGGAGCGCCTCCTTCGTCGACTCGTCGACCGTGCTGATCTCCTGGACGCGGATCAGGTAGCGGTACGGGTGCGCGCCGTCCGAGACCTGGACGACGTCCGGCTCGGAGAATGCGCCGCTCTTCGTGACGGCGTGGCGGATCTCTCCGGCCGCGACGGCCTTCGTGAACGCGACCTCGATCTCGGTGCCGCCCTTGAAGTCGGTGCCGTAGTTCGGGCCGGGGTAGAAGAGGAGCAGCAGCGACCCGAGAGCGAGGAGCACGCTGAGCGCGATCCAGTACTTCCGGACGCGCATGAAGTCATAGGTTTTGCCGGGCTTGAAGAGCTCCATCTCAGAACTCCGCTCCCACGCTCAGGCGCTTTACCTTCGCTCCACGTACCCAGTAGTCGAAGACCAACCGAGTGCAGAAGACGCCGGTGAAGAGGCTGGCGATGATGCCGATGATGAGGGTGTATGCGAAGCCCTTCACAGGGCCCGTTCCGTACTGCGAGAGAATGAGACCAGAGATGAAGATCGTGACGTGACCGTCGACGATGGCCGAAAAAGCCTTGTCGTAGCCCGCCTCGACCGCCGCGCGGAGCGTGCGCCCTGCGCGGAGCTCCTCGCGAATACGCTCGTTGATGAGCACGTTCGCGTCGACGGCCATGCCGATCGTGAGGGCGAGACCGGCGATGCCGGGCAGCGTCAGCGTGCCGCTCAGAGTCGCGAGAATCGCGAGCTGGATGAGCAGGTTGAAGAGCACCGCGGCATCGGCCACGACGCCGGCCTTCCGGTAGTAGAAGACCATGAAGAGGAGCACGAGGCTCGCTCCGCCGACCGCGCCGAGGGCGCCCTTCTGGATGGCGTCGGCGCCGAGCGTCGGGCCGATGAGCGACTCGTTCGACGGCGTGATCGGCGCGGGCAGAGCGCCCGAGCGGAGGACCATCTCGAGCTTCTCGGCGTTCTTCAGCTGGGTCTCGGGGTCGCCGGCGCCCATCGTGATGCTCGCGCGACCGCCGCCGATCTTCGACTTGATGACCGGCGCGGAGTTGATGACGTCGTCGAGGATGATCGCGAAGCGGCGCTGGACGTTCGCGCCGGTGACCTCTTCGAAGCGGTCGGCGCCGGCGGGCTGAACGTGATCGACACGTAGACCTCGGGCATGCCGCTCTGCGTGTTCACGGCGCGCGCGGCGTCGGTGATGTACTCACCGGTGACCTCGGCGCGATTGAAGAGGTAGAACGTGCGCCACCCCTTCTCGACGAACTTGCCGGTCTCCTCGTCGGGATCTTCGATCTTCTCGTAGCCGATGATGTGGTCGTCCGGGACGTTGAGCGTCGCGGTCCACTTCTTCAGGCGCTCGAGCGCCTGGAGCATCGTCTCGTCACCGCGCTTCTCGATGCGGGCGAAGTTGTTCTTCACCGTCTTGCCCGGACCGGCCGGCGCGTTCTCGAAGCGGATCTCGATGCCCTCGGAGACGGGGATCTCCGTGTCGGGGATCTTGCCGAAGAAATCGGCATCGTCGTCGAGCATCTTGAACTCGAGGCGGGCCGTCTTGCGGACGATCTCCTTCACGCGCTCGAACTCGGAATTGTCCTTGCCCGGGACCTCGATGATGATGTCCTCGTCACGCGTCGCGACGCTCGTCTCCTTGAGACCGAGCTCGTCGATGCGGCGATTGACCGTCTCCTTGGCCTGAGCGACCGCCTTGTCGCGAATCTGGGTCTCGACCTCCTGGCGGATCTTGAAGACCACTTCGCCGGGGCCGCCTGAGATCTGCGAGAGCTCGCCGCCGAACTTCTTCTTGAAGCGGTCGTCGACCATCTTCACGTCGGCCGGGTCCTTGAACTTGATCTTCACGACCGCCGCTTCGGGGGCGGAGACGTGAACCTTCTCTTCGAGCTTGGTGAGCTCCTCACGCTTGAGGAGGCCGTCGCCCGTGTGGAAGTTGTACGCGACGGCTAGCTCGTGACGCATCTCGTCGGCGAACTTGTCCCGCTTGTCGCGGATCGCCTCCTCGACTTCGACCGTGTAGACGAGCCGGAGGCCGCCCTGGAGGTCGAGCCCCTTCACCACGCCGAACGTGATGCGGTCCTTCACGTAGGTCGGGCACTTGATCTTGCCGTCACTCATGCCCTCGAACGTGGGCCAGAGCGCGACGAGCGAGCCCAGGAAGACCGCGGTCACGAAGCCGACCTTCGTGCGCCACGCGCCGTCCATGATCGGCAGCATGCCGATCAGCGACCAGACGACGATGAGGCACGAGATGACCAGGCCCCAGAAGTTGTCGGCCTGGAAGAAGAGATATGCAGCGATCGCCGCTACGGCGGCGAGGATGAGCGTGTTGCGCTTCGACGGCGTCATGAGTCCTGGGTTTTCGTGCGGCGGGCGCGACCTGCAGCGGTACTGACAGCCAACCTACTGGGGCCGCGAATCATTTCTTGTCGGAAGCGCCCGCCTTGGCTTCCTTGAGGTCTTCGAGGTCCTTGTCCTTCTTCTCGGCGGACGGGGTCGCGTCGAACGGCGAGAGCGCGCTCGCGAGGACCTGGACCGTCGTGCCGGGCGCGATCTTCACCTTGCCGATGCGCTCGTCGAGCTCGACGAGCTCGCCGATGAGACCGGCTGTCGTGACCACGCGGTCGCCCTTCTTCAGCGAGCCGCGGGCCTCCTTCTCCTTCTTCTGACGGCGAAAGCTCAGGAAGAGGAAGGGGACGAGGATGAGGAACGGCAGCAGCATGGTGACCATGCTGGGCGGCGGGGCGGCCTGTCCTGCACCGGCCGGGGGAGCTCCGCCGGGGGCGGCGACGCCGGGGGTGCCCTGCTGGGGCTGCACTGCTTGGAAGGAGAAGGACATCGGGGATCGGGCTCCGGCGCTACCGTCCGCAACGAACAATCGAGAAGGCTGGAAAAGCCTGTTCGCGCGGCGAAACCGGGGGATTAGTCGAGATGCCCCTGAGGGTCAATCGAGGCAGCGGCCGCGTCCTCAATCATCCCGAGCGCAGCGGAAGCCCACGTTCGGCCCAGCTTCCCGGACCGAGCCCCAGTTCCGGCTCGTCGTCCGGGCCAGCGAGGGCACGCTCAGCCATCCCCCGCCCCGGAGCACATGGCTCGCGCCCGCCCGCGGCGAGAGCTCGGAGACGCTGTCCGCGTACCAGTCGGCGACCCATTCCTCGACGTTCCCGCTCATGTCGAGCACGCCGTAGGGGCTCGCCCCCCCGAGGTGCGCGCCGACCCTGGAGGGTCGCTTGCCCGAGCAGCTGCGGTTGGTCGTCTCGCCCGCGAGCGTGGCAGCGACGCCGCAGCCGTGCCCGCCGCCCCATGGGTAGCGGATCGGCGTCGTGCCGCGGGCCGCGTTCTCCCACTCGACCTCGCGCGGGAGGCGCTTGCCGACCGCGAGACAGAACGCGTTCGCGCTCGACCAGGGCACGCAGGAGACAGGAAGCTGCGGGTCACCGAGCTCGAACGTGCACATCGGGCTCGTGCGGAGAGGGCGTGCGCACGCCCCACGCTCGACGCACGCGCGATACGCGGCGACGGTCACCTCCGTGCGATCGATCCAGAAGGCGGGCACCGCGACGCTGCGCGCGGGCCGCTCGTTGGGGGGCGCGTTCTTGTCGGACGTACCCATCGTGAAACGACCACCAGGGATGCGGAGCATCCCGTCCTTGAGGACGGCGGGCTGGCGCTGGAACGGCACGCCCTTCGGGGCCGGGGTCGACGGCGCCGCGTGATCGCCCTCGTCGCCGTCGGCCTCGGGCGGCGCCGCTGCGGCGCTCGACGGCGCGGCCGAAGCTCCTGCTGCCGCCCCGCCGGACGACGGAGGAGCGGCCTGCGACGGCCCGCTCGGCGTCGGCAGACCCGGCGTCGGCGGCTCTGCCGACGGCCCGGCGTCTCGCTGCGCGAGCGCGAGCGGCATCGGTGCGAGCGCCGCGACCGCGACGATCGCGCCGAGGAGGCGCGACTTCGTCACGCGCGGAGCTCCACGTCTCGGTCCGCCGAGGCCAGTGCCTCGAGTGTTGCCTCGAACGCACGTCGCGCGCGCTCCGCCACGGGCCCCGGGTCGGTGACACCGAGCGCGGTCAGGTGCTCCGCGACCGCGGTCGCGACCTGAGCGCCGTCGAGCGGCGACCGCTGCGCCCGCGCGCCGACGGCGAGCGAAGCGCCCGCGCACGTCGCGGCGATCGCGGCCGCGGCGCCGGGGGCAGCGCCGTCGTAGGCGAGGGGAAGAGCACGTACGCGTCGCTCGCGCACGATCGTGCGCGCGGCCTCGGGAAGCGTGGGGTCTCCGCCCGAGGAGAGAACGCCGAGCACCGCGCCGGGCGAGAGCGGCGCGACCGCCGCGGACGAGGCGACGCCGCGGTCGGTCGCGAGGACGAGCTTCGGACCGCGGCGAGCCATGCCGCCGCGAGCGTGCTCGCGCGACGCGAACACGTCGACGGTGGTGCCGCCGCCCGGGTTCGGCATCACGATCCCGGTCGCGCGCAAGCCGAGCACGGACGCGAGCAGCGCGGCCGTCATGGCGAGCGCGCCGTCGGAGGTGTCGAGGTCGTCGAGGACCCATCGCATCGAGACCGTCGGGCTCGCGGCCCGCGCGCTCGAGGACGCGCGTGGCAACGCGTGGTCCGTGTCCGAGAAGGAGAAGCTCCGACGCCCCTGCTCGTCCGCGAGCATGTTGTCGCAGATTGCGGCGAGGTCCGAGACGTCGAACGACGTCCCCGTCACGCCGACGAAGAGCTTCGGAATTCTCCCGATGCCGGGAAAACCAGGCGCCCACGTGAGCGCGTCGGTGAACGCCGACTTCAGCTCGCGGGCGAGCAGACCGCCGTGGGAGAGCGGCTCGTCGATGGGCTCGAGGATCGTGATCGCGAGCGCGCGCGCGAGCGTCTTCACGAGGCGGGCGCCCGGAAAGGGACGCAGCGCGGAGACGGCCACGGCCCCCACGTCGTACCCGCGGCTCCGCAGCTCGGCGACGGAATGGAAGAGCGCGTCACCCACCGGCCCCATGCCCACCAGCATGAGCGGCGCCTCGCCCATCGGCGCCTTGTCGAACATGTCGTGCCGGCGCCCCGACACGCTCGCGTACTCGCGCAGCGCGCTGCCGAGCGCGAAGGGAACACGCTCCGCGAAGGCGCGATCGCCGATCGGCGCGAGCGAAGGATGCGCCGGATCGTGGAGCGCCTTCATGCGTGATGCGGGTCCGACGAACGCCTTGCAGGCCTTCTCCTGCGGGAGCGCGATCATCGCGTGCGCGCGACCCGCGCCAGGGCCGACGTGTCCGTGCGAATGAACGACGACGAACGGAACGCCGCAGTCCTCGGCGGCGCGGCGCGCGATGAGCGCGAGATCGAACGAGTCCTCGGGCCCCGACGCGCAGAGCACACCCCAGCCGAGGTCGGAGAGCGCGGCGAGCTCTTCGCCACCGTGCCCGGAGATCGCGTGGGCGACGACGGCGAGGCGGGCCTGCGCGATGCGCCGCATGGGCTCGCGCGCGGCGGCGAGGGCCTCCGCACGCGCGAGCACCGCGACGCGCTCGCCCTTGCTGGCGGCCTCGCGACACGCGAGAAGCAGCGGCTCGGCCGAGCCCGCGCTCGATGCATCGCCGAGCACTCGGCTTCCGATGGCGGCCTCGGCGAGCCCGACGGCCGTCGACGCGTCGCTCAGCTCCATGCGCACCGGAGGGCGGCCCATGACCGAGGAGTCCGTGGCCGACTCAGCCGTTCGCTCGAGCTCGTCGTGCATGACGCGAACATGCGCGAACCCGACGCGGTGCGCAAGGGCAGGAAGCGCCCTCGCGCTCCGACCGAGCCGATGCGATCAGCGGCCCTGGTTTCCCGAGGACGGAAGCGGTTCGATGCGAGGGCTCGGCGCCGGGCGCATCGGCGGCGGCGCGGGGTTTGCGCCGGGCGCGGGCGGAAGCACCGGCGCGGGGCCGGCAGGGCCTTCGCCCAGGTACTTCACGCAGACCCCCGCGGCGTGCGCGCGCGAATAGCCGACGTCGATCGAGGCGCGCACGACGGCATCACAGCCGAGCGTGCCAGCCTTCTCGGTGAGCGCATGGGCGACCGACTCGGGCGTCGCATCGGTACCGAAGCCGATCGCTTGCACGATCGCGATGTCGAAGAACGGTCGGGCTGGCGTCGCTTGATCAACGAGGTAGAGCTCCACGGCGTGCCCCGTGCGCGGCTGCGGTGCGCGGAGCATGGCCACGTGCGTCTCGCTGTGACCGCAACCCGCGACGGCGAGCGCGAGCAGGCCCGCGGCGCCGAGCTTCGCGAGCGCGGACCTCACAGTCCCTCCGGCGGTGCGGGCGCGGGCGCTGGAGCCGAGGGCGTCTCCGTCGGCGGGATGAGCGGCTGCTCGCCAGGCGGGACGGCGTGCGTCGAGAACGCGCGGCCGAAGACCGAGACGACCATCACCTCGTCGTTCGCGGCGTAGACACGTGTACCGGCGCATGTCGCTCCGAGGCCGCACGTGTAATAGAAGGTCTCGACGTGCGTGCGCCCGACGAGCTCGAAGCGCGCGCGGACCCCGTCGATGACGGCGACGTTGCCGCCGATCTCCGCGGCCTTCCGGACGAACTGAGGCATGAGCGTGTCGACCGTCGCCTCCTGCTGGGAGGCGTGCACCTCGACGACCCCGAGGTCGACCGCGCCCGGCGGCGCCTGCCCCGTCGAGTAGATCGCGACCGGCCCCGTGTACGCGGGCATCTGCACCGGCCCGGTGCGGATGGCGCTGCCGCCCACCGACGAGCAGCCCGCGCTCGCGAGACCGAAGGCTAGCGCGAGCGCCGACGCGCACGCGCGGGTCCCCCACCGGTTGTCGAGCGGCCGAACCATCCCCATGATCATGGGCGCGCTGCACGATTCTGGCAACCCGTACGCACGGCCAGAATCGCGCGGTCGATCAGAGAAGGTTGGCGGCAATCTCGGCGAGCTCGCTGCGCTCACCTCGATTGAGGACGATGTGCGCGGCGACCTTCTCGCCACGGAAGCGATCGGCCGCAACGGCGAGCCCGTTCGACTGGCTGTCGACGTACGGGTTGTCGATCTGACCGGGGTCACCCGTCAGCACGATCTTCGTTCCGTCTCCGGAGCGCGTGATGATCGTCTTCACCTCGTGCGGCGTGAGGTTCTGGGCCTCGTCGACGATGATGTACTGCTGGGGTAGCGAACGCCCACGGATGTACGTGAGCGGCTCCACCTGGAGCTGACCGCTCTCGAGGAGCTCGGCGTAGGCGCGCGGGCCCTTCTTCGTGCCGCTCGAGAACAGGAACTCGAGGTTGTCGAAGATCGGCTGCATCCACGGGTTCAGCTTCTCGTCGACGTCACCGGGCAAGAAGCCGATGTCGCGACCGAGCGGCATGACCGGACGCGAGACGAGCATGCGCGTGTACATGCCGTCCTCGACCGTGCGCTTGAGGCCAGCAGCGAGCGCGAGCAGCGTCTTGCCGGTGCCGGCCTTGCCGACGAGCGTGACGAGCCGGATGTTCTCGTCGAGCAGGAGGTCGAGCGCGTGGCTCTGCTCCTTGTTGCGCGGCCGGATGCCGAGGAGCCCCTCGCGCGGAGTGCGCAGGCCGATGATCTCGCGCTTCGTCGCGTCGTAGCGGCCGAGCGCCGTGTGCGAGGGATTCGCGCGATCGCGAAGGAGAACGCAGAGGTTGGCGGTGAGGATGCCGCGGACGCCGGTGTCACCGTTGGTGTTCGCGGAGCGCTCCTGCTTCTCGCCGCGCTCGGGCGCGATGAGCGCAGGGTTCGGCGCGAGGCTGCCGTCCTGGAAGAACGAGTCGATCTCCTCGGCGGAGACCTCGATCTCGGTCACGCCGTTCTCTGCGTCACCCTTCGGGTCGACGCGCTGGTTCTCGTACGTCTCGGCGAGCATGCCGAGCGCGTCCGCGCGGATGCGGAGGTTCGTGTCCATCGTGACGAACACGGTGGGGTGGCTCACGTCCTCGTCGCGGACCTGGAACGCCGTCTGGAGGATGGCGTTGTCCATCGCCGACTTGTCGATGGCGGTCGGCAGCTCGGGACGCTTGTTCGGAATGGCAACCCGGAGGAAGCCCCCCGACTTGGTCTTCACGCCCTTCGAGAGCGAGCCGCCGGTCTCACGCAGATCGTCGAGAAGGCGAACGACGTGGCGGGCGTTCCGGCCGCGCTCCGAGCCCTCGCGCTTGAACTGGTCGACCTCTTCGATGACGTAGATCGGGATGATGACGTTGTTGTCGTCGAACCTGAAGATCGCGTTGGGATCGTGGAGGAGGATGTTCGTGTCGAGGACGTAGTTCTTCTTCATCCGTTGGGCCGAGTTCGGGACGTACCCTCGCACGCCCGGTCTTGCAAGGAAAACGAGGCAAGAGGAGGCGGCCTCGCGTATCCTCGGGAGGTGATGTCACGAGGACGCCTTCGCGCACGATTGAGCGCATGAACCAGCGGCCAGCCATCCGGAAGCGCGGGCCGTCCGATCTCCCCCCGTGGCTCGTCCGCGCGGAACGGCTTCTCATCGAAGCGGTCCGATCGGTCCGGCTCCTGGGCTCCGTCGTCCCGAGAAATGCCCCGCAGGAGCGGGCGCGCATCCTCGCGGCGCTCGAGGCAGGCCAGACGGTCAACCCCCGGTGGACCTACGCCCGCACGGACCACACGCTGCTCCGCAAGGCGCTCGCGCGGGCCGCGGCGAGCCTCGCCGCCGAGAGCCACCCCGTGGCGCAGCTCTACGCCGCTCGCTGCCGCGAGCTCGAGGTCGAGGCCGCCCTCTCCAGCGAGGCCGGCACGACCGTGCTGGGCGCTCTCGCCCGCGCGCGCTTCCGCTCGCTCAGCCCGCAGGCCGCGGGCGAGGCGACCATCCTGGCGCGCAAGTGGATCGCCGAGGGCCACGAGGCGCTCGCCAACGCCGACCCGAACGAGGTCGAGGAGCTCATCCTGAGCGACGCGCCGATCCCCGGCTCGCTGTTCACGCGCATGCGCGAGGAGGTCGGCCGGCTCGGCCTGCCGTTCGCCGTGGTCGTCCAGCCGTCGCTCTCGGCGCTCGCGGCCACGGGCGAGCGCCACATCCTCGTGGCGGCCGGCCGCATGACCCGCAAGGAAGACGTCGAGCGCACGGTCATGCACGAGATCGAGGCGCACGCCATCCCGCGCACCCGCGCGGCGCAGGCACGGCTCGCGATCTTCCAGATCGGCACCGCTCGCGGTATCGACGACCAGGAGGGCCTCGCGCTCGTCCTCGAAGAGCGCGGGGGCTTCCTCAAGCCTCGCCGCAAGCGCGAGCTTGCCGCACGTCACCTCGCCGTCGAGGCGATGGACGCCGGCGCCAGCTTCGCCGACGCGCTGAGCGCCCTCGTGAAGGAGCACGGCCTGCCCGCGGCCGACGCCGTGCTCGTCGCCGAGCGTGCCTTTCGCGGCGGCGACGGCACCTCCCCCGGTCTCGGGCGCGAGCGCATCTATCTCGAGGCGTTCCTGCGCGTGAGCGAGCATCTCGCGAAGAAGCCGACCGACGAGGGCATCCTCACGAGCGGTCAGGTGAGCCTCGACGCGATCCCCATCCTCGGGCCCATGGTCCGCAAGGCTCGCCCGACCGAGCCCCCGCCGGACGCGCGGGCGTGATTCGCTCGCGCGCGATCCTCCTCCGGAGCTCGCGCTCGCGTCACTAGGCTATCGTCCTCGTTCGTCACGCGGAGGGTGGCCCGCCGCCCCGCGGCGTCGGCGCGGACGGCGCGCTGCCGGACGACGACTACTCGCCCGTGCTCGTCGTGTCCGTCGGCTGCAGCGCGTCGGCGTCGGTCGTCGAGCTCAGCTCGGACTGATTCGTGCCGCCAGCTCAGGGCAGCGTGCAGACGTACTTGGAGTCGGCGTTGTCGGCGGCACCGAAGCGCTTGAGCCGCGAGCAAGCGTAGCCCTCGCGGCAGGCCGGCGCGCCCGGATTGCAGACCTGGAGGCAGAAGCCGCCGTTGGTCTTGAAGTCGGCGCAGAACGACTCGGGCTTGTCGGGCTGGGAGGGGCAATCGCCCTTGCAGGCGACGGTGCACAGCCCGGCCGGGTAGTTCGTCGAGCACGTCGCGCCCTCGACGCCGCATCCGGCGGTCGATGCACACGGATCGCCGATCCATCCACCTGCGCCGGCGCCGCCGATCGGCCCGGCGTAGTCGATACCTGCAGCATACACGTTCCACACGTTCCAGAAGAGCCACGACCCGCCCGCGGCGCCCTCGGCGACGCGTGGCATGTAGTCGTAGATCGCCGCGGTGGCCTCCGTGGTGGGCGTCACCTTCTGGCTGTCGAGCGTCGTGCTCGTCTTGTCCTTGCCCCAGCCGGACGCGGTCGCGTCGTTCTGCGCCATCGCGTCGAGCGCGACGCGGAGCTTCCGGCCGAGACAATCGACCTGACGATCGAAGCCCGCGAGCCCCGGGAGGCAGTTGGTCGCCTGGAGGCACCCGCACCGGAACACGTACTCGACGCGCTCGGGCGGGAACGGATAGTTCGTCTCGCCGATGAGCCCCTCGGTCGCCTGCGCTTCGACGAGGAAGACGAGCGGGTTGATGCGGTACGTCCGCGCCGCGCGCGCGATGGCATCGGAGGCACGCACGCCGTTCGACTGGTACGTCTCGAGGAAGCTCGGACGATCGTAGGGCGTCTTGTGCAGGAACTTCTGTACGAGGTTACCGTCGAGCCCGTCGACGTCGACGAACGACGCCGTGTCGACGATCGTGTTCTTGTCGAACCCCGCCTCGATGCCCTCGGGGACCTTGAAGTCCGCGTCCTGGAGGACGCCGTGATCCTCGGTCTTCGAGCACGCGACCGCCAGCACCAGGCAGGTGCCTAAGACAACGCGGCCGGATGCACCGGACGCGCGGGCGCGAGAGGAAGAAGAACGAAGGTTCAAGGATGACCTCGGAGGAGGGCCCCTTGAGCATGCCGCGAACGGCCTGCTTCCGCCAGGCCTCCCGGCCTCACCGCTACCGAACGTGCAGCGGGACGAAGATCCAGGCTGCGCCGCCGCGGTTGTCGTGAACGACGCCCCACAGTGTGCCGTCGATGGGCTCCTTGGGCGCGAAGTACTTCACGTCGCTGTCCGGAACGCGCCCCTGGCGCGTGTCGAAGAGGAGCCTCGAGTCGCTGTCGAGCTTTCCGATGTCCGAGTACCAGTCGACCCAGATCTGCTCGCGGAGCTCGCCGTCGCGCGTGACCTCGGAGGGATTGAGCTCCCAGCTCGAGTCCGACACGCGGATACCGAGCTTGTTCTCCTTGCAGTCCTTCTGCTTCGCCTCGGTACAGCGCTCGACGGTGATGCCCTGCGCGGGGAGGACGTCCTTGCCCTCGAGCGTGACCGCCTCGATGAGGGGGTTCGTGTTGATGCGGTCCGCGTAGGCGTAGACGCGCGAGATGCCGATGACGTAGTCGCTCGGCGGGAGCTTCACGCCGTTCTCGTCGGTGCAGAGGACGGGCACCTGCTGAGCACCGCCCGAGAGATCGCGCGCGGCGAACTCGACTCGACCCGCACAGAGAACGTTGAAGACGATCGCGAGACCGTAGGGGTCGCTTCCCTCGCGCGCCTTCACCGCGTCGTCCGGGATACGGAACGTGAAGGTCGTCCCCTGGGGCAGGAACGGCGCGAGGTCGACGCCCGTCGGGATGCTCGCGAACGGATTGCTCCCGCCGAAGGCGCCGGCGTCGGCCCCTCCGGCGTCGGCGGCCGCAGCGCCGGCATCGGCGAGCGGCCCGACCGGAACGAGCCGCGTGTTGCCGGCCTGGTTGCCGCCGTCACCCGGAGGCGCGAAGCACAGGTAGTAGAGGTCCTCCTTCGGGTTCAGGCAGAGGACCGGGATCCAGTAGAGCTTCGCGGCGCGCGGCTTGTCCTTGCGTGCGTCGGTGAAGAGCGCCTCGAGCGTCACGGTCTCACCGGGCTTCGCGTAGGGCTTGTCCGCCTTCACGGCGAAGAGGCGGACGCTATCGACCTTGCTCGCGGGGTCGAACCCCTCGCCGCCGCAGGCAAACACCGCGAGGGCGCCCGCGAGGCCGAGACCGAGGGCGAGACCTGCGCGCGCGCGGAAGCGGAATCTCGAGGGCAACATGTCAGAGCTCCCCTCGGATGCCGAGGCTCGGCAGGAACGGGATGCCGGTCGCATTCGTGCTCAGCGTGTAGTTGTAGTTGTACGAGACGCCCTCGACGTTCGCCGAGTTGTAGATGTTGAGGATGTCGAGGTACGCGCTGAGCCTCACGCCGGCGCCGAGGTCCCACCTCTTGTCGATGCGAACGTCGAGCTGGTGGAAGGCCGGATTGCGCCGCGAGGAAGGCGGGAAGTCGGCGAGCGGGATGTAGGCGCCCACGGTCGCGTCGTAGAAGCCGTAGCCCTGCGGCGTATTGAGGCTGCCGGAGACGTAGCGGAAGCGGCCACCGATCTCCCAGCCGTTACCGAGCCGGTAGCTACCGACGGTGGTCAGGATGTGTGTCTGATCGAAATTGAAGAGCTTCTCGGGCTCGTCGGGGCCGTCCTTGCGAACGCTGCGCGAGAGCGTGTACGCGACGAAGCCGAAGAAGCGGTCGTCAGGCTTGTAGCGGAGCAAGGTCTCCATGCCGAAGGCGCGGCCTTCACCCACGTTGCCGAGCCTCTGCACGACGCGACGATCGTACTGGCGGTAGAAGCCCTCGAGCGAGACCTCGATCTGCCGCGTGAGCTCCTGCTCGATACCGCCGCCGTAGTGGTTGGCGACGTTCGACACGAGGCCAGGCACGCCGAAGACGCGGTTCGTCTCCTGAGGTTGCGGGGGCTGAGCGAAGCGGCCGAGGCCGCCCTTGACGGTCGTCCGCGGGTACGTCCGCTGGAGGTCCTGGCGCACGGTGACGCGAGGTTGCACGTCCCATGCGCGCGTGTCCTTCGCGTAGTCGAGGCGGACGCCCGGCACGATGCGCGTCCCGGCCCACGGCGTGAGCTCGACCTCGTCGTAGATCGCCGGACGGTAGATGGTGTCGGAGTCGTTCACGACGAGCGGCGGCTGGCTGCCGAACGGACCAGGCGGAGGCTGCCCCGGCCGCGGAGGCGCCGGCAGGCGGACGTCGACCGTGTACGGCGTGTAGACGATGTCGAGACCGAAGTTGTTGCGGACCCCCGGCGCGATCTTCTGCGAGAGCTCGGCGCGTGGATTGATGGGGTACGACGAGAGGACGAAGAAGTTGTCGCCGATCGAGAAATCGAGCGCGTCCTTGCCGACCGCCGCGGTGAGGCGGAGCTCGGTGTCCTCGCTGAACTTGCCGAGGTAGCGCACCTGGAACCGGTAGAACGCGGTGCCGATCGAGACGTTGCCACCGATGCCGGGGTTCGACCCGTTGACGGTCTTCGTGAGGATCGAGAGGCGGTCGTCCGAGCCGAAGAAGAAGAGGCGCAGCGAGTTCTTCTTGTCGAAGTCCTTCTGGAGGATCGCCTGGTAGTCGTAGTAGACGGGCGCGGTGGTGACGCCGGCGCCGGCCTGCTCGAGCACGGGCTTCAGCCAGAGGTCGACGTAAGAGCGGCGCCCGGCGACGGCGAAGTTCCACCCTGTGTTGAACAGCGGGCCTTCGGCGAGCACGCGTGCGTCGATGAGGTCGGCCTGCGCGAGCCCGTGGAGCTTCTTGTCCTTCTTCGGGTCGCGTACGCCGACGTCGACGATCGCGCCGGTCACGCGCCCGTAATAGGTGCTGAAGTTGCCGGGGTAGAAATCGATCTTCTCGAGCATCTCCGTGGGGATGACGCTGGAGAGGCCGCCGAAGTGGTAGACGATCGGCACGAGCGTGCCGTCGACGTAGATGTTCGTCTCGTTGGGCGAGGCGCCGCGGACGATGAGGAGGCCCGCGATCGCCGGAGGACGCGCGACGCCCGGCAGGTTCTGGAGCGCGCGGAGCGCGTCGCCGTTCGTGCCCGGGATGCGCGAGAGCTCACGCTGCTCGAGCGTTCGCTTCGTGACCTCGCGCGGCGGGCGCGTGCCGCGGATCTGGACCTCGTCGACGTCCTCGCCCTTCGCGGACGGAGGAAGGACGGCGACCTCGCGTGCGAGCCGGAGCTCGACCTTCGCCTCCTGGCCGGGATCGAGCGACTCTTCATAGGCCTGCTCGACGTAGCCGCCGGCGGCGACCGTGATGCGGTAGGAGCCGGCCGGCAGGTCGTCGATGCGGAACGCGCCGTCCGCCGCCGCCGTCGTGCGGAACGTCGCGCCGTCCGCCGCCGTGACCGTGACGACGGCGCCCGCGAGCGGGGCGTCCTTGCCGCCGCGCTCGGTCGCGATGCGGCCGATCACGCGCGAGGACGGCGGATTGAAGAGGTACTTGTGGCGGATCTTCGCGCCGATGGGCTGGCCGTTGCGGCGTGCCGGCTCGTACTCGAGCTTCTTCGCGGCCTCGGAGGCCGCCTCGTCGAAGCCGTGCCCGACGGGCTTCTCGACGGTGACCTTCGTGACGGCGCCGGTGGCATCGAGCTCGAGCACGAGGTCGACGGTGACGGGGTCCTTCACCTTGTCGGTGATGGCCTGGGCGGGATAGGTCGCGCCCTCGTCCTTCTTCTCCACCGGGGGGGTGATGACGGGCGGCGGGGCCGGAGGAGGTGCGGGAGCCGGCTCGGCCGGCTTCACGACGGAGCCGCCGGGCTGGGCGTGCGCGCTCGTCGGCCACGCGACGAGGCCGCCCGCGAGCGATGCCACGACCAGCGCCGTCCTGCCGTGGTGGGAGACAAGAGGTCCGCGGCCGCCCGCGAATGCGCGGGTTCGCCTGCCGAATGCGCGTTTCATGGGGTCGTCGGGGCGGGACCCTAACACAACACGGTGGACGTCGGGCGCCCGGATCGGGGCGTCCTCCATCACCCGCGCCTTCGGCGCGGACCCCTCAAGCGTGGTAGATACGCGCATCCTCGAGCCGCCGTGTTTCGCAACGCCGTCGCCTTAATTCGTCGCGTGCCCTCGAGCGTCATTGCCCGCGTCGATGCGCTCGGCTTCCGCAGGATGGATCCCGCGCTCTATGCGCTGTGGGCGGCCGTCTCGACGCTCGTCTCGGCGCGCTCGTTCTACGGGTACATGCTGAAGCAGACGGGCGGCGAGTGGAGCGCGCCGCTCGACGACGTGTTCATCCACTTCGACTACGCGCGAGCGACCGCGCTCGGCCACCCCTTCGAGTGGACGGTCGGCAACGGGTACTCGTCGGGGAACACGAGCCTCACGTACCCGTTCGTGCTGGCGCTCGGCTGGGTGCTCGGCTTCACGGGCCGCTCGCTCATGAAGTGGGCGGCGCTGGTCGCCGCCGTGAGCGTCTTCGGCATGCTGCTCGCCGCGCGCCGGCTGTTCGTCGAGAGCGACCGCGACGACTGGGGCAGGATCTCTTCCTACCTGCTCCCGCCGATCTTCCTCGGCATCGGCGCGCTCGACTGGTCGCTGTGGAGCGGGATGGAGGTCTCGTTCTTCCTCGCAACGTGGGCGCTCGCGCTCGTCGCATGGATGAAGCTCGACGCCGACGCACGCAGCGTGAAGGCCCCGTCTCGCGCGATCGGACACGCGTGGTGGCTCGGCGCCGCCGGTGCGCTCCTCGTGACGACGCGCCCCGAGGCGGCCGCCACGATCGGCATCTTCGGGGTCACCGCCGCCTACGCGCATCGTCGCTCCGGCAAGGCGCGGATGCTCGGGCTGCTCCTCCGGATCGGCATGCCTGCCGCGGTGATGCTCACGCTGCAGGCGATCGCGAACAAGACGCTCACGGGCGAGTGGAGCGCGAACGGCGCGATCGTGAAGCTGGCGCTGAACAACCCGTACATGACCGGGGCGGACAAGCTCGACGACTACGTCGGCAACGTGAAGTACGCCACGCTGCGGAACCTCGACTACCACTTCGCGCACATCGAGGGCGAGCACATGAGCGCGCTCGTCCCGGCGAGCTGGCCCACGACGAATCCGCTCGCGTACCTCGCGCGAACCGCATGGTGGGCAGGCATGGTCCCGCTCGCGCTCGCGGTGCTTCCCCTCGCCTTCGCACGCACGCGCGGCATCGCGCTCGTCCTCTGGTCACAGATCGTCGCCTGGGTGGTGATCGTGGCGCTGAACGGCCAGGTGCGCTGGCAGAACGAGCGCTACGTGATGCCCGCGGTCGCGTGGCTCATGATCCTCGTCGCGCTCGGCGTGTCGGTGTCGCTGCGGACGCGCGCGAACGCGCACGGGCGAGGCGGGCCCGCGCGTCCGAACGTCGTCACGATGATCGTCCTCGGCGCACTGCTCGTGCAGGTCATCGGCGTGCTCACGCGGCCCGCCGGCACGATGCCCGTGTTCCGTCTCTCGTGGCTCCTCGCGCTCGGCGGAGGCGTCGTCGCGGCCCTTGCCCTTCGCCCGTGGAGCGCTCGCGCGGCGCTCGTCGGGCTCGCGCTGCTCTTCGCGTGGGACCACCAGATCCCGAAGATGCGCGACCAGAAGTGGTTCTTCGGCCGCGCTTCACGCAACATCCGCGACCAGCACCTGACGCTCGGCAAGTACCTCGGCGAGCTCAAGCCGCGTCGCGTGCTCGTCGGCGACGCAGGAGCGATCCTCTACGAGTCGGATCGACCCGGGCTCGACATCATCGGTCTCGGCGGATACCACCTGCTGCCGTTCGCACGGGCCGGGGTGCACGGTCTCCCGGCCACGCTCGAGCTGCTCGAGCGCGTTCCCGATGCCGACAAGCCCGACGTCCTCGCGATCTTCCCGACATGGTGGGGCGTCCTCCCCGTCTGGTTCGCGAGCGACGTACTCCGCCGGTTCCCGGTCGAGGGCAACGTGATCTGCGGCGGATACGAGCACGTCGTCTATCGCGCTGACTGGCACGTCCTCGGCACCGGCGACCGCATCCGCGCTCTTCCTCCGGGTGACGCGCGCGTCTTCGCGCAGATCGACGTCGCAGATCTGGTCAGCGAGCAGGCGAACGCGTACGTGTTCGATCATCCGTCGAACGGATGGACCGACATGCGCGTGCTGCCTGACCCGACCGACCCTCGACGCGACATGTTCGACGCCGGCCGTCGCATGGCGGTCGGCAAGAGCGAGCGCTGGGTCGCGCACGGCCTCACGGCCGGTGTGCCCGCCCATCTCGTCGTCCGCACGGCGCCCGAATCGAAGACCCACGTACGCATCAAGGTCGACGGCGTGGAAGCCGGCGCCCTGGACCTCGAGCGGTCCGCGGAGTGGATGGAGGTGGCGCTCCCCATCCCCGCCGACCGCGTCAAGACCGAGGTCCGGATCGAGCTCACGAACGACGGCCCCGGCGACTTCGTCGACTTCCACCAGTGGCTCACGCAGTGATCGCAGGCTCGCTCTCGCCCCCCCTCCGCGAGCTGCTCGGCACGTGGGGCCGTCCGCCCGACGACCCGGCCAAGGTGGCCGCGGGGCTCGCGCTCGCCCTCCTGCTCCTCGTGCTGACGGGCCGCGGGGGTTCGTTGTTCGGCCTCGGTCCGACGCCGCTCCCGGGCCGGCTCTTTCTCTGGATCACGGGGTTCATCGCGGCGCTCTTCTCGATCATCTACATCGCGCTCTACCTCCACGGTGGCCCGCGGATCATCGACGCGACCACGTATTTTCTGCAGGGGCGCGCCCTCTCGCACGGTGACTTCTCGTGGTCCGTCAGTGACCCTTCGGCGTCGTTCCGCGGGCGGTTCCTCCTCTACCGGGAGACCGGAGACGGTGGCGGCGTGATGGGAGGCATCTTCCCGCCGGGCTATCCGATGCTGCTCGCCCTCGGCTTCGGGATGGGCGCACCGATGGTCGTTGGACCGGCCATCGCCGCCGCGCTCGTCGTGGCGACGTATCGGCTCGCACGCACGATCGCACAGGACGCCCTCGCTCCGGAGCTCGTGGAGCCCGTCGCGCGTACCGCGGCGCTGCTCTCGGTGGTGTGCGGCGCGCTCCGCTATCACACGGCCGATACGATGTCGCACGGGGCGACCGCGCTCGGCCTCGTGCTCGCGCTCGACGCCGCGCTGCGCGGGCGCGTCGTGATCACCGGCCTCGTCTTGGGCGCGGTCGTCGCGACGCGACCGATGTCCGCGGTCGCGCTGGGCGTGGTCGTGCTCGTGCTCCTGCTGCGGCGGCCGGCGCCCGGCGCACGAGCCGTGCTGAAGCACTTCGTCCTCGCGATGCTCCCTGGAGTCCTCGTGCTCGTTCTCGCGCAGCACGCCGTCACCGGCGCGTGGCTCACGTCGTCACAACGCATGTATTATGCAAACAGCGACGGCCCTCCTGGGTGCTGGGGTGTCGGCAAGGACGCCGGTTGCCTCTACGAGCACGGCGAGTTCGTGGCGGCACGCTTCGCCAACGGCTTCGGCATCGTCGCCGCCGCGGGCACGACGCTCCGTCGGCTGCGCATGCACCTGCTCGACATCGGCAACCTTGAGCCGCTCGCCCTCCTCGTGCTCGTCCCGCTCGCGCGCGTCCGCGGCACTGCCCGGCGGGGCGCCGCGGTGCTCGCGGCGTTCGCGCTCGTCATCCTGCACATGCTCGCGTACGCGCCGTTCTACTTCGACGGCAACTACCCGGGCGGCGGAGCCCGCCTCTTCGCAGACGTGCTTCCGATCGAGCACGCGCTGCTCGCCGTCGCGGTCGCTCGGCTCGTGTCCGCCCCTCGCTACGTGCGCGGGGCGCTGGCCCTCGTGGCCGCATCGCTCGCAGGGTTCGCCGTGCACGCGTCCTTCGACCACGGCAAGCTTGCGGAGCGCGACGGCGGAAGGCCGATGTTCGAGCCGGACCTCGTGGCGCGCGCCAACGTGACGAGCGGCCTCGTCTTCGTCGACACCGATCACGGCTTCGCGCTCGGGCACGACCCGGAGGCGCGCATCAAGAACGGCCTCGTCGTCGCGCGCCTCCGCGGCGACGACCGCGATCGACTCCTCTACGACAAGCTCGATCGTCCGCCGACGTACCTCTACAAGTACGAGGTCCCTCCGCTGAGCTCACCGACGTTGCCCGTGTTGCCGCCCGGAGCGGCTCCCGCGACGACCGCCCCGGTCGCGGTACCGGTCATCATTCCGTGGGCGCCGCCCGCGCTCCCGGACACGCAGCGCTTCGAGGCCGAGGCGGAATGGCCCGTGCTCGAGCAGAGCGGCGGCTTCGCCGTGCCGGTGTTCTGCGACGCGTGCGCCGGCGGCACGCGCGCGCTCATGCTCACGCCGACCCCCCTCTCCGGGCGGGCGCGCGCGACGATCTCGGTCCCTGTGTTCCAGGCCGGCCGGTACTCGGTCGGCATCCGCATCGTCCAGGGAACGAAGCTGCCGCATGCGAAGACGCGAGGCCCGACGGTCCCGGACGGCGCCGTGAGCGTCGGCGGCCAGCGCTGGGAGTGGATCGACGTCGAGGGGGCGGCCTGCGCCGACCTGCCCGCCCGGGAGGTCGTCCTGACCCCGCCGGCCGCGCATTTCGTGCTCGAAGCGCACAGTGGCGCGGTCGCGCTCGACCGCGTCTCGCTCAAGCGCCTCCCCTAGAAAATCGGGGGCCCACCTGGGTGGTCAGGAGCCTCCGGGACCTAATGGCGGGAACTCGTTGACGATTTGCCAGAAGATGGCTTCACTAGGAAATGGCGCGGGGGGGTTCCGTCGCCGTGCAAAGTCGCAGCTTCACGATCAGCAGTACGCCGCGGGGTAACCGAGATGACGAAGAGTGAACTCATCGACGCGATGGCGGCGCGCAGCCAGCTGACGAAGGCGCGCGCCGAGCTCGTGGTGAACTGCGTCTTCGAGGCGATGACCGAGGCGCTGCAGCGCGGCGAGGGGATCGAGATCCGCGGCTTCGGGAGCTTCACGGTGCGGCCGTACAAGGCGTACTCCGGTCGCAACCCGCGCACGGGCGCGCCGGTCCCGGTTCCGCCGAAGCGCCTCCCGTTCTTCAAGGTCGGCAAGGAGCTCAAGGAGCTCGTCAACAACAGCCGCCTCACGCACGCGACGATCACGGGCGGCGACGACAAGGACGACTGAGTCACACGGCCTGAGCCGCACGCCCGAAGATTGGTGCGCGCTTTGCCTCTCTGCGCGAAGCAGGAGGTTCTCCATGAGCGCGCTTCGCACCATCCTCGAGGGCAAGGGCTCGACCGTGCATTACGTCGGGCCGGAAGTATCGGTGCTCGAAGCCGTCAACCGGATGTGCCGCAGTCACATCGGCGCGCTCCTCGTGGAGGAGCACGACGAGGCAATTGGCATCATTTCGGAGCGAGACATCATGACGCGCCTCGTCCTCGAGAGGCGCGACCCGGCGAGCACACGCGTTGGGGACATCATGACGAGGAACGTGCTCTGCATCGACCCGAACCAGGAGCCCGAGCAGGCGATGGCCCTGATGACGGAGCACCGGGTCCGCCACCTCCCTGTCGTCGAGGGCCGAACCGTCATCGGGGTGCTCTCGATCGGCGATCTCGTCCGGTGGGCGAGCCGCAACCGGGACTTCGAGATCCGCTCGCTCTACGACTACGTACAAGGTGTTTATCCCGGATAGTCCGGCTAAGGGGTCTAGCCTTCACCCAAGTGGGGCCGGAGGCCCCCTCGTTGGTGCGCAACGAGACTCCCCCCTCGCTTTCGCGAATCGTGCTTCGCACGACGAGCCCCCATACTCTTCTCGCGCCGTGCGAAGCACGGGTCGCGAAGCGAATCGGGGAGGCTCGTGAGCGCAGCGAGGGAGGGGGACGGAGTCCCCACCTGGGTAAGAACTAAATCGCAGAGCTCCATTCGAGGTACGAGAATCGAGCTCTGCGATTTAGGGCTAACGTGTAGCCCGCATGGCGGACCGTTTCCCTCCCGTACCCGAGCAGATGGCCGTGCTCACGCGCGGCATCGTCGACCTGCACGTCAAGACCGAGCTCGAGCAGCGCCTCGAAGAGTCACGCAAGAGCGGCAAGCCGCTGCGCGTGAAGGCGGGGTTCGACCCGACGCGGCCCGACCTCCACATCGGCCACTCCGTGCTGCTCGCCAAGATGCGGCAGTTCCAGGACTGCGGTCACCAGGCGATCCTCCTCGTCGGTGAGTTCACCGCGATGGTCGGCGACCCGACGGGCAAGAGCGACTCGCGCCCGCGACTCTCGCGCGAGGAGGTCGCAGCCTCGGCGAAGACGTACACCGATCAGGCCTTCAAGGTGCTCGACCGGGAGAAGACGGAGATCCGTTCGAACTCGGAGTGGCTCGACAAGCTCACGCCGGTCGAGATCGTCGAGCTCATGGCGAAGATGACCGTCTCGCGCATGCTCGAGCGCAACGACTTCGCGAAGCGCTTCGAGGAAGGCCGCCCGATCTACCAGCACGAGTTCCTCTACCCGCTCCTGCAGGGCTACGACTCGGTCGCGCTGAACTGCGATCTCGAGCTCGGCGGGACCGACCAGCTCTTCAACCTCCTCGTAGGTCGCGACCTGATGAGTAAATACGGGCAGCGCCCGCAGATGGTCATCACCACGCCGCTGCTCGAGGGCATCGACGCGAAGCTCGAGAACGGTGTCGTGGTCGGCGCCAAGATGTCGAAGAGCGCCGACAACTACATCGGCCTCACCGAGCCGCCGCTCACGATGCATCGCAAGGTGATGCAGGTCGACGACGACGTCATCTTCCGTTACTTCGAGCTCCTCTCCTCGAAGTCGAACGAGGAGATCGCGCAGCTGAAGGCCGAGAAGGCCGCCGGTCGCCACCCCAAGGAGATCAAGGCGCTCTTCGCCCGCGAGATCGTATCGCGCTTCCACGACGACGCCGCGGCCGTCGCCGCGGCCGCCGAGTTCGAGAAGATCTACGCCGGCGACGCCATCCCTGCCGACGTCCCGGAGCACACGCTCACCACCGAGGGCGCGACGCTCTGGATCGCCAAGGCGCTCTCGAGCACGAACCTCGTGAAGTCCACCGGCGAGGGCAAGCGCCTCGTCGAGCAAGGCGGCGTCGAGGTCGATCAGGTCCGAGTGACGGACGTGAACTTCCAGCTCGAGAAGGGCAAGCGCTACCTCCTGCGCGTCGGGTCGAAGAACCGCAGGTTCGCGTACGTCGTGGTCGCGCCGTGACGGCGCGCGCGAGCGCACTCGCTCTCGCGCTCACGACGGCGACCGTGCTCTCCGCATCGGGCTGTGGCCCGAAGCCCGTCGCTGCTCCGACCGCGCCGCCTCCGGTACCGCTCCATCTCGAGTCGGCCTGCGAGCTCGCCCCGTCCGCGGGGCTCGAGTGGGTCGTCGACGCCAAGCCGCGTGCGCTCGCGGAGATCCCCGACCTCATCCCCGTCATCGCGCGGGTCGTGCCCGAGGCGCGCTTCGCCAGCTTCGCCGCCGCGCACGGCGGCATCGACGTGAGGCAGATCACCGATCTGTGCATCGCGAAGTACAGGGAGAGCCTCCTCACGGTGGCGCGCGCGCCGCTCGACCCCACACGTGTCGAGAAGGAGTTCGCCGATCGAGTGACCCACCCCGGCGGGCGCAGCGTCGACGTCGTCAACCCGCCCGTCGTGCGTGTGTGGGGCGAGGTGAACGGAGAGGCGCAACAGCTCGTCCTTTTCGCGCGCGAGATGGTCGCGCTCGAGCAGGGCCGCGCCGGTCCCGTTCGCGCCGCCGAGTCGTTCGCGCTCGGCAAGCTCCGTCGCGCTTCCCCGGTGCTCCGCGGCGCAGCGCTCGGCGGCGTCGCTCGTCTCGTCGGGGACGCTCCGGTTCGTGCGTTCGCGGCAGGCCCGTTCGAGGGCGAGATGGGGCAAGGTCTCGGTGGGCGCGGGCGTGCGAGCACAGCCGTGGGGGTCTCGGCGCGTTTCGTCGGGGCGCCTGCGAAGGTTGCCCTACGCATCGTCCTCACGGGCGCCTGGGGAAAAGACGCGCCCGCGGCGGCCGAGAGACTCGCGGCGGCGGTGCACGTCGTGTCGGAGAGCCCGTTCGGGCGCCTGCTCGGCCTGAACCAGCCCCTCGCCGCGCCCCAGGTGCGCGGCGAGAACGAGGCACTTTTCGTGGACGTCACGCTGGACGCGATGGCGATGGCCCGCGGCCTCCACGACGCGCTCGATGCGGAGATCGGCGACATCATGCGCGGCGGACGACGTTCGCCCGCTTCGACCCCAGGAAATCCGTAAGCTGCTGACCGTCGACCGCCACGCGGTCGTAGTGCATAATTCGGAGCCAAGTGACCGACTTCGCAACCCTACAGAGCTGCACCGAGCTCACGTCCGAGCACGCCAAGCTGGCGGCGAGCTCGTCCGTCGGGATCCGCAACCTGCTCACGCGCGTGGCGGCAATCGCCAAGCCCGGTGAGGGGTGCCCGAAGGTCCTGATGGCCGTCGCGCGGCTCGTCGGGCAGGAGTGGCTCGAAGGCGAGCTGCGCGTCGAGCTCTCGGGTGACGACACTTCGACCACGATGATCGTGATGTGCGACTACGGGGTCGGGATCCGCGAGCGGCTCCTCCCGACCATCCGGTTCGCGGTGCCGATCGACGAGTTCGGCCGGGCCCTCGAGCTGTCGCCGAGGCTCGTCCTGCCCCTCCGCATCTCGGAGCACGAGGGGCTCATCATCCTCACGCCGATCGCGAAGGGCGAGGCAGGGCACTCGCTGCCCGCTCCACAGCTCACAGTCGACGACCTGAGCCTCGGCACCGACGACCGCGCGACCGCACCTCCTCCGGCCAACGAGCTGCAGGTCCTCGACGAGGCCGTGCCGAGCGAGCTCGGTGCGGTGGTCACCCCGCGCGTCGCACGTGCGCCCGGCGCTGCCGCCGAACCGTCGCTGCTTCCAGAGCTCGATGATCCCTTCGCCGACGAGCTCGTCCCGGGCGACGGCGACCACGAAGGGCGGATGGAGTCGGGCCCGGCCGTCGCCGCGAAGCCGAACGCCGACGGCCGAGCGCCGAACGTCCATACCCGCCCCACCGTGCGCCGGATGGTCGCGGTGGACGCCGCGGCGATCGCCGCCCTGCAGCGCCGCGATCCCCGCCGCGAAGAGGAGTGAGGCCCGCGCTACGGCCGAGCTCTGGCGAGGAGCGTTCGGAGCCTGTTTTGCCCCGTCTCACGGGTGGCCCGTTGACGCCGAATGGCTAGCAATGCTACGCGCGCGACCGTGGCACAGTCGACAGCACGCTCCTCCCGGTCCCCCTCCCCCTCCTCCTCTTCTTCTTCTTCTCC
>Ga0105047_10000327_pt1 | contig 76783 bp, 75 predicted proteins | sample MAT04_FD_78384 | JGI IMG/M metagenome (GOLD analysis project Ga0105047, IMG submission 78384) | Freshwater microbial communities from Lake Fryxell liftoff mats and glacier meltwater in Antarctica - MAT-04 (megahit assembly) | ecosystem: Environmental > Aquatic > Freshwater > Ice > Liftoff... | reverse complement strand
GGCGACTCTGACGACGGCGACTTTGACAACGACAACAGCGATGACGACGACAGCAATGACCAGGGAAATAGCGGCCAAGGACATGGCACGAGCCAGAGCAGTCGTCGACGTCGACGTCGACGCAGTTCCGGCGGTGGCTCCGGTGGTAACGGTGGCGGGTCAAACAACGGCGCCAACCAAAGTAGCGACGACCCGCCTAACACAGTCGTCCACGTTCGTGACAACAACCGTGGTTCTGGTTCCGATCAGGTCAGCAGTGTGCGCGGATCCACCCGCCTTGAGGCAAAGAAGCAGCGGCGCCGGGAAGGTCGCGAGGCAGGTCGGCGTCGTACCCCGATCCTGACCGAAGCGGAATTCCTCGCTCGACGTGAAAGCGTCGATCGCGTGATGGTTGTTCGCCAACAGGCGGATCGCACACAGATTGCTGTGCTGGAGGACAACGTGCTCTCGGAGCACTACGTCAACCGGTCAGCATCGACCTCGATGGTTGGCAATGTCTACCTCGGTCGGGTTCAAAACGTATTACCATCGATGGAAGCCGCATTCGTCGATATCGGTCGCGGGCGCAATGCTGTTCTGTACGCCGGCGAGGTCAATTGGGACGCAGTCGGTCTTGCCGGTCAGCCCAAGCGCATCGAACTCGCGCTGAAGTCCGGTGACCCGATCATGGTCCAGGTGACCAAAGATCCCGTCGGCCATAAGGGTGCACGCCTGACTAGCCAGATCTCGTTGCCAGGTCGTTACCTGGTCTATGTGCCCGGTGGATCAATGACGGGAATCAGCCGTCGACTGCCCGACAGCGAGCGCTCACGTTTGAAGAAGTTGCTTCGATCAGCGTTGCCAGCCGACGCCGGCGTTATCGTGCGCACTGCCGCTGAGGGTGCTACTGAGGAGCAAATCAGTCGCGATGTGGCTCGCCTGACCTCACAGTGGGAAAAGCTCAACGAGAAGACATCGAGTGTCAAGGCACCAGAGTTGCTTCACGGAGAGCCAGATCTGGCCACACGAGTGGTCCGCGACATCTTCAACGAGGACTTTTCCGCACTTCACGTGTCAGGTGACCGAGCGGCTGGCCTGATCGAGGAATACATCAGCGCCGTTGCCCCAGATCTCAAGGATCGGGTCAAGCGATGGACGTCCAACCAGGACGTGTTCGCAGCCAACCGGATCGATGAGCAGCTTGCGAAGGCGCTTGACCGCAAGGTCTGGCTACCATCGGGTGGTTCCTTGGTTATTGATCACACTGAAGCCATGACTGTGGTCGATGTCAATACCGGCAAGTTCATTGGTCAGGGTGGCAACCTCGAAGAGACGGTGACCAAGAACAACCTCGAAGCCGCTGAGGAGATCGTCAGGCAACTGAGGCTGCGCGATGTCGGTGGGATCATCGTGATCGACTTCATCGATATGGTCCTGGAAGACAACCGTGACCTCGTGCTGCGCAGACTCCTAGAGTGCCTTGGGCGAGATCGCACCAAGCACCAGGTCGCCGAGGTGACGTCGCTGGGTCTTGTCCAGATGACCCGCAAGCGGATTGGGCAAGGACTGCTTGAGACATTCAGTGAACCTTGCGAGTGCTGCAATGGTCGGGGGGTCAAGGTGCAAGCCAATCCCGTAGACCAGGCTCCAGATGAAGAACCGAACCAGCCACGGCGGCGCCGTGCTCGGCCCGCTGGCCCGATTCCCGGAGCTCCCACTCAGGCGAAGGCTCAAGGCGCTGATGGTGACGATTCAGACGACTCTGAGGCTGGAAAGACTGACCTCGAAGGAGTTGTCAGCGAGGCCTTAGTTCCCGAGGGAGCGCCGTTGGAAACTATTGACTCGCAGGATTCGCAGACACCGGAATCTGCACCGGAATCTGCATCTGAATCGGTGCCGGAATCGGCACAGCAAGGTGATGAGGCGGAAGTCTCCTCACCCGAGACTTCCCAGGATGAGCCGTTGCCGTAGTATTGAGTAGTTAGCGAGTGCAAAAGCGCTGCTGACCGCCCAGACCAAGCATTTCTGGCAAGCTGCATGTTCAAGGAAACTAGATGCGTAGCAAGCTGAATGAATGTGACAGCCTGATTTGACAATCTAACCTCGAGGTCGCGAGGCCTGGGTCCTGGAAACGGGATCCGTCGAAGCGACTAGCCAGAGATTAGAAGGTTAGACCGAACACCTGAACTGCACCAATCTTCAATGCCAAAGATCTTCAATGCCAAAGAGGGAGAAGCCCGTGTACGCGATCGTGCGCGCCGGAGGCCGGCAAGAGAAAGTCGCCGTAGGCGATGTCTTTCAGACCAACCGGATCAAAGGGGAACCTGGGTCGACAGTGTCACTGCCGGCTGTGTTGCTTGTCGACGGTGACCAGATCACCCATGACGCCGCAGCCCTAGGGAACGTCTCGGTGACTGCCGAGATCGTCGAGCACCTCCGGGGCAAGAAGATCGAGATCGGCAAGTTCAAGAACAAGACTGGCTACCGCCGTCGTCAGGGTCACCGTCAAGAACTGACCACTGTCAAGATCGCAACAATCGGAGCAGGGAAGTAGCGCGATGGCACATAAGAAAGGTGCATCGAGCACCAGAAACGGTCGTGACTCTAACGCGCAGCGCCTCGGCGTTAAGCGCTTCGGCGGTCAAGAGGTCAATGCCGGCGAGATCATTGTGCGCCAGCGCGGAACTCACTTCCATCCAGGCGAGAACGTTGGCCGTGGCGGAGATGACACGCTGTTTGCCCTCGCTGCCGGTGCAGTCGAGTTCGGTACCCGTCGTGGCCGTCGCGTGGTCAACATCGTTACCGTCGCCGAGTAGATTTCTTGCGCCGGTCATGAGGTCGGCGCGCTGATCGGCGAAAAGTCGCCGATCCCCAGTCAGGAGAACCATGACGACCTTTGTCGACCGTGTACTCCTGCACGCTCAGGCAGGTGACGGCGGAAACGGTTGTGCTTCGGTGCACCGCGAGAAGTTTAAACCCCTCGGTGGTCCAGACGGCGGTGATGGTGGCCGCGGTGGCGACATCATCTTGGTCGTTGAGTCGGGCTCTTCGAGCTTGCTGGACCTCCACCGATTGCCTCACCGGCGCGCCAGCAACGGCGGCGTCGGCAAGGGTTCTCACCGCTGCGGGGCGGATGCCGACAACGTCCTAATTGCTGTTCCAGAAGGCACTGTCGTCTCGACTCCAGATGGTGAAGTTCTGGCTGACCTCGTCGGTGTTGGCACCCAATTCGTGTTAGCCCAAGGGGGTCGTGGGGGATTGGGGAACTCGTCGTTGGCAAGCCAACGCCGCAAGGCCCCTGGCTTCGCATTATTAGGTGAACCTGGTGATTCTCGTGAGGTCGTCGTTGAGGTCAAGACGCTTGCTGATATCGGTCTTGTCGGTTTCCCCTCGGCCGGTAAGTCAAGTCTGGTGTCGGTACTCAGCGCAGCCAAACCCAAGATCGCTGACTACCCTTTTACGACCCTCGTGCCGAACCTGGGAGTCGTCTCGATCGGCGGTACGACGTTCACAGTCGCTGACGTCCCCGGTCTGATTCCCGGAGCTAGTGAAGGTAAAGGCCTGGGTCTGGAATTCTTGCGCCATATCGAGCGGTGCTCGGGCCTGGTGCATGTTGTTGACTGCGCGACTCTTGAGCCTGATCGTGACCCGCTCAGCGACATTGACGTCCTTGAGGCAGAACTTGCGGCCTATGGCGGATTGGAAGATCGACCGCGGATCGTCGCTCTGAACAAGGCCGATGTTCCTGAGGCTGCAGAACTGGCTGAGCTGGTCAAAACGTCGATCGAAGAACGCGGTTGGCCAGTCTTCATCATCTCTGCCGTGACTCATTCTGGGCTGCAAAATCTCACATATGCCATGGCTGAGTTGGTCAAGACGCATCGAGCCGACGTCGCCGCTAACGAAGAACCCAACGTCATCGTGATCAAGCCCAAGTCGGTCGACGATTCCGGCTTCGAGGTGATCGCAACTGAAGAGGGTTACCTCGTGAAGGGATTGCGGCCGCAGCGTTGGGTCCGCCAGACCGACTTTAGTAACGAGGAGGCCGTCGGCTTCCTTGCCGACCGCCTAGCCCGACTCGGCGTCGAAACCGAGCTGATCAAGCTCGGGGCCAAGCCCGGTGCGACTGTGATGATCGGCGAAGAGGGTGACGAGGTCGTGTTCGACTGGCAGCCCTCGATCCATGCTGGCGATGAAGCCGCAGCCGCTCCTCGAGGAACGGACCGTCGACTGGAGCAGTGGTGAGTGGGACAAGCAAACATGGCTCAGTGGCTCGCGAAGAAATTGCTAACGCTTCACGCGTAGTCATTAAGGCTGGCTCATCATCTCTGACCACTCCAGAGGGACAAATCGACCATAAGCGGGTCATCGAACTCGTCGATGTAGTCGCGTCGCACCGCGCACGTGGCAAGCAGGTGGTGCTGGTCTCTAGTGGTGCGATCGCTGCGGGGCTGGGACCGCTGAATCTGAGCAAGCGCCCCACCGACCTCGCGACAGCGCAGGCCGCAGCCAGCGTTGGACAAGGGATACTCCTCGCTGCGTACGCCAGTCGCTTCGCGACGCACTCCCTAGGTGTCGGACAAGTTCTCCTGACTGCCGACGATTTTGGTCGTCGGGTGCACTACCGCAATGCTCAGCGCACCCTCAATCGCCTCCTCGACTTGGGAATTGTGCCTATCGTCAACGAGAACGACACTGTCGCCACAGACGAGATTCGATTCGGCGATAACGACCGTCTAGCGGCGTTGGTGGCGCACTTGGTACGTGCTGACGCGCTGGTTTTGCTCAGTGATGTCGATGCCCTCTACACAGAACACCCATCCAACCCCGGCGCACAACCCATCTATGATGTGGCCCATTCCGGAAGAATTGACGAGGTTGACGTTACCGGGGCGGGAAGTCACGTCGGTCGAGGTGGGATGCGCACGAAGGTGGCAGCCGCAGCAATCGCCACTGACGCAGGGATACCCGTTCTCCTGACCTCAGCGGCGCGGGCCGCGCAGGCGCTCGCCGGAGAACCCGGCGGGACGCTGTTCCAGCCGACCCGGACACGGCGAGCGAGTCGATTGCTTTGGCTAGAACATGCATCGGAATCACGCGGTCGCATTCTGGTCGATGCCGGTGCTGTGAGGGCGCTGACGCAACGCAATGCCTCGCTGCTGCCCGCTGGCGTTACTGCGGTTGAGGGCGACTTTGAGGCTGGCGATCCAGTAGATGTGGTCAGTCCTTTAGGCGTCGTGATCGCTCGTGGATTGGTCAACTACGACGCTGATGAGGTACCCACTTTGCTGGGTCGTACCACTCATGACTTGGCCGCCGAATTGGGTCCGATGTACCAGCGCGAGCTTATCCATCGAGACGATCTGGCCATTGTTAACGATCGCCACGTACGATAGGTCTGTGAATACTTCCGATTCCCTAACCACCCGTGAGGTAGCTGCGCGCGCGAAAGTCGCTGCTGCTGACTTGGCGCTAGCCACGCGTGCCACTAAGGACGCAGCTTTGCTGGACATAGCTGACGCTTTGGTGGCAGCCGAATCGCAAATCACCGAGGCGAATGCCCTTGACCTAGCTGCCGCCCGAGTAAACGGCACTTCCGCGGCGCTGATTGATCGATTGACCATCACCGGCGAGCGGCTTGGCGTCATCGCTGATGCTGTGCGGGATGTCGCCGAATTGCCTGACCCCATTGGCGAAGTCATTCGCGGCTACACGCTGCCCAACGGACTGCGGGTGCTGCAACGCCGAGTCCCAATGGGTGTCATTGGAATGATCTATGAAGCCCGACCAAACGTGACAGTGGACGCTGGCGTACTTGCACTCAAGAGTGGCAACGCAGCGCTTCTGCGAGGGTCCTCTTCGGCGTATCACACAAATCAGGCGCTGGTGAGCGTCATGCGCAGCGCACTTGCTCACACGCCACTTCCCGTCGACTCGATTCAGTTGGTGCCCGGCACCACTCACGCATCGGTCACAGAGTTGCTCACCGCCAGGGGATTGGTCGATCTCATCATTCCTCGTGGCGGGGCTAGCCTGATCAAGTCGGTGATCGAACAGGCGACGGTTCCGGTTATAGAGACAGGTGTCGGGAACTGCCACGTGTACGTCGATGCGGCTGCTGACTTGGACAAGGCAGCGAACATATTGCTCAACGCTAAGACCTCGAGGCCAAGTGTCTGTAACGCAGCCGAGACGGTCCTGATTCACACGGATGTTGCTGAGCAGTTCCTTAAAGCTGCCTTGCCGTTGCTCGCTGAGGCGGGCGTGACGCTGCATGGCGATGACGAGATCCTACGGCTGGCGCGCGGTTCGGACGTGCCGGTCGTGGCGGCTAACGACGCCGATTGGGAGCAGGAGTACTACTCATTGGATATTGCGGCCCGCATCGTGCCAAATATCGATGCAGCGATCGCCCACATCAGTCGCTGGTCGACCGGGCACACAGAGGCAATCGTCAGTGACTCGGCCACGGCGATCAGCGCATTCACTGATGAGGTTGACTCCGCTGTGATCATGGTCAATGCCTCGACGCGCTTTACCGACGGCGCCGAATTCGGGTTCGGTGCCGAGATCGGCATCTCCACCCAGAAGCTGCATGCCCGTGGTCCGATGGGGTTAGCGGAGCTAACGAGTACAAAGTACGTCGTAACGGGCGACGGACACGTGCGTTCGTAGCAGCAATAGCGGTAGAGTCCAGCCATGTTTGCTTACCTGATTGCCAATGCCGAGCCCCTGACAGGCGCCTACCCCGGTGGATCAAGCCTGGAAAACCCTGTTCCGGCTGCTGTCGCGCACTTCACGACTGATATTGGTTACGGCATCTTTGCGTTTGTTGTCCTGGCCGCCCTGCTATTCACTGTCACGCGACTGAACATGGACCGCTAGCAGTCGGTTCCCAAGACCGACCCATTGGTCGTGTCGACAGTTCTGCGTGCCGCGGTGGCTCCTGCCTGATCCCGGTTTGCCGGCAACTCGTAAGGTTCACTGTGTGCCGACCAACCGATCGACAGTCTCTCGGGTCGGCGTATTCGGAGGCACATTTGATCCGATTCACATTGGCCATCTAGTTGTGGCATCTGAGGTCGCCTACCAGTTGCAGCTTGACGAGGTCGTATTTGTCCCCACCGGTGAGCCCTGGCAGAAATCCTTAAGCCAGGTAACGCCGGCAGCTATTCGAGTGGACATGGTAGCTGCTGCTATCGCGGGCAACCCGCGATTCTCGTTGAGCTTGGTGGACGTTGAGCGTGCCGGTCCGACGTTTACGGTCGACACCTTGACAGACTTAGCCGCGCAGCGGGATTCGAGCTGCGAGTTCTTCTTCATTATGGGAGCCGACGCAGTGCAGACAGTTGGGACCTGGCGCGATGCGCAGCGCCTTGGTGATCTCGCAACATTCGTCGCTGTGAACCGGCCAGGACACGACGGCGTGGGCACGCGCGAGCAGGCCGTAGCTGGCTCTGAATTGGTCGGATCAGAACCTGTTCTACAAGCGGGGCCCATTGGTGTGCTCTACGTTCAGACTCCCTCGATCGATCTATCCTCAACGCAATGCCGGGAGCGGGTCGCACTCGCAGCGCCGTTGACCTACCTGATTCCAGAAGCTGTCGAGGCGATTATCGTCAAGAATGGCCTCTACGGGGTTCAGCTCTCATGAGTAGGCGCCTCGTTGTCGGACTCGGCACACTGATGCTTGCCATCGTCTGCATCATGATCGCCGTACTGGTTCGGACTCAACCGTCAAAGACCGTTCTGCCAACGCCTTCACCATCCCAAAGCCAAAAGCCGCACCAGACCACTTTGCTTGTAGCCGTGCGCAACGACATTGGGGAAATCGCCGACGCGGTCGTGATTGGCACAGAACCAAATCCTGCGCGAGGTAGTTGGCTGTCTATCCAGCCAGGTCTGGGTGTGGACATCACTGACACCGGGACTGTGACGGTCGCTAAGACTGGCCCGTGGGACCCCAAAGACAGTGCTAACCAGATCGGCAACCAGCTTGGCGCAAAGGTGGCTGGCGGATTCGTCATGGATCGCCTCGCTTTCGCGGCCGTCGTCGATGCTGTCGGCGGTGTCATTGTCGACATAAAGACCAAGGTCGTTGGCGTTGTAGATGGCACGAAGGTCGTTGTAGCAAAGCCAGGAAAGCGACGGCTCTACGGACCCGCGGCCGCGAACTACGCGATCACGCTGAGCCCTGGTGAAGATCAAGCGGCCAGGATGGCTCGTTTCGACGATGTCTTGTCCCAGGTCATCCTCAAGCTACCTGGAAACACCGACCGTGTGCGAAGCATTGTCGGCAGTTTGGGATCGTCGTCACGGATCTCTGCCTCGCCCGACGATATTGCCAACGTCTTGCTGACTTATCAGACCGCCCTCGCAGGGGAGTCAGTTCGCGTTGCGAGCATGCCGGCGACTGTCGTTGGGAAGAGCGCTGCGGCCTCGTATACGGTCGAACCGGTAGCAGTGACTCAGATTGCCAAGACGCTCTTTGAGCCGTCGATCTTTGTCCCGGGCACGAACGATGCGCTTGACCGGATTCGGGTGTTTTCGGCTGGATCGACCTACCCCAAAATGATGCTAGCGCGCCAGGCGATTTTCGCTGCTGACTTCATATTTGTATGGGGCGGCAGCCAGCCTCCGGCAGTGTCGAGCCAAATCTGGGTGGCTGATGACAAGTCCAAGATACTGATCGGGACCCCGCTTCAACAGACCCTCGGCCTTGCGCAAGTCCCAGTGACGCAGAATGCCGAACGTACTGCCGGAGTTCAGGCAACTGTCGCCATCGGGCGCGACTTTGCTGGCGGTTCGCAGTCAGTGACTCCGTCAGCTTCCAAGAGTGGCTAGCCAGGCAACTAGCATGCTCGGTTGGTCGATATGGGACGCTTGTCAGATGCCAGCATCATCTCGAGCCATTGAACTTGCGCTAGCCGCAGCTCAGGCTGCATCAGACAAACTCGCCCAAGACATCGTTGCCCTCGACGTGAGCGGGCACCTTGCGCTCTCAGATGTGTTTGTCATTTGTTCGGCTGCCAACGACCGTCAAGTCCATGCCATCGTCGATGAAGTCGAGCACCAGCTACTCGTACTTGGCGAAAAACCGCTGCACAGGGAGGGCCAACGAGACGGTCACTGGGTCCTGCTTGATTACCCCGATATCGTTGTGCACGTCCAACTCGACGAGACCCGCAAGCACTACCGGCTAGAACGACTTTGGAACGACTGCCCCACGATTGCTTTGCCCGTGGACACCGCGGCTGCAGTTGCCCAGGGAAGTCTCGGCCCTGGTGGTGCGTTCTGAGCGGTCGCAAGGTCGTGTTGTGGCGCCACGGTAGAACCTCTTGGAACGCTCAGCGCCGGTTTCAGGGTCACAGCGACGTCGAGCTTGATGAGGTTGGCTTAGCTCAGGCCCAGGCGACGGCTTCCCAACTCGCGCTGCTCAAGCCGGACAAGATCGTCAGCAGTGACTTGCTGCGCGCCAACGTTACTGCTAACGCTCTTGCGACGCTGGTGGACTTGCCTGTCACCACCGATGTCGATTTGCGCGAGACCAGGGCTGGCCGCTGGGAGGGGCTGACACGTCCTGAGTTAGAGCGCAAGTACGGCGACGAGTTGGCTGCCTGGGCGGCAGGATCCAACCTGGCGCCAGGTGGGGGAGAGCGACGCAGTGAAGTCGCAACTCGCATGATGAGAGCGATTAATAGGGCCCTTGACGACGTTCCAGCTCAGGGTTGCCTAGTGATCGTCACACACGGTGGTTCGGCGCGCGCAGCCATCGGCAGCATGCTGAGCTTGCCGGTGGCGCATTGGGGCATCTTCGGGGTGTTGACCAACTGTGCGTGGTGTGTGCTGACCGAGGCAAACGGCAGGACAGACTCGTTGGTGGATATCTCATCTGGACCCACCGCGACTTTCCCTGACGTGCCGCCAACCCCGCCTTGGCGGTTGGTCGAGTACAACGCGAGCTCACTACCTACCGAGGGTCTAGCCGACGACAGGTGAGGGTCCTCTATCGATCTGCGCTAGCCGGTGATGTAACTCATGAGCGACTTGCGTTCTTCCTCAAGCATGTCGATGCGAGCCTTGACTATGTCACCGATACTGACAATCCCGATCAGCACAGCGTCCTCATCGAGAACTGGAATGTGGCGGACCCGCTGCTCAGTCATTTGAAGTGCAAGATCCTCAACAGCATCGCCGGCAGCACAGGTAGCCACGACCGCGGTCATGATTTGGGATACGGGTGCATCGAGGATGATTGCACCTGAGGAATTTAGTGCTCTTGCGACGTCGCGTTCCGACGCGATGCCGGAGATATGGCCACCGTCGCTGGAGACAACAGCGGCACCGATGCGGAATTCGGCGAGTTTGGCGAGTAGCTGCGAGACAGTCGAGTCAGGGGTAACAGTCGCGACGAAACCACCCTTATTGGCTAGCAGAGCTGAGATCTTCATCGTGGCCTCCTGTTGCCGAACTGAAATTCTGCTCCTTTGAAACTGGCAGATGACCATGGTGGCGTGTATCGCCTCGCTTGTCATCCGCAGTTTGGTTAATTTTCTACTCAACTAGGCGAACTGGTTGACCGTTGAGGTCGGTCGACCAGGTTGTTGTGTCCTCGTTGCCGCTCGGGTACTGGAAACGGATCCTGAACCAGCACCCGAATGAATCGCTGTCGTTGCAGGTGTAATTGGTGGGGATGGTGAGTCGAATCGTCTGCTTCTTACCGTTCCAGCCACTGCCAGAGGACACATTCGTCAACTGGCAACTGGAATTGAGGGCGACCATCGCTGCAGCGGAGCCGATCACGTCACCTGCACCCTTGCAGTCGGTCAACGCTAATGCTGTCGCCCCACCTAGACCATCGCTGGGCGGGAGAATAGTGATTGTTCCAGGGTTGGCAGCGTCACCAGCATCGAAGAGGTTGATATCGACTGTCATACCTGCCAGCGCGGAGCTGATTCGTGACAGATAGAACAGCGTATTTGTCGCTGGGGTGTTTTGGTACATCGACATATAGCCGTAACCGGCAATGGAGACGTTGGACGCGCTACCGCTGCCGACGCTTGCCCGCAGTGCGTAGCGATTGTGGCCTGACCAAGCTACCGAGGGGTATTCAGTTCTCGAACTCAGCGCCGCAGCACTGGAAGTACCCATCGGAAGATTGGTGCGAACCTGGATGTAGTAGTCACCGATAGTGGGATTAGTGATGGTGCACAAGGGCACCCACTGGCGGAACACCCGGGCGAGTTCGGAGTCGTAGGTCGCGACCTTCGTGCTGTCCAACGTGTTGGCAAAGTTGATGCTATTTCCCCACCCCTTGTACTGCTGGGTGCAGGTGGGAACGACTGTCGCTGATAACGCATCTCCTGAGGAAAGGGGTTCGCGTACAGCGAATGTCGTGACTGCCTGGCTGGCATTACTGTCAAATTCCTGGTCGCCAGTGCAGTAGGCAGTTGTGTCGCCCTTTATGTATCGGCCGGCAGCATCGCCGGCAACCGAGGAGTACGGGTTGGGTATGTCCTTGGTCCAAGTGGTAGGCAGATTGGTGCCGCAGTGATCGTTTACATGGACCATCGCGGGATCGAAGACCTGCAGAGTCAGCGACGACATGGCCTGCTTCACGCTGACCTTGTAGAAGTAGCCGATCGCGTTGTAGTCGGTATTTACGTTTCCAGTGCAGCCCGAGTTACCGCTGGAACAAGCTCTCGTTGCGTACTGGTCGCCGTTGGCTTTTGGTGCTCCAGGTCCGGCGACATTGGCCCAGAATTGGGGTGTTGTTGCGCATCCTGATGCGGCGACCGAAGCTGATCCATCTCCGGCGGGCGGCTCATTTCCAAAGAGGTTGCATGGACTGCCCATTAGCACTGGCCCGCGATATTCGGCGACGGCCGTGCGTGTGAGCCACTCGGTGCCGCTACCGAACAGATAGCCGAAGAAGTTCTTGACAGGTGTTCGAATGGTTACACGTAACTGCGAGGTGCGAGCGCCAGCTATAGCGGTCACTGACGTGGTCCCGACGCTGCTGGTTGCGCCGTTGACGTAGCCGTTGCGAGTTGACGCGTCGCGGGCAGCTGTGGTCGATGTTGCCAGGCTTCCGGGCATATAGACCGAACCCGCGAGCGCACCGGCATCGGCTGCCACCTGAATCTTCTGGCCCTGGTAGTACCAGTTTGCGATATCGATGCCAATAGCTGCCGCGCCCATAAACAGCGGCAGCATCATCATCGATGCCATGACGGCAACAACCCCACTGTCGTCCCCCCACCGCGCCGCCCCCCACCGCGCAGCCTTCCCCGTTGAGTGTTGAGTTGTTGATGCTTTTTCATGATCGAATGCATCAACAACTTCACAGTCAACGGGAAGGGTGCGGGAGTCGGGGGGCTTCAAGAAGCTCGCCTACTTGTAGTTCTGGGCGATTTGCACGACTGCGGGACCCATGACGACGAGCATCAGGACCGGCAGAACGAACATCATCATCGGAAAGAGGATCTTGACGGGCACCTTCTGTGCCTTCTCTTCGGCGATCTGACGGCGCTTGATGCGTAGCTCACGGGACTGTAGCGCCAGGATGTCTCCGAACGGTGTGCCACGCTTCTCGGCCTGGACGCAGGTCGCACAGAACCGACGCAAGTCATCATCGCCGGTTCGTTCGGCTAGCGCGTGCAATGCCTCCGCACGCGATTTGCCCATCGTTATCTCTTGCACGACCCTCCCGAACTCCTCGCTTAGCGGGCCGTCGGTGTTCTGTGAGACCAGCTTTAGCGCGGAGTCGAAGCCGATGCCAGCGGCAAGCGTGAGGTTGAGCATGTCCACGAAATCTGCCATCGAGCGCTGCATCTGCGACGCGCGCTTCTCAGCCGCCTTGGTCAAGAAGTAGTCGGGGATGTAGAAGCCACCAAGGGCAAATAGCGGGACTAAGAATATGAAGAGCTTGGGGAACAGCGTCGTCGAAATGAAGAGACCCAAAGCCGATCCAACGACCAACGCTAACGCCTTAATTGCCAACACCCGGTTGATATCCCAACCCTCTGGGAATCCGGCATGGTCCAGACGGCTTTCCAACTTCGCGAGGCGCTCACCGGGGGTCAACCTCTTGCCCAGGCGAAGCATGAGGGCGAGCACCGGGTCGATGAGTCGAGCGCGCGTCCCGCTGCGGGTATCTAGGACGCGAGTTCGGCCGGCCTCGCGGGTGACACGCAAGAGGGTTTGCTGACCTTCGGTCTCGCGCTTACCAAGAGCAGCAATGACGATGAAGATCAGCGATAAGACTACGCAAGCCGCCGCGAGGATTGTGGTTGTTGATCCCATGTCAGATCTCCACCTTCACCACTGCTCGGCCCCACAAATAACCACACAGCAGCATGATTGCTGCGACACCGAGCATGACCATGCCAATGGCTGTGGTGAGGAAGAACATGAAGTACTCGGGGCGGATCACCGCCATGAACGCCAGCACCAAGAAGGGCAGCGAGATCAGCACGAGCAGTGACAGTCGACCCTCGGCCGACAGGGCCCGCACATGCCTGGCCATCTGCACGCGTTCGCGTAGTGTCGCGGCGACTGTGTTCAACAACTCAGACAGGTTGCCGCCGTGCATTGCTTGTAGCCGCATGGCCATCACGACCATGCGCAGGTCCGGGCACTTCATCCGATCTGCAGTGTCCTCGAGGGCATCGGGAATCGAAGTGCCGAGGCGAGTTTCGATGAGGACCCGGCTGAGCTCGTCAGCCATCGGTCCCTCGGCTTCTTCGGCTGTGGTCTCCAACGCCTGGCCAACGGCCGCGCCGGCTGACAGGGCGCTCGCGAGGGAAGTGAGCATGTCCGGCATATCGTTGACGAAACGAACCTGGCGCTTGCTCACCTTCGCCCGCATCACCAGAACCGGAATTGCTACGCCGATAAGAAAGCCGAACACTCCTGCCGGTATCGATGCCGAGGACGCCAAGAACATCGTGATAGCGCCGAGCGCACCGCAGCCCATCGACATGAGCACGAATTCTTCGGGCTTGAAGCTCATTCCAGCAGCGGCCAGCCCGATTGTCAGCTTCTCGCTCCACCCCTGCTTCTCGAGGATCTGCGCCGTACGCGTGGAACTACCCTCTCGCAGGCGTGCAAGTAGGGATTCGACTTCCGGGTCCTGCTTACCTGCGCGGTTGGTGCCTGAATAGGTCGCGACGCGTTCGGCGAGGGCGGATCCTTGCTTACTCGAACCCGACGGCTTCACCAACAGAACCAGAATGACGATCGTAGAGCTGACAAGGCCAGCAATGCTGATAGGTAGCAGAAGGCTATTCATTACCGGTCACCGCCAGCGTCCGCCGGAGCCAACCTCAGCATCGGTGAGGAAGATGCCGCGGTCCAGGCTTAGACCTGCGTCAATGATCTTTTGGTAGCAGGTGGGGATGAGGCCGGCGGGTTCGAGCGGGGTAGAAGCGCCTCGGGCACTCGTCGGTCGAACGAATACGTCCTGCATCGAGATGATGTTGCCTTCCATGCCCGTGATCTCCACGATATGTGTGACAGCGCGGGTGCCGTCTCGCATGCGGGTTTGGTAAACGATGATGTCCAGAGCCGCTGCGATCTGGTGGAAGACGGCTTGCTGGTCGATCTTCATGCCAGCGATTGCGCACATGCCGTCGATGCGGGTAAAGCAGTCGCGAGGACTGTTCGCGTGCACGGTTCCCATCGAGCCTTCGTGGCCGGTGTTCATTGCCTGGAGCATGTCCATAGCAGCGAACCCGTCACGAATCTCGCCAACCACGACGCGGTCTGGGCGCATCCGTAAGGATTCCTTGACCAACGCGCTCAGAGTCACTTCCCCCTTACCTTCGATGTTGGGAGGGCGACCTTCCAGACGAATCCAGTGGTCGTGGTCGAGCTTGAGTTCGGCGAGGTCCTCGATGGTGACAATGCGCTCGTGTTTGGGGAAGAACTGGCTAAGCATGTTCAGAGTCGTCGTCTTACCTGAACCAGTACCACCGGCGACAAGGATGCTCAAACGCGCCTCGACAGCGTTTCGCAAGAACTCAGCTGCTGCCGGAGATAACGTACCGAAGGTCACCAAGTCCTCGATCGTGTACTTGTCTTCGGAGAACTTTCTGATGGTGATCGCCGTGCCGTCGACTGCCAAGGGAGCGATGATCGCATGCACGCGCGACCCATCAGGCAGGCGCGCATCAACCTTCGGGCTGGACTCGTCAATGCGGCGGCCGATTCGAGACACGATTCGATCCAGGATGCGACGGATGTGAGCCTCATTGTCGAAGGCGACGTCCGTGCGTTCGGTCCTGCCAGCGCGCTCGATCCAGACGTTGTAGGGGCCGCTGGTCATGATTTCGGTGATTGTCGGGTCGCGTAGTAGCGGCTCTAACGGGCCGAGTCCGACGACTTCCTGGGCGATCTCGATAGTCAATCGGGCGCGTGCTTCTGCCGACATCGGAATATCAATATGCTCCAGCGCTTGCTGCAATTCCACCGTAACCATCGAACGCAACTCGTCATCGGTTGTGCTCGCATCGGCGAGGCGAGTGCCAAGATTCTTCACCACGACGGCGCGAGCTGCGGCGCGGACCTCCGCGTACTGGTCGACGGGTGCGACCGCGCGAGCCGATTCACCTGCGCGGGGTTCTGGAACCGTCGGTGCGGCCATGCGTCCGGCACGTGACTCCTTCAGCCGTTCAGCCAGGCTCATGCTGTCGACACCCTTTTTAACTTGAGTAGGGATCGTTTGGCGGGCGCTCGTTCGGGCGCGCTCACCACGTGCAATTCGCTGGTCGCCAGAGCGGGCGCAGGCGAGTTTATCCCTTGCGCCCAACCTCGCAGTGCTGCCGAAATCGGGTGGCGTGGGTCTGCCAGGCTCAGAAGTTTGCCGCTGTTGGTAGCAGTGGGCATATCCAGCGATGCCGGGATTTCTGCAGCCACCTCAAAGTTCAACGCATGCGCGATATCCGCAGTGGTGATACCGACTCGCTCGCCGGCTTTATTGATTATCAGCGATATCGTTCCGGCGAAGTTGAGCTCATCTAGCATCTCGAGGGCCAACGCCGTGTTCTTGACACTCGCTGCATCTGGGGTGCAGATCAGTGCGAGGTGGTCGGCGAGGTCGAGCACGCTCAAGACGTGCTCAGTCGCATACGGCGGACAGTCGATGATGACATGGTCAAAGTCGGCGCAGGCGATCTCGACGATCCGGGTCACGAGTTCGGGGGAGATCTCGGCGGCTTCTTCGGGTCGTTTAGGTGCCGCCATGACCGCGGCGCCAGAGGAGTGCTCGAGGAACGCTGTGTGCAGGGACGCGGAATCTAGTGAACCCGCCAGGCAGACCAAGTCGGTGATGCATCTTCCCTGCTTGAGATTCATGAGTAGCTGCACGTCGCCGGACTCAAGGTCAAGGTCCAGGAGGCAGACTTTTTGGTTCAGTTCATTGGCAAGCAATGCTGCGAGGTTTGTGGCAAGGCTTGTCTTTCCGCATCCACCCTTGGAAGCAAAGACTGCCGTCACTGTTCCGTGGGAAGTCGACCCGCCGACTCCTGCCGCTTGGCTGCTGGCCTTTGCCATTACGCGTTGTGAGGCCGCCACCAAGGACGGGAGGTCGCTCTCGCCGACAACGTCACTGGCGCCGGCCCGAATCGCTTCAAGCACCGTGGTTGTATCGACACGTCGCCTCAGCCAAATGACTCCGACGCTCGGGTGCACCCGGCAGGCCTGCTCAGTTACACGAGCAGCGACTCCAGCATCCACGCTAGGGCCGATGATCACTAGGGGGTCGCCGGAGTCTCGGACGTGGGCCGCGACTTCAGAGGCGTCAGTCAAGATCGCAGCATTAGCGCCGAGTGCCTGCCGTACCGCATTGGCAACCGACGCGTCGAATTCGAGAACGACTGCCATGTCATTCCTCCTGTCGGGACTGCGTATCGGTCGGTTCGCTCTGCACGTTGCAAACCTCCCTTGGCTGCTTCGGGTTGTCTATTTGGGTTCCTCTATTTGGGCAAAAGGCCCAGATAGAGGGAACTGGAAGGGACCGCGACGAGTTTCGCGGCGTCACGGGGGGTCAGCGCGAAAGTGACGATGGTGCTCGGCACGCTCTTGTTGGCAGAATCCGCGCCCTTGCCGATAGCGGTTGCGGGGCCAACTGCTATCACCGAAGCCGACGGGAGTAGGACTGTGCCAGTTCCTCCTGCCGTGTTGTAGATGATCACCTTCGAACCCGGTTGGACGAACCCCGCGACACGTGCTGGGTCGTTGAACTCCACGCTGACTGCATTGGTGCCCGGGGGGATTGGCAGTCCGCCCGTGGCGGCGGCAGTGGCGAACTGCCGCGGGATGAGAACTTGGCCAGTGAAGATCGGGACTGTCGTGATAAGTCCGGCCACCTTGGTCAGGGCAGGCAGGGCACTGGCTGGCGCGGCATTGAGGTCAACCTGGACAGTTCGCACAGATGCATCGGTGAGCGAGTCCGCAGGAGTGCCTGGCGCAATGTCACCAGTCGCCACAAGAACTTGCCTTGTTGAACCCGAGGCCTGCGATGTGCCTTGGCTCAACGACAAGTAGAGAGCGCCACCTGCTATCACAAGAGTGAGAGAGGCGAAAATCAACAGCAGTTTTCTAGCCATGATTGTCCTCTCGCTCTGGTGAAACTAGTGGCGCTCTTTGCTTGTTAATCGTCGCCTGGTAATTGGGTGTGGGTAGCCGATTGCGGGCGACCACCCACACCCAGTGGTTGGAGTTGGCTAGGCCGCGCTTACGGAGCTACCAACCTTGTTGAAGTTGTTCGACACTGCAGAACCGAGGAAGAATACGGCTGCAATGACAACGAGGGCGATACCGGCAACAAGCAGTCCGTATTCAACGGCGCTGGCTCCGGTGTCTTTGCTCCTACTCAATACGGTGCGAATTCGACTCATCATGGTGGACTCCTAATGTCATTTCTGTCGGTTTAGTAGTGGCCCGAATCGAATGCCATCTGTGACTCCGAAGCGGTTGTTACGAATGTGATTTCGGTGTCCAGGGGGTGCCGGTTGAGTTGGTGCATCCAAACGGGTGACTGAAAGTTCAAGTAATCTCCCCCAAGTGGGCAACAAGTTAGGAATTGGATAAAGCGGGGTTGTCCTCGCGCCGACAAAAGACTTATGGAAGCTGCCCGAGGCGGTCGATCATGGTGTGCCCAAAGTTGGCGTGCCGTGCTAACGCGCCATCATGAAGCCGGTCGTCATAGAGCTGGTCTTTGTAGAGCTGGTAGCGGTACCAGCGGGCGCGGTAGCAGTGGTCGCGATTCGGTGAACAACGATTGCGGCGCGGTAGCGATCGAGGCAGCTCTGATCTTTCCCATCCTCGTATTGATCATGTTTGGGGTTATCGAGTTCTCGCTCATGCTTCGAGATCACGTCAGCCTCACCGCTGCCGCTCGATCTGGCGTGCGTACTGCATCGGCGGAGCCGCGGATCGCAACTTTCGATGCAGACGCTGCAGCTGCGCTGGCACGTGCCGGCGTCGCCATGCCGATGAGTTCAATTGATGAGATGTGGGTCTACGAATCGAACGTCGCGGGGTACCCCACCAACGGCGGTTCGCAAGTTGCCTCGACACCAACGACTTTCACCACCTGCACAACCAGATGTGTGAAGTTCACCTACGACCCAGTGTCGAAGTCATTCACCAAGACCGCTGGTTCATGGGCATCGACTTTGATCAATGCGTGTCCAGGTGATGTGGGGATGACGAGTGTTGGGATATACGTCAAGGCTAGGCACTCATTCGTCACTGGGCTATTCGGAACCACAGTGTCAATGGCTGATCACGCCGTGATGCGGTTTGAACCGATCCCTGCATCTCAGCTAACGTCGACCGGCGGAACTTGTAAGTAGGGCGTCGAACAGGGTTCACGAAGCTGGCGGGTTCACGAAGCTGGCAAAGTGTGCGCCTTGAAGAACTGCCACATCAGTTCGCTGGCATTGGCGTCTTGAGTCGTCTTTCCGAAGGACTTCTCGATCAAGGATGCGATCTGTGGATTGGTTCCCGGCCAGGTATGGCCACCCCCGGTCACAGCGTAATAGTCGACCTGGGCGTTGGCGGCACACGATGCCCACTTTGTTTGGTCGACATCACCTGTTGTTTTCTCGGCTGGCGCACCGGAGCAGCCGTTGTGCTTCGCCCATTCCTTCATGATCGTATTGGCCGGCTGAACAACATCGGTCTCACCATTGGGGCCCTTTGACTTCACGGTGCCGCCAGTAAACGGCACAACGGGATCTTTGGTGCCATGGAAGTAGATCAGCGGTGCAGGTTGGGAGTTACTGCAGACCGGACGATAGAAGCTGGCACCGGCTCCTCCGAAGGCAGCGAACCGTCGTTGATTCTCCGGAAGGCAAGCCAAGAGGAATACCATTGCCGAGCCTCGCGACATTCCCGAAGCGTAGGTCTTTTGGGGCTGGGTGCATAGCGTCTGGTTGACCTTGTCGAGCATCGCGTTTACGAACAAGATGTCGGGACTACCCTTCGTTGGTGGATCGGGGAGGTTCCATTCGCCGTTGACGGCTGTGGGGGCGATCAGGATGAAGTCCTGTTCGTTGGAGACATTCTCGAATCCTGTGAGCGCAAGTTGCAGTGGACCCGTCTGGCCACGGCCGTGGAATGTCATGACGACTGGAGTTGGTTTGTTGCCGTCGTAGCCGGTGGGAATGTGCAAGCTGTACTCACGGGTCGCGCCGTTGACAGTGATTGACTCACTTGTGGTTCCGGCCACTGCTGGGCGCTGAGGGGAACAGGTCACCGGGGGGTTCGTGGCGCTCGACCCTGCGGAGGCATCACTTGCAGCGCCACAACCGGCCAGGATCGCGACAAGGGCGATTGCCGTTGCCAGCACCCCTGTTACCCGAACCGTGTTGATGGAGAAAGCGTCGATCCCGCGAACCGTCATGACGACACCCTCCCACGCTGGGCCAAACCCTTCCACGGCTGCGGGATTGTGGCTATGGAATTGGCGAGGAATAGGCGAATTTGGCCATGGCTTACGACCACAATCCCGCAGTCGACATGGTGGGGCTTTACTCGGACTGGCGAGGAAGGGTCGTTGCGCCGACTATGAGGCCCGCGATCGCGAATCCGGCCACGATTGCCATGTTCCGCCAAGTGACGCCTGAGACATCAGGTTGAGTCGAAATCGCCGTCATCGCATCTACCGCGTAGGACAGCGGCAGGAGATCGGAGATGAACCTTAGGACCGGCGCCATGCTCTCGCGCGGTGCGAGGAGCCCGCACAACAAGACCTGCGGAAAGACGACGGCTGGCATGAATTGGACAGCTTGGAATTCCGTGCGGGCAAATGCGCTGACTGCCAGACCCATCGAAGTCCCTAAGAGGGCCACGAGCACCGACACCGCGACCACGGCCCAAAGTGGTCCAACCACGTCAAGGCCCAATAGTCCCACCGCGACCGCCACCGCGACTAGGGACTGAATGAAGGCAAAAAACCCAAATGCGAGTTGGTATCCGATTATCAAATCACCCTTGCCCAGCGGCATTGCGAGAAGTCGTTCAAGGGTTCCCGACGTGCGCTCGCGCAAGGTCGCGACACTGGTGATCAAGAACATCGTGATGAATGGGAAGATCCCGAGCAGCGGTAAGCCGATCTCGTTGAAGACCTGGGGCTGGTCATCGAAAACCCACTTCAGCAGAGCCATGAGTACGATTGGAACAACGATCATCAACGCAATCGAACGCGGATCTCGGCGCAGTTGAGCAATGACTCGACGGGTAGTTGCCCACGTTCGCTTGGCAGTCATGATTGCCCGCCTTCAGCTTCAGGATCCGGTTCGGTAGCTTCTGCTGCGCGATCGAGGTTGGGTGCCAAATCGGGAAGCGGAAGCGAGGTGGTGTGGGTGATCAGCGCAAGGAACGCCCCTTCGACATCATGTGCTTCGGTAGAAGCGAGAAGTTCTGGGACTGTTGTCTCACTGAGGATCTTGCCCTCCCGCATCAGCATCAATCTGTCGCACCGTGCCGCCTCGTCCATGACGTGACTGGAGATGAGAAGCGTCGTGCCAGCGGCGGCCAGGGAGTCGAACAAGTCCCACAATTCCTTGCGCAATAGCGGGTCGAGTCCAACTGTCGGTTCATCAAGAATGAGCAGCGGGGGATGGCCAAGCAGTGCGACCGCCAACGAGACTCTGCTGCGTTGCCCACCGGACATGTTCCGAACTAACGATCCGAGTTGGTCTTCCAACCCAACAGTCGCTGCAACCTCCGACGTTCGCGAATCTGGAAGCCCGAGAATCCTTGCGAAGTAGGTAAGGTTTTGTTCCACGGATAGGTCGTCATAAACGCTGACGTCTTGGGTGACGTAGCCGATTTGTTCACGCAGACCCGCGCTTCCAGCCTTCTGGCCGAACACTCTTACGTCGCCATCAGTGATCTTCTGGACTCCGACGATCACTCGCATCAGTGTCGTCTTGCCGCACCCTGATGGACCAAGTAAGCCGGTGATCTTTCCTTTGGCGATGGTGAGGTTGAGGTTGTCGAAAACACTGTTGCTGCCACGTCTGACTGTCAGTCCCGCGACAGATATTGCAGTGTCGTTCGAAGTCGTTGGTCGGCTGTCACTACCTGTCATAAACCCAGTATCGACCTCGCCTGAGATTTCGCCCCACTTGGAGGCTGCTACCGGGAAGGTCTACCGTGAGCTGCGTGCATATCGGCATTGTCATCTATGACGGCTTTGACGAGCTCGACGCGATTGGCCCGCTAGAAGTGTTCCGCAATGCCCAGCGGTTCGGAGCCAAGATCAAGGCGAGCTTGATTACCCGCCAACCGCAAGATCAGGTTATGGGTTCACACGGGCTCATCGTGGTTGCGGACTCTGTGTATGCGCTCGGCTCCTACGACGCGTTACTCGTGTCCGGTGGGGGCTGGGGTGATCGCGCCGAGGCAGGAGTTTGGGGCGAGGTGGCACGCGGTGATTGGTTGCCGATTCTGGCTGGCGAAGCTGCTGCCGGTACGCAGATGTACAGCGTCTGCACCGGAGCGATGCTGCTAGCTCACGCCGGTGTTATCGGGATTCGTCGCGCTGCAACCCACCACACCGCCTGGACTGACCTAGCCGCGACTGGCGCGGCCTTAGTCAAAGAGCGAGTGGTGGATGAGGGCGCGCTGGTGACAGCCGGCGGGGTCACGAGCGGCATTGATTTGGCACTGCACATTGTTGCGCGCGAGGCCGGTCCGGCGATTGCCGAGCGGGTCGCCGCGGTTCTGGAGTACCAGTAGCCAGGGCAGTAGTCCGGTGTGAACGAAACCGGTCGAGCCGCTCATCGACGGAGTACTGCTGAGTCCCCGATGTGGGTGAATTGAGGTCTGCCGTTTTTCACCGTGATCTGGTGATTTTCAGAGTGGAGTTCGTGGTGGTGTCTGCTGCAAAGCAGGGCCAGATTGTCGACCGATGTTGATCCGCCATCCGCCCAGTGCTGAATGCGGTGGGCTTCGGTCCAACCCGGTGGACGGTCGCACCCGGGATAGATGCAGCCGCCGTCTCGTTGATTGAGGATGAAGCGCATGTGGCGGGGGACGAGTCGGCTGGTGCGACCGATGCTCACTGGGAGGCCGTCAGTGTCGAGGGTGAGGGCTGTTAACCACGCGTCGCAAGTGATTTGGCGGGCGTTGGTCTCGTAGATGACGAATTCTCCTGGGCCGTTGGAAACCCGCAAGGTGATGGCTTGGCCGGTGTAGGGAAGCGTGGGGGATCAGGCACCATTTCTAACCATCGCGTCCAACACTTGCCCGCCGAAGAAAATCTCGAAGCGGGTGGTGGCTCACTGGTAGAAGCTAGCGGCGAGCGAACTGACGGAAGAAGTCAACAATCAGACGCGCCGAATCAAGAAATGTCGCCGCCGGGAATCAGTAGCGGAGAACTCAGCTATCAGACGATCCATCCAACGCGCCTTCGGTGACATCTACCAAGATAGAGCGCAGGCAGCAGGCAGCAGGCAGCAGGCGGGGCTGCGGTGCGCGACCTCGGTCAGCCCAGCGCGTTCGGTTTCGGAAAAGTCGCCGATCAGTTCGATCCCGACTCGAAAGACCAAGTCATCGTCGTGTCCGGGAACCAATCGAACCTGAACGATCACGTCGTGCAGAGCCCTATCGCAATTAGATTCGGCAGGTCGGCCATATATGGCGGGGTTGATATGGCGGGGTTGCCGAATCCTCTTAAGCGTGACCGCCGAACAACAGGAAGAGGCGGTTTCGGGAGTCCCGAAACCGCCTCGGACCTGCTCGAACAATTTGTGGAGCCTAGGAGATTCGAACTCCTGACCCTCTGCCTGCCAGGCAGATGCTCTACCAACTGAGCTAAGGCCCCTCGTTGCTGCTGTGAACATTCACCGGTACGCCACTCTTGCCGGTTGCCGAACTCTGGCAGCGGAAGAGAGTCTAGCCTGACCGCTATGAGTAGGCACATCCTGGTGATAGCTGACTCGCTTGCCTACCACGGACCCGACCGGCCTTACGTGGTCAGCGAGCCCAGACTGTGGCCAAACATTGCCGCGGCCGCGCTTGGCGACGACGTTGAAGTGGACCTATTGGCGCGCTTGGGCTGGACCACCCGCGACGCCTGGTGGGCAGTAACGAAGGACCCGCGAGCATGGGGCGAGTTGCTGCCCAGAGCTGACGCGCTCGTGCTGGGCGTTGGCGGCATGGATCAACTCCCAGCTGCGATACCAACCTACCTGCGCGAAGGGATCGCGTTTGTCCGACCCGCGTCGGCTCGTCGGCGGGTACGGCAGGCCTACCTGGCAGCTTCGCCGAGAGTCATCGCCGCCACTGGCGGGCGGATGCGACAGTTACCGCAGAAAGCCACCGACCACTACCTCGGACGCATCACGTCAGTTGTTCGACACTTCAACCCCGATCTTCCGGTAGTGCTGCTCGGCCCGGGGCCTCACAACAGTCCTGCGTATCCCAGTCACCGCAACCATCCGCCCGCTGTCCAAGCCGCCAAGGCGTGGGCTCTTGGTCACAACGCAGAGGTAATCGAGCTCGACCCGTTGGTGGGACCATCCTTGGCAGATGGCTCAGCCAATCCTGACGGCATCCATTATTCGTGGCGCACTCATCAACTTGTTGGAACTGCGATCGCAAGGGCAATCGAGCGCGGTTCATTTGTTGAAAGGACGACTAGTTAGCCTTGACCAGTGAGTGAAACGTCAGTTAGCGACCAGCAAGAGTTCGGTCCCGAGAAGTTCGACCCGGTAGCGATGCAGGAGCGCTGGCTGCCCGTGTGGGACGAGCTTGCTCCGTTTCGCTCTAGTGACCCCGAGGACACTCGCCCGCGCAAGTACGTGTTGGACATGTTCCCGTACCCCTCTGGCGATCTTCATATGGGCCACGCGGAGGCCTACGCCATCGGTGACGTGATCGCTCGCTACTGGGTGCAAAAAGGCTTCAACGTCATGCACCCGATCGGATGGGATGCGTTCGGGCTGCCCGCCGAGAACGCGGCTATCAAGCGCAACGAAGATCCAGCGGTGTGGACCTACGACAACATCGCTACGCAGAAAGCATCGATGCGCCGCTACGCATGTTCATTCGATTGGGACCGCACGCTGAACACCTGTGATCCGGAGTACTACCGCTGGAATCAATGGATCTTCCTGCAAATGCACAAGCGGGGCCTGGCCTATCGCAAGGACAGCGCTGTCAATTGGTGTCCAACGGACCAGACTGTCTTGGCCAACGAGCAGGTCGTTGGTGGTCGCTGCGAGCGTTGCGATTCCATCGTCACCAAGAAGAAGCTCAACCAGTGGTACCTGCGCATTACCGATTACGCGGAACGCCTGCTCGATGACATGTCCCAGCTCGAGGGGCAGTGGCCGGACAAGGTGCTGCAGATGCAGCGCAACTGGATTGGCAAGTCCATCGGTGCCCATGTCGACTTCGTGATTGAAGGTCGCGCGCAACCAGTCACGGTCTATACGACCCGCCCGGACACGCTTTACGGAGCGACGTTCTTCGTGGTCGCCGCCGATTCTGATCTGGCTGCAGAACTCGCGGCAGGCACTGAATTCCAGCAGGAGTTCAACGCCTACCGCGACGAGGTCAAGAAAGCCAACGACATCGAACGACTGGCAACCGACCGCCCTAAGACAGGTGTTTTCCTCAACCGATTCGCTATCAATCCAGTCAACGAGGAGCGACTTCCGATCTACGCGTCGGACTACGTCTTGGCCGATTACGGAACCGGCGCTGTGATGGCTGTCCCCGCACATGATCAGCGCGACCTCGATTTTGCCAAGGTATTCGATCTGCCTGTCAGGGTTGTCGTTGAGTCGCAAACCGATCCCGCCACTACCTGGGAAGCCACAGCCGACGATGGGCTGCACGTCAACTCCGGCCCACTCGACGGTTTGGGCAAACAAGACGCGATCGCCGCGATCATCGAACAACTCGGCGCCGATGACGCCGGAAAGGCAGCGACCAACTACCGCCTGCGTGACTGGCTCATCTCTCGCCAGCGCTATTGGGGTACCCCCATTCCGATCATCCATTGCAAGAGTTGTGGGGAAGTCGATGTACCGGAGGATGAACTCCCCGTCATGCTCCCTCCTGCGTCAAAGCTGGATCTTCAACCGAAGGGGACCTCTCCGCTGGGTGCGGCAACTGAGTGGCTCAACGTCGACTGTCCATCATGTGGCGGTCCAGCGACCCGTGATGCCGACACCATGGATACGTTCTTTGATTCCAGCTGGTACTTCCTGCGCTTCTTGAATCCGCAAAACGAAGACGCGCCATTTTCCGCTGAAGATGCCCAGCGTTGGCTACCTGTCGATCAGTACGTCGGGGGAGTAACGCATGCGATTTTGCATCTGCTTTATGCGCGGTTCTTCACGAAGGTGCTCCACGACCTAGGCATGCTTGAAGTCACCGAACCCTTCAATCGCCTACTCAATCAGGGCATGGTTCAGATGGACGGTTCGGCGATGAGTAAGTCGCGCGGCAACCTCGTGCGGTTGTCTGACGAACTTGACGTTCACGGTGTCGATGCCATTCGCCTAACGATGGTATTTGCCGGACCACCGGAAGATGACATCGACTGGGCTGACGTCTCACCAGCAGGTTCCAAGAAGTTCCTAGCCCGCGCCTGGCGATTGTCTGCAGACGTCACTTCTGAGCCGGGCGCCGACCACACCGCTGGCAATCTCGCGCTGCGCAAGATCACCCACCGTCTAGTCCACGAGGCTTCCGAGGCCGTTGACGTCTACCGATTCAATGTCGCGATAGCCAAGGCCATGGAGTTGGTTAACGCTGTGCGCAAAGCCATTGACGGCGATGTAGGTCCGAGCGATCCGGCAGTTCGCGAGGCGACGGAAGCTGTAGCGATTATTTTATCGCTCGTTGCTCCTTACACAGCCGAGGACATGTGGGCGCGGCTTGGTCATGAGCCCAGCGTCGCGCTGGCAGGCTGGCCGACCGTCGACCCAGCGCTACTCGTTCAGGATTCGGTGGTGTGTGTCGTTCAGGTCCAGGGCAAGGTCCGCGCCCGCCTTGAGGTATCACCGGACGTCTCCGAAGAAGAACTTGGCGAGCTGGCATTGGCCGACGAGTCGGTCATTCGCAGTCTTGAGGGCAGGTCGATCGCCAAGCTGATCGTTCGCCCACCCAAGCTCGTCAATATCGTTCCCGGCGGGTAGCTCATTGGGTCCCCAGGAGTCCTGAACACGGTGACTAGGCAAGCAAACGCCGATAGCCTCGTTTCCATGTCTGAACGAGTTGCTGTCGTCACTGATTCCACAGCGTATCTTCCCGATGAAATGTCGGCCGAATACGGCATCTTGACGGTGCCGGTTCAGGTCGTCGTGAGCGGCAACGCGTACCGCGAAGGCGTCGACATCAGTACCGCCGAGGTTGCCGCCGCGTTGGCCGACTGGCAGATGGTCACGACCTCAAGGCCGTCTCCAGGAGACTTCGCCGAGATCTTTCAGCAGGCCGCTACAGCGGGTGCGACATCCATCGTGAGCGTGCACTTGTCGAGCGATCTGTCGGGCACCTACCAGACGGCGATCCTTGCTGCCTCGGATTCGCCGATTCCAGTGACGGTGGTAGACAGTCGAACTTTGGCGATGAGCCTAGGATTCGCCTGCATCGCTGGCGCCCGGGCGGCGCGCAACGGTGCTGATCGTCGGACCGTCGCACGAGAAGTGTCACGGGTGGCTTTGGGGTCTAAGTGCTTCTTCTACGTCGACACTCTTGAGTACTTGCGTCGAGGTGGCCGGATGGGAAAGACAGCGGCCGCGTTTGGCACAGCATTCCGAGTCAAGCCGATCTTGCATGTCGAGGACGGTCAGGTGTCGATGTTGGAAAAGGCGCGTACGTGCTCCAAAGCGCTGGCACGGTTGCAAGATCTAGCGGTGCAGGCAGCCCAAGGCGAATCTGTGGACATCGCAGTGCAGCACATTGGGGCGCCCGATCAGGCTGCGCAGCTTGCTCGCGAGCTAGCAAGTCGCCTCGACGGAATCGACATTCTCGAAACTGAAATTGGGGCTGTGGTGGGTGCGCACGTGGGGCCTGGAATGGTTTCTGTGGCGCTAGCTCCTAAAGCGAGCGACGCGGTTCCGGCCATTTCATGAGTGCTATGACCGTCCTGGATTTCGCTGTTGCGATTGTCGTGGGCTACTTCGCCGGTTCGATCAATCCGGCCGCCCTTATTGCCCGAGCGCGAGGCGTTGATTTGCGAGCCAGTGGGTCGGGGAATCCGGGGGCGACAAACGCCGCTCGGGTGATGGGACGCAAGACCGGCGTCGTAGTCCTCCTGATTGACATCCTCAAGGGTTTGATTCCGGTCGTATTGTTTACTGCGCTGATCAGCCCTAACGCCGGGGCGTTGGCCGGGTTCGCCGCGATCATCGGGCACATGACCTCGCCGTTTCTCAAAGGCCGTGGAGGAAAAGGAGTCGCCACCACTTTGGGTGCTGTGGGCGGTATGTACACCTGGTGGCTGGTACCGATGCTCGTCGTATTCGCGATCGTATTTGTGATCTCCAAGCGGACGGGGATAGCGAGTATTGCTGGTTCTGCTGGCCTAGTGGTGACGGCTCTTCTCACGCGTCCGACGCCGCTATTGACTGTGACTGGTGTGCTGATCGGTCTATTAGTGATCAGCCGGCACAGGGCCAACATGGCTGCGGCCTGGGCCGCTTGGCGGGCTGTACCTGACGATCCTGAGTCCGAGGAATCTGCTGCAGGCTAGTCGCGGCTCGAGGGCGAGTGCTATCCACAACCCGGTCGCTGCGCTCACGAATCCACAGGTGAGCCCGATCCCGGAAATGCGCTGTTGATTCTTCCATAGCGTTGGCCCATGTCGACGTGGTCGGAACGCTTGAGGTTGGTGTGGGAGACCCCCGCGCTGCGTTGGTGTGCAGTACTGCTCGGTGTTGCTGTAGCCGTGACTTCGATGATCTTCTGGCAATCGGGCACGGGTGGACCTCCCGAGCAGATCCAGGTCGCGGTGGCCGGTACGGCGGTGGCGGCTGAGTCCGGTGCGTCACCGTCGCCAGGTTCTGGTCAGTCCGCGCAGGCTTCCCCAGGGCCGTTGGCTTCCCCAGCAGTGGGGTCAGCTGCGTCAGCGCAGAAGATAGTGGTGGATGTCGTTGGTCCTGTTCGGCGGCCCGGGATCGTGACTCTTCCCAGCGGTTCCCGAGTGGCAGACGCGATCGCTGCTGCAGGTGGGCTGAAGAAGAACAAGACTCGGGTAAATCTTGCACGACTGCTCGTGGATGGTGAACAGGTCGACGTCGCCGATTCAGCCGTGAATGGCTCGTTATCTCAGGGGAGTTCGGGGGCTGGAGCCAGCGACTCGGCCAATGGCGGTGCCGGGAGGGGGACTCCGGGGAAGCCAGGGGCATCGGTCAACCTCAACCAAGCCAGTGAGACCGAATTGGAGACTCTACCGCGGGTCGGTCCCGTCATGGCACAGAAGATCATTGACTTTCGAGCTTCCCATGGGGGCTTCACATCGGTCGATCAACTCCGTGAGGTGCCTGGGATTGGGGAGGTGACGTTTGCCGGACTGGCGCCGCTGGTTCGGGTGTGACAGATAAGGGGATCGGCGGCTCTGTCCTCGGCGGGAGTGTGAATGGAGCGCGACTTAGTGTTCGCGCCAAAGCAATCATCGATCTGCGAATCGCCTATGTAGCGGGTGGGTTGTGGAGCGCAAATCTGGTGGTATGCCTAGCCTGCGGTCGCGGTGCACTTTGGGGATTCGCGCACTTCTGGTGGTTCCTGGCAGTCGCGGCGGTCTTTGCCATTTCGGCGTTTGTTTGGCTGCGCTGGCGGGGGAGCGCACTAGCCGTGGTCCTGGCACTGGCAGCCGGTCTGTGCCTAGCAGGGCTGCGCACAGAGCCTCTAGAGTTCGGGTCACTATCAAGTCCGACAATCGCGCATCATCGCATCAGCGCGACCGTTCAGATTCGCGAACGTCCTCGGATAGCTCGTACCGCTGGAACGGTAGGGATCGCCAGCGGACAAATTCGTTGGCATGCTGCGGGGAAGCTCACTGAGTTCTCGGTCGGGCGATTGCGCTACCACGTTGATCTTCCGGTGGTGTTGCAGGGGATGAGTCCGGATGAGTCAGCCTTGAAGGTGGCGCTTAAGCCGGGCAGCACTCAACACGTTGCCGCGATGGTGTTACCAGCCCAACCTGCCCGACCCCAGGCAGCGATCCTGGCGATTCGCGGGTCACCCACGCAATTGCTCGAACCAGGACTTCTTGAGAAGGCAACGCAATCGGTTGCTGACAAGCTTGGCTTAGCCAGCACGCACCTCAGCGTTGACAGCCGCGGTTTGGTTCCGGGGCTCGTGGTCGGTGACGACAGCGGTGTTCCCGCCGATCTAGTTGACGACATGCGTCGAGTGGGCATGAGTCACTTGACTGCGGTGAGCGGGTCGAACCTGGCGATCGTCACCGGAGTGATCTTGTGGCTGGCCACGAGACTGCGGTTGAAGCGGTCAGCGGCTATTGCATGTGCCGCGACTGGAATGATGATGTTTGTACTGGTCGTAGGGCCGCAACCAAGCGTCTTGCGGGCTGCGGTGATGGGCGCAATCGCGTTGGTGGCGATTTTGTCGGGTCGCCCGCGAGTAGGCGCTTCGGCGCTGGCTTTATCGGTCGCGATTTTGCTGATCGTCGACCCCTGGTTATCGGTGTCACTGGGCTTTGCCCTATCGGTGGCCGCCACCGCAGGGCTTTTGGTGCAAGCGCAGGTGAGTCAACGACCAAGCCTGCTGGGGGCGACGCTGGCAGCTCAGGTGGCCACAGCGCCGATTGTCGTGGGGCTAGGCCAGGGTCTGCCACTGATTGGCGTCGCAGCGAATCTTGCTGCAGCACCCGTGGTCCCGGTTGCCACCGTTGTCGGTTCGGCCACTGCATTGCTGGCCCTTGTATCGGTTCCCCTGGCGATGCATCTGGCAGTCGTCGCATCGGTGCCGACATGGTGGATCGCACACGTTGCCCGGTTCTGTGCGCAGGTCCCTGCAGGCGTACTGCCATGGCCTCGGGGATTGTGGGGCAGTCTCGCGCTGCTGGCGCTCATGGCCCTGCTTGGGCTCGCGTGGCATCGACGTGTCCAATGGAATCGCCTCGCAGCGCCGGTGGGATTGGCTTTCGGTTTGCTTGCTCTCCTCTTTGTTCGACCAGCCAATGGTTCCAAGACACCTTGGCCGGTTCCTCATTGGAGTGCAGTCGTGTGCGATGTGGGTCAAGGTGATGCCAGTGCTATAGCGACGAGCCCAGGGCATGCAGTCGTCATCGATGCTGGCCCAGACCCAGACTCTGTGGATCGTTGTTTGAAGGATCTGGCTGTTACCACCATTGACCTTCTGGTCCTTACCCACTTCCATGCCGATCATGTCGAGGGCTTGCCGGGGCTGCTTGCCCATCGCTCGATCGGACAGGTCTTGGTTAGCCCCCTAGCCCAACCTGCTGGCGAAGTGCTCCGAGTCCAAGGATGGTTCAAAGAGCAGCGCGTGTCGATGAAGGTGGCAGCGGTGGGCGAGGTTGGCCGCATCGATCAGGTTGAATATCAGGTGCTCTGGCCGCGCCGGATCATTCATGGGCAGGGTTCTGATCCGAACAACGCATCGGTCACGGTCTTGATAGCAACCCCGCAGTTGCGCATCTTGTTTCCTGGCGACCTTGAGCCGGCCGCGCAAGAGGAACTCATCAACTCGCTGGCGCCGATTCACGTAGACGTCGTCAAAATTCCGCATCACGGCTCTCGGCAGCAGAGCCCGCGGCTGGTCTCATGGTCGGGAGCCAACGTGGCTATCGTTTCGGCCGGACTGGGCAACCCGTATGGGCATCCGAACCAACACACGCTGGAAACCTGGAAGCGCGCTGGCGCGGTTATCGCACGAACGGACCAAGACTCCGATGTCGCGGTGGTAAAGGTTGGGTCGCAGGTCGGGTTCGTCGGACGTTCACAGCATGGGTCGCCGTGAGAGGAACCCGCCGCGCCGTGGCATGCTCTGTGGCAATGACTACGCCTCCCCCGCCACTGACCCTCGTCCTCGGTTCTGAAGAGGTCCTCTGCGAGCGGGCCGTCAGCCAAGTCGCGGCCGCCGCGCGCAAACTCGACGCGACGACTGAGCGCCATGAGATCAGCGGCGCAGAGTCCGGCGCTGCTGGAGATATTGCGCAGGCATGCTCGCCATCATTGTTTGGGGGAGCAGCTGTCGTGGTCATCGGGCAAGCAGAGTCCGCCGATGACAGCTGTGTGAAAGCGATCGCTGACGCTGCTAACAATGCCGATGAGGGCGTTTACGTGGTCGTTGTTCATGCCGGTGGGGCAAAGGGCAAGAAGGTTGTCGATGCGATTAAGAAGCTTGGTGCCTACGTTGTTCAGTGCGCCCCAATCAAGGGCCGGGCGTTGGCCGACTTCGTCTCAGCGGAGCTCAAGGGCAACAAAGCCAAGATGGACGGCCAAGCTCAACAGACATTGCTCGCGTCGGTCGGTAGCGATCCTCGGGAGCTGGCAGCAGCGTGTGCGCAGCTAGCACATGACGTTCAGGGTCGTCCAATCACCTCCGATGATGTCCAGCGCTACTTTGGCGGCGCTGTGGAGGTCACCGGATTTCAGATCTCTGACGCTGTGATGAACAAGCAGGCCGCTGAAGCACTGCGCTTGTTGCGCCTAGCCGAAGGCACTGATGGTGCGCGACTAGGCCCGGCCTCGGTTGGGGCTCTGGCAAATGGCCTTCGCCAGGTGATTGCGGTGTCGACAGCTTCTCCAGGGATGTCAGAGCGCGGCCTGGCCGAAGAAGTCCGCGTTCCGCCATGGAAAGTCCGCATGATTCAGGCGCAGTCTCGGCGATGGACGCAAATGGATTTGGCGCGTGCCGTGATTGTTCTCGCCGACCTCGACGCCGCCATGAAGGGCGGTTTGCGCGAGGGAGATCAACTCGAGCCAGTTCAGAAGGGTCTTGAGCTTGAGCGGGCCGTCTTTGCCCTTGCCGGCAAATAGCCTTACTTGGCTAGCTGCGCAGCGGCCTTGTCCAGCGAGCTCTTGCGGTTCGCTGCCTGGTTCTTGTGGATGACACCCTTGCTCGCTGCCTTGTCCAACTGGCGAGCAGCAGCGTTAGCAGCTTCAGTCGCCTTCGCCGAATCACCGGAGGCGACTGCCTCGTGGGCGCGCCGAACTGAGGTCTTCAAAGCGCTCCGAACCGCCTTGTTGCGCTCATGTGCAGCGTTGTTGGTCTTGATGCGCTTCTTCTGGGACTTAATGTTTGCCACTACATATCCAAGCGTCGATTGAAAAGAGGATTACCGAATACGGGTCTGGCTAATCGTACCGTGGCGCGCTATATACGTCGATGCTGAGGTCTGTGTCAGTTATGAGGCGTGCACCACTGGCGTCCCCACGTGTCGATACGATGGGCAGCGTGAATGCACCCAGACCTGGCAGTACCCCACCTGAGGTGCTTCGTAATTTCTGCATCATCGCCCATATCGATCATGGCAAGTCCACTCTGGCTGATCGGATGCTGCAGTTGACAGGGGTTGTCGATTCCCGGCAGATGCGAGCCCAGTACCTCGATCGGATGGATATCGAGCGCGAGCGCGGAATCACCATCAAGTCCCAAGCGGTGCGCCTACCGTTTACGGCTGCTGACGGCGTGACCTATGTGCTGAACCTGATCGATACTCCAGGGCACGTCGACTTCACCTACGAGGTGTCACGCAGTCTGGCCGCGTGTGAAGGCGCGGTCCTGCTAGTTGATGCTGCGCAGGGGATCGAGGCCCAGACTTTGGCCAATCTCTACCTCGCGCTCGAGAACGACCTGCAGGTCATCCCAGTTCTTAACAAGATTGACCTACCGGCAGCTCAGCCCGAGAAGTACGCCAAAGAACTCGCCAACATTATTGGCTGCGACCCGCAAGATGTGCTTCGGATCAGCGCAAAGACCGGCGAGGGCGTCAAGGAACTCCTTGAAGAAGTTGTTCGACTCGTACCGGCGCCGGTGGGGGATCCCGATGCTCCGCTTCGTGCGGCGATCTTCGACAGCGTGTATGACTCCTACCGAGGTGTCGTCACCTACATTCGCGTCATGGATGGCCATCTGAGCCACCGTGAACGCATCTTGATGATGAGCACGAAGACCACGCACGAGGCGCTTGAGGTTGGCGTTATCTCGCCTGAGCCCGTACCGTCCAAGGGCATTGGCGTGGGCGAAGTCGGTTACATCATTACCGGCGTGAAAGATGTTCGACAGTCTCGCGTTGGTGACACAGTCACCCTTGCCCACAACGGCGCCACCGAATCACTCGGGGGTTATCGAGACCCAAGGCCCATGGTCTTCTCGGGTCTCTACCCGATTGATGGCTCGGACTTTCCGCTACTGCGCGATGCGTTAGACAAGCTCAAGCTCAATGATGCAGCGCTTGTGTATGAGCCGGAATCTTCAGCAGCGCTAGGCTTTGGCTTTCGTTGTGGATTCCTCGGATTACTGCACTTAGAAATCGTTCGCGAACGCCTTGAGCGTGAGTTCAACCTCGACTTGATCTCGACGGCGCCCAATGTCGTGTATCGAGTTGAGATGGATGACGGTAGCGAGCACACAGTCACTAACCCGAGTGAGTTTCCCGAGGGAAAGATCAAGGCTGTCCACGAGCCAGTTGTGAAGGCCACAATTCTTGCGCCGAGTGATTTCATCGGCGCGATCATGGAACTGTGCCAGAACCGGCGCGGGCTGCTCTTGGGGATGGACTACCTGTCCGAGGACCGCGTGGAACTGCGCTACACGCTGCCCCTAGCGGAGATCGTTTTCGACTTCTTCGACCACCTTAAGTCGCGCACTAAAGGCTACGCGTCGCTGGACTACGAACCCGCAGGCGAGCAGGCAGCTGACCTTGTCAAGGTCGACATCTTGCTCCAGGGCGAGACAGTCGACGCCTTCAGTGCCGTCGTTCACAGGGACAAGTCTTACGCGTACGGGGTGTCGATGGCTTCGAAGCTGCGCGAATTGATTCCGCGGCAGCAGTTCGAAGTGCCGATCCAGGCGGCCATTGGTGCACGGATTATCGCTCGCGAGACCATCCGGGCGATCCGCAAGGACGTGCTGGCCAAGTGCTACGGCGGTGACATCACCCGCAAGCGCAAGCTGCTGGAAAAGCAGAAGGAAGGCAAGAAGCGGATGAAGACGGTGGGCCGGGTCGAGGTCCCACAAGAAGCCTTCATCGCCGCCCTATCCACCTCCGACGACTAGCCGACTCACTCGTTGAGCGTTGACTTGTTGAGGTGTTGTTTGATCAAAAGCATCAACAACTCAACAGTCAACGAGGGGTGCCGGCTGCGGCGGGAGCGAGGATGTGGGGATACCCGTGGGCGAGTCGAGTGGCTTCGGTAGGCAAACCGCCCTCTATCCCCCTAGTGTGGATGCAAAGTGATTTAGACCATAAAGCATGCGCCAAACACACGCGCACTAAGCACAGGAGGAACCGCCGGTATGGCTTCAACGACGACCGCACGCGAGAAGTTGCCAGAAGTATCGCCATCGCTCACGCAGATGCTTCTCGATCGGGTCGCAGCGACACCGACTCGCGAGGCGTTCCGCACCCCGAATCCCGACGACAGCTGGCGCACAGTGACGTGGGCAGAGGCTGGCGATGACGCCACGAACCTTGCCGCCGCGTTGATCAGCGAGGGCATCGAACTCGAGGACCGGGTTGGAATCGCTGGTGAGACGAGCTTCGACTGGATCATGGCTGACCTGGGAGCGGCACTTGCCGGCGCCGCTGTCACCACTGTCTACGCCTCCACCGGCGCAGAGGACGTTGCCTACATTCTCAGCGACTCCGAAACGAAAGTCCTCTTTGCCGATGACGAGACTCAGCTGGCGAAGGTCCGTGAGCAGCGCTCTAACCTACCTGATCTGCGTAAGGTGATCCTCTTCAATGGAGAGGTCACTAAGGGTGAAGAAGACTGGGTCGCCACCGCCGCAGCTTTCCGCGAGCAGGGCGTAGCTGCGCTATCAGAGAATCCCAACATCGTCAGTGAGCGCGCCGCGCAGGTCCAGTCCGATCACCTGGCAACCTTGATCTACACCTCGGGTACTACCGGTAAGCCCAAGGGTGTTGAGCTGACCCAGGGAAACTGGGGCTACGTCGGCGCAGCACTTGAAGGTCTGGGAACTCTGACCATCGATGAAGTGCAGTTCCTGTGGCTGCCCCTGGCCCACGTGTTCGGCAGTGTGCTTATCGCCACTCAACTGCAGATTGGGTTCGTGACTGCCGTCGATGGCCGTGTGCCGCGGATTGTCAGTAACCTGCCGATCGTCAAGCCGACCTTCATGGGTGCCGTCCCACGCATCTTCGAGAAGGTTTACGCAGCTGTCAACACTCAGCTTGCAGCCGAGGGCGGTGCCAAGGGCAAGATCGGCGCTTGGGCCTTCGTGGTTGGCAAGCAGTACCGCGACAAGGAACTGGCAGATGGCAAGGCCCCGACCGGGTTCCTGGCTACCAAGTTCAACCTGGCCGACAAGTTGGTATTCTCCAAGGTCCGCGACCGCATGGGTGGTCAGGTGAGGTTCTTCATCTCCGGATCGGCTGCTCTGGCTCCTGAGGTTGCCGAATGGTTCAACATTGTTGGCATGCCGATCCTCGAAGGTTACGGGTTGACTGAGACCAGTGCCGCTGCGGCGATCGTGCGCCCGGACAACATCAAGTTCGGCACCGTCGGTGAGCCGGTTCCCGGAACTGAGGTCAAGATCGCCGACGATGGCGAGATCCTCATTAGGGGTGCAGGCGTCATGCGCGGCTACCACAACAACGAAGAGGCCACCAACGAGGTGTTCGTCGAGGACGGCTACTTCGCCACTGGCGATATCGGCGAGATCGACGCCATGGGTCGCATCAAGATCACCGACCGCAAGAAGGACCTCTACAAGACCTCTGGCGGCAAGTATGTTGCTCCCTCGGCGATTGAGAGTCAGTTCAAGGCGATCTGCGGCGTTGCCGGCCAGATGGTCGTCCACGCGAACAACCGCAAGTTCGTTAGCGCCTTGATCTCGCTAGATCCCGATGCGGCAGCAGCATGGGCCACCGCCCGTGACAAGCCAACGGATGTCGAGTCGCTCAGCAAGGACCCCGAGATGGTCGAGGTGATCACCACCGCAGTTGGCGAGCTCAATGGTCGGCTGAACAAGTGGGAGCAGATCAAGAAGTTCGAGATCCTTCCCAGCGAGTTCTCGGTTGAAAGTGGCGAGCTGACCCCGAGCCTGAAGGTCAAGCGCAAGGTCGTCGAAGAGAAGTACAAGGATCTCCTTGACGGTCTCTACACCTAGCAGTAATCCCGAAGGGGCGCTGACCACCGATCGAGGTGGCCAGCGCCCCTTCGGTGTGTACGTTCATGTTCCCTGGTGTGGCAGTCGTTGCGGCTACTGCGACTTCAACACCTACGTTCCAGGCTCGCTTGCCGGAGCATCTCCGAGCTCCTTCCTCGAGGACGCTCGTACCGAACTTCGTCTTGCCCGCGAGCGCATCGGTTCGGACCGTCTGGTCGACACTGTGTTCTTCGGGGGTGGCACGCCGACTTTGCTACCTGCCGCTGACTTGGTTGCGGTCCTCGCCGAAATCGACGAGCTCTTCGGGCTCGCCCCAGGTGCTGAGGTCACAACCGAGGCCAATCCAGAGTCTGTTGATCAGCGCTACTTGGCCGCGCTACTCGCCGGCCATTTCACGCGGTTGAGCCTCGGGATGCAAAGTGCAGTACCGAAAGTCCTGGCCACACTCGACCGAGTTCACACTCCGGGACGTGCGCTCGAGGTCGTCAAATGGGCCAAACAGGTGGGATTCGATCAGGTGAGTCTCGATCTGATCTACGGCACACCGGGTGAGTCCGATGATGATTGGGACAGGTCGATCGATGCGGTAGTGGGGGCTCGCCCGACTCACGTGTCGGCCTATTCGCTCATCGTCGAGGATGGCACGCGCATGGCGCGTCAGGTTCGAAGCGGCGAACTCATCGAGTCTGATTCTGACGTTCTGGCTGATCGCTACCTGCGAGCTGATGAGGCCTTCGCCTCGATTGGACTGGACTGGTATGAGGTCTCTAATTGGGGTGAGCCCTGCCGACACAATCTGGGGTATTGGCGAAGCGATGACTGGTGGGGCATCGGCCCCGGTGCGCACAGCCACCTAGGCGGTACACGTTGGTGGAACGTCAAACACCCAGCCACGTACTCAACCAGGCTTGCCACAGGCCAGTCCCCGACCGCTGACCGGGAAGAACTGACCATCGTTGATCAGCAACTCGAAGACGTGATGTTGCGAGTGCGGATGAGTGAAGGCATTAGCCTTGGTCGGTTGGGTGAGGGGGCGTCCAAAGTCGCTGGAACCCTGGCGAACGAGGGTTTAGTCGACCCGACCGAACTGGCTGCCGGCAACGTGAAGCTGAGCACGAGGGGAAGATTATTGGCCGACTTGGTCATCCGCCGACTCAGCGACAGTTGACATAATCGCTCTGGCGGACACAGCTTGACCTGACTTAGCCTTACGCAAGCAGGCCCCTGCTCGGCGTTGCGCACTGCAACTAGGGGGGTACGGCACTAGCGTGGCGGTGTTGAGCTTTGTCATTGCACGATGCGATCAAGGAGTAGGAACCTATGAGTGACACTTCGCCCCCCGAGGGCACTGAACCCGAGCCCGGTAGAGGTCAGACTCCTCCGCCTCCGCCCTCATCTGCAGGTGACGCGGCATTGCCCCCAGCTGCCCCGACACCTGAGCCCGCTGGCGGATCAGCGCCACCACCTCCGCCCCCGGTGCCACCGGGAGCCGACGCAGGCTACGGTGCGCCTCCGCCTCCGCCTCCCGCTGGTGGAGTTACAGCAGCCGGCGACCCAACCGCATTCTCGATTGAGAATGCCTTCCGATGGGGTTGGAAGAAATTCACCGAGAACCTCGGCCCGATCCTGATTGCGATGCTGATCTTTTTCGTCGCGGGCGCGATCTTTTACTTCCTGTACAGCTTGGTGCAGAACGCACTGCTGAGCAGCTCTGGTGGCACCACTGCAGCCGACTGTGCCACTGCATACCAGCAGAACATGGATCTTGAGAAGTACCAAACCTGCCGGCGCGACTCGACGCTGGGTGCTGCCAACGGTTTCAGTCTCGTCGGCGCCTTACTGGCAACGGCATTGTCCGGTGCGGTTTTGGGCATTTACGACTACTTCGTGCGCGCAAACATTGCTCGTGGCGCGCTGCTCATTGCTGATGGCAAGAAGGTCACAGTCAAGGACTTCCTGTCCGCTGACAAGCTTGTTCCTGTGGTCCTCGGTGGCATTCTGGTCGGAATTGCGACGTTCATCGGGTTGCTGCTTTGCATCATTCCTGGCATCATCGTCGCGTTCTTCGCTCAGTTCTATGTCTACTTCATCATGGACAAGAACATGGGTGCGGTGGAGTCGATCAAGGCCAGCTTCTCGTTTGTCAAGGAGAACTTCGGTCAACTGATCCTGTTCTTCTTGGCTTCCATGGTTGCGATCTTTATCGGCGCGCTACTTTGCGGCGTGGGCCTGCTCGTCGCATACCCTGTTGTGTTCCTTGCGAACGGCTTCGTTTACCGCAAGCTGCAGAACCCTCCAGGGCTCGTGACTGCGTAGTAAGACAGCACTTCAGGAAAGCCAAACAAGAGTTGGGGCTGACGGAATTTCGTCAGCCCCAACTCTTGTTTGTTTCCAGTGAGTTGTTACTAGCGTCTAATCACAATGCTCTTGGCGAATCGATCGCCAATTAGTGTCTGGTGGTTCGGGTTCCATAACGGCCACAGCACGCCGATGTAGCAGATCGCGAAGTCGAGCCAGATCAGCACCCAGCGCAACATGCCGTCGCTGATCCCTAACGGCTCCTGGGTGTCAGCAGACACGGTGGAAATCTTCATGATCTGCTTGCCTAGGGACTTGCCGATCGTGCCTTGTCGGTAGCCCTGGTTCCACAGGCTAAATGTTGCGCCAAGGAAGGCAAAAGCGAAGAAGCTGACACCAAGTCCTTGCTGTTGGCTCACCAGGTAGGTGAAGTTTCCACTTTGGCGAGTGACTTCCACCGGTCCTGGCGCAAACAGCAGATCACCGACAAGCATGATTAGACCCACGGGGATCATGTCGATTACGAAAGCGACCACGCGGATCGCCCAACTCGCGTAGCGCGGCCTCGGGAATGACTCAGTCACGGAACACCACGGCCCCTGGCAACTTGTCAGACAAGAGTGCCTGGCGTTTGATATCCCAGGCCGGCCAAAGCCACAACACTAGACCTATGAGGCAGAACCCGAGGACGAACTCTAGGCCGACCAGGAGTGCCCGCAAGCATCCCCAACCAACACCGAGTGGTTTCCCAGTGGCATCTGACAGGGTCACTTCATGGGTGAGCCTCTTGCCTAAGGACTTGCCGGTCTTGCCCTCGAGATAGCCCTTGTTCCAGAACCAATACCCAATCCAGGCCACTGTCAACGCGGTCCCGATCAGGGAAGATGGGCCGTGGGTCTGGGTAATTTGATATTGATCGTCTCCGAGGTTCCGCGTGATGACTTCAGTGCCGCCCATGAAGCGTTCGGCTGCCAAGTCAATCCCCAAAATTGCGAGCACCGGCAGTGTGTCGATAAAGAAGGAAAAAGCCCGAGCGCCCCATGGTGCATATTGACGACCGGTCGCTGAGCGTCCCGGAACGGGTCGCTGCCCGTATTCGGGTATTCCCCCAGGGTAGGTCGACATGTCTACGTGCTACTTGACGAGCCGCAGTAGCCACGGTGCGCGGTATACCTGGCCGGCATTGGCTTTGACAGCACCCAGAATGGTGATGACCAGGAAGTAGACGGCCACGGCCATGATTGCGATAGCGAACAAGATGAAGACGATTGCGGCGCCTGGGCCAGCGACAAGTCCTACGAAGACCCCAGTGAACAGCATCGCGAACGCAGCCCCGACGGTCACGATCGCTGAGGTGATCTGGACATTGAGGCTCTCGACAGCGTTCTGCCTGGCGAACTCAGATCGGTCCTTGTAGACCAGGTAGATGACCAGCGGTGCGATGAAACCCACGAGCAACGCAAGCAACCAAGCGAGCATGCCCCACATTCGTGCATCAGCGTCAGATAGTGGAACCGGCGCAGCGGGTGCGTAGGAAGGGTAGGTGCCCGGCTGTCCTGTTGGTGGATATGCAGTCGGTGGGTAACCTGCTTGGGGATAGCCGGGAACCCCCGGCGGCGCTTGGGGTGGCGGCTGCTGAGCGGCCGACTGGTCTGGCTGCGCACTGGGTTGCTCTTGGGACATTGTTGGGCCTCCGCGCGGGTTGATGTCGTTGAAGATACTACCGGCGCGTAGCGTTTAAGTTTGGCTGCTCACCGGCGATCTACGTGGTTCGCCCATAGGATAGCTTTCATGGCAGACGAGCGTCGTTCGATGACTGACGATCGAAAGCTGCTGGTTCTTCGGGCGATTATTGAAGATTTCGTCACCAATTCCGAGCCGGTTGGTTCTAAGGGGCTCGTGGAGCGACACCAACTAGGCGTCAGCTCGGCAACTATTCGCAATGACATGGCGGTGCTTGAAGACGAGGGATACATAGTTCAGCCGCATACCTCAGCGGGTCGGATTCCAACTGATAAAGGCTACCGACTATTCGTCGATCGACTCTCGGCTGTGCGTCCCCTGAGCCAAGCCGAGCGCAAGGCTATTCACACCTTCCTCGACCGCACAGTGGACCTTGACGACGCGATGGCCTCTACAGTGCGCCTGCTGGCTCAATTGACCAAACAGGTTGCGTTGGTTCAGTACCCGTCTTTGACTCGATCCGCCGTACGTCACGTTGAGTTGGTGTCTTTGGGCGATGCTCGGCTCCTACTCGTACTCATAGCCGATACCGGTCGGGTCGAGCAAAGGGTGGTGAATCTGCCTGCCGACTTGACTGAGGATTCGCTGTCCTCCCTTCGTATGGCGTTAGGGACGGCGGTGACAGGAGAGCAGTTTAGTGATGTCCCCGACAAAGTTGAGGGGCTGCCAGACAGGTTCACCGGCCCCGAACGTGGCGCTGTGACGGCCGTGCTCGGCACTCTGCTTGAGACGGTTGTCGAGCGCCATGAAGAGCGGGTGGTCCTCGGTGGCACGGTGAACCTTGCCCGCGCGGGGGTGGACTTTTCCAGCACTTTGGAGCCCGTCCTAGAGGCGTTAGAGGAGCAGATGGTGCTGTTGCGGCTCCTCGGAGAAGAAGCAGCGCATCCGGACAAGCAGCTTTCGGTCACGATCGGCCACGAGAATACAGTGGAGGGCCTCTCACGCGCGTCGGTGATCACCTCTGGCTACGGAAGTGCCGGCCAGCAGATCGCCAGACTCGGTGTGGTAGGACCCACGCGGATGGACTATCCCGCGATGATGGGGGCGGTGCGTGCAGTCGCCAGATACCTAGGCCGCATTATGGATACTCAATAGTCTCCAAACACCTGTAGGTTTCTCCGAGTACTTTCCGACCCCGGCGATCGAGTCCAGAAGGCAGTGAACGTGGCAGTCGACTACTACGCAGTTCTCGGTGTCGCGCGTGATGCGACCCCCGAGGAGATCAAGCGCTCGTATCGCAAGTTGGCGCGAGAGCTGCACCCCGATGTGAATCCAGACCCCGCCACAGGTGAGCGCTTCAAAGAAGTGACAGCCGCGTACGAGGTCCTGTCAGATCCGAGTAAGCGCCAGATGTATGACCTGGGAGGGGACCCCCGGGGCGGCCAAGCAGGCGCCGGGTTTCCCGGAGGCTTCGGATTTGGCGACATCATGGATGCTTTCTTCAACCAAGGTGGCAGCGCTGGTCGCGGCCCGCGTTCGCGCGTTCGTCGAGGCCAGGATGCGCTAATTCGCCTTGAGGTCGATCTGCAGGAAGCCACGTTCGGGACGATCCGCGAGATCACTGTCGATACGGCGGTGGGATGCGACACCTGCCAGGGGCTCGGCTCATCACCCGGGTCGCAGAGGATCACTTGCACGATGTGTCAGGGCCGAGGTGAAGTGCAGACTGTTCAGCGGTCTTTCCTGGGGCAGGTTATGACTGCACGGCAATGTCCGCAGTGCAGTGGATTCGGCGAGTTGATCAGTAGCCCATGTCCAGACTGTGCGGGAGATGGCCGAGTTCGCACCCGCAGAACATTGAGCGTCAAGGTACCTGCCGGCGTTGACACCGGCACCCGAATTCAGTTGACAGGCGAGGGCGAAGTTGGCCCCGGTGCCGGTCCCGCGGGCGACCTTTATGTCGAGATCGTCGAGCAGCAGGATCCGATCTTTCTGCGCCAAGGTGATGACCTGCACTGCACAGTCACGATTCCGATGACGGCTGCAGCACTGGGAACCACAGTCAGTCTGGCGACCCTCGATGGACCTGAGGTGATCGAGATCCGTGCCGGTACCCAGTCGGGCAGTAACAAGACTCTGCGCCAGAAAGGCGTCACCCACCTGCGGGCAGCAGGTCGTGGTGACTTGTTCGTGCACATTGACGTCGCAACGCCAACCAAGCTCGATAGTCAGCAGCAGGAACTCTTGCGCCAACTTGCGAAGCTTCGTGACGAGGAACATCCAGCAGGCCAGGTGAGTGCTGGCCAAAGTGGGATCTTTTCCCGGCTAAGAGACGCTTTCCGCTAATGACACCACCGGTTTTTTACGTTCAGCCGGACGAATTGTCAGGTAAGCAGGTGGGTTCTATAGTCGAACTAACCGGCGATGAAGGCCGGCACGCGGCGACTGTAAAACGGCTTAGGGTCGGGCAGGCCATAGCAATCGCCGATGGCCTCGGGCTCGTCGCCCTCGGACGAGTCCACAGCGTTCCTGACAAGACGACGATTACGCTCGCCGTTGAACAACTCGCTCATCTGTCGCCACCCACGCCCAAATTGACAGTTGTGCAAGCGCTGATTAAGGGCGAGCGCATGGAGCGGGCGATTGAGACCCTGACCGAAGTAGGCGTAGACGAGATCATCTGTTGGGCTGCAGCAAGCAGCGTGGTTCGCCTCGATGCGCCAGGGGCGAGCAAGGCCCTCGACAAATGGACTCGCCGAGCCAAAGAGTCAAGCAAGCAAGCGCGTCGAGTGCTGCCGGCGCAGGTGAGCGGCATCATCTCGACTCAAGAGCTCGTTCTTCAAATCTCGGCTGGCTCGACGGTTCTGATCTTGGATGAGAATGCACCCTTCTCGCTTGCTGATGTTGAGATGGGTGGCGAGGACTTGATGATCGTGGTCGGGCCCGAAGGCGGGCTCACAGATGAGGAGCGACACGAGCTCACTGAGGTCGGTGGGCGCCGGGTGCACATGGGACCAGCTGTCCTGCGCGCGAGCACAGCCGGAACGGTTGCCGCTGGGGTAGTTTTGAGTCTCGGGGGAAGGTGGTCGCCTGATGGGGGCCTGGCGTGGAACACTTGACCCGTGACCGACTGCCTTTTCTGTTCAATCGCTTCTGGCGATATCCCGGCTGAAGTGATTCGCCGCAACGATCGCGTGGTGGTATTTCGCGACGTCAACCCGCAAGCACCGGACCACTTCTTGGCTATCCCTGTGGAGCACTTCGACAATGTTGCCGACTTGAGTAGGCAGGCACCGCTGCTGGTCGGTGAGCTGCTCGCGACTGCGACTTCAGTTGCCCAGGCCGAGGGCTTGGAAGACGGATACCGTGTGGTCTTCAACTCCGGAGCCAATGGTGGCCAGACAGTAGGCCACGTACATGCCCACGTTCTTGGGGGCCGACAGCTAGCGTGGCCACCGGGATGAGCGACCCCTCGAGTTCGACTGCGCAGACCCAACTTGCGGCCGATGACGATGCTGCCGTCCAGACAGCGGGTGAAGCGCTCGCCGGCGAATCGCAGCAACGGGTGATAAAGGTACCGGCGGCGGTTCCGATGGTTGCGCTTCTGGGCGTGACAGATGACGTGCTCAAAGCCATGGAGCGGGCTCTGCCACAAGTCGCCTTCTCGGTTCGAGGCAATGAGATTCGCGTTGTCGGACCTGTAGCTGAGGTCAGGTTGAGCGAGCAACTGGTCAAGGAACTGCTGATGGTTTTGCGATCTGGTCACCCTGTAGCAGCGGAATCGGTTGAACGCTCTGTTGGCCTGCTGCGTGCCGATGCAGGTGTGAGCCCCTCGCAGCTTCTTACCGCTGGAATTCTCAGTAGCCGTGGACGCTCGATCCGACCCAAGACGCTGAATCAGAAACATTACGTTGACGCGATCGACAAGAACACAGTTGTCTTCGGGATCGGCCCTGCCGGAACCGGCAAGACCTACCTGGCTGTGGCAAAAGCTGTCCAGGCTTTGCAGGCCAAGGCGGTCAACCGCATCATCCTGACGCGCCCGGCCGTTGAAGCCGGTGAGCGGTTGGGTTTCCTGCCAGGAACGCTCAGCGAGAAGATCGACCCGTACTTGCGCCCGCTCTACGACGCTTTGCACGACATGATCGACCCGGATTCGATTCCACGACTGATGGCTAGCGGAACGATCGAGGTAGCTCCGCTTGCCTACATGCGTGGTCGAACCCTCAACGACGCTTTCGTGATTCTTGACGAAGCTCAGAACACTACCCCTGAGCAGATGAAGATGTTCCTGACTCGACTTGGCTTCGGGTCGACCATCGTGGTGACAGGTGACGTTACGCAGGTCGACCTGCCTGGTGGCACGCGCAGCGGGCTGCGCGTTGTGCGAGATATTCTGGTTGGCGTTCCTGATGTTGCATTTTGCGAGTTGACAAGTCGCGACGTCGTCCGCCACCCACTGGTGGGCAAAATCGTCGATGCCTACGGGATCTATGACGAGTCCCAACCTGCAAGTGAGAAGCGATCGTGACAATCGACATTGCCAACGAGTCCGGCTGGGAGTGCGATGAGGAGTCTCTTGTCGCACAAGCCAACTTTGTGATGACTCGCCTGCGACTGCATCCAGATGCCGAACTCTCAGTCGTTCTCGTTGACGAAGCGGCGATGACTTCGCTGCATGAACGTTGGATGGACGAGCCTGGCCCCACAGACGTGTTGAGTTTCCCTATGGATGAGGTTCGAATCGGGCAGTCCGAGAACGCTGAAATCCCAGGCCACCTCGGCGATGTCGTTATCTGCCCATCCGTGGCTGCCAAGCAGGCCGATATTGCCGGGCACTCGCCGAGGGACGAGCAAGGGTTGTTGTTGACTCACGGAATCTTGCACCTCCTAGGTTACGACCACGCCGAGCCTGAGGAGGAGCGTTTGATGTTCGGTTTGCAAGGTCAACTCGTCGCCGAGTGGAACGAAGCACTAACAGCGTGACCCCAGACGACCTGATTCCGGTACTGATTGCGCTGATCTTCGTTCTGATCGCGATGTACTTCGTCGCGATTGAGCAGGCCCTGATCCGCGTGTCGCGCGCGGCCGTCAACGATATGGTCGACGACGGCGTGCGAGGGGCGCCCAGACTGGCTTTGGTCCTTGAGGACCGCGGTCGCTATATCAACGTTTTGCTTATTGCCAGACTGATTGCCGAGATGTTCTCCGTTGTGGTTGTCACAGCGATCTGTATTCGTCAGTTCACCAATCCGCCATGGCTAGGCTTAGTGATCGCAGGCATTGTGATGTCGATTGTCGCCTTCGTCGCGCTGGGAGTGGGTCCACGCACGATTGGTCAGCAGCACGCCACAGCAGTGGCGCTGCGCGGGGCGAGGGTTGCACGCATCCTGGCTGTCATCCTTAACCCGATTGCTGTTCTGCTGGTTTTGTTAGGAAACGCTTTGACCCCGGGCAAGGGCTACCGGCAAGGTCCGTTTGCCAATTCAGCAGAGCTGCGCGAAATGGTCGACTTGGCTCAGGCTGACGACGTCATCGAAGCAGACGAGCGGCAGATGATTCACGGTGTGTTCGAGCTCGGCGATACCCTCGCCCGCGAGGTGATGGTGCCTCGTACGGAGATGGTCTGGATCGAGAAGGACAAGCTACTGCGCCAGGCTATGTCCTTGGCGTTGCGCTCAGGCTTCAGTCGGATTCCTGTAGTGGGGGAGAACCTCGATGACGTGATCGGCGCTGTCTATCTTAAGGACCTCGCGCGGCACGCTTTTGATGACCAAGACGCTCAGTACAACCAAGCCGTCGAGACCCTCATGCGCCCTGTCAGCTATGTTCCCGACTCCAAGCCTGCCGACGATCTCTTGCGAGAGATGCAAGCCGACCGAGTCCACCTGTCGGTGGTTGTCGACGAGTACGGCGGCACGGCCGGGTTGGTGACAATCGAGGATATCGTGGAAGAGATCGTTGGCGAGATCGCCGACGAGTACGACACGGCCGAGCTGCCCGAGAGTCAGGAACTCGGCCCGGGCAGTTGGCGGGTCAGTTCACGAATGCAGCTAGATGACCTCGTCGAATTGCCAGGCTTGCAGCTCACCGAGTCCGACCTTTCCGAGGATATGGACGAAGTGGAGACAGTTGCGGGGCTGCTCGCTAGGCGCTTAGGGGTAGTCCCGATTCCCGGTTCGAGCGTTGAAGTGGGAAGCTACCAGCTACGCGCCGAGTCGACAGCCGGTCGGCGCAACCGCATCGGCGCAGTGCTGATCACCACTATTTCACCGCCGGCGCAGTCCTCCGAGGAGAAGCATGACTGAGATACCTGAGAGCGTCGTACTCTCCGAAGAGGATGCCAAACTTGTGACGCTGGCTCGCGGCGCACGGGCTCGGATCTCGGCCAAAGAGGGCGCCGCAGTTCGCGACGAGACAGGGCGCACCTACTCAGCAGCCAACATCTCGTTGAAGTCGTTGAAGCTCTCAGCCCTACAGTTGGCGGTTGCCCAAGCTGTTGCGTCGGGGGCCAAGGGCTGCGAGTGCGCGGTTGTCATCACTACAGATGGTTTGCTTGACGAGCCTGGTTTGAAGACTGTCAGGGACCTTGGAGATGAGCGAACTGTGGTCATCACTGCAACGCCGAGAGTCACCATCACCAGCCGCGAAGTACTCGGCTAGTCATGGCGAAATACGCAGGTCCGAGCAAGCCTAGAAGCACGCGCAGTGGTCGCGCGGGTGGTGAGCTTTCTGGTGATTGCGAGCACCGCAGTGGATTCGTCTGTTTGGTGGGCCGGCCCAACGCTGGAAAATCGACGCTTGTCAATCGGATGATCGGGAGCAAGATCGTGATCACTTCCGACCGACCGCAGACCACTCGCCGCACCGTTCGGGGAGTTCTTTCCCGCCCCGACGGGCAATTGGTCATTGTCGACACACCCGGTTTGCACAAACCTCGCACGCTTCTCGGTGAGCGCTTGAATGACTTGGTGAGATCGACGTGGACTGAGGTCGACGCGATCGGATTTTGCGTTGCGGCCAATGAGAAGACCGGCCCCGGGGACAGGAACCTCGCGCGAGAGATCGCCGGGCTCAAGGGCAAGAAGCCGGTGTTCGTAGTCGTGACCAAGACCGATATCGCTTCTCGTGACCAGATCGCCACGCGGCTGGTCTCCATGCAACGCGCCTGCACAGAAGAGGGCCTTGAAGCTGCGCAGTTTGTGCCACTGTCCTCGGTAGATGGCAGCAATGTCGACGAACTTGTGGAAATGCTCATCGCAGCCATGCCAGCAGGCCCGGCGCTCTACCCTGCTACAGAAATCACCGACGAGCCGGAACAATCACTGATCGCTGAGTTGATTCGAGAGGCAGCGCTGGCCGGGGTCAACGACGAACTTCCGCACTCGATCGCGGTGACCATCGATGAGATGTCCACTCGTGACGCTGGGCGGGATTCACGCGGAGGATCGCCGATGGTTGATATTCACGCAACGATCCATGTCGAACGAGAGAGTCAGAAACCGATCATCATCGGCAAGGGCGGTGTACGACTCAAGGCCATCGGTAGCAAGGCGCGGGTAGGCATCGAGTCGTTGTTGGGCACGCAGGTGTACTTGAACATCCACGTGCGAGTTGCCAAAGAATGGCAGCGTGACCCTAAGCAGTTACGCAGGCTCGGCTTCTAGAACCCCTTCTTGACCAAGTGGCTCCTGGTCGGGGCCTTCTTGGTCGTGAGCTTCAACTAGCTCGTAGCGCTTGCCGTACGTATCTGCGATTGCCAGAATCATCGCAGCCAGGGGAATCCCGATCAGAGCGCCAATGGGGCCGAACAACGCTGCCCCGATGATCACAGCGCCGAAGGCAACAGCGGGATGGATGTCCATTGTTCTTGAGCTGACTTTTGGGGTGAAAAAGTAGTTCTCTATCTGCTGATAGAGGGTTCCGAAGATGATGATCCACACCACATCCAGGGGGTCGTTGAACACAGCGACCAAACACGGCAGGGCAATACCGAGGTAGGTGCCCAAGGTGGGGATGAACTGACTAATAACGCCAACCCAGATGCCCAGAGGCAGCCAGTACGGAACGTCGATGATGAATAGGAAAGCGGCGGTTGCAACTGAGCTAAACAGCGCCAAGATGAGCCGCGAAATCACGAAGCCGCCGGTTTTATGAACTGCGAGATCCCAGACATCGTTGAAGACCCGCTGCTTGCCCTGTGGCAACCAAGAGGCGACAGTGTCGCGAATTTTGGGGCCTTCGGCCGCGAAATAGTAGGCGAAGAGCAACATGGTGAAGGTCTGGAACACGAGACCGAAAAGGCCCGAGATCAACCCGAACGCGCCGCCAGCCAGGTTGCTCGCCCAACCTGCTGCTTGGGCGGGCGAGATGTTGAGGGTGTTCTGAACCTCTTGCGGGTTGATTGAGGTGCCGAAGGTTTGGTTGACCCAGTCGGTTGCTTCGTTCAACGTACTCGGCGCGGCGTTGATGAGTTGCGCGACTTGGCTGACCAGCAGATTGCCAAAGGCGGCGAAGAAAATGATAGTCAGAATGAATCCGACGATGAGCACAAGCAGAGTTGCGAGACCACGTTTGATCTTGAATCGCCCGAGCCACACGACAATCGGGTCCATGGCGATGCCGACGAGCCAGGCAATGAGTAGCAGGAACAGGAAATTGCCGAGCTTGGAGAATGCCCACTCGCCGATCCACAGTGCGATCACAAGTAACAAGACTGTGACAGCCGCTCGACGAACCCACTTCATTGACAACCATGTCAGCCACTCGGCCCCGGCATTTGGGCTTCCACGTTTAGCGACTTCCCGCTCGGTGGGCAGGTCGGCAGGAGGACTAGTTGTCGTCCCAGCGTTTCTGGCGGGGGTCGGTTCCATAGGAAACTATTTAACCTGTGATCCGCCTAAAACCCCGCCACCACCCCGCGGGCGGGTTAGACAGCGTTCTCGGCGGTTTCCAACACGAGAGCACACCTGATCAAGCCGAGGTGGGAGTACGCCTGCGGATGATTACCTAGGCCGCGTTCGGTGCTGGGGTTGAACATCTCCGACAGCAGCCCGGTTTCACCAGCGCACTCGAGTAGTTGGCGGAACAGGTTGCGTGCCTCGTCGAGCATCCCGGAAGCCGCGTATGCCTCGATCAGCCAGGTTGTGCAGATATGCATCCCGCCCTCTGTGCCTGGCAGACCATCCTCATGGCGATAGCGGTAGACCGTCGGGCCGTCGCGCAGTGATGCCTCAACGGCGTGAATCGTTCCCACTGCACGTGGATCATCACCAGCGACCATGCCGGAGGTCACCACTGCGAGCACTGCGGCATCGACATCGGTGCGCCCATAGGCCGACACGAAGCTGTTGACCTCTTCGTTCCAGCCATTTGTCAGAACGTCTTCTTTGATTCGATCGGCTAGAGCCTCCCAGTCGGGTCGACTCGCTTTTGCCAGTGCGAGCACTTTGAGGGCCTGGTCCACGGCCATCCAACACATAACTCGGGAATGGACGTGGTCGCGCGGAGCGTCGCGAATTTCCCAGATGCCGTGGTCGGGTTCATTCCAGCGGCGCTCGACCGCCTCCACGCACGAGTTGATGATCGCCAAATCGTTGCCGGTGACAAAGCCTCGCGCGTGGGCGGTGTCGGCAATCATGTTGCAGATCGGACCGAACACGTCGAGTTGCACCTGGCCCTGAGCGGCATTGCCGATGCGCACAGGGCGGCTGCCGGCGTAGCCAGGCAGAGTATCCACAACGGCTTCAGGCCCCAAGAGGTTGCCATCGAGGGTGTAGAGGGGGTGCACTCGCTCGGGGGAGGCCGCAGCCTCGAACAGCGGATTCAGCCAGCCGATGAAGGCGTCAGCTTCCTGTGTGCGCCCGAGCAGGGCCAAGGCTCCAACTGTCATTGCGCCGTCGCGCAGCCAGCAGTAGCGATAGTCCCAGTTGCGGATTCCGCCGATCCATTCCGGCAAACTGGTCGTGGCCGCAGCAAGGACGGCCCCGGTCGGCTTGTGACACAAGGCCTTGAGTGTGAGCGCTGATCGTTGCACAGCGGCCTCAAAACGTGGCGGACTGCGCAGTGACGAGACGAAGTCGACCCATTCGGTGCCGCAGACGTGACGCCGTTCGCTTTCGAGGTCCGCTGCGGGGCTCAGGTCATCGGATCCAGCGTGAAGTTCCACGACGTAGTCACCGCCGGCGGGATCGATGGTCGCAGTGGCGGTGGGGTGTGGCCCGATGTAGGTGATGTGCCAATCAAGGTCGGGCGCTATCAGCACCAGCGAGTCTGATGATCCAGTAATCCTCAGGCCCTCCTGGGTAGCTTCGATTCCGACTGGTACTGAACCGAAATATGGTCGCGGCGCGAAGGAGATTGTCACTGGCTCGCGCCCGGAGATCGCTCGGACCAGACGCAGTTGGTGTTCGTTTCCAGGGGTGGACCGCGAGGTCGAATCGAGGTAGTCGGTAACGACGACCCCGGACCAACGGGTTTGGACTGTCATCGTGTGCTCAAGGTAGTTCTGGCTCAGCGGACGTCCGCCCCTGCGGGGACGAATCGTCAGGTGGCCTGCCTCGGGGTCGCCGAGCAGCCCGGCGAAGATCGCTGGCGCGTCTGGGCCGGGATGACACATCCAGCTGATGCTGCCATCTGGTGTGAGCAGCGCCAAATCGGTGCCGTCGCTGAGCAGCGCATGGTCCTCGATGGGAACGGCATTGGCTCCAGCGATCCACGCTTGGCGTTCGTCGGCCAAGATTGCTAAGAGCTCGATCACCTGCTGTGGGCCCTCGACGCGGTAAGCGGCGATCGAATTTCCTTCACCGACTTTCACCGCCAAGTCCACATCGGAGAAATTGGCGAACACGTCTTCGTCGGTTGCGTCGTCTCCGAGGAAGATCACAGCTGAGGCGCTCAGATCCTCACGCAATTGCTCAACGGCATTGCCTTTGTGGGCCTGAACCACCGAGATCTCCAGGACATTCTTACCCGCAGTGAGGAAGACCGAGTCATCGTCTTCGAAGCGTTCCCGCAGTGCGGCGATCACTTGTTCGCCCGCCTCGGGTTGTGTGCGGCGAACGTGGACTGCAATGGCGGCGGGCTTGATCTCAAGCTGGGTGCCGGGCACTGGGGAGCTGATGCGCACACAATCACCGATGATGTTGGACAGGGTTTGCGCACTCTGCTCATTCAGCCCGGCGACTGCTCCGAGGTCGAATTCGGCACCGTGACTGCCGACCAAGGTGATTTCGCGGGGCAGGCGTGACATCGCTGCAAGGTCGCGCAGTGCCCGACCAGACACCACCGCAACTGAAGTGGCTGGAAGCATCGCGAGGTGGCGCAAGACGTCGACAGCCTCAGGTAGCGGTCGGGCCTCATTCGGGTCATCGACGATGGGCGCGAGAGTCCCGTCGTAGTCGCAGCTGACCAGCAGCTGACCTGTCCGCGCAATTTGGCGCAACGCTAGGCGAAGGTTCGGGTCGAGGTTAGATTGATCGAGGGGGCCAACTGCAGCATCAGCGACACCCACTGTGAAGCTGGTGGCAGCGCCATGGTTCTCTACCTCGGTCTGCCAGTCAGATGACATGTGGCAAACGTAACCGGTGGAGCGGCCGTTTGTTCGGCGACCGCCTCCTCGTTGACTGTGTGGTTGTTGAGGCATTGATCAAAAAAACCCCTCAACAAGTCCACACTCAACGAGAGGGGGAGACGGTTTCCTGGGGGATTCGGGGGACAATGGGGTCGTGCCTACCTATCGCGAGACTGCCATCGTCTTGCGTACGCAGAAACTAGGTGAGGCTGATCGCATCGTCACACTTCTCACGCGGGGACGGGGTCGGGTTCGCGCAGTCGCACGTGGGGTGCGCAAGACATCATCGAGGATCGGTGGGCGACTAGAACCCTTCTCCTTGGTCGACGTTCAGTGTTACGAGGGTCGCAATCTGGACTCCATAAATCAGGTCGAGTCCCTTGCCAGTTACGGTGCCACCTTGTCTGCTGACTATGCGCGCTGGAGTTGCGGGCAGGCAATGTTGGAGACCACTGAGCGCCTCACGGCTGAAGAAGGTGAGCCGGCTGTGCAGCAATTCTTGCTACTGCTCGGTGGACTGCGTTCGCTGACCGATGCTGAGCATGACGGTGGCTTGATCCTCGACGCATTTCTACTTAGATCGCTTTCAGTCGCGGGGTGGGCGCCTTCGTTCGACGACTGTGCGCGCTGCGGGGCTCAAGGCCCACATCGTTCCTTCCATGTGTCTGCGGGTGGCGCATTGTGCCGTGACTGCCGACAACCCGGATCGGTTACTCCGGCCGAAGGGACCCTGGCGCTCATGGGGGCGCTTCTAGCAGGGGATTGGGAGCACGCAGATGCGAGTTCCGCGCGGCTGCGTAGAGATGCGTCTGGAATCGCCACCGCGTACCTACAATGGCATCTTGAGCGAGGGCTTCGTTCGCTGCCACTCGTCGAGCGCCAATAGACTCTTGGCGTTGCTAGTGCCGCAAAGCACTGCTACCCACCTACCCTTGCCCAATGCACTCCTACGGCTCTGAAGTAGTCGCCGCCGTGGCCACGTTGCCCGATTGGCTCAGTCTGATCGCGGGCATCTCGATCGTGGCAGCCACGGCAAGCAGCGTCTTGCGCACGTTGGTGGCGACTCGCGGTTTGAGTTCGGCTATCGCCTTTTCCGCAGCCCGCACAGTGCGGTTCATATTGGTCACGATCGCTCGCCGTACTAGTGACTACTACAAGCGAGACTGGATACAGACGTGGATCGCGCCCCTGGCGATCGTGGCGATGCTCGGGACCTGGCTGTTCCTCTTCTTGGTCGGGTACGCGTTAATCCTCAACGCTGACGCCTCGATCGGGTTGGGTAATGCGATCAGAGAAGCGGGGTCGAGCTTGTTCACCCTCGGCTTCGCTACCACTGACCGAGCACAGTTAACAGCTGTTGATTTCTTCGCGGCTGCAACGGGTCCGATTGTCATCGGATTGATGATTGGTTACTTACCTTCGCTCTATGCCTCCTACAACCGACGCGAGGTGGACGTTGCGCTCCTCAATGCTCGAGCCGGAGAGCCTAACTGGGGACCAGAAGTCCTGTTTCGACATGCGGTTGTCGACAACCTCGATCAGCTACCGACCTTGTGGCAGGCGTGGGAGCGCTGGGCTGCTGATGTCGCGGAGAGCCATTCTGCTTATCAGACACTCATCTTCATGCGGTCTGCTCGTCCACAACGCAATTGGTTGATCGCGCTGCTCTCGGTGATGGACTCGGCCGCTCTCAACATGTCATTGCGTCCAAGTGACCCACAGGGCGCTCCTCGGGTGGCCATCAGGCAAGGTGTCGAGTGCATCCGGGACCTGGCACTTGCTGTGAATCTCCCTCATGATCACGACCCAAGCCCCGATGACGATATTGACCTCACGTTTGAGGAGTTTGCAGAAGCAATTGCCGGACTTGAGGCTGTTGGTTACTTGGTCGAACGCACAGCTGAGGAAGCGTGGCCCCACTTCAAAGGATGGCGTATCAACTACGAGCAGACCGTTTATCAATTAGCGATGCTGATCGATGCTGTGCCCGCGAAGTGGTCCGGTCCTCGCCGCCCTGACACGGCCGTCATCCCGCCCTTGCGTCCTATCAATCGCCAGCCTGGCGGCACCTCTGGCACGCCACAGATTACTCGGCGACAATCGGGGCCCAAGCCGCCGAAGTGACCGGGTCGGCGGACCACAACTAGGTTGGCCCGCGATACTTGCCGGGCAGTTAAGTCACCGCGCTGCGCATAATCCTCTTGCCACGGCTCGTGTCGTGATTGCTAGAGCTGCCAGTTGGGCGCGGAAGGCGTACCCAGCTACGTAAGGCCTCCCCGCGAAATAGTCAAAAGGGCGCACTCTCGACCTCTCGATCGGAATTCGCCCCTTTGAGTGCGGAGTAAGCCGCGACGGATTACAGCTTGCCGAGCGTACCCGTCTCCTCCGCGAGCAGGTAGTAGAAGGTTACGCGACCCTTTTGGTTGACACCGTCCATCGTCTTAACGACCTTGGCGATGCCTGCATCGGCATCCTTGGCCGACAGCTCTAGCTTCTTGGCAGCGAAGCCGTCGCGAACAGTCGCAAGCTCGGTCTCATCTGTGGCCGAAACCAAGGATGAGTCCCTGTTGCGCAATGCGATACCGCAGTAGGTGACGATCGTCTTGACCTTGTCCTCGTCGACCGACTTCGTGTACTTCTTGATATCTGCGACGTAATCGCTAACTTCAGCCATGTGGGTTCCTTAGGTGCTGGCAGGAGTGGGGGATCTAGCTAATTGAAGATACTGGGAGACTACCCATGAAAGTGGGTTGAAAGGCCGCCGCTTGGGATATCAATTCCAGTGAGCGTGGGAGCGGCCCGCACAACGTCCCGCTTCATCGACCCCAGCACTGACATAATGCGACTTGTGGGGGAGGATGACCGCCGTGGCCAGTAACACGTACCGTCCTCCCACCGCACACATCGACGGGCTGGTAGTGCCGAAGATTCCGTCCAAGCTCCTGCCACAGCACATCGCGATCGTGATGGACGGCAACGGTCGTTGGGCCAACCAGCGTGGCCTGCCCCGCACCCGAGGGCACGAAATGGGTGAGCAAGCGCTGATGGATGTCGTCAACGGTGCGCTCGAGGTTGGGGTTCCGTGGATTTCGGCTTACGCATTTTCGACCGAGAATTGGAAGCGATCGCCTGACGAGGTGAAATTCCTCATGGGCTTCAACCGCGATGTGATCCATCGTCGCCTCGATGAACTTCACGAGAAGGGGGTGAGGGTTCGCTGGGCTGGACGCCGGCCTCGGTTGTGGCGAAGCGTCATCAAGGAGTTGGAGATTGCCGAGGAACGCACGAAGCACAACACAGCGATGAACCTCGTGATGTGTGTCAACTATGGCGGCAGGGCTGAGATCGCCGATGCTGTTGTGCAGGTCGCGCATTTGGTCGCGGCGGGCCGACTCAAGCCGAACAAGATAGATGAGGACTTGCTTGCGCGATATCTCGATGAGCCTGACATGCCCGATGTGGACCTGTTCATCCGATCATCAGGAGAGCAGCGCATTAGCAACTTCCTGCTCTGGCAGTCCGCATACGCTGAGATGGTATTCCTCAACACGTTGTGGCCGGACTTCGATCGGCGGCACTTGTGGGAAGCGATCGAGATCTACGTCAATCGAGAGCGTCGCTATGGGGGCGCTGAAGGCCCAGCGATCTAGTCCCTGGCGACGCATCCGTCTATAAGATGAACACCCTTACGGGTATTCGCGACTATCGCATTGTCAAAATTCTCGACATGGCTAGTTACCAAGATCATGAGTGATCGGGGCTAGCCTCTGAGTATTTCGACGTCATAGAGCGGGAACCGGTCATCGCGCGATACGGCAGTCATCGTAAGCAACTGGGCCTGAGCAATCAGCATCCGGTCGAACGGGTCTTCGTGATGGCGCGGAAGCGCCCCTGCGGCAAGCCCGTGCTCGATTGTGATCGGCAGGGGCTGGAACCCATTGGCGCTGATCTCAGCGTGCAGGTCAACGGGACCGCGCAGTCTTCCTAGCGCTTCCTTGATCGCGATTTCCCACGCACTCGCCGCTGACACGAATATTTCGTTGCCTGGGTCGGCGATCGCGTCACGGGCGGCCTGACCGAGGTCTGAATCATTGAGCCACCAGAGAAGTACATGCGTATCAAGAAGCAGTCGCACGCTAGGCTTCCTCGCCATTGAAAGCCGCCAGCAGCGAGCTGGGAAGCTCATCGAAGTCGTCGCTGATGACGATTTGGCCGCGGCAGGAGCCTGGAACGCGGGGTTGAATCTGATGGGCAACGGGAACCAGTCGCGCAACCGGACGCCCGGCTCGCGCGATGACGATCTCCTCGCCGCGCTCTACGCGGTTCAGAAGATCCGAGAATTGCTTCTTCGCTTCGTACACGTTCAACTGGTCCACTCACCAAGTCTAACTAGTTGGTCAAGGTTGGTCAAGATCAGGCGACTGGGGTATAGCCGCTTTGGGCTTTGGCGTCGTCACCCCTGCCGTGAAGGCCCGCGGCACAGGTTTGACGTTGCCCCCGAACTACCAAAGCGTGGTCACCCACGCCCAGGCCTCGATCGCAGCCGCACAAACAGATGCCACGCAGATCTCAGATGCTGCCGAGGCCATCAATACTAAGATCAGCGACCTCAACTACCGAGCAGTCAGCGCATCCCACTGCAACTACAAGTAAGCGCGCGACGCGCCTATCTCGTGGCATTCACGACTTTGCAAGTGACATTTTTAGGGGATGTCCCAGCGATTTGGTCAGCGAGTAGCGTCTTTTCCGAAGGTGAGACTTCGGTCTGTGGTTTCTGGAAAACCCCGAGTGCATCTCCGAAGTAATTGCACAGCACAATCGGACTTGAGAAAGTCGTCAGTTCGGTGGGGAAGGAATCGAATGTTCTCGCTGTGGGCATCTTGGAGCTGGGTCCCCCGGCCCGTTGCTGGACGGCGATGACTGTGTCGTTGCGGGCAGTCAGATCGTTGAACTGCGGAGAACCCATCCGGCCTTGATCGGCGCCTAGCCGGACAGGTCTTACGGACACGGAGGTCATTCGCTGTGCCGGGCCGGAAATTTTCAGGGGAGGGGTGTCCGCTGGACGATCCGCTTACGGACGGACGCTTGGTGTTTAGACGGCTGCTGACATCTGTGCAGTCGTCTTCTGAAATGACACACACAGTCAGCAGATGAGGCGGACTGCCCGACGGTTTAGAGAGGCATCATGTCGACAAGTTCAGCAAGGCGCCCAACTCGCGCGCGCCATCGCTGCGCTGGCCGATGTCGGGTGCCGTCTGGGATGCGCGCCTGCATCGACCCTATTGCGGGAGGCAACGACAACGACTACACGTACCCAGGCGATCCTGTGAACAGAACTGACCTTCGATGGGAAGCCGGAAGCGTCGAGAACAATTTCGCTCAGGCAATGGGGTGCACGCGACTCGGACTGCGCAAGTGCGCTATCGCGGTCGGGATCTCAACGTATGTAAAGAACCACCTCTCAAAGAACAAGAACTTGGACAATGCCAAAAGACATTTCTTGGTGAATATCATGCTCATGGCAGCAATCGGCAAGCAGGCAACAACGGTTTGGATGGCTTTACCTGAAGTCGGTGACGCTAATCATGAAGATTCGTCCAGGGATACGATTAATAACGACTTGGTGCAGCACGCTTATTCGGAAGTCGCCCGCAGGATGCCAAAGTCGAAGTTGCTCTCATCTAGAAGGATGTACAAGTATGCGATGAAAGCTTTCGCTCATGCCTGGAACGACGGGGCTTACATGTTTGCTTGCCTCGCCGAGACGACCTTGTGCTTGATCCACTGCGGGAGGCCGCGACGTGGCGGGTGAACGAGCGCGACCGGTTCGGCGGTTAATTGCCGGATCAGCGGTGGTAGCGATCCTCGCATCTGTCATTACAGCAACTGTTCTCGGGCTGAACAGAAGCACTGGACCACCCATTACGGACGAGCCACTTTTCCAACGACTACCGGCAGTTGGGCAAGTTGTCGACTCGTTTCAAGGGCGGGGTGACCCAGATGCACGACCGATGAACTACGCCGTTCGAATGTTGCGAGTTGAAGGCCGTTCCAACTATGACGTGCTGAAGTTGAGTTGTCAGCTACAGAACCCGATCGTAGGTGACGGCATCGAGGGTTGCTTGGTACCGGCGCAGAAGCGGTCGTGGATCTTCTGCTGTGGTTCCGGCCTGGTTTGGTTCGATGTTCCGATTATCCCGCAGTATCCTGGGACAGGTCCCGTCCGGTGGTAGTCAACGAACCATCCAGGTTCGCATCCATTTGGGTACACACCTGACCGACATCGACAACAGGACAAAATCGCGTCGGAATAGAGTCGTTTCTTCAAAACCCGACATTGTCCGGACGTGGGTCTGGGTCTATTCCGACACTGTTGGTGGACGGAAAGGGTGGCAGGGATGAGCGGTCAGACTGTGGGCTACATGCAAGTTTCGTCGATCAGCCAGAACACTGATCGACAACTCGACGGTATCGCGACCGATGTCATGTTTGAGGATCACGCGTCGGGAGAAGACACCGACTGCCCGCGACTGCAAGCCATGCTCACCCACGTGCGTGCCGGGGACACCGTTGTTGTTCATTCCCTGGATCGACTCGGCCGCGACCTGCTCGACCTGCACACCCTGATCCGTGACCTCACTGGGCGCGGGGTGGAAGTCCGGTTCGTCACCGAAGGTCTGGTCTTCGACGGCCGCCATGACGCGATGGCCGAGCTGATGCTCAGCCTGCTCGGGGCGGTCGCCCAGTTTGAACGCGCCAAGATCCGCGAGAGGCAAGCAGAAGGAATCGCCCAAGCGAAGAAGCGGGGCGTGTACAAAGGCCGCAAACGTGCGTTCTCTGATGATCAGGTGGTTGACCTGCGAACGCGGGCCGCCGCCGGGGTGCCCAAAGCACAGCTGGCGCGAGACTTCGCGATCTCCCGCGACACAGTGTATGAATACCTGCGCCCTCGCGCGGAAGAGCAGGCATGAACGACCCGCTCGTCGAGTTGCGCAGCCTCATGCGCGAGACGGCTGAGCTCGTCGCGCGCTTTGAGTCTTTAGCCTGAAAGCACCGGACTGACACCTCAGCGTAGCTCGGCACTAGCTCGCTCTGGGAATACCGACCGGAGTCGGCCCGCCTGCCAAGACCATCATCAACAGCGAATGAAGCGCGATGGCGTTACTCTGTGTCATCCTCATCGGAGCCTCGATTCCTCGACCGGTAAGCCAGAATGGACAGGTGCACAAGCGAACCGACACTGGCCACTCCGAAGGCTGAGAGAACATTGGGTACAAACGGAATACCGGTGAAGAACCCAACGACCGTCAGTATCACGCCACCACCGATGGCCTCCACGAAGAAAGTCACAACTGCCCCGGATGCCTCAGTCTCTTCAGCCTCTGGGTCCTGCCTTGGGGTTACTTTCTAACGCCTTTCTTGATCGACTGGAGCAGATTTCTGACGAGCCCTCAACAACGGCGACTCGTTGGCGAGTCGTTCAACGGAAGCTCGGCCCCGGGTTGTTGGCAGCTTTCTTGGGGTTGTCTTGCTGCACGCTTGCGTCGGCTATGCCCATCAGCCGTAGCCTGCGAACCGCCAGAATGCAGCGGCGATGACGACACCCACAACCAGTACTCGAATCACCCGCGCCGAGGGAATGATGGCTGGCCAGGAAAGGGCTACGAGCCAGGCAAGAGCCAATCCGAGAGCGAGCAGGAAGATCCCGGCCCATGCGCCGGGAATGAGTAGACCAGCGACGAGGAAGGCAGACAGCGCCAACGGCACTACGAGCCGTGGCAGGTTGGACAAGAACCTCAGTGGACCCGCGCTGCGGCGCTCAAGTGCTACGCGCGCAGGTGATTTCGCGGTGGTGGGCACCCGTTGCGGGCGCGGTCCAAGTGGGCGAGCAGCGGTGGGTCGACCTCCGTGCGCGGGGCGACCGGGTCCAGTTGTTGGCTTGGGCATGCGACCATTCTCGCTCATCGGCAGGTACGGTCATCAGTGCACCTACCCCGGCGGTTCCACCCCGATGCTTCAGCCCCGACGAGGCGGCCTGGGTCTGAGGAGAAAGTGAAGCCACGATGCTGGCAGTCCTACGGTTCAATGTTCCACCCGCGCAAGTCGAGGGCTTCGTCGACCAATTGAGGGCTGCAGTGGCAATTTTGGGCGAGCGGGACGGATTCGTCAACGCTCAGATAGGTACCGCCCTTGACGATCCGGGACTTGTTATCTTGACGTTACGCTGGGCCTCGGTGGGCTCTTACCGGCGTGCCCTGGGGCACTACGACGTCAAACTCCATGTGATTCCGTTATTGGCTGCCACCATCAACGAGCCGACGGCGTTCGAGGTTCGCCATACCCGCAGTAGTGATGGCGTAGTCGAGGATGCGGCCCCGGACTTGTCGCCTGACGCGGGGCTGGTCGGCCCGTCCTAGGCGCAGCGAACATTTCCTTGGGTAGGCTGGCTACCCATTACCCATCGATCAGATGGGCGGATCTTTGCCAGCACTGCTCTGTACGCCAGCACTTGTCTTCCCAGTACCGTCAATCGACACCTTCACCGGATGGAGTCACCGTGGCCGACCGCGTCGACGCGATCGTCAACCTCAGCAAGCGTCGTGGATTTGTCTTCCCGTCATCGGAGATTTATGGCGGTACACGTTCGGCTTGGGACTACGGCCCGCTCGGTGTGGAACTCAAGGAGAACATTCGGCGTCAGTGGTGGCAGTCGATGGTGCGCTCGCGCGATGACGTTGTCGGGTTGGATTCTTCGGTCATTTTGTCCCCGCAAGTCTGGGAGGCCTCGGGTCACCTGCAGGCCTTCGTCGACCCACTGGTTGAGTGCACCTCGTGCCACAAGCGGTTCCGCGAGGACCACCTGCTTGAGGAGTTCGAGGAGCGCAAAGGTAGGGCACCGGAGAACGGTCTAGCCGACCTGCCTTGTCCCAACTGCGGCAACCGCAACACGTGGACCGAGCCAAAGATGTTCAACGGTTTACTCTCGACCCACCTTGGCCCTGTCCAAGACGAAAACTCGCTGCATTACCTGCGTCCCGAGACCGCCCAGGGCATATTCGTCAACTACGCCAACGTTGCCTCGACCTCGCGGATGAAGCCCCCGTTCGGCATCGCCCAGACCGGGAAGAGTTTCCGCAACGAGATCACACCTGGCAACTTCATCTTCCGCACGCGGGAGTTTGAGCAGATGGAGATGGAGTTCTTCGTCAAGCCTGGTACCGATGAGCAATGGCACGAGTACTGGCTGGAACAGCGCTGGAACTGGTACGTCGACCTAGGGCTGAACCCTGACGACATGCGTCGGTTGGAGCACCCGAAAGAGAAGTTGTCGCACTACTCCAAGCGCACTGTCGATATCGAGTACCGCTTCCAGTTCGGTGGCTCAGAGTTCGGTGAGTTGGAGGGCATCGCCAACCGCACCGACTTCGACCTGAAGACCCACTCGGAGCATTCCGGCAAGGATTTGTCGTACTTCGAGCAGGAGACCGGCGAGCGCTGGACGCCATTTGTCATCGAGCCTGCAGCTGGCCTGACACGGTGCGTGTTGGCATTCATGCTTAACGCCTATCACGAGGATGAAGCCCCCAACACCAAGGGCGGAGTCGATAAGCGCACCGTGATGCGTTTCGATCCGCGACTCGCCCCGGTCAAGGCTGCAGTACTGCCGCTGAGCCGCAACGCGGACCTATCGCCCAAGGCCCGCGATCTCGCCGCTGCGCTGCGCCAGCGTTGGAACGTCGACTTCGATGACGCGGGTCAGATTGGCAAGCGTTACCGTCGCCAAGACGAGATCGGAACCCCGTACTGCATCACTGTTGACTTCGAGACGCTCGACGACAATGCAGTGACGATTCGCGAACGCGACTCGATGGCCCAGGAGCGCATCGGTCTGGATTCGGTCGAAGGCTGGTTGTTGGAGCGACTTCCGAACAGTTGAGTGACGCAGGTGAGTGGATCTCCGGCTCGGTCTGGGCATTGACGCCATACGTTCGGCCGACATGCACTGAATCTGCAATGCGGACTTGTCGATTCCTGAGACAATGATCGGCAACGACAAGCCCTGGAGGTCTCATGTCTCGAATCGTCCCTATTGCCGCAGCCACTGTGCTGGGCGCCAGTTCAATTATCGGAATTAGTGCATCGGCAGCAGACGCAGCCACGATCACTGCGTGTGTGAAGAAGTCCAACGGTGACATCCGCATACTTAAGAGCGCGAAGAAGAAGTGCAAGAAGGGTTGGAAGAAGACCCACTGGAGCACCGCCGCGCCCAAGAAGCTGATGGTGGTCGATGGCAATGGCACCGTTGTCGGCACGATGGTCGGACTGATACCCGACGGCGTAACTATCTTCAGCGTGCTGGCTAAAGACGGGGGCATCTACATCTACCTGCCGAACGGTCGCGTTCTTCGCAATGGTAGCCCAAATTTCCAGAACAACACATGCACAGGTACCGCCTACATTAAGGCCAGCAGTCCAACGTTTCTTGGACTGATCATGGATTCTGCCGGTGGCCCGAGTCGCATTCTTTGGCGGACGGATTCCTTCGGTTCGTCACAGGCATGGGCGTTCACCCGGACGCAGAGCAACGTGAACATGCAGTTCTACCAACGCAACGGCACCGGTGCGTGTGTGGCAGACGGCGGCGTCTACAACGGTGCTGTTGTCGCACTCCAGGCCGTGACTGCACCCAAGGACTACAAGGCTCCCCTCAAGCTGGCGCTCAAGTGAGCGCCCGACGTCTGGTAGCTATCGGAACCGGGACAACCCTCGCAGCGGCGATGCTCGTGACGACAGGTGTTTCTTCGGCAGACGCAGCCACCATCACTGCCTGCGTGAAGAAGTCCAGTGGTCAAGTCAAGGTTCTCAAGAGCGCGAAGAAGAAATGCAAAAAGGGTTGGAAGAAGAAGCAATGGTTCACTCCCTCAGGAGTTCCACACCTTGTGGGCCACAACGGGACTGACCTCGGCATCCTGGTCGGTTCATTTCCTTTCCCATACCTGCTGCAAATGGCGCTGTCCCCTAATGGCATCTACACCTACCTGCCAAACGGCAGCGTCTTCCCGAACACTGACAGTGTGAGGTTCCTGGACAGCTCATGCACTGGCCCGGCGTCGATGCAAGCTCAGAATGCGCAGGCCTTGGACTACATCTTGGGTATGGCCGGGGGTCAAGTCAGGTTCGTGGAGCGTCGCACCACCCCGACTTTTGGCCCAACGCGGGCGTGGCAGGCGACCAAGTCGGTATTCACTGTCAACCTCCAACAGATCTACCGGTTCGAAAGTGATGGCACCTGCATTGCAAGTTCGATCTACACCGGAACCTTGGTGAAGCTGACAGCGGTCACACCGGCGGCGGATGTGACCGGACCGTTGCGGACCGTCGAGAAGTAGTCACTGACGGCGGTGGGGGACACTGGACAGGTGTCTCCTGCCGCCGTCGCTCTCCAACCGTTGGTAGCTGGTCGATTGACTGTGCCGACACCGGTCGTGCTTGCGCCGATGGCTGGGATCACCAACCGCGCGTTTCGCCGACTCTGTCGGGAGTCTGGTGGCGGATTGTTCGTTTCGGAGATGATCACCTCTCGAGCGTTGGTAGAACGGAACGAGAAGTCGATGAAGATGGCCTCGTTCGAGCCAGACGAGTTCCCGCGCAGCGTTCAACTTTACGGGGTTGATCCTGAGACGATCGCAGCCGCAGTACGGATCCTGGTTGCCGAGGATCGCGCCGATCACATCGATCTCAACATGGGCTGTCCAGTCGCGAAGGTCACGCGCAAAGGCGGGGGAGCGGCGCTGCCTTGGAAACGTGATCTGTTCGCTGATTTGATTGGCGGTGCAGTTGTTGCCGCTCGTGATGAGTCCAGGAAGCGGGGGATCGAGCCGATCCCGGTGACTGTGAAAATGCGGATGGGGATTGACGACGAACACTTGACCTATCTGGACGCGGGCAAGATCGCCGCCGATGCCGGCGTGGGTTGGGTCGCATTGCATGCGCGAACTGCGGCGCAGTTGTACTCCGGTCAGGCGCGCTGGGAAGCGATCACTCGTCTCGTGGAGGAACTCGCTCCGACTGGTGTTCCAGTTCTGGGCAACGGTGACATTTGGACCGGTCAAGACGCGGTCACGATGGTGGAACACACCGGGTGTGCCGGCGTGGTCGTTGGTCGGGGTTGCCTCGGACGGCCGTGGCTGTTCGGTCAGCTCGACGATGCATTGGCCGGCCGGGAAATCGGCCCGGATCCGAACCTCGGGGAAGTGCTGGCGGTTATGCGCCGCCATGCCGAACTACTGATTGACCTTTTCGGTGAGACTTCCGGCTGTCGGGACTTTCGCAAGCATGTTGCCTGGTATCTCAAGGGATTCAGTATCGGCAGTCGGATTCGCTCGCAGTTGGGCCTCGTCGATTCGCTGGGCGACATTGATCTGCTGATCGCTCAAATCGATCCCGATCAAGAGTTCGTGGCAGAAGTTGCAGCAAGCCCGCGCGGGCGTACCTCCGGTCAGCGACGCGTTGCTCTACCGGATCGCTGGTTAGAATCCCGCTCACTTGCTAACGACGAGGCACTAACGCTGGCAGATGCCGAACTCTCGGTATCCGGCGGCTGAGCCCACCGGAGCCAGCGCGGACTTGGGTTCGAACTCGGTCAAGGAACGGCCACGTCTGGGTGAAGTCTCTAGCCCGCGCGCCTTCGATCCTGCAACAATGGCCTGATGGTCCCAAGTACGCTTCAACGCGATTCTTACGCGTATGCAGCGCCGCGCCCAACGAAGGTCAGGTCGGGGTGGAGGTCAGTCTTCGGACTGTTTGTGATCGCACTCATTGTCCTGCCGTTAGTTGTCATCGGGGGTAGCGCCTACTACGTGAACTCGGCGGCCAAGCAGCACGACGCGACACCGACCGACGCGATCGTCGTTCTGGGCGCCGCGCAGTTCGATGGCACCCCCTCACCCGTGCTCCAAGCCCGACTTCAACAGAGCCTTGACTTGTTCAACAAAGGTGTCTCGTCGCGCATTGTCACGGTGGGCGGGAAGCAGTCAGGCGATCGCTATACCGAAGCCGGCACCGGTCGGCAGTGGCTGATCGAGCAAGGTGTTCCCTCCGATCAGGTCGTCGCGATTAAAGCCGGTTCGAACACGCTCGAGAGCATGCACGACGTGGCAGCCCTGGCCAGCGACAGGGGATGGAAGTCGGTCACGATCGTCTCCGACCCCGCTCATATGGCCCGTAGTCAAGCCATGGCCAATAGGTTTGGCCTTGATGCTCACGCCAACCCGACTGTCGAGGGTGACGGTAGTTCGGTCACTGGAACCTACTTGTTGCGTGAGACTGCTGCGTATTTGTCGTTCGAAATTCTTGATCAGTGGAGTGTCGCGCGTATCGTCTCCTCGTGACCTCTCGCTACAGCGCGGCCGATCGTGATCGACTGATCACCGAACCAGACAAGCGATCTGAGCGCACTGAGTTTGAGCGTGATCGTGCCAGGGTGTTGCATTCCTCGGCGCTTCGTCGCTTGGCTGCCAAGACCCAAGTCGTCATGGCTGGGGAGTCGGACTTCCCTCGCACTCGTTTGACCCACACACTCGAGGTCGCGCAGATCGCCCGCGAACTCGGTGAGGCATTGGGTGCTGACGCCGACGTGACAGATCTCGCTGGGCTCGCACACGACCTCGGTCACCCGCCCTTCGGGCATAACGGCGAGGACGCGTTACACGTTTCCGCTGCCGATATTGGTGGGTTTGAGGGCAATGCCCAGAGTCTGCGGGTGTTGACCCGACTTGAGAGCAAAGTGGCTGATGACCAAGGTCGGTCGGTTGGGCTGAACCTGACTCGCGCCTCGCTGGACAGCGTGATCAAATATCCATGGTCCGCCCGCGATGGTGAGCGCAAATTTAACGTGTACGCCGATGATCTGCCCGTCTTCGAATGGGTTCGCCAGGGTGCTCCCGAAGGCGTGAAGTGCTTCGAAGCGCAGGTGATGGACTGGTCTGACGATGTAGCGTATTCGGTCCACGACGTAGAAGACGGCGTTCAAGCCGGGCATATAGACCTGCGAGAGATCGCAGCACCAGCCGAGCGCGAGGCCGTGTGCTTACTGGCTCATGAATGGTATGAACCCTGGTGTGAGATCGAGCAACTGTCCGAGGCGCTCGATCGCATCTTCGCGTTGGACTTGTGGCCACGACATTTCGACGGGTCGCCAACTGACATGCGCGTCCTTAAGAACATGACGAGCGGCTTGATTGGCCGGTTCGTCGCTGGCGCTTACGATGAGACGAGGGCACAGTACGGGCCTGATGCGTTGCGTCGCTATGAAGCGGATCTACTCGTCGCGCAGGAGCAACGACTCGAAGTTGCGGTACTCAAAGCAGTGGCGAATCTCTTTGTTTTCCATCGCCACGATGCAGATGACATTCACCAACGTCAGCGCGACGTGCTCACCGAACTCGTACCCGCCGTTGCCGCCCAAGCGCCCAATTCACTTGACCCGCTGTTCATACCCGCCTGGAACGAGGCACCCGACGATCGCGCGAAGTTGCGAGTCGTGATCGACCAGATCGCCTGCCTGACCGACCGATCGGTTGTCCGCTGGCACGCCCACTACTGCAAACCCGCTAACTGATCCAACGGGAGGGGGCGGGTTTCTTGTGGGGGGCTGCTAGGGCCGCTGCTAGGGCGTCGAGGTCGGCCTCGGTGTTGTAGATGTGTGGCGAGGCGCGCAATGCACTGCCGGGACCGTAGGAGGCGATGTCTTTTGGATTTGTGGCTCGGCCTACTGCGGTGACGGTGATGCCCTGTTCGCGTAGTTGATGGGCTGCACGAAACGAATCGGGGGCTTGGGTGGTAAACACCACGATGCCGGACTTGGTCCTCCCGCGGTCGACGACGCGGATCCCGTCGATATCGCCCAAGGCCGCGCGCAGGTATTCAGCAAGCGCATTGACCCGCTGCGTTGTGGTGTCGATTCCGATATTCAATGCGTAGTCAATCGCTGCTCCTAGTCCCAGGACCCCGGCGTAGCTAGTCTCGAATGATTGGAACTTCGCAGCCGTGCTTGAAGACGAGTATCCAAGTTCGCCATCCCACGTGTGACCAAACATGTCGATGGGACTCGGATCGAGATCATTAAGCGCTCTGTCAGACAGTCCCAGGAACCCAGTTCCTCTCGGACCGCGCAACCACTTGCGTCCGGTCGCCGTCACCACGTCAGCACCGATCATGCCGATATCGACTGGAAGCTGCCCGATCGATTGGCAGGCGTCAAGGAAATACCAGGCATCGCTGCCTGCTTCGCGCAAGACGCTGCCAATCGCAGCGGTGTCCACGACCAAGCCGTTGTGGCTAGCCGCGTGGGTGATTGCCACCAGCTTGACGCGCTCGTTGAGCATGTCGGCTAGTGCCGCAGGGTCGCAAGCGCCGTCGTGTCCGTCGGGGACGAATTCCACCGAGACGCCGTGAAGTCGCCGTGCCTGCAGCATTGGCAAGACGTTGCTCGCATACTCCGAGCCAGTGGTCAGAATCCGATCGCCCTCTCTGAATTTGAGTGCTGAGAAGGCTCGCATCCAGGCGGCGGTTGCCGAGCTCTGGAGGGCCACGTGGTCGGTATCTGTGCCAATCAAGGTGGCGACGGACTGGCTGACGGCATCGATGCGCTGCTGTTGCTCGACGGCTGCGACGTAGCCGCCTACGGAAGCTTCGAGGCGCAGGTGCTCGATAACGGTGTCGAGAACGACCTTGGGCGCCAGCGCAGAGCCAGCGTTGTCCAGAAAGGACTGCCCTGAACAGGTTGGTGTATCCCCGCGGACAACGTCAATATCGATACTCACATTGATATCTTCCCCAGACACCTGTGGACGGCTTCGTGCGGGTCGCGGCGTAGCGGCCACGCGGCAAACGGTCGCGGCTTAGGATCAGGGGTATGCCCCGCATCAAAGACACCGATGTGGTCTTGGTGCGCGAGCAAGCACGGATAGACGAGATCGTGCGTGAGATTGTCACGCTGAAGCCTGCCGGTGGTGGATCTCTCAAGGGCCTGTGTCCGTTCCACGATGAGCGATCCCCGTCCTTTCACGTCACGCCGTCGAAGGGCTACTTCCACTGCTTTGGGTGCCAAGAGGGCGGCGACGTCATTGACTTCGTCCGCAAGACCGACCACCTGAGCTTCTCCGAGGCTGTTGAGAAGCTAGCTGGGCGTGTGGGTGTCACGTTGCACTACGAGGAAGGCGGGGCAGCGCCTGATCGTCAGCGAGGCCAGCGCATCCGGCTCGTCGAGGCACACCATGCGGCGGCACAATTCTATGCCGAGCAGCTAAGCACTCCCGATGCCTCAATCGGACGGACATTTCTCTCTGAGCGCGACTTCGATCAGGCGGCAGCTGAAAAGTTCGGAGTCGGATTCGCCCCGATCGGTTGGGACGGGCTAACCAAACACCTGCGGGGAAAAGGCTTCACCGATCAGGAGTTGATTACCGGCGGCCTGGCTGCCCAAGGTAGTCGCGGCCCATACGACAGGTTCCGCGGTCGACTGGTCTGGCCGATTCGCGAGGCCTCCGGCGATGTGATCGGTTTCGGTGCACGCAAGCTACGTGAGGATGACGAAGGCCCCAAGTACCTCAACTCTCCCGAGACGCCGCTCTACAAGAAGTCCCATGTTCTCTACGGCATTGACTTGGCCCGCCTCGATATCTCTCGGCAACGCCAAGCCGTCGTGGTTGAGGGCTACACCGATGTAATGGCTGCGCATCTGTCGGGGGTGACCACTGCGGTCGCAACCTGCGGAACGGCATTCGGAGTTGACCACATCAAAGTGCTTCGCCGATTGCTCATGGATCAAGACGAGTATCGAGGGGAAGTCATCTTCACCTTCGACGGAGATGCTGCTGGTCGCAAAGCCGCGCTGAAAGCCTTTGATGAAGATCAGCGGTTTGTCGCCCAGACCTTCGTCGCCATTGAGCCCAACGGCCTTGATCCTTGCGAGCTTCGCCTCAAGGAGGGTCCTGAGGCGGTCAAGGAACTCGTTGCCCGCCGGGTGCCGCTGTTCCAGTTCGCCATCCGCGCGACCCTTGACGATTTTGACCTCGATACTGCTGAGGGTCGGGTTCGGGGGCTGCGGGCGGCTGCACCGGTAGTCGCAAACATCCGTGACCAAGCCCTACGCCCGGAGTATGCACGCATGGTCGCGGGGTGGCTCGGCGTTGAGCCGTCGATTGTCAGTGATGCCGTGCGCGAGGCTGTCCGCAACGCGGCAGGCAAGGGCGGGACCGGTCATGGTGGCTCTGGACAGGGGGGCTCGGCGGGTCGGCGTTCGACACCGGCGAGACAGGCTGTGTCACCTGACACCGGTGCGACGGCGACTAGTGAGCAGGCGCCCAAGTGGGTGCGCCCAGATGTCCGCGAGAACAACGCGTGGGTGGAGCGCGAAGCGCTCAAGTGCGCGATGCAAATACCGCATCACTGCGCCGCGTGGTATGACGCCGTAGAGCCACCTGCCTACACATCGCCGCTTCATTCAGCCGTGCATGAAGCGATCCTCGCGGCCGGTACCCCGGCCTCGGCCCGGGAGGGTGGGGCCTGGGTGGAGTCGGTGCTCAAGCAGTGCCCCGATGACGCAGTCAGGGCTTACACCCGAGAGTGCGTTACCGAACCGCTGCATAGCCCCAGCGAGAGTGATGAACGGCTGCGCGACTATGCGACCGCTGCCATTGCGCGATTGCTTGAGATGGACGCGACTCGGCGCACCCAGGAGTTGAAGTCTCGACTTCAACGGGTCAACCCCACCGAGCACGTAGAGCAATACAACAAGATGTTCGCGGACCTGACCACGCTGGAGCAGTACCGTCGTAATCTGCGCGAACGCGCGTTGGGGGAGTCGCGCTAATGGGTCTTTTCGCGAAGTCCAAGCCGCCGAAGATCGTAGCCACTTTGCTCCGTCCGGGCGAACGTGTCATGGGGTGGGGGCTAGGGCCAGAGCAACTCGACGGCCAGCCGACCGTGGTGGTCTGCAGCAACGTCGCATTTCATGCTCCGGGTTATACCGAGGCGATCTTGTGGGAAGACATTGCCCGCGCCAACTGGGATGACCCCATCTTGGAAATTGCAGCGATCGTTGAGGGCAAACCGAGATTTACCCGGGTCAACCTCGACCAACCGGGGGCCGTCCCGGATGTTGTGTACGAAAGAGTCACAGCCACGATCGTTACTCAACAACATGTGATGCTCGATGGCGACAAGGGTGCGAGGTTAGTTGCTCGTCGTCCGGTGGGCTCCGATCAGATTCGATGGAACGTCATCTTTGATTCCGGCGTCAACGCTGCTGATCCGAAACTGCGAGCAATCGCCGACGACAAGTTGCGCCAGTTTCGGGAGTCCGCGGGGGTCTGAGCGGTACGTCTGCCTGCACTACCACGAAGTGCGACGTAGCGGATCGGGAGTGCCCGGGGGAGCCGAGACCCACTCGTTACTGGTAATCTCGCCCGCGGTTGGTGAGCAATCACAGCCAGCACCAGAAGTTGGGGTAGTGATCCCCGGTAGCTCAATTGGCAGAGCAGCCGACTGTTAATCGGCAGGTTACTGGTTCGAGTCCAGTCCGGGGAGCAACACGTGTCGCTAGGCCGTCCGATTGGCCGCGACAATCAGCTGATCCCTCTGGCAGTATTTGAATTGTGACCGACAGTGCCGCGCCCAGTGACAACGGCGAGCCAGAGCCCAAGCCCAGCCAGTCCTCGACGCACGAACAGGCTAGTCCTCGCTCGCTGTCACGCGCGCGGGGATGCTTTTCCGTAATTGGCGTGCTCAGCGTCATGGTGTTGCTGATCGGCGGCGGGTTCATCGGATGGAAGATTTGGGACGGAAACCGGGTCGTAGAGAAGAACCAGGCGTTGATCGAGCCATTTTATGAGCCGCCGGCGTCAATTCCTGCGAAGCCCGGAACGATCATTCGCTCGCAACCGATGGATGATGTTGCCGTTCCAGGAGGTAAGGCCTACCGCATCCTCTACGCTTCGACGGGCTTCAAGGGCGAACCCGTAGCCGTCAGTGGGATGATCTTCGTTCCTGAGGGGACGGCACCTGCTGGTGGACGCAAAGTTCTTGCCTGGGCGCATGGCACTGTGGGACTGGCCGACAAGTGCGCCCCATCGCGATCGCAAATGCCACTAAGTGACATGGATGTGTGGCTAGGCGAGGCGATGCAGCGGGGGTGGGTTGTTTCGGCAACCGACTACTTGGGTTTGGGAACTCCAGGCCCCACGACCTACCTGATCGGAAGTCAGGAGGCCGCCGATGTGGTTAACAGCGTTCGAGCTGCCAAGGACTTTCCCGCTGCGAATGCCAGTGACGATTGGATTGTTGTCGGTCACTCTCAAGGTGGACATTCGGCGTTGTGGACCGGACAGCTAGCCGCCAAGATCGCGCCTGAGCTGAAGTTAAAGGGAGTGATAGCCAACGCTCCGGCAACTGAGCTGGCTCCGATCATGAACGCACAGTGGAACACCCCTGTCGGTTGGGTGATCGGGGCCGAAGCGGCTCTAGCATTTGGCGACTATTACGGTGGAGATGCTTTCCTCAATTCCTTGTCAAAGGCGGGTCGTGATCAACTGACCAGCTTGCAAGGCAACTGCACCTTGCAGGATGGGTTGACGGCCCTGGCGTTTGAGAAGTTTGGGGTGCAGTTCTTCTCGAGTAACCCAGTCGACAATCCAGCCTGGGCCAAGGCCGCGTTCGAGCAGACCCCTAAGCCGCTACCGGCCAACATGCCACTGTTCATGTCCGAAGGCACTGATGACTCAGTCGTGCTCTCGGCAAGCAATGCTTTGATGCAGCAGAAGTGGTGTGCTGCGGGTTCGGACATGACGGCTCTGTGGCTCGGCGGTGCCCAACACCTGCAGGTAGCCATCTTGTCCGGGCATTACTTCATCAACTGGGCAACGAGTGTGTTCAGCGGCTCTGGACCGACTCGCAACTGCGAAATTCCGCCAGCGACGCCACCCATGGCGCCGTTGGTTCCGAAGGTCTAGGCGGTTCAACTCGAGGTGTGGGTTCCAGGCAGTCAAACGGGCGCTTCGATGTGCCTCGTACTCGCCACGCAAGCCATGATGGATTCGTGGTCCAGAAGCCGACGCCGGAGCCTGACAATGGGTCGCCCGCCGCAGCCCCGCCCAACCCCCCAAAGCGCAGTCGCAAGTCGCGATCGTTGACTGCTATTGGCGCGATCACAGTAGGTGTGCTGTTGATCGCCTTCGCCGGAATCGGTTGGAAGATTTGGGACGGAAACCGCGCTATCGAGCGCAACCAAGCGCTACTTGAACCGTTCTACACTCCGCCAGCCGACATACCTGCAAAGCCCGGAACGATCATCCGCTCTGAGCCGATGGATGATGTTGAGGTGCCTGGCGGGAAGGGCTATCGCCTTCTCTACACGTCGACCGGATTTACCGGAGAGCCCGCAGCAGTCAGCGGCATGATCTTCATTCCTACGGCACCGGCGCCAGCCGAAGGACGCAAGGTCGTCGCCTGGGCTCACCCAACGACCGGCCTGGCTGATAAGTGCGCACCGTCCCGGTCATCGCACGAACTGCACGATCTGGATGTGTGGCTAGATCAAGCCATGTCCTACGGCTGGGTTGTTACTGCGACTGATTACCTCGGGCTCGGTACGCCAGGACCGAATACCTACTTGATCGGCACGCAGGAGGCAGCCGACGTCGTTAACAGCGTCCGAGCCGCCCGTAACTTTCCCGACTCGAATGCTGGCAGCGATTGGATCGTTTGGGGTCATTCCCAAGGTGGGCACTCGGCGTTGTGGACTGGCACGCTTGCCGACAAGATCGCCCCGGAGCTCAAGCTGCGCGGCGTTGGCGCCGCGGCGCCGGCCAGTGAGCTGACATCGATCGTTTCCGAGCAATGGCGGACCCCCGTGGGTTGGGCGATCGGGCCAGACGCTCTGGTCTCATTCCAGGATTACTACGGCACGACGAAGTTCAGCGATTCGTTGTCCGGCCTTGGTAAGTCGGACCTCGCCGATCTACTTGGCGAATGTGTGCTCGATGCCGGGGTTGAAGGCTTGCTCGCTTCCAAGTTGGACGGCACTTTCTTTGGTACCAATCCGATCCAGAATCCGGCATGGGCTCAAGCGGCGGTGGCTCAAACCCCAGCCCCGCTGCCGGCCAGCATGCCTGTGTTTCTGAGTCAGGGGACCGCCGACACCATCGTCTTGAGCGGCAGTAACGCGTTGATGCAGGAGACGTGGTGCAAAGCGGGGTCCGACATGACGGTTCAGTGGCTAGGCGACATTGATCATCAACATGTCGCTATGGCGTCGGGGTCTTCGTTCATCGAATGGGCCAACAATGTTTTTGACGCTAAGCCACCTAAGCGCAATTGCGATGTACCGCCCGCGAGCCCGCCGATCGCTGCTGTGGTTCCCCCGGAGAACCTCTTAGTTCCGTCAGTCATCAATGCACCGTCCTTGGGCAGCGATGCGGGAAAGCCTGCGGTCTAGGTCACGCGCAGGTCAGGAGTCGAGCAGTGAGGGGGGAACCGACTTCCTGGGTACGACCACGACCTCAGTTCCGGTCGCCAAGTCGTGGATCGTGCGTCGATCTTTCCGGATCCAGTCTGTGATCGCGAGTGCGAGTGCCCACAGCAGTGGGAACCCGACCGTGACCGCTAGAAACACGACCGCGTCGCGTGACGTGCGAGTCGATCCGGCGGAGGCCTGGACAACACGGATCGCTGCGGAGATGACCAGGAAGGGTGGCAGCCACAAGACTGCCGTTCGCAGGGCGAGTTGCCACCAACGCGCGCTGCGGGAGGGGGTGTTCGCCTGCGCAGTTCGAAGCCTGAGCAGCGCTTTACCAGGGGTAGCCCCGTTGGCCAATGTGGGTACCACCACGAAGACGAGAAGGAATGAGACGAGCCACATTGCTGTGGCCAGTGGTGTGGGGTTTTGGATCGGGCCGCTAACGATCCCGATAGCAACGGTTGCGATAGCAATCAACACCGCGTACGTCAGAACCCACAGGAAAAGGTCGACGCTGAGGGCGACGAATCGTCGGAATAGGCTCGCGTGCTCTTCTTCGATGGGAAGATCGTCTTTCTCATTGCGTTTAGGTAGCAAGTAGACGATGGGAGCCAGCACCCAGCCGATTGACGCGCCAGCGGTGTTGGCAATCAAATCATCGACATCGAAGACCCGATACGGGCAGTCGTAGATTCCCCAAATGCCCGTGTACTGAGTTAGTTCGAAAGACAGGGACAGGACGAACCCCAACAGGGTTGTCGTCAAGAAGCCGCGTCGGTACCATCGGCGCAAAATGATGCCGAATGGCACAGTGAGGAACAAGTTGAAGACTCGGATGAACAGCGGAGCGTTGTCGACCAGCGCACGCCAACCGGAGTAGTTGCTGCGCGCGAGAGCGGCATTCATCTCCTCAACCCAGGCGAAGGGGTTGAGGTTGGGTGCGGGGTTGCGTGCACACGCCGCTGCCTGGGTTGTCGGAAATGGGTACAGCACCAATGCCCAAGCGCAGGCGAAATACAGCACGAACGCGCCTTCTGCCAGTGCGCGACGCTTGCTCATGCGCCCACGTCGCCGGTACTGCACGACTGTGTAGGGAACCCAGATGATCAGGACCACGACGGCGAACAGAACCGCTCCTGCGCCGATCGGCTCCCCGTACGTTTTCAGCACGGCGCTATCCTTCCGCGCCCTGTCTGACTTAGCCACCGCACGGGCGGTGATTTTCGCCGCAATCAGGCTATTTCACCGCCCGCGCGGTGGCTAAGTGGAGGAGGTCGGAGCGGTCGATGCTGGTTCGACCACTACCTCGGTGCCGGCAGCGAGGTCATGTAGGCATCGTCGATCTGGTCGTCGCCAATCGCTGATTGCTAGGCATAGCCACCAAGTCACCGCGATCACGGCGACCAAGATCATGAAAACGAACCAATCCTCGGTCAGCGTTGTCGCAAGCAGCATCAACAGCGATGGAGGGGACCACAACACGACGGTTCTCACCACGAATTGTCGAACAGTTGCCGGCGCCCCGGTGCCATCTGCGCGAGTGGTGCGCAACCGCAACAGCGATTGACCGATGGTGGCCCCGTTGGCGTAAGCAGGGATGGCGATGAAGACCACAGCGAATGAGGAGAACGCGCACGCTAAAGCTAGTGGGGTCTGGTCGATCGGCTGGCTGGCGGCGATCGCTAAGACGGTTGATGAAACGAAATAGAACGTGGCGTACGTCAACACCCAGAACGGCAAATCAATCGAAAATGCAGAGAATCGGCGGAAGAGGCTTGCATGCTCAGTTTTAACTGGCTCGTCATCGGTTTTTCGCCTCAACGGGAGCAAATGGATCATCGGTGCCACTAGCCAACCGACTCCGGCGCCGAGCGTATTCGCGATGAGATCGTCGACTTCGAATGTCCGATAGGGGCACTGGTAAAGCCCCCAAATACCAGTCAGTTGGGTCAGTTCGAAGGCTAGCGAAAGTCCAAGACCAAGAAGCGTCGTGGTTATCAGGCTGCGCTGGAACCATCGGCGCAGGAACACTCCGAACGGAATGGTCAGGGCAATATTGAAGATCACACCGAGAAGTACCGGGTTCTCGACGATGGCCTGCCAGCTGCGCTCTGTCCCTGTCGGAAGGCTTGCATTCATTCGGCTGACCCAGGCGAAGGGAATCACGATCGGCGAGACGTTGCTAGCGCAGGCCGTTGCCTGGCTAACTGGAAATGGGTACAGGATGAGTGCCCAGGCACAGGCGAGGTAGAGGCCGAAAAGGGCATCGACCAACGCTCGGCGTTTCCGGACTCGGCCACGCTGTCGGTACTGCCAGATCGCGTAAGGGATCCAAGCGACGAGCACGACTGCGAGGAAGAACAACGCGCCAGCGCCAATAGGTTCTACATAACTGCGCAGCACCGCTGCATTCTCGCGTGTTCAGCAGGTTGGCCGCGCGCCAGCAAAATGATTCGACGCCACTTCGCCACCGTGCGGGCGGTAGAAATCGGCAAATGCGGCCAATTTCACCGCCCGCACGGTGGCGAAGTGCAAGTCGGTGGCTACCAGGGGGCGGGCTGGAAGTCCTTGAGGAAACATCCGTAAATGTCCTCGCCGGCCTCGCCGCGCACGATGGGGTCATAGACCCTGGCAGCACCGTCGACCAAGTCGAGGGGTGCGTGGAAGCCCTCCTCGGCGAGACGGACCTTGGTGAAGTGCGGACGCTCGTCGGTGATCCAACCAGTGTCGACAGCGGTCATCAGGATGCCATCGGAGGTGAGCATCTCTTCCGCGCTCGTGCGCGTGAGCATGTTTAGCGCGGCCTTGGCCATGTTGGTGTGTGGGTGGCCTGGCCCCTTGTAGCGGCGACTGAATTGCCCTTCCATGGCTGACACATTGACAACGTAGGTGCGCCGCGCGTTGGCGGCGCGCATAGCTGG